>Ga0080005_137142_pt1 | contig 17991 bp, 22 predicted proteins | sample JossMetagenome_2_FD_69208 | JGI IMG/M metagenome (GOLD analysis project Ga0080005, IMG submission 69208) | Hot spring sediment microbial communities from Joseph's Coat, Yellowstone National Park, USA - JC3_ASED (SPADES assembly) (version 2) | ecosystem: Environmental > Aquatic > Thermal springs >... | reverse complement strand
GTTACGTCGTTCGCAGAGCCAGCATTTAACTGGCAAGGCATTACGCTACCTTAAGAGGGTCAGAGTTACCCCCGCCGTTTACCGGTCCTTACCCCCCTTGAACGGGGGATTCAGATACCGGTGCTGAGCAGACGTCACCCCCAGTACAAACCCTTTCGGGCTTGCTGGGAGCTATGTTTTTGGTAAACAGTCCGCCCGCCCTTGTCACTGCGACCTGCGGTCTACACCACAGGCATCCCTTCTCCCGAAGTTACGGGACCAATTTGCCAAGTTCCCTAGACCGGCTTGACCCCCACGGCCTTAGGCTTCTCACCCAGGGGACCTATGCTGGATTTCGGTACGATCGCCCCGAATCGCACCCTTTCCCTTTTCATTGCCGGAAGGCCTTGGCATAACCCTTTCGGGTCCATCGGGGTTTAGACCGGTTCTCGCCATGACGGCACTCCCCGGTCCTATCCCCCTTGGCACGGTAAGTGGGTTTTACCCCACCCCCGTGTATGCCTAGCCCTCCGGGTCGGGAAAGAGTGTTGCGTTACCGCATCTATCGGAGCGGTAGGGGAATATTAACCCCTTTCCCTTTCTCCAGACTCCTCTCGGAGCCTGGATTAGGATCGACTAACCCCAGGCTGATCTTCATTGCCTGGGAAACCTTTCCCCCTTCGGCCAACGGGATTCTCACCCGTCTGATTCTTACTACCGCGGGGATCTTCATTCCCGACGGCTCCAGGCTCCCTTTCGGGAACCCTTCTAGGCCATCGGAACGCCCGCCTACCTCACGCTGGCATTCGCCAGCGGACCGAGGTCTTGGCGGCTGGCTTAGACCCGTCCGTTTTCGGAGCCTATCCCCTCGTCGGGTGAGTTGTTACACACTCCTTAGATGATAGCCACTATTAGGCCCACATCCCCGATGTCTTAGGGGACAGACTCCTTCAAAATCGTTCAGCCAGCACTTTGGGGCCTTAACCTCGGTCTCGGTTGTTCCCGTCTCGGAGTTGCGGCTTTCCCGCAACCCCCGTTTCCCGGGCTACGGACCCTATGGCTTCGGAGTTGGACTCCGTACGGAAACCCGTACAGAATCCGTCGCTCTACACCATAGGGATCCTAACCCGAGACCTGGCTGGGGTCAGTTTCGGCGGGGACCGGCTATGACCGGGCCCGAGTGGCTTTTCACCTCTACCCCAGGGTCATGAGAGGAGTACGCTCCACCTCTTCGGGCCTCCACGGGAAACCCCGCTTCGCCCTGCCCCGGGGTAGATCGCCCGGTTTCCGGTCATACCCGAGTGACTAAACCGCCCTTATGGGACGGCGCCCCTCACCTGGAAACCCAGGTTACGGGCTTTCGGTTTCCCTATGGCTTCGGTATAAACCTTAACCTCGCCACTCGGGTATACTCCCCCGCAAGTTCTTCAAAACTCACGGTAGAACTAGCTAACACCTTATCTGGTACTCATCTGTCACCAGATTTTCCCAGATAAGGTGCTTAACTAGCCCTACCAGACTATCCCCACCCGGTTTCAGGCTCTTTTCACTCCCTACCAAGGGTTCTTTTCACCTTTCGGTCGCCCTACTAATACGCTATCGGGCTCGGAGAGTATTTAGCCTTGGGGGCTAGTTTCCCCCAAATTCCCGACGGAAATTCAACCGCCGGTACTCCGGAAGCGGGAAATCCCGTTATTGTATTCCCATACGGGGCTGTCACCCTCTACGGCCCCGGACTTCCACCGGAGTTCTTGGAATACAATAACGGGAAGCTCCCGCTCCCTTACCCCACATCTCCTCTAAATTACTTTAGAGGATTCAGTTTAGGCTCCTTCCCTTTCGGTCGCCCCTACTCAGGAAATCACAATTTGTTTTTTATTCCTGCGGGTACTAAGATGTTTCCCTTCCCCGCGTTCCCCTCCCTTACGGGATGCCTTTCGGCAGGATATCCCATTCAGGGATCCGGAGATCAACGGTTGCATGCACCTCCCTCCGGCTTTTCGCAGCTTGCCGCGCCCTTCTTCGGCTTCCGAGCCAAGGCATCCACCGGGCGGGTTCCTGAGACTATATATTCCCTCTCATCCCCCTCATCTTTATCATCAGGCTCACTTCTCTACCTTAGGTAGAGAAGATCATATACATAATATTAAATAATATAATATTTAAAAATGTATCATTAGATTTTTTCTACTATGAAAGAAAGCAATTTAGATAAGAATTCTAATTTTTCTGATTGGTATAACAATATAATAAGAATTTCTAAGATTATTGACGACAGATATCCTGTAAAAGGAATGCCCGTTTATTATTCAAATGGATATTTCGCAATTAGAAAGATATTAAGTATCTTAGAAAATGAATTAGAAAAAAATGAATTTGAACCTTATTGGTTTCCAATATTAATTCCATATGAAATATTTAAAAGGGAAAGTGAACACATAAAAGGTTTTGAATCTGAAGTATTTTATGTTACTCCATCAAAACCTGTAGAAGAAGAAAAAGAAATAAAATATATATTAAGACCAACATCAGAAACTGAAATGTATTATATGTTTTCTTTATGGATAAAATCTTATAGAGACTTACCTTTGCTAACTTATATGACAAATACAGTATATAGATATGAAACAAAAGCAACAAAGCCATTAATTAGAGGAAGAGAAATTTTATGGAATGAAGCACATACTGCACATAAAGATTTAGATGATGCAGAAAGAATGGTAAAAAAATCTATGGAAATATATTCAAAAATATTTTGGGATCATTTATCAATACCACATATATGGGTAAAGAGACCAGATTGGGATAAATTTGCTGGAGCAGATTATACTTTAGCTGCGGATACTATATTACCTGACGGAAGATTTTTACAAATTGGAACTACACATTTATTAGGAAGAAATTTCTCTAAAGCATTTAATATAATTTTTGAAGATGAAAATCCATTTATAAAAATAGATAAAAACAAATTTGAGGCATTTAATGAAGATAATTATAGATATGAAATAGAAATTATTGAAAATAAAGTAAAAATAAGATTATATAATAATAAGGGAGAATTAATTAAATCATATGAAGAAAATATTGAATTTAATGGAGAGATATCTGAAGATAATAAAGATTTAATAAATAAAATAAATAATATAATTAAATATAAATTTAATGAAAATAAATTGGTTAATAAGAAATTTGTTTGGCAAACATCTTTTGGAATATCAATGAGAACATTAGGTGCAATAATTTCTATACATGGAGATAATAAAGGTTTAATATTGCCCTTTGAAATATCCAATATTCAAATAATAATTATACCAATATATTATTCAGAAGATGAAAAAAACAAAATATTAGAATATTGTGAGAAAGTATATAACTTATTAAAGGAAAAATATAGAGTAAAAATTGATAAAGATGATACAAAAAGTCCTGGATGGAAATTTAACCAATATGAATTATTAGGAGTACCATTTAGAATATCTATTGGAAAAAAGGAATTAGAAAAAAATACTGTTACAATATCTATAAGACAATATAATAGTAAAGCAAAAAATTATGAAGTAAAATTAGAAAATTTATTAAATGAATTGAATAGATTAATTATTGAATACGACAAAGAATTGAAAGAAAGAGCAAAAAAATATTTTGAAAATAAAATATTAAAATTAGATAATTTAAAAGATCTAGAAAATAATTTAGATAAAAATATAGCATTTAAAGTTCCTTTCTGTATGAGAGAAGAATGTGCAAGAAATATTAAAGAAAAATATTCATTAGATGTAAGAGGAACTGATATTATACCAGAAGAAGCAAAAGATAAAAAATGTATATTTTGTAACAATGATGCAAAATATTATGTATATATAGGAAAAAGCTATTAGTGTGGCCGTAGGCTGCTTTTAGTATATATTTTTCTAAGCGGACAGGCCTTGTACCGCCAGGACATACTTCTCAAGGTGCATATATCCTCTCCAAGTTTACCCGGAGTTGCCTCCAGGTATTAACTCTTCATCTTCATCGGATATATGTCCGTGATTTCTGGTTATGTAGCCAGGGGTTTCCCCCTCCGATTCCTCGGTGGCTTTATCGGTAAGCAGACCTTCCTACGGCCACTTTTTTATATATTTCTTATAACTATATAAATTATGCCTGACCAAATGCCTCTATTTACATACCTTGGATTATATAAGTTTGGGAAGGAAAAATCAAAAATAAAATTAAATAGAAATAAAATAATAATATTTATAATTATTTTCGCGGCTCTAGTATATATTGCAAATATTTATATATCATGTCTAATTTAGAAGAAGATTTAGAATATAATAGAAGATATAAGGAAGTTTTACATATATTTAATGTTTCATTGAAAAATAATAAAGGATTGGAGACCGTTAGAAGCTTTATAAAAGCAGTTATTGAATATTATGATTATGCAATTGAATTATATTTTAAGAAATTATATGAAAATAAGATGATTAATGAAATTCCGGACAGTCCAATTAAAAGATATAGAAAAATAATTGAAATTACAAAGGATAAGGAACTTGAAGAATCATTAAAATATTATAAACTATTAAAAATTGCTTTAAATTCTGATGCAAGGATAATAAATGAATATAGAAAAAGTATGGTTATAAAATTTAGGACATTGAGCGGGGAAGAATTTGAAATAAATATAAAAACATTAAAAGATATTGCAGAATCTGTTAAAAAATTTTCTACAATTATTAGTAAATATATATAATGGCAAAGGTATATACAATATCTTCTGGAAAAGGAGGGGTGGGAAAAACTTTCTTTTCTATAAACTTATCAAGAGCTCTCTCATTATTAAATTTTAAAACATTATTAATTGATTTTAATTTAAGTACACCAAATGTATCAATAAATCTTGGATTGGGTAATGAAAGTAACAATATACATAAATTTTTAAGGGGAGAAATTGATATAAAAGACTGTATAAAGGAATATAAAGAAAATTTCTATATAATTCCTGGTAGTTTAGATATAAAAGATCTGATATATATTTCTACAGAAAAATTACATAATGGAATAATGGAAATATATGATGATTTTGATTATATTATTATAGATTCTGCTGCTGGAATTGGTAAAGAAGCAGTAGAAGCATTAAAGGCTTCTGAAGAGGCAATAGTAATAACAAATGTTGAAAAATCATCATTAATAGATGCATATAGAGTTACAAAAGTATTAGATAGCTTGGATATAAAAACTTTTGGAATTGTTTTAAATAAAGTTAGAGGAAAAGTAAATTATGTAAGAATTGAAAGATTTTTTAAAAGACAGATAGTTGGTATAATTCATTATGATGAAAATGTACAAATTTCAATGGATAGTGGTATACCTTTAATAGATTATGATATAAATTCTATAGCTTCCAAAGATATAATAGAAATTGCAGAAAAAATAACTGGAAAAAAATTAAAAGTTAAAAATAGATTTATAGACAATATATTAAAAATATTTAGATGGAAATAGATTTTGAATTAGATAAAATATTTGAAACATTGGACAGAAAAAAATATAAAAAAATATTGTTACAATTTCCTGATGGATTAAAACCATATTCTAAAGAAATATATGATAAAATAAGAGAAAAATATAAAGATATAGAAATATATATTTGGTTTGGATCTGATTTTGGTGGATGCGATATACCAATATATTTAGATAAATATGGATTTGATTTAATAATTCATTTTGGCCATTCAAAATTTTATAAATTAAAATTAGATGAATAATAACTTACTTTTAATTTTATCAATTATCTTTCTATTTATTTCAATAATTTTATTAATTATTTACTCATTATCCAATTCTTCTAATACAAAATTTGCTGGATTAATATTAATAGGTCCAATACCAATATTAATATCAAATTCCTATCAACTATCAATTATATTATTAATTATTTTATTGATTATTATTTTGATTATTCTTATTATCTTCTTCTACAAGATAATCATATAATTCCTTTAAATTTTTAAATACCATTGTAGCACCAGCAGAAGTTAATTCTCTCTTTTTATTTACACCACTAGCAACACCTATTACATTTATTCCAGCTCTCTTTGCAGCAATAATACCATATATGGAATCTTCTATTGCTAATATTTCATTTGGTAATAAAGAAAATTCTTTTACTATTTTAATATAACCCTCTGGGTCTGGTTTTGGCTGTTTTACATCATCAGAAGTTATTATAACATCAAATAAATTATCTACATGTAAATGTTTTAATAATTCCATTGTTAATCTTCTAGTATTTGAAGTAAAAATTGCCATTTTATATTTTTTATCCTTAAAATAATTTAATATTTGTTTTGCTCCTGGATTAAATTTTATTTTTTCTATATATTCATTTATCAGCATATTTTCAAATTCTTTCCTTATATCTTCAAATGATATATTTAAATTATATTTCCTTATTATATTATATATTATATCTTCTATAGGCATTCCAGAATTATCTAAAGAACCTTCTATCTTTACATTATATCTTTCTAATATCTTTTTATGGACCTCATCATAAACTTTTAAGCTATTTATAAGTGTCCCATCCAGATCAATTATTACCCCCTTTAAATTGTAAAATATAACCATAATTATAATATTTTAAAGAAAGATATAAAATAATTAATATGATCAAAATAAGAGAACAGATAAAGGATATAATAATTAATAATTATATTAAAGAAGGTAAAGATCCATTTGATTCTATAATTGGACAAGAAAATGCAAAGAGACAAATATTATCTTCATTAATTTCCGGAAGAAATATATTAATAATAGGTCCTCCAGGTACTGGAAAAACAACTTTAGCAAAAAATATAGCAAAATTACTACCAGAAATTGATTTTCCAGATGGAATTCCATTATGGGCTTATGAAGAATTTCCTTTTGTATCTGAAGAATATAGAAAAAAATGGAAAGAAGGTCCTTTTATAAAAATAAAAGGAGAAGATAGATTTATTAGAATACAGGGTTCTTATGATCTATCTGTAGAAGATCTGATTGGAGATATTGATCCTTCAAAAGCATTAAAATATGGTATACATTCTTTAGAATCTTTTATACCTGGAAAAATATTTAGAGCACACCATGGTGTATTATTTTTTGATGAAATAAATAGAGCTCCTCCAAAGGTTCAAAATAGTTTATTAGAATTATTAGAAGAAAAGAAAATAACAATCGGAACATATGAATTTCAAATACCATTAGATATAATATTTATTGCTACAATGAATCCTGAAAGTTATTATGGAACTGAAAAAATATCTGACGTATTATTAGATAGATTTGATATAATAAATTTAGATTATCCAAAAGATGTTGAAGAAGAAAAGAAAATTATATTAAAATATGGAAAAAATTTAGATGTTAATTTTCCTGAAAAATTATTGGAATTAACAATTGAATTTATACAAAAATTGAGAAAAGATGATAAATTAGAAAAGAGACCATCAGTTAGATCTTCAATTGGTATTTATGAAAAAGCTCAGGCTTTGGCAATAATAGATAAAAAAGAAAATGTTGAAATTCAACATATATTTGAAGCTTTACTATCAATATTACCACATAGGATAAGATTAAAACCATCATATAAAATGGAAATAAATGAAGAAGAATATATAAAAAAGGAATGGAGTTCTTTTATAATAGGGAAAGACTTTCGGAGTTGATTCAGAAAATTTAATAAGAAGACCTGGAGAATCATTTAAATATAGTTCAAAGGAAATTAAGAAAAATATAAATGAATTAATTGAAAAGATGATAAAAGAAGGATATCCAATATTTGATATAGATAAAATTATGGAAAATAAAAAAGAATATTCTGAGATATTATCAAAGCTAACTGAGTATGATGAAAAAAGAATAAGAGAGGATAAGGATTATAGATTTAATAAAGAATTTAGGAAATCATTAAATAAATTAAAGGAAATATTAACTAGTGAAGGATATATAGATAAAAATGGAGAATTAACTGAGAAATCTTTAATGGAATATTCTAAATATTTAATAGGAAATATAGAAAAGGAAATTGAAGGAATATTTGAATATGGAAAATATTTATCAAATTATATTGGAAATGATGAGGAATTTTATAAAAAATATTTTAGTATAGGAGATAAATATAATAAAATTGATATAAAAGAAACAATAAGAAATTATATAAAGAATAAAGGGATTACAAGATTTGTTGTTAATGTTAAAAGAGAAAATAAGGGTGGTAAATATATAATTCTATTAGATGTATCTGGAAGTATGATTGGAGAAAAAATATTTGAAGCAAAAAAAGCTTTAATATTATTAATATCAAAGATATTAGAAGATAATAATCTTTTAGATGTAATATTATTTAATGATAAGATTGTTAAAGAATATGATAATGTTAGAGGATTAAAAGATATAATAGATATATTAAAAATTATACCAAATGGAAGTACAGATATTGCTTTAGCATTTAATTATTTATTAAATAAAGGCGAAAATGGACATATAATATTGATAACTGATGCATTACCAACAAAAGGAAAAAATCCTGTAGAAAGAACTTTAAAGCTAGCTAAAGAATTAAGCCAATATTATTATATATCAATAATTGGAATACAATTAAATGACGAAGGAGAAAAAATTGCAAAAGAAATAGTAAAATATGGAAGAGGAAGATTATTTATTTCCAAAGATATAAAAGATTTGAAAAAACTATTATTATTAGAATATGAAATATCTAGACAACAGATGATAAAATAACTTCTTCAGGTTTATTTTCTCCTATATATTTCTTATATTTTCCTGATAATTTCTTTCTTGCAACATCTAGATAGAAACTTATTCTGTTTGTAAATTCTGGTTTATTGTAATATATTGATAAAATAATATCTTTATAGAATACTTGAGCAGCTCTTGTATATGGTTTTCCAAATGCATGCCTCATCCCTTGTGAAATTCTATCTGCACCTGCACCATATACCAATGCATGTTCTCTTACAACATGATGAGGATATTTTCTTATAATAAATAAAAATTCTTTTACCTCATTTTCTAAATATTTTAATACATTAGTTCTTACAGATTCTAAGGAATAATCAGATACCTGAACATTATACAATGCAATTAAATGACCAGCATATTTCCATTGATCCTTTGGTACATTTGCCATTCCCATAATCTGCATCCTTAATTTTGGTACTGGAGCACCTGGAATTTTATTATATGATTTACTATATGAAAATCTTGTATACGGTCTTTCTATTTCCCTAAATATTCTCCAGGGTCTCTTTGCCATTTTATATCATTTTCTTTAATAATATATTTATATCTTTTCCATAGTACCCATATGCACCACCCTGACTATATGGAACCTTTATACCTCTTCTTGGATAACCTCCTGATGGAGGTCTTAGTCTAAATATCTTTTTTATTTTTGGTATTGAATCCAGATCTATTTCATTATTCAATAATTTTTCAACAAATGTATCAATATCCATATTTAATGTTTGCTTAATATAATCTTCAGTTAATCTTTTATTTCCTTCCAATCTTCCTCTCTTTAATAATAATTCCTTTAATGTTTCCTTATCTATTTCCCCCCATGCAACCCATGGTTCTACTTTTTTTATCATTCCCCTTATATCTTTTGTATCCTTCATTATTACTGCATAATTGTTTCTTCTTAATCTTAACAAATATAATGTATCTTTTATTTCTTTATTTGCCTTAACAGTTCCTTTTATCCTTACAATTGCTAATAATCCCATTTTATACAAATCCTATCTTTAATCCTGAATATTTGGCATATTCCTCCTTAATTCTATATTCTACTGTTTTTCTTAATGCATTATAAACTGCCATTGCAAAATTATATCTTTTTCTAGTTTGTCCAAAAGATTTCATCCATAGATCCTTTATACCAGCTAATCTAAATATCTTTTTCATTTCTTCAGGTGCTACCAATCCAACTCCTCTTGGAGCTGGTAATAATACAACTCTTACAGAACCATAAGATCCTTCAACTTTAAATGGTAAAGAATGAGGGGTTTTAAATGCACATTCCCATGATCCACAACCTCTTGCAATTGGTATAATATTCAATTTTGCATTTCTTAATGCTTTTTCCATACATAAAGCAATATCAGAAGACTTTCCAATCCCTACTCCAACATATCCATTTTCATTTCCAACAACAGCAACAGAAACCCATGATGTTTTATTACCTTCAGCAGTTTTTCTTTGAACCATTTTTACAAATTTTGGCCTCCTATATTTACCTTTAGACAATGATAATCTAATATATTCATATTTTAAATCTGGTATTAAAGCATCTACAATTTCTGGTTCTAATATTTTATATCCATTTTTAAATACTTGTTCAATTGAATTTATCTTTCCTTCTTTTACCAATTTACCAAGCTTTGTCTTTGGATTCCAAGATTCTATATTAAACTTTTGTGATCCTATTTTTTCTAAAGCTTCCTGTTCCTTTTTTACTTCTTCAGCTTCCTTTTGTTCTTCTACCATTTTCTTTTAAATTTATATGACCATGCATAGGCCCTTATTTTACTACTTCTTCCAAATCCACAATGTGAGCAATATCCCTTATCAGGATTATATGTTTTTCTACCACATCTTCTACATATAACATGATTTACTTTGTTTGTACCACCCAATCTTGTCATTTAATGATAATATAAAGAAATATTTTTAAAGTAAATAAGGAAGTTAGAATAATCAATGAATATAGATATATCGATAATAATACCAACATTAAATGAAAAAGAAAATATTAATGAATTAGTAAAAAGAATAAGGGAAAGCTTAAATGATATAAATTATGAAATAATTTTTGTAGATGATGGATCAAAAGATGGAACAATTGAAGAAATAGAAAAATTAAAAGGGGAATATAAAAATATAAAACTTATTGAAAGAGAATATAGAAAAGGTTTATCATCTGCTTTTTTGGATGGAATAAAATATTCTAATGGAAAATATATTGTATTAATGGATGCTGATCTACAGCATCCTCCAGAATTATTAAAAACAATGTATGAAAAGGCTTTGGAGGGTTATGATTTAGTTATTGCATCAAGATATATTAAAGGAGGAAAAATAGAGAATTGGAATATTATAAGGGAACTTATATCAAAAACAGCAATAATCATTGCATATATTTTTCTACCAGAAACATTAAAAGTAAAGGATCCATTAAGTGGATATTTTTTAATAAAGAAAGATCTATTAAATAATTTTAATGTTTCTGATCCATTTAGTTATAAAGTTCTATTAGATATATTAGTAAAAGTAAATTATAATAAATTAATAGAAATTCCATATACATTTAAGGAAAGAAAACATGGAAAATCTAAATTAGGCAAAAAAATAATTTTTTCATATTTAAAACAGGTTTTTTTATTATTCGATATTTCACAATTTATAAAGTTCTATTTAGTAGGATTATCTGGAATTTTTATTAACCTATTAGCTTTATACTTATTGATTTCTTATCTTCCATTTTATATTTCTTCTTTTTTAGCAATTTTAATTTCAATTATATGGAATTTCATTTTAAATGATTTATTTGTATTTAAAATTAAGAAGAGAAAACTCTGGAAAAGATTTTTATTATTTGTTGGAGGAAGAGGATTATTATCAAAACCAATTCAATATTTATCTGCCCTACTATTTTATTATGTATTTGGAATAAACTATTTGATATCACAACTTCTTGCTATTATTATTGCTGCTATAATTAATTGGGTCTTTACAAAGGGTATTGTTTATGAAAAATAAATTTATAAATTCCAAAGAATAATATATATGTTACTTTTTATGGAAAGAATAAAAAAGAAGTATTATAATACGTCTTTGAAAAATATAAAGTTTACTTTAATTAAATTTTATAAATAAATTTTTAAGATTTATTTTATCATAATAAAAAATATTTATAATATTGATAACCTGTCAATAACTATTTTTTATCCTATTTTTTACTATTCCGTAGATATCTTCCAAATTATTGATTGATATTTTAATTCTTTCTTTTGTATATCTATCCTGTAATAAAACACTGTTCTCTGATAGTTCCTTTTTTCCAATAATTAATAAGAACCTTATATCCTTATCAACTGCATATTTTATTTGCTTATCAAAATTTCTTTTCATTAAATCAATATAACAATTCAATCCAATTTCCCTTAATTTGTTACATATATTCCATGCATCTTTAAATGTATCTTCAAAATATATTACACATATTTCTGTATAAGTTTTTTTATCAATCTTAAATATTCCCAATTCTATTCCAGCATCAATCAATCTTTCTACCCCAATACTTCCACCAACAGCAGGTATTTCTTCATTTGTAAACAATTTTAACAAATTATCATATCTTCCTCCACCAGATAGAGATCCAATTTTTGGTTTTTCAACAACTGCTTCATATATCATTCCAGTATAATAATCCAAACCTCTTACTAAAGATAAATTTATTTCTATTTTGCTTTTATCATTTAATAGATCTAAAATGTTATTAAAATAATTTAGCTCTTTTGATATTTCTTCATATTTTGATAAATAATCAATTACTTCTTGATTCCTCAATGATATTATTTCAACAATTTTATCAGATAGATCTCCAACAGCATTATTTAATTCCTTTCTTACATTTTCTATTCCAATTTTATCTAACTTATCAATTATTGTATATACTTTTTTTATTTTTTCTTCACTTATATTTAAATTTTTCTCAAAGATAAATCTTAAGAATTCTCTATCATTTATTATAATCTTATAATTCGAAAAATTAAATTCCTTAAATATAAAATCTACAATATTTAATATCTCTGCATCAGATTCTGGTTCCTTTGATCCAATTATATCAAAATCTGCCTGATAAAATTCTCTATACCTTCCTTTTTGTGGATTCTCATATCTATAAGATTTGTCTATTACATATCTCTTAAATGGTAAATTTGGTCTATGATTTGAAAAAAATCTTGCTAAAGGTACTGTTTGATCATATCTTAATGCATATTCTTTATCAGAATATGGTAATTTAAATCTCCATATTAATTTATTTTCAGCTTCTTCCCCATATTTTCCTTTCAATGTATCCCAATATTCTATTGTTGGAGTCTCTATAGGATCAAATCCAAATCTTTGAAATATTTCTTCTATTTTGCTAAATATTTTATTTCTTAATATTTTTATTTCAGTAGGGAAATCCCTTAATCCTGATGGTAAATTATACATTATATTAAATTTAAAAATTGTTTAATAAAATATTTGGTTATCTATGGTCGCTCATAGAAAGAAAAAATATAGGAAATATCTTGGACAAAGATATGCTAGAAGGGGATATAATGATAGAAATAGAGGTAGAGGAAATAAGGGTGGCGCAGGTTTCTCTGGATGGAGATTTAAGAAACAAAAGTACATTAAATTAATTAAGGAATATCCAGAAAAATTTGAAGATAAAAAAGGATTTACAAGTATTAAATATAATGTTGAAAAATCTATAATTAATTTGGGAGATATAGAAGAATATTTTGATTATTTATTATCAGAAGGAATAATAAAAAGTGATGGAGAATATTATACAATAGATTTAGATGAAATAGGCGTTGATAAATTATTAGGATCTGGAAGAATTAGCAAAAAAATGAAAATATATGTAAGAGAAGCTTCAGAAAGAGCAATAGAAAAGGTTAAAAACGTTGGTGGGGAAGTGATAATTAAATAATGGACCTATCATTACAAAAAAGATTAGCGTCTGAAATCCTTGGTGTTGGAAAGGATAGAATATGGATAGATCCAAATAAAATACAGGATGTATCTAAAGCCTTAAGCAGATCTGATATTTTAGATTTAATTGATAAAGGAATAATAAGAGTAAAAAATGTTAAAGGCCAATCTAGAACATGGGCAAATTATATTAAGGAACAGAAGAAAAAAGGAAGAAGAAGAGGAGCTGGATCTAGAAAAGGAGGAAGAAAAGCTAGATTAGACAAAAAAGAAAATTGGATGAAAAGAATAAGAGCAATAAGAAAGTTATTAAGAGAATTGAAAGAGAAAAATATAATTGATAAAAAGTTATATAGGGAGTTATATAAAAAAGCTAAAAGTAATGAGTTTAAGAGCAAAAGAGCTATTTTAATTTATCTTAAGGATTTAGGAATATTAAAGAATGAAAAAGAGATTTTAAATAAATAGTTTATAAAATTTTTTATTTAAAGTTTATAATAATTTCACCTATATATTCTTTATGGCAACATCATCTCAATTAAGAACAGAAATAGAATCTGCATTTAAAAAGGGTGTATCAAAAGAAGAAGTAGATAAATTAGCACAACAAATAGCAAATAAATTAGGAAAGAAACCAGCAGTTGTAAAAGCATTAATTACAAGATACATAAATAAGGGAATGATAAAGGAACAAGGAGGAAAATATGTTTGGGCTGGTCAGTAAAGTTTTTTCTTTATTTATATTTTATAAAAAAGATAATAATTTTTGATTTAACAATATTTTGAATAAAAATTTATTATTTCAAAAAATAATTAAAAATATTCTTTAGGTGCCCCCACCGGGATTTGAACCCGGGTCTCGGGGATGAGGACCCCGTATCCTAGACCTGACTAGACGACGGGGGCTATGGATTATTTAATATATATTCAGAATTTTGAGTTATAACTATTATATTTGTTCCATTGTCATAACATATCATATTCTCTTTTAAACAAATATTGTAATATGTTTGATTTATAATAGAAGAATAATTCGGATATAACAATAATTTGACATAAAAATCTTCTGCAATATATTTACCAATATTTGGTTGATAATAAAAATTATTTTGTAAACTTGAAACAAAAAATAATGTAATAAATAATATTAAGATTAAATATAATAAGATAAATTGAGATCTCATTTCCAATATATATCTACATAATCTACTGAGCCATTAATAATATAAAAAGTTTCAATTCCCTGTTCACATTCATTTAAATTCGTATTATTAAATACAACTTGTCCATTTATTTCAACATAATAATATGGCAAAATATTTGTAACAATTTGATATAAACTATTATTTAGCTGTTGTGTATTATTTAGATACATATAATTTATTGATATTAATGATGCATATAGATCTTCTTTATCATATCCTCTAATATAGAAATTACTATAATATGTTGAGGTTAAAATAAAATATAAAACAATTATTACAACTACTAATTCAATAAATATTGATATACTAAAAGATCTCATTGAACTAATACACTAACTAAAAATAATGAGCCATCATAATAACAAACCCTATTAAATTCTATATAATTATTTTGCATATTTGTTATATTATCATTACTAAATATATATTTTTGACTAGTATTACTTAAATTTTCATATATTATTTCATATGGAAAATTTGCTAAATTATCCATTATGTTAGGGTTAAAATTATTTAATGTTAAATTGCAAATATTGTCAGTATATTGCTCTGTAATTTCTTTAATCAAAACTCTTCCATCCATAAATTGATTATATATAATTTGATATTTTTCATTAATATTATAAATATAAGAAACTTTCTCCATTAATAATAATGTAATAAAAAATATTACTAAAACAATTACAAATAATTCAAAAAACCTATCTAGCATATATTATATATTTTATAAACATTTTTATATATAGATGTCTAAATGGATTCAAAACTAGTATCATTATTAAAAGAAAATAAAAAAATTGTTACTGTATCATCTAATAATTTACCAATATCTAGAAAAGATTCTGAAATGGTTGGGAGATTTATTAAATATTTAACAATACCATATGCAAAGAAATATTTAGAAATGGTTATTGAAAAGAAAGCTGCAGTTCCATATTATAAGTATCATAAAAAACAAGCACATCATAAAAATGTAATGGGAAAAGTTCCATATGGAAGATACCCAATTAAAGTTTCAAAATATTTTATTAAGCTATTAAATTCTTTAGAAAATAATGCAAAAAATATAGGATTAGATCCTAACAAAGTTGTAATTGTTTCTGTTAATGTTTCTAAGGGAAATAGGTTTCCTGGAAGGTTAAGGATAGTAAAGATAAAAACAGGTCCTGGTGGAGTAAAGAGAGCATTAATTGTTGCTCATAAGAAAACATCCCATATTAAAATATATGGATTATATATAGAATCTCTAGATACATCTAAAAAATTGAAAAGAAAAAGCTTAAAACAAATTGCTAAACAAATATTAGAAGAATGGCGTCAAAAAATATAGAAGAACTTATAAAAGAACAGAAAATACAGGCAATATTAGATAAAACTTTAAAAAATAAATTTAAAGGTAAATTAATTAGTAAAGTTGAATATTTCAAAGTTTCAATGGGTACAAAGGTTATTATATATTGTGCAAGACCTAGATTAGTTCTTGGAAGAGCAAATGAAAATTTAGATGAAATTAAAAGAATTGTAGAAGATATTGCAAATGTTAAAGATCCAAGTATAGAAGTTGTAGGAGTTGAAAATCCATTATTAGATTCTGAAATTGTTGCAGATTTAATTGCATCTCAAATTGAAAGATATGGAAATAGAGCAATAAGAAGAATTATGCAAAGAGTAATGGAACAGGTAATGCAAGCTGGAGCTTTAGGTATTGAAGTAAGAGTTACTGGAAAAATAATTGGAGATAGAACAACTACAATAAGAGAACAAAAAGGATATATTAAAAAATCTGGAGAAGTAAACAAAATAATTGGAAAAAGCATAAGACATGCAAAATTACCTTCTGGAGTAATTGGAGTACAGGTTAGAATATTAAGACCAACAGATAAGTTACCTGATAGAATAAAAATAAAAGATTTATCAGAAATAAAACCTGAAGAATTAGAAAAAATAGATCCTTCTTTATTGGAAAAATTAGTTAAACAAGGTCAATAATTATTTTAATCTATCAATAAATATTTTTATAATATCTTTTGAATTTAATATTCCCAGAGTTCCTTTTATACATTTTCTTTCAGAGAAATTTTTTACAAATCCGTATCTTGAATATTTTGAATATATCATAACTGGTACTGGATCTGAAATATGCCTTCCTTTAATTGATGATGTAGAATGGTCTCCAGTAATTAATATTGCATCAAAATATTCTTTTATTCTTTTTACTAAATATTCATCAATTTCTTCAATTACCTTTTTCTTTTTAAATGGTTCTTTTAAGTGAGATAAAATATCTAGAGCCCTTATATGAATAAATATTATATCATATTTATTTCTATTTGCTATTGCATATTCTGAAAATGAAAACAAATTTTCATCAATTTTTCCAGTAGTTCCTAATGGTTTTTCATAATCAATTTTCAAATATTTTGCAATTGATAAATGAATAGGACTTGAAGATAAATATAATGCCTTTACTTTATATTTATTTTCAAAAAAATCTTTTTTATTTAAATCTTTATATATTGTCTTGTTTTTTATCTTATATTTCTTTAATTTTTCAATTATTTCCTTATCATAATTATCAAAAATTAAAATATAATCATTATTCTTATACTTTATTATATCATATTCTTCTTTTATTTTTGGTTCTTCTTTTGATTCTATTTCAATTAAAAATTGATTTTCTTTTAATTCTTTATATATCAATGCTTTAAATATCAATTCATTATATTTAAAATCATAACCTAATAATGATAAATTTGATTCGATACATCTTGGAATGTGCCCTCTTTCTTTTGTATATAATAATCCGCATTCTGAATATCTTACCAATTTATCAATATTTTGTTTTTTAGCATCTTCCAAAGGTGTTTTATATCTTAACTCCTTAATTAAATTATCACCTAATCCATCTAATATAATAAATATCCCCTTATCCATATTATTTAAATTATTAAAATTTCTAAATATAATTATTAAGCGGCGGTGCCCGAGCGGACAAAGGGGCTGGGCTCAAGACCCAGTGGAGTAGATCCGTCAGGGGTTCAAA
>Ga0080005_149448_pt1 | contig 18067 bp, 15 predicted proteins | sample JossMetagenome_2_FD_69208 | JGI IMG/M metagenome (GOLD analysis project Ga0080005, IMG submission 69208) | Hot spring sediment microbial communities from Joseph's Coat, Yellowstone National Park, USA - JC3_ASED (SPADES assembly) (version 2) | ecosystem: Environmental > Aquatic > Thermal springs >... | reverse complement strand
TACAACTAGTAATCCATCATGCCAAGTTTCATTGGGCATTTTTCTCTCAATGAAAGAGTTCACCATGTGTGCATCTTCTGCTTGATAACCATACGTGAATGCTTCGTCAGGTATTACCGGCATTAAGCCTTGTTCTGCGTTTTGTTTTTCTACAAATTCCTCGGTTGGCGGTATTTTGATATTTCTACTTATAAATGTGAAAAGCTCTGGTTGCAGTGTATTTATACTAAGACTATACTCGGGACCCAGTACTTCAAATGTGAGTCTGAGACCAGCACCAACAAAAGCCCATGATGTTCTAGCCTCACTAACTACAAGTGAGCCTTCTTCATCCTCGTATGTTATCATAGAGAAAGCATAATCCTCAGCTGGCTCTTTTAAGAAGTCAATACCAAATCTCTTCTTTAGGTCTTCAACATACTGCTTCTTAATCCACTTGAGAAACCCTATTTCACCATAAATATACTTAGGCTTAAGAGTAGATTTATCCTCACCTGGTTTTAACAAGAAATACCTTGCCGCTTCAATACTATGACACATCATATCTAGTAATACACCACCACCCGATATTGAAGGCACCCAGAACCACGCGTTGTGAGGACCTGAATGCTCTTCTGCGGCTCTCGCTAAATAGGGTCTCCCCGAGTACTTAGCACCTATGTTCCACACTACATCCTTACCCCTACTTACCGATGGCATGAAGACCTGGTTCTCGAGGTAACCGTGTAGTAACCCTGCTTTCTCAACTAATTGAACCATTTTCTCTGCTTCAGCAACGTTCCTAGCTAGTGGCTTCTCAATAGCAACCCCAACTATATTAGATCTCCCCTGTGTCACCTCTTCAACAATCGCTTTTGTTACTTCTAAGTGAAGGTTATTGGGTACCATGATCCAAACAGCTTCTATCTCCCTGTCTCTTAAGAAATCATATAGGTCTGTGTATATTCTTGGTTTCCTAAAACCTAACTGTTCAATGTATGAAGCTAGCTCTTTAGCAGACTTCTCCGTTCTAGAGTAAACAGCTACGATCTCTGCATTTTTTACCATACTAAAAGCTCTAGCATGAAATTTTGCAACAAAACCTGCCCCAATAAAACCAACTTTGAGGCTCCCCATTATAGACACCTCTTATATAGTCACTAATTTTTAGAAGTTTTAAATATATTTTTGGTATTTAGCCGACTAAATGAGGAGTTAGCCAAATTGATATCATTATAAACGCTATAACAATGAAGACAACTATAATAAGTGTTTTTATGAAGTATTTTAGTAATCCACTATTCACATCGATATTTTCGGGAATTAGTGTAAAGATCACGAAAATTAGAGTAGAAGATAGCATTAGAACCCACCCGATTGTATATCCTAGGAGACTATAAGGTTGGAATACTAATAATAATCCTACCATCCCTATGAAAAGCACTATTTCTTCAATATACCTACGTTTAATCACTCCTTCTCACCAAGTAATATTCTTTTACCACTATCAGGGTGAAAGAAAAGCACCTTGTCGAAGCTAATTACCACGGTTACTTTATCGTTTTCTCTTAATCCTAGAGAGTTAAAGTCTATCGGATTTAATTTGACCTTTAATTCTGAACCACCTGATTCAATATCTAAAACATAGTGGGTTCCAAAAAACTCAATGACTCTTAAAACTCCTTCAATAACAACTTCTCTGGAGAGATCTCGTTCTACGGGTTCTCTTGATAAGACAGTATTTTCTGCTCTAAAGCCTAATAGTACTTTTTCTAAGCCTTGATTTATTAATTCTCTAGTAATATGTTGATTTTGGAAAATAACTTTATTTCCAAGCAGAATACTCCCATTACTACTTACTACTGCTTCAATAAAGTTCATTCCAGGCTCTCCGAGAAACCAGCCTACGTATGTAGAAGTAGGTAGGTTGTAGACCTCGTGTGGTGAACCTATTTGCTCAACTACACCAAAATTCATTATAGCGATTCTATCCGCTAGTGTTAAGGCCTCTATTTGATCATGTGTCACGTATATCACAGTTTGTTTTAGTTGTTTCTGAATTCTCTTCAACTCGCTACGTATAATAACTCTGCTCACAGGGTCTAGTATCGTGAGCGGCTCGTCTAATAAGTAGACTTGGGGTTCTTTAGCTATAGCTCTAGCAAGAGCAACTCTCTGTTTATCAACCACACTTAGTCTATCAACGTGTACGTTAAGTAATTTTTCCAAACCTACTAACCTAGCAGCCTCCGTAACTCTCTTAGTGACCTCGCTTTTTGAGTATTTTCTTGAGAATAGTGGAATAGCTATGTTATTGAATACCGTTGTTGGGTAGAGAGCATAAAATTGAAAAACCATAGCGACATCTCTAGCCTCAGCTGCTAGGTTGGTTACGTCGTGTTCATTAAAGTAAACTCTGCCCTCAGTTGGCTTCTCGAGACCTGCAATTATCCTTAGCAATGTTGTTTTTCCACACCCACTTGGACCTAATATTGAGAAGAACTCTCCGTCGAGAATGTGTAATGAAACTCCTTTAATAGCTTCTACTTTTCCAAATTTTTTAACAATATTGACTAATTTTACACTAACCAAGGGGATCACCCGAGGAAATCTCCTGTTTCGCCATCAAAAATGATCATCCCTTCTCTTGTGAGGCATATATCCACCTCGTCTCCTGTATTCAAGCCGGGTGGCAGTATTCTACTCAGTGATTTAAATATAACGTCTCCTGTTCTAGCGTACACTAGGTACTCGCTTCCTCTAAACTCATAGCCTAGAAAAGAGCCCTTGATCTTTACACCGCTACACTCTGTTATATGGCGATCTATGAAACACGAATCAATATAGTTAGCTAATATAAGGTTTCTTCTTTCAAGCTTTAGTATCATGTCATGAACTTCTGAATTTATATAAATGTCTCTCCCAATACTGCTCGCAATCTTTCCATTACCATTTATCATTATAAATACCTCGTTAACCATATTGCCAGTGAGGTACCTAGCTATAGAGATGCTCCTAGGGGTTTTGTATATATTAGTTGGTGTTCCCTCATGAACTACGCGTCCATAATTCAACAGCAACACACGATCTCCTAGTGTTAGAGCGTCATAAGGATCGGAAGTCGCCAAGATTATAGTTCTCCCTAAAATAGACTTTAACTTCTTAAATTCTGTTCTTAAAGCATAGCGGATTTTAGCGTCTAAATTTAAAAAAGGCTCATCTAAGAGGTATATGTCAGCTTCTTTAGCTAGTGCCCTGGCTATAGCTACTCTCTGTCTCTCACCACCACTTAGCTTATCGGCTCTCCTATCTAGTATATGCTCTATTCTCAAAAGACTAGCAATTTCTCTAACTCTCTTCGCGACGTGTTCCCGATCTTTTCCCTGAGCTATTAGTGGTGAGGCTATATTCTCGAAAACAGTCATATTAGCATATAATGCTAGTGTTTCAAATACCATTGCTACATTTCTCCTGTAAGGCGGAAGCATATTAACAATTTCTCCATTTATCATTATATCTCCAAGATCTTGGGCTTCTAGGCCGGCAATTATTTTCAACAGTGTTGTTTTACCAGAACCAGGAGGCCCTAGAATAACGAAAACTTCCCCTCTTCTCACAGAAAATGACACGTTATCTAATATAACTTTACCCCCACGTCTCTTACTGATATTTCTTACCTCGAGAACGTATTCTTTCATAAACAATCACTTCCTCACGGTTCCAAATGTGAGTCCTCTTAACATGTATTTTTGTAGCCAGAAGATCAACACAATTATTGGTAAAATATAGATAACTTCAATAGCAGCGACTCTACCCCAATTAAACCCCCTCTCCCCTCTAATACTAGAGAGAAGCACTGATGTCGGCTTTGTCTCAATACTGCTTAAAAGTAATGCGAAAAGAAACTCGTTCCACACGGTGATCGCTGCAAAAGCTGCAGAAGCAGCTATTCCAGGAGCAATCATAGGGAAAATTATTTTGAAGAGTATATATGTTGTTGAATGGCCATCTAATAGAGCAGCTTGGTCTATATCTATGGGGATATCATCAATAAAGCTCTTTATCATCCACACGGAGAGTGGTAGGGTCATCATAGCGTAAGCTAGTATAAGACCTCCATACGTTCCCTTTAAGCCAAGGTTAAAGAACATGATGTAGATAGGTATTATTAATGCTATTGGGGGCATCATTCTAGTTGACAATATGTAGAACATTAAGAGGTTTTTACCTTTAACCGGGTACCTCGAGAACGCGTAAGATGCTAGTAGTGCTAAAATTAGTGATATAGAGACTCCTCCCGCTGTAATAATAATAGAGTTAATAATGGCACCGTAAGCTCCATGTTCATAAGCCTCTTTGAAATTATCTAAAGTGGGCTGTGTAATTATGAAATAGTTTGAGTACATCTCGGTTCTTGATTTAAACGCTAATACGAACATTTCATATACTGGGATCAGGTATACTACTAGGATCAGCGTTATCAATGTAAACTTTAGATATTTCTTAACTCTATATTTTAGTAAAGTTTTTCTATATATGTTAACTCCTTTCACCACCACTCACCCTGACAATATATCTCATAAACACATTTGTCATGAAGATCACTATGACGAGAACTAAATAGCTAATTGCTGTAGCAGAGCCAAGGTCCCATCTTTCAAAAGCTACTCTATAAATGTAAACAGAGATGAGTTCTGTTGTAGAACCAGGACCTCCCGCAGTAAGTATGTATACCGAGTCGAATGTTTTAAGGGAATCCATGAATCTAAAGATCAGCGCTATCGCTATCATGGGCTTTATATATGGCAATATCACGTATCTAAATTTATATCTAAATTTAAGGCCATCGACTCTACTCTGCTCTACTAGGTCTTGAGGTATAGCACTCATACCAGCAAAGAGGAGAAATGTAATGAAGGGCGTCCAAATCCAGGTTTCAACGAGTATTACAGTTAATAATGCGTAGGGGATACCTAGAGGACTCATATCTGTACTAAACCATAAAGGTTTATACCCTATTAGAGAATTCAAGATGAAGTTAACCGGACCAAGATTTTCATCTAGTAGATACCGGAAGATCAGCGCGGAGGCAACCGGGGCTATCATGAAAGGGATCATGAATAGGGTAATGATGACTCTTCTTCCTCTAAATGCATCAAAGAGGAGCAATACGACTAGTAAACTTAAACCAAATTGCAAGACTATAGAGTAAACTACGTAAATACCAGTTCTAAAGAATCTATCCCAGGTTTCCGGACTAGTAAGTATGTTAATGTAGTTTAAACCTCCAACGTAGCGAGGAACTTCTTTAATTATTATTGAAAACTTGTAGAAAGAGATCCCCAAACTCCATATAAGGGGGAATATATTTAAGAAAAGAAGAAGTAGAAATGCTGGAAGTATCATAAACCAAGGATTAATCTCCTTTTTTCTCACACGTGTTGTTTTGTTGAATCCTCGAGGTTTATCTTGCAACACTCCTCCACGCTCTTCTACACTTAGTTTTTAAATTCTTCCTTTTATATAATATATCCTCGCTATTTTTAAATTTATATTTAAACATTTGCATCAATAAAGACTTATATATTGGTACTATATATTTAATAAGAGGGTGTATGATATGGAGAAAAAGACGTTATTAATTGTAGCCATAGTTGTCCTGATAGCAGTAATAGGTTCTGTAGCATACTACTTCACGACTCTTAAGCCACTTACTAAAGAAGTCACAATAGTTGTGTTAAGCCCTGAATGGGAACCTGGAAAAATAGCAGAAGAGATCTCAAAGAACTTCACAGCATACGCCGAGGAGAAATTAGGGTATAAAGTGCACGTGAAGTTTGATTTTACACCATGGAGTACTTACTACACCAGAGTTATGAGTATAGTTACCGCTCATAGCCCTGAAGCCGATATATTTTTCTCGGATAGTCAGTGGCTTGGCGAACTCTATGAGGGAAGACACATAATTTCACTCAAGGACTTTATACTGGGTGATCCAGATCTAAAGAAAGCCCTGCTAGAAGACACTTATCCAAACTTAATATACTTCTATACCGCGTATCCACAAGGTAGCGATAACTATATTGCAATACCTGGATACGCAGATGTAACACCACTATTGTACTTTAGAACAGACTTATTTACTCACCCGGAGGAGAAGGCCGCATTTAAGCAGAAGTATGGATATGACCTCCCCACAACCTTGGAAGAGTGGAAGAATATTGACTGGGTTCAACTTAGAGATATAGCAGAGTTCTTTACTAGAAAGAAGGGTGAGAAACTAGCTGGTAAAGTACTAGACGAAGACTTTTATGGCATAGCTCTTGTATTGTCGAGAGACTATGACTTTATTTCCTGTTCCTTCCTCAGCGTATTCTGGAGCTGGGGTAATGAATTGTGGGATCCGGTTACACACAACCCAATTGGATATATAAATAATACAAAGGCAAAAGAAGCTTTAGAGTTCTTTGTAGGTTTAACTAAATATATGCCACCTGGTGCACCAACATTTGATTACGATAAGGTGATTTCACTATATGCACAAGGTAAAGTAGCTATGACGATACTATGGCCTTCCATGGCTCCTGCATTATTTGACCCGAAGACCTCAAAAGTATATGATGTGACTGGTGTAGCTATTCAACCACATCATAATGGTGTTAGGTATACTGTACTAGGTGGTCAGCCTTTAGTAGTTAGTGCTTATTCGCGCTATAAGGAAGAAGCAAAACTATTCATTAAGTGGTTTTACACAATCGCATATAAAGACTACTCGTTGAGAGTAGGCTTCACAGCTAGGAGGTCTATAGCTGAAAGCCCCGATTTCTTAAACTCTAAGCCGTGGGCTAGAGCATTCGAAGAATCCATACAGTACGCCAAAGACTTCTGGAACATACCATACTATGGCAAAATGCTTGAAGTACAACAACTCTACTTAAATAAGGCAGTAGCTGGAGAAGTAAGTCCTAGCGAGGCACTAGACGCTATTGCAGCTGAACAATGGAGATATGTACAAGAATACGAGAAGAAATAATAATAAAGATCTTTTTCAAACCTCACCTTTCTCCCTTCTACTAATTCCTCAAGATCCGATCAGCGAAGACCATGTACTTTTATCTGAAACGAGAAGACTCATTACCAAACAAGAGTTTCCCCGAGGCATTTATTTGTGATATCTTTGAGTAGTTGCGAATACGTTGTCTCTAGCCCCCGGGTTCCCGGGCTCTGCTTGGGTTTTCACCGCATCACTGCCCGGGCTATCAGGGCTCCACGTAACTCAAAAGCCACTCATCTGCGCTAAAGATGATGATTCAAGCTCCAAGACTCATCACCCACAACAAAGTACACGTAAGGATGCCAAGAAATTTAAGCCAGCTATTCACAATTATTCACAACTAACCGCAACTAATCATAGATCGGTTACAGGCTTTAATGTAGCCTCAGCACTTACTCTATTTTTATATGTCCTCCTCAGAGTGCTTAGTGTTAGTCCCATTAAACCCTTTAAGAGGCATATAGACGCGTGCTTCTTTGAATACGGTTTAATTATAGTAGCGTGGGCTTCACAAGTCTTCTTCACTAGCTTCGATCTCTAGTAGCTATTTCTCGCATTCAAAGTCATAAACTAGTTTGTCTATAATGAAAAGCCTCTAATACAGTAACAGACTCTCGGCTCCCCCAGTAGCCCACAATCGAAAACCTTGCTTTTTAAGAGAGGAAGATCGCAAATACCATAACATTCATCATTAGCTATCACGCACTCTCTAAGTTTATGATTCTACTATTTATAAGATCTATAGATCTCAAGTAGAAATCATCTATAATTACTATAAAGTTAAGCTACGGGATTCAACAATATAGGGTTGTTTGGGTGTTTAAAGGAGGTGTGCGGCGGCCGGGATTTGAACCCGGGATCGCCGGCTTGGGAGGCTTGACTCTGATGAGAATCAGTTCACGATCGATACATGAAAATGTGAACTTTAGCTCATCTATGTCTTAATTTATGATATAATTTCGATGTCATGTGAACTCACAAGATGTTTAAGAATGATTTCGTAAACCTCTTCTAAGTCTTTGAAAATGTTTAACAATATGCACTCCAAGTCTTTGCTTTCTTTAGAACACTCTATACGACGCAGGTGTACTAGTTGTCTATGAAAGCTTTTCTTATCTCGAAGATCATTTAACTCTTCGTCTAGTCCTCCTTTAATGATCTCGACGATGAATTTCTGCATACTGGGCTCCTGAAGATCTTCTGGCGACATTTCTGCAAACATCATACTTAGAATACGAAGTTGCTCCGCAACATGAAGAATTGCTTGGCGACCTTTCTCAATATATAAAGGCGGTGTTGTTTTCGGAGGCCAATAAAGTTTAGTTAAAATATATGCATATGTAACAGCCATGCGAATTTTTTCAATAAAATAATCTACTTTTTCGAGAACAATGACCTCGTCTAGAGCTCTTAGGGGTCTCTGGTTAAGTAAAGCCTCTATGAAGAAGTATAGATCTCTGATCTTAAGCGTTATATTCAGCACAAATCCCATAGGGGTTGGGTAATAATCCCTCCTCCCCTTAGGGCTTTTCGTTTTAGCTTCTCTCTCTTTGTATGTCACATACCCGCACTTCAAGAGGTTCTCTAGCACAGTCTCAAGCCTATTCTTGCTCTTTAAAACACCTTCTTTATAGAGACGATAAAATGAAGCTCCCTCAGCACCTTTACTATTATTATATATCTCGATGATTTTTTTCAAAACTGTTTTATAGGCATCTCCATAAACTATGTTAATACATGGTCGAAGAACAATCTCAAGTCTTTCAACACCCTCAGACTTCTTAAGATCTTTATTACCCACAAAAGCCCCTATTTATATGTTGTCACGTGAAAGTTAATATATAAGCTCACTGATTAGAACATACGTCCTATCCCTTAATGGGAAGTTACTTCAAGATTTAATTCCTAACAGAAGCCAGATTTAATCGGGGAGATAACTATGAAGAGCATGTACGAATATATGCTGAAGACCAGCAAAGTGCTTGATATCGGAGAGAGGTATATCGTGATGGCAACGAAGGATTATGGCCGTGGGAAGCCAAGGTTTATCATCAATCTCCCAACTACTAGGAATGATCTGTGGACTTATCTATGGGAGAAGAAAATACCTGTGAAGATCTTTATCGAGCTCCCTGAGGATCTATCAAAATATGAGAGACAAGAAAGATCTGCTAAAATTGAAGAGAGGAGTTAGCATGGTGCTAAAAAAGGATCGACAAAGTTTATCTGCTCGACTGCAAAGGCAAAAAGGCGATCGTCGGTGAGAAGACGCTTAGAGACTTGATTGAGAGGTTTGCTCTGAATATTATGATCAATGATCGGTGATCATTATTAGCGATGATCCTTCACCAGATGATCTTGCAAAGGTAAAGGAAACAACTACTGTCGTTGCACGACCTAAAAACGGACCAGGAAATTTCGGAACTCTTCAGAAACTGATCTTATATTATTCTATTTCTGTCGCAGAAACATTTACTCCCGGCGACATTGTTGCTTACTATAATCTGAGTAAGAATTATCATCGTAGAGTCCATGACGCCATACAGCGTCTGGTCAGGCGAGGGATCTTAAGAAAGATCAGACGGGGATGGTATCAGCTTGACCCAGAGATAGAGATCTCAACCAAAGATCTTGAGAAACTAACCGATCCCAAGGAAAATAAGTTTAAAGGTTCCTCGCTGTGTGGAAAAGGTTTTTTGTCGCGTGGTGTTGTGAGGGTTCACAGCATTGGCGCCTCTGGCGTTGCCGATATATTTTTTCAGGTGGTTTTTGTGCGCGGTGTGCTTGGCGGTGTTGAGGAGTTTCTTTGGCGTCGTCTTCGTTCCGCCGGGTTTTCTCGGAGGTTGCTTTCTCGTGTGGAGGCTGATGCGAGGAGGCTGGCCGTGGATGTTATAAGGAAGGGCGTTTTCATCCTGGGCGCTCATGGTAAATACGGTGGCGGTCGTCAGAAGGCTCTGCTTCCCATTCCCATTGCTGAGAGGGTTGGCATGCGGGAGGTCGGCGTCGACATTGATCTTCCCGAGGATGTGATGTTGCCTAAGATGCACCTGAAATATTACACTGATCACAGCCCTTATAAGGAGAGCTGAGAGACTTTCAAGATGTAGTGTCTGAGTAGCCTAGTTGTTGTAGCCGGCTTTTCAGCTCTAAATCTCTAATCTTATTCCGGTCTGAAGGAGGCTTCGGCTAGCCACATTATTCAGCCTGTAGTCATGTTTACTTCTGATGGGCACGCTGTTTTATTGCTTAGAGACAATACATGTTTTTGTCCGCTTCTGCAAGCCTCATGTAGTATGTTGAGTAGCAACTTTAGAGGATCATGTTTACTATAGTTCTTTAATGTCGCTAATATTTACTCTACCAGAAGCCATAGACATGCCTTCTCACATTCCTTTATGAAATCGAATCTATCGTGTCTGAGGGTAGAAGTATGATACAGAGCATCTGCCAGCATCAAACACAAAAACATTCAATTAAATATGTCATCTACACGCCACGCCTATATCAGACCTCATAGACTTTCTGAGAGACTTGACTACCTTGGCAACACAGCTAAATTTAGCCTTCAACATGCTTAATGACAGGTTTGAAACAAGATGAAGACGTCAGCCTATGAAGTGCGCCTCATTTTTTCTCAAATTATGTTTATGTCACATATATCTCGCAGACGATCGAATGTTTTTGTAGTTCACTTGATAAATATTTGATGTGTAATTCGCCTCTGACGATCAACACATTATAACCCATCTCTACAAGTTCTTTTGTTCTCTTCACCACCTTAGCGTCTCTAAATTCGTTTATGTTCTGAACAAATAATGTAAAACATATGATGGGAATGACCAAAGTAAGGATCAGAATAAGAGCTGTTATAAAAAATGTATTTGAACAAAGCATCACAAGCGGATTTGAATGAGGTGTCAAAGTTGCGTATGTGTAGAGTATTGTGATGATGAGGATAATAGTAATAGTAATTATGTTACAGTCTCGCAGTATGTGCTTGAAGTTTATTATTTGAGCCGAGAATACTTCTTCTAGACTTGCATCTACCAACTCTGTTTTCTTACCTAATCTTATTGCGTAGTCTCTCACATAACTCATATCATCTCTAAATGACGGCCTGCCCTTCAGTCTATACCACTTATCCATAATTCTAGTAGACATACGTAGGATAAAATGATATGTTAATGCTCCTAGAATTAGTAGTGTTGCACTCGGTCTCTTTCTAATTAGCGATCTCCAACCTACTCTACTGAAGCCCTCTAATAGAACATAATCTACTCTACCAAGTATTTCTCGTATAATATCTTCTCTAGGCATTTTGATATGCGTAGAACCATAAATATAACATCTGCCTTTTCCTTTCATTTAGATGACCCTCTAAATATATTCTGATATATATTATTCTGATATAGAAAAATACGTGGAATCATGAAGAGTTATTCCTCCTAGCTCCATACTTTTCTCTAAGGTTCGCCATCTAAAGCCTCTCTATCAGGTCCTTGATGTTTTTTGTCTTCTTCCGTAATGCCACATCTTTCAGAAGTTCTTCTGCTTTTTGATTCGCGTTTTCTTCAGCTTTCTTTAATATTTTTCAGCTTTATCTCTCTTTAGACACTCTCTAAGCTCTGAACATGTCTCTTCAAGGTCTTTGTTAAGCTTTTCTATCTGTTTCTTTCTTCATCACATTTTAAAAACTCTAACTTATATGAGACCAAAATCATTACCTACATTTCTCTTTTGAAATAGCTTCACTACTGATATACATGATCGATATCGTGACCACTTTTATGTCATTAATCTTTTTCTCATCAATTGAAGAGCTTTCTAACACATCTGAAATAAGCTCTGAAATATTGATACAGAGAGATTTGAGATACTTATACTTCATATATGCATTTTCAGTTAATGTCAAATTGATTCTTTTTCTTTTCGATGACTTAGCTATATTCTGTATCTGTATATCGTTTAGATCTTTCTCAAGCATATGTTCACTATATACATATAGTGTTAAGAAGCTTATAAATATGATGTCATCATATTGATCTATTTTATAAATATCTAAAAAGATCCCTTCGGCGATTGACAGAGTTGTTTAATCGATTGCCGAAAGGATCCTCTCATCGGATCTTTCTTCAGACCCTTAAATCTACGGGCCGGAGATAAACCCTAATCAGATGATCCCGAATGAAGACCTGGCGACTCTCAGGTTTTTCTCCCAGGATCTTTACGAAGACCCTCCTAGGAGGATTAGCTCTCTATCGATCTATTGAAGGATCATTTGATCTGTTTTCTTCCAATTGATCCTTCAATAGATCGATAGGATGTCGAGATGTTCAGGAGAAACGATTTCTCATTCAAAAAGATCTCTGAAGAGAAAGTAGCCTTCCAAAGATCATCTCTGTTGTAATGATCTTTCTTTAGGCCTCAGGTTCTGGAGATCCAGTGATCGTCTCTCATAAATTTACGGGGGTCAATGCTAAGCTTAGACCTGGCCTTATATGGCTCGACACCATTCGAGAATCAGATGTCCAAATTATTAATAATTCGAAGGAAGCCTAGGACAGCTGATTTTTGCTAAATAGCTTTTTTAATCGAAGAATAGAGATTTTTTATTAAATATAATCTGGCAAAGTATATAACAAGTTCGCTGTAACTTTATATACATTGAAGTCTATATTACTATGATATCAAATGTCGTCTTTGTCTGGTATAAAATGTAAGTGGGATGAAAGTGAGAATCAGATCAAGTGTTTATTACCTATTACATTGCCAACATCTAAGGTTCGTATAAAAAGAAGAGGATTAGAGCCTGTGGCCCCTCGAAAAATTAGAATGAGTATTGAGGATTTTATCGAATGGCAAATCTCGTATAAAGATGAGGAAGGACGCTTAGTTGAGTTCGGAGAAATTCTTTCTATAGCATATAATTATGGGATTATTCAAAGGGACGACATATGTTTAGTGATAAAAGAATTTAAAAATACGAAAACGTTTGCAGAAACATTTTATATAACACGTGAAATATTTTCTCAAAATTCTTCTTTTTACGGCTTCAAAATTCTATATGAAAAAACTCCTATACTTCATTCAGACTTGTCGGATGGTTGTTATGTTGAAATAGTTCTTAGGCATAAGCAAAAAGCTGTAGGTTATCAACCTATGATCTATATTTATATCCCCTTGAGAAATGTCACGCCAAATCTTATAGGAAGAACTGCTAGTGAAAAACAATTAGTTATATGGATCCCGAGAAAAGAGCATGTTTTAGAGTTATTAAAAGCTTTTATAATTGCTTCTGAAACACATAGAAGAGATATTATAGATATTTGTTTAAAAGTTGTTAAAAGCTGTCCTTAAGAATCTCCTCTATTAACTTTTTAGCTGTATTGAAAAGTTGTTGAGCTTTTAATTTATCTCCTGATCTATTTGCTTTAATCATCTCAAGATAAATGTTTTTGATCTTCTTCTGTAACTCCATCGGTATAATTGGGATTAATAGTTTTTTAAGCTCGGACTGAGGAATGGTCACGGTACCCACACCTCTTTTCATAACTTCAAGTTGCTTTCTAGCATAATCAGTTTGAATATATATAGCGAGATAATGAGGAAGAACCTTTGTTTCATCAACTCTTATAATATATATCCAGTCATCTGCGACACCAACATCATTTTGATCGATTACAACTGCAGCTCTTCCAATGCATCCGACACCTACTCTGACAAATAATACATCTCCAGGTTTAACACACGCTGTTTTCTTATCCATAGGACTGCCAGGCTCTATATACCTTTCATCTCTACTAAAATCAAGACCATATGGCATAACAACTTTGGCAGAAATATATCTTATACCATGTTTAACAAAAAATCTTTTCTCACCATATTCTGTTCTTCCGCTCTTCATTTCTAAAATAACTTCGTCTAACATCTTTACAGGAAATTTGCTAGATATGCTAAGAAGATCTGTTTTAATACAATGTTTTGGATGAAGCCTGTCAACAGTTGGTGTATTCCAACAACCCTTTCTTTTCTCATAAAGATCAAATATGGCATCAAGGTTTTCATCGGAAGCTTCATAGAAAAAAGCTTTTTCTCCAGAATTAGGTTCTTTTTTAATAAACAAAACACTTGTTTTAGATGTCGTTCCTATAACAGATCTGAATATACCTCTAGGGAGAGAGATAATGGCCAAAACTTTATATTTCAAAATATATCTTCTTACATGCTCATTACCTTTATTGAGTAAAACTCCATCAGGTATTATTATACCTATAACTCCTCCTGGTCTAACTAATTTTATAAATCTCTCTATAAAAAGATTCTCGATGGCTTCAGAGGTTTTGTCTTTGGATATCTCATACATCTTTAATCTATAATCTGTAACCCTACCATATTTAGAACTAAAAGGAGGATTACCAACAGCAATATCAAAATAATTTTCAGGAAGAGAATTTTTATCTAATGAAAAACGAATTAGAGAATCTCCTACAATTATTTTTGTTTTTTCTCTAATCTTTTGTGGAATAAATTTTATTATTTCAGGATCTACATCAACACCCCATACCTCTTCTACACCTTTCTCCAATAATGCTTGTAGAAACACTCCATCACCACATGCTGGATCTATTGCTCTTTTAACATTTTCGACATGTCTTAAAGCAAAATCTACTATAAATCTCGCGAGATTATATGGAGTGAAAAATTGACCTAACACTTTTTCTTTATTGTTAAAAAACTTCTCTCTTTGAGGAATAGAATCTTTAGATCTTTTTTCTATGCTCTCACCTCTCATATTTTTATAAAAATCACGCAAGATCTCTTGTGTTCTTTTTCAAAGTTTTTCGCGGGATCTTTATTATTATATCTCCTGCGTTAACTTTAATCATTATTGCATTATCATATGGGCGTGTTATGATAGAATTTAATAAAACATATTTTACAACTTCATTAACAAAATCAGATATTCTTATATTTTTCTCATTTGCCAATCTTTTAACGCCTTCTAATACAGATCTCTCGAACGATATATTCTGAACAGCATAATCTTTTAACTTTCTTTTCATATCTTTCCATATAACTTTTGTATAAAAAGACTATTATATTTTATGTAAATATACATGGAGGTATTTAACTAATGGTAGGTAATACATCATCTTCGACTTAAGTTTTGAGATTCAATCGAAACTTCGCATCATATAGATCGCCGACAGCAGAATAAGATTTTATTTCATCAATATGAAATATTTGACTACCTTCTCCCTAAGGTCTTTCAGTTGCTTTATCTCTTAAGATCTTTCATAAGTCTGTATAAAGAAAAAGGATCTGAATAAAATCTTTGAAGCAATCTTATAAGACTGAAACGAGGAGACTGATATACCGCTCGAGAGGAGCATATGCGAATGCTGAAAAGTTTGTGTCAGGCGAAGACTTAGAGGCGAATTAAACCATTTAAAGTAAGAACAGCTATAATAAAGTAGGTGTTGAAACATGTCAAAAACCGCGAAAGTTGACAAAGATTATGTTGAGAAGATCGTCGCGGAAGACCTTAAGAGAAAATATCCAGATATAACAGAGCTTGAGTTTACAGCTGTCGCTCGTCCATATAAAAATTGGGTGGCGTTTGGAAGATTTTCAACTTCAAGAGGATTTTCAAGAGCATTTATGTATTCTGTTGATGGAGAGACAGGCGAGATACTGGGGTATATGATAAGTTAGACTATATCAATGACATCTTTATGCGCATAACAATACGGGCATCTTGTAGGGTCCATGTAGATGTTATCCCTTCATACTAGACCTTTATCTATGCAAACTGCTCTAAATATTTAGGCCATTTAAAAGAGCCAAGTCTCTGAAAAGATTCTGATGATTTTTGAGAGTTTCTTTTTCACAAGATCAATCAGATGAACATGTTGAAACATAAACAATATTGTAACATCCTGCTTTTAAAAATCATGCTACTTACTACTGAAAAATAACTGCTCATAATGTGAACTGAGTGTGCTCCAAAAAGTGTGAACAGATCAGAGTTCACATGAATCTTTCACATGTGAAGTGCACATGTGAACTGATTGTTGCGGAGTGTGAATTTTGATCTGTTCACAGTTCACACACAGTGCACATGTATCTTTCACATGTGCACTCCGAGAGAATGAATCAAATTATAGCCTAGATCAGTTCACATGTGAATTGATCTATGAGAATTGATTGACGTGTGTGAACTCTCAGTTCACGTGTGAAGTGCACATGTGAATTTTGTATTCGCGTGAACTCTGATCTGTTTCTCGGAGTTCACGTGTGAACTACACATGTGAACTCTGATCTGTTCGCGTTTTTATAACATACGGTTCAGTCATAAATAGTTAGTTTTCAGCATCAAGTCTCATGATTTTTAGATTCATATCATGGCATTGCTTATGTATTGACGTGCTCATCTGATTGATCTTGTGAAAAAGAAACTCTTAAAACTCAGGATCTTTTTCAGATGCTTAGCTCTTTCAGATAGCCTAGGTATTTAGAGTAGTTTTCATCAGCTTCTCCAAGAAGATCCTCATATCTAGCCTCAGAAATCTTAAGTTCTCCAAATCTGCTTTGTATAAATCTTGCCACCTCTCTAGACATGACCTTAATCATCAGTCTCCAAGATATCTTTCTAACATATTTAGGTGGCAATAGATTTCTTCTCTTAATATATTTCTCAAGAGCTCTTCTGCTAACACTATTGCTCGCATATTCCTTAAGCAACCTCAGAGTATCTATAGAGAAGTAAGCCCATTCACAAGGTTTAACACTCTCTCTAAGACCTACATAATATCTGCAGAAGCCTTTATCATTAAGACACACAAGTCTAGACGTCTCAATATCCAAACCGTTTATCTCGATGATCTCTTCAGGATTGAAGCTCTCAATAATGTGTATGGCGTGTGATAATCTGAGGCCTCCTTCAAGCATAAGTCTATAGACCAAATAATATAGCTCATGACTATCTTTTAGAATGGATAAGGTTTTGATAAGATCCTCAATATTAATCGGATAGGATCTTACGTCTATCTTATAGCTTCTACTGGGAACAATCTCCATGATCCATCCATATGTCTCTGGAGAGATTTTTCTGAGATAATAGAGATACTGGATGTAGTGTCTAAAGACGTTTCTAAGCCATTTGTTCTTATGATTAATCACATAATTGATAAGATCCTCACTAAGAGTTTTACCCTCAAGATGCTTCTTAAAAAGGTTTCTGTAATACGCTATTGTCTCAGGATCCATTATTTTTCTTCTCTTCTTTCTCTCTCTAAGAAACTCTTCAAATCCTTGGCTCCACGTAAACTTCACCTGAGAGAGGCTTATCCCAAGCATCTTTCTAAGATCTTCTCTGAAATTCTCTACCGTAAACCTCAATATGGCTTGTTTCAGATATTCATCTTTAGATGCTAACGCCACAGCCTGCAGGATCAATGAGTAGTCTATAGATCCGTCCTCTCTAATGATTCCTACGGCCTTTAACCTGTCTATGCCTGCCACTATCTCATTAAACTCTTTTTCATCAAGATATTGAAGAGCCTTAGAGATCACTTCATCAGGGATCTTTCTGAGACCATTAAGGTAATTATGGAGGGATCCTTTTGCTATATCAAGGATCTCCACGGTCTTGTTGAAGCCAAGCTTATCCTTAACTCTTCTAAGGATCTCTCTTCTCACATCATCACCAAGACCCTTGATATTAATCTTATGAATCCATCCTGAAGAAACATTTATATCACCCATGAGTTCACTCATGAGTTCACACCCCCCAAGTAGAATTGTGAACTTCGAAGGGTAATAAGCATTTTCATGCGGCGGCCGGGATTTGAACCCGGGATCGCCGGCTTGGGAGGCCGGCGTCCTAGACCAGGCTAGACGACCGCCGCCCCAATATTTTTATTAGATACAGTTTTTATTTTTATATAGATGATGTTGTCTGATGATGTGAGTCATGCCCACTGAATAATGATGATCTTATGGGGTATCTGATTTTTAAAGATCTTTGGACAT
>Ga0080005_142189_pt1 | contig 18155 bp, 14 predicted proteins | sample JossMetagenome_2_FD_69208 | JGI IMG/M metagenome (GOLD analysis project Ga0080005, IMG submission 69208) | Hot spring sediment microbial communities from Joseph's Coat, Yellowstone National Park, USA - JC3_ASED (SPADES assembly) (version 2) | ecosystem: Environmental > Aquatic > Thermal springs >... | reverse complement strand
CTATTGTTATCTTGCCGGCATAATGGTAGATGAGGAGCCTGGCAAACCTCTTGTAGAAATATTCCTTTAAGCGGGGTGCATTAGGTGCCTTGACTATCTTTAGGTAACCTTTCATGGCAAGATCCAGTAGTACCTCTTCTAATCTTTGCGGCTCCAGCCCGAGCTCCTTAGATGCCTCAAGGACATCTATATTTACATCCTTGTTTGCAGTGCTGGTCTTTGTCCGCAAATACGTTAATATTTTTTCCTCGGTGGGTGATAACATTTTGTCATCCTCTTTTAGGGTTTTCAAATATCCACAAACATAAAATGGAAGTGAAACAAGACTTGAACTTATATAGTGTTTTGTAGGGAGGAATCCCCGGAGACACCATACACCTGACAGCAGGTATAGATATATTCATAAAGGTGTTAAACATATTTGTATCAGCGAGTTGGGAAATAAATGTTTAATGCGGAAAACACCTAGTTACCTCCTCATTTTTTCTCTACATATCTTAGAAAACAGTAGATTTTTTCCTCTTCCTATACATATCTTTTACATGTAAAACAGTAGTATCTATTCAAAGTGTTGAGCTTGACGGCATTGCTACCACAGAACGGACACCTCACAGCCTCAATGACTTGCTTTGGCGTCGTGTGGCTGTCTTTTTTCTCTTCTTTTTCAACGAGTTCTAGCCAGTATTTATAGAGGTCGAAGGCCTTTGGGGTCAAGCGCACGACGTAATTGATGCTCACACAGTTAGGCCTCTTATCGACTAATAAATTTCTTGCTTTGGTTATTATCCTTAAAACTACTGGAGAGCCGCCATAGGTGAAGTTTCTAAGACTTCAGTTTTTCCTTTAAGCTCCGGATTCTTCTCGTATACTCTTCCTTCAGTGCTACGTATGTTTTATCAGATATAGCATTTTGCCGCCTTAGCTCATCAAGACGTGATAAATAGTTCTCATATCTAACTAGTTCCTCGAAGAGATTAACCTTCACGACATTACTGCTGAGATAACTCTCCTTTTGTTCTTCACCAGAAGAAGAGACAGCAAGAGGGCGTTTCAGGAGAATTTTACCTAGAGACTTAGAAATAATATACGTTGCCCCTGAATTAAGAATCAAGGCATAAAAAGCAACTATCATTGAAAAAAGAATAATTATCTCCTTATGTGAAGAAAATATTACAGCAACCCATGACAAAATAAAGGCAAGCGTTCCAGCAAAAATTGCTACAACGCTAAGACTTTCAGCCGTGTTTATTTCGCCGCTCACAATGACTATTGTTAGGCACTGATTTTATAGTTGACGCTTTTCCGTTTGCTCCAGCTTTTTAATTAAAATAGACCCAAACTTTAAGGGTTCATGACTAATGTTTGTTTTCATAAAGACAATTTCCATATTGTTGAAATCGAAAATTTTATCTTTCTTCCCAGAAGTTTATTGAGTAGTATAGTGTATGGAAAATGGCCTGCAAAGTCAAGATCTAGAAGCTATTTTCTCGAGCCCCGAGGTAAAACAGAGATGGCTCGAACTCGAGATTTGGTTAAAAAAGTACTCGATTTACTGGCAAGACGAATTAGTTGGTCTAATTACACACGTGGAGCTACTGCTATATAATACGTTGAGACTAGCCGACAAAAAAGGCGTTGACAAGGCTCGAGTGGCTGAAATCCTTACTGGCCGGATTAGAGAACTTCTCTTGTCCTATAATATCCAGCCAGAAGATATCACGGAGTACGAGCCCAAAGGGGTAAGAAAGGATGTAGCAGAAGTCTTGTTGCAAATATTTCCTAACATTAAAAATCCCTATCAGGGACACGCTGGAAAAATCCCAACCAGACTAACTGAAAAGTCATATAGAGAACCTTCTATTTATGAACTATTCCATGCCATTCAAAATGGGGACTTCTCATCAGTACGTGAATTGATAGATAAAGGAGTAGATGTCAACGTTACAGACACAGACGGATGGGCCCCCATTCACTATGCAACTTCAAAAGGTTTGACAAAAATTATTCAAATACTCGTAGAGAAAGGTGCAGACCCCAATAAAAGAACGCGTGAAGGTTGGACACCACTGCACCTCGCCGTTGTATATGATAAACACGACGTAGCCGTGCTTCTTCTCCAGAAAGGAGCAGACCCAAATCTCCAGGATTCAAAAGGAAAGACTCCGCTACACTGGGCTATAGAAAACAATAAGACCGAACTAGTTAAGCTCCTCGTAGAAAGTGGCGCGCGCCTTGATGTGCCCGATAGAGAAGGAAAAACTCCCTTAGACTATGCCCAAGAAAAAAGCTTGAAAAACATCCTTACACATCAAGAAACAGAGAGCGAAGAGGAACAACAATACAACAACAATATCTGCCCTGTCTGTGGAAACAAACTCGTCTTTATCAAGGCTTTAAACCGCTATTATTGCTTTAAATGCAAAAATTATCGTTGACAAATTTGGCGAGCATATTAAAGTAGCACACTCTAGTTTTGATGAGACACAATGCCTATGGTTATATTGTCATGTCCACCTCTCTTCTTTGCGAGCTCCACAAGTTCCCACGCGAGCCTATTGGGTGTGCCGCGATACCTCTGCGTATATGCTTGGATTTCCCCCTCTGAAACAAGATCCGTTAATCCGTCCGTGGCTGATATAATTGTGGATCCGGGCACAAGCTTCAAGCCCGCCTCTTTTCCGTGGAGTTCTACCCACATGGACTCTAGGCCCAGCGCGTTGGTGATTACGTTTCTGGGGCCGTCCCTTGGCTTGTGGTCTGTTGTCAGGCGTATTATCTGCGATCCGGATATGAAGTAGACCCTTGAATCGCCCACGTGGCCAACATATATGTCCGAGCCGTCAATAAGTGCAACTGAGAAAGTTGACGCCATATTTTTACCATGGCTTCTCGCTAAAGATAGCACTTTTTCATTTGCTTTCATTATACCGCTGGATATAATCGCTTTAGGCTCGGCACCACCTATGATCTGGGGAAGACTTGCCCTCAAAAACTCGAACACGGCTTCCCTGCTCGCGAGTTCTCCAAAGCTCAGGCCACCAGCCCCGTCAGCAACACCCACAAGCCTCACTATCCTGGTTTGCCCCATACTAGAAATCTTTAAGCTAAGCGTGAAGCCTGCATCTTCGTTGTTCTGCCTTTTTAGTCCAACGTCACTTAAAAGAGCCACTGCCACGCCCGAATGGTGTACATGTGGTATGGTGCTAGCCTTAAAAAATCCCAGAGCCATGGCTTCAGACACATCATACAGATCTCTAACAAGATCCCTCGAATAACCCTTTGCTATAAACTTTTCATCTATTCTATCAGACAAAAACAAAATTCTGCCATCAAGCGTCTCACCCGCCGCGACCTCACTTATTCTGTTGTTCCGAAAACTATAGACTTTCTTGTCACGTGGCAAAGTGACTATGCGATACCTATGGGTACTCGGGTCACGCAAAATGGCAACATATCCTTGCTTTGAGGTCTCAAGCAAACCTCTAATACTTCCTGTTACGGACAAATATACAAAATTCAAAAAATCCATCAATCCTGCATACAAATTCCTCTCTTCCCCCAAAGTAAACATTAAGAACTTATGAACCTTATCAGCAACAGCCATGTTGAAAGATAGAGAAAATGACAAGGTATCACTTTTAGAAAACACACCTGTCCCTGTAAACTTATAAACCTGAACGGCTCCCATTATTTAACCACCTTTGAATTGCAGATTATCTTTATCCGAATCCTCCCATCCACGCATTATTTTACTTTTTAGGGTCTTATCTTATGAGCGTGGACAGCACTGTGGTAATTAAACTGTATTATGGATGAGCTAAGATAGAAAAAATTACGACGAGAAGAAAAATATATATTAATGATTTCTTAATGTGCATTTATGAGCCTTCAAAAAAATGCTTCTTCTTCCAGTTCTGAAAGACCACTTGGCATATCGATAATAGCAGGTCTACAGATGATCGGAGGCGCTATACTCACCTTGTTTAGTGTTTCTTTCTTCACGTACTTGCGTGCCTTTAGCATATTTTTCCTATTTTTAGGAATTTTCTCCTTCATTATCGGTTGGGGTCTCTGGGAAGGCAAGCGCTGGGCATGGATAATTTATGTAATTGTAGTTGCATTGGGCATTCTAGTTAGTCTCTCCACATTTGATCTGGTTTCTCTGATTTATGCGGGTCTTATACTGTGGTACATGTTTCAGCCTAATGTAAAAAGATATTTTAGAATAGAGGCCGAACCTACTAACTCCTATACACCTTCATCCTACTCGACCACTACCCCTGGCTTTTCTTATTCAACGCCAGCGGCAATACCTCAATACGCTGTAATAAATGTTGAAGATCTAAAGAGTGAGCTCAAAAAATACGAGGAATATCTACAAAGGCTAGAGTTGCTAAAAAATGAAGGAAAAATTTCTGACACTGTCTATGCTCAACTTAGAAGAGAATACACACAAAAAATGGATGAAATCAAAAAGCGCTTGCTTCTCTAGCAATACTTTAAGAATTGAGCCCAGGTTAACTACCGTACAGGTAATGGCTTAACATAGCTATTTCCTTTCTATATATGACTTTCTCAATCTTATTCCCTATTTTAATCTTAAACCTTTCTCTAAAAATAGTAATAAAAAATTTTATAAATACCTTGAAAGTTAAATTTAGTGTGAACAATGTTATAAAAAAAGTTAAGCCTCGCAACCCAACTGTTATGCCGTTTATCATATTCATTTGCATTTTTACCTTATCACTGTCTCTTGCTCAGCCCATCATAGTCTCTGTGGCCATAGAGCCCAAAACATTAACCCTCAGCCCTGGAAGCGATGGGAAAATCAATTTAGTGATTTCTTCTGGGGCCCAAGCTGTGCTAGCCGGCGAGTTCAAATTGACATATCCGATTGACGTGGTAAACGTAACGATAATAGGTACAGCTGAGTGGACCGTCTCGCCAGTACCTAGCGATCCCCGTCTTTTTATTTTCTATAGGAATCAGGGTGTCCCAATTGATAATCGTTCGACTTTGGCAATTATCCTGGTTAGGGCGCTCCGAGGAGAGACTAATGCTACTGTTAGGATTGAGCACTTCAAGGCGGCAGATAAGGATGGGAATGACCTAACGATTTCGCTAGCAAATAATCAGTCGATAATAGTTATTTCCGGCGCGGGGGGAGGAGAAACAGGCTGGCAACCACCACCAAGCAGACCAAGGAGCACAAACACAAGCTTCCTGGTATGGATCGCTTTAGGGGTCGCACTTTTAACGGCTGGTGTTTTTGCCTTATACCAGGTATATAGGCAAACAACCTTCTACCTCTTTATAGATGGAAGACCATTAAAGCTAAAGGGATCTCGAGTCGTCATAGGCAGGGAGGATCTCGCGGGACTTCTACCTCCTGAAAAAGCTACATATATAACCAGGAAGGCACGAGGAGGACACTTCTTAATACTTCGTCAAAAACACACATTCTTCATCCAGGATCTAGGCAGCACTAATGGAACCTACGTTAATGGGGTTGACATCAGAGGCAGAGGGCTTGTGCCGCTTAAAGATGGCGACGTCATCCAAGTTCCAGGGGCCTTTGAAGCAGTCTTCCGAAGCAGGTGAAAAAAATGCGTAAAGAGGGTCAGGTTTATACAAACGATAAACCAGCTAAGCGCAAAGCATACAAAGCAATCCAAGCACTATTTATGATTTTCTTAGTTGTTTCTCCCGTTTTCCTACCCATAATCTTCGCACCATTTCAAGTCCCACCGGAAATCGCAAAATACTTGAAGACAGGCGAAACAGTCATAGATGTACAAGATCTTTACTTCCCAAGCACCCCTGAATACAACATGACCGTATACAGGCTCTCATCGGGAGCCGTCTTAATCTTCTCAAAAAAATATAGCGCTACCGTATTGGGAGACGATTGGGTAAGGATACCGCAGGGAGACGACTTAGCCTTGCAGTTCTATACCGCTTACTATTTTTCCAGAGTAAAAGCTCCTGACTTTAGGGTTCCTGAGAATTATCCATGGTATAAAGGAGTAGAAATCTATAACAATTATGTTCAAAAAAGGCTAATACAAATTGGAATGATAACTTTTGCTCTAGGAGTTTTATCACTTGCGCTGTCAGGAGGTACTCTGTTTTTCTTACTCAGCTATGCGGGTGGTCTCGCCAATACTTTGCTTACATTTATCGAGAATAACATGGGACTAACTCTTGAAAATGCTCCAAGAGCCTATTATGCACTAGTCAACTTGAAGCCACTTGCCCCAGACGACATGAAGGCTTTATATGAGACTCTTGACAAGCTAGAGAAGTTTGATAAAGAGTTCGTAGATAAACTTCGGCTTCTCCGCGATACATTAAATCTTATCGATGAAACTGGGAATTTTGCACAATGGAGTTCAATGTCTACTTTAATAGTTGCAGCTAGAACAGGTGCCCTTAATGATATAATTAATTCGATTGGAAAAGAGAAAGCCACCAAGTTTGTAAGTGTTTTTATAACTGGCGACAAGCAGAGTGCCCAAACATTCCTTGAATCACTAGGACAGTGGGGATCCTCTAGTGATTCAACAACGAAACAAATGGCGATAAATAACATAGAGAATACTCTTGGCGATTTATTGATATCTAATGCTATTAGTGCTGGGCTTAGTTTCTTAGGAAAATATTTAATGGTGGAGATCCAACAACAGCAGGATAGTCTCATGGGCTTTTTTGGACTTCACTGTCTCCTTTTAGGAGATTTAAAGATAGGTCTCAACAGCTATGGCACACGGCTGGCTGTTGGAGACGTTGCTCCTACAGCGAAAAACGTTCTCATATTTTACCAGTTCAAAATAACGTATTATGATTTAAGAGATGAGCTCTTTGAGGGGCTCGAGAAGTATAATGCAGCTGACATATACGATACAGGTGTGTATTCTTTATTTACCTCTGTTGTGACATCTGGGAAAAGCCGGAACGAGATCATAAATCAAATTAAAGGACAAATGGTAGACATCATACACAAAGAGAAAAACAAGACACCACAAGTAGTTAAAGAGGCCATAGCTGTTCTCTCAGATGTGGCAGAGGCCTTCGACAAATTCAAGACAGACATGTCTAGCAGAAGAAAGTCGCCTAGCAAAACGTCTGGGCTAGACATTGTTCTTGTAATAGATGTCTCAGGTAGTATGTTGGATACCTTCAAAGGGCAAAGGAAAATAGATGCGGCCATACGTTCTGCCAGTGATTTCACACGTCTAACTGGTCCCTATGACAGAGTAGGTTTGGTAAAGTTTTCAACACAAGCAACTCTTGTGAAGAACTTGACATACAACAAGTGGGAAGTCCTTGATGGAATCATGTCATTGACGACTGGAGGTGCTACAGCTATAGGCGATGGCTTATGGCTGGCTCTAAACATCCTGGAGAGAAGAACCGAAATGAGAAATGCTGCAATAATTTTACTGACTGATGGAATGAATAATGCTGGGATCCATGCTCCAGAAGAAAGTGCAGAAAGAGCAAAAAGATTGGGGATACCTGTCTTCACGCTTGGCTTTGGAGAGAAAAACGACATAGACGAGGACGCATTAAAAGAAGTTGCTTCAATAACTGGAGGAAGATATTACTATGCACCTTCACCCGAGGATCTTCATAACATATATGTCTCGCTTTCTGGCACGGTTTCAGGACATATAACCTATGGAACTATAACGGGTGTACTGAACCAGGGCGAAGTTAAAGAAATACCACTTAACGTCTCCAGTGGCGAGGGCTACTTCTCAGTCAGGGTGTCTTATCCGGGAAGCTTGATAACGATAACTGCTATTACTCCGAGTGGCCGAGAAATAGACACGGCAACATCAAATGTAGTTTACTATACAGATAAAGGGGTAACACAGCTCACAGTCTACAGACCCCAGCCAGGACAATGGAAAATAATCCTGAAAGGTGTTGAAACATCACCTTCCGGCGAAATGTATTCAGCCGTTTTATTCAAGCCAGGCTTCACAGCTAAGATAGCCACACCATTAGTAGTCGTTCCCACAGGATCAACAAACCAAACAACAATAGAGATCCAATCATTACGTGATCTCCCATACTTAAGAATCGTGATACCAGAAACGCTCTCCAATTACGTCATGGCTCAACCCAGCCAAATAACAAACTTAAAAGAGGGCCAAAGATACCTAGTCACCCTTACAATTAGAGCTCCCCCTACACTCCTGTCAGACTCTATACTACTTCAAACTTTAGACTCCTATGTATGGATCGACATAAAAATCAAGCCACAAAACTCACTCGCGATAGCTTTCGTAGCTTCTCAATTCACAATTTTCGAAGGATCCACACTTACAGCAAAAATATGGGTTTTAGACGATAAAGGATATAAAGTCCCGGATGCAGAGGTTAAAGCAATACTAAAAGGTAAAGAACAGACATTGCCCTTTATCAACAACTCCTATATTATAAGCATGAAGGAACTGCCACCCGGAAAACACCTGATCCAATTAGAAGCATCCAAGCCTGGATACATGAAAGCTCAAACTTCTCTCTTCGTGCACGTATTGATACGGGGAGACGTAAACGGAGACGATATAGTCGATTACCGGGATCTAGCCATCCTTGTTGCCTCGTATGGGAAGACAGACATGTTTATGGATCTTAATGGAGATGGAATCATCGACTACAAGGATATCGCCATAACAATAAGTAATTACGGCAGAAAGGCGTAAACTTTCTTAAAATGTGCCTTATCAAAATAGAAAACTTTTTTAGCTTTCAAGACATAAAACAATTATGTGGCAAGTTGCAATTTTAACCTATCTACCCCCTTCTGAGACCCTCTCTAGGGCTGCCACGTTCTTTTCTTCTAACGGCTGGGAACTATATCAAGAAGACAATGTCTACATATTTGAGAGAAGCTCAATTTTCACGTACTTTTCTATCGCCTTGCTGGCCACGGGAGTCATCCTCTTGATTGGAAGCTTCCTCAGCCCATCCAACCTCCCACTCGCCTTTATCTTCCTCCTCATAGGAGCAATCCTCTACCACAACAAGCACACCATAGCACTAGCCCTAAGGGAAAACGCACTCTTGGTTGCCACCGACAGCTACGAAGCCTTCAAAGAAACACTACTCTTCGCCGAAACAATAAACGGTAAAATAATTCACGCAGAAGCCCCCACAACTCCACCAACAACGCTAACACTCCAGCCCCCAGACACAGCCACCGCATTAAGAGAGCTAGAAACAAAAGTCCTTAAAATATTCCAGACAACGAGCCAGACACAACTCTTAACAGACAAGGCACAACTCCAGCAACAACTCACACAAGAAATAGCCACCTACCAAACCTACCTCGAAAAACTAGAAAAGCTGAAGGAGGAAGGAAAAATCACCGAAAAAGCATACATAGACCTAAAAAACGAGTACACACAAAAAATAGCCGAGCTACAAAAACAACTACAACAAGCCTAGACATACCTCTTACAGCTAAAACAATAATACCTACCAAGCGTCCCCAAATGATAAGCAGGCCTACCGCAATAAGGACAAACTACAGTCATAGCCTCCGATCCCCTACCGCTAGAAACAAGCCTGCCTCTCGACTTAACCCAAAATTCTTTAATCATCCTTCCACAAACCCCCTGAGACTCGCGAGCTTTAGAATCACGAGTGAACCTTTCTATCAACTCTAAAACAGAGATACCTTGGTTGTTCCTAATGGTCGGATCTGCACCATTCTCGAGTAATAATTTAACAGTGTCAGTATCACAAGTTGACCAGATAAAAGGATAGTGAAGTGATGTATTACCATTAGCATCTCTTGCATTAACATCAGCTCCATATTTAACCAATAAAGTGATGCATTCATGCCGAGCATGTTCCTCTACTAGTCCATAATAACTTCCATAGCCCCCAAATAAAGGGTCTTCCACTTTTAGGGTATAATGTAGGGGCGTGCATGCACCTCGATTAAAAGATGTTCTTGCGTTTACGTCTGCACCACGTTTAATGAGCATTTTTACAATCTCAACCTCACCATAATAGGTAGCAACATGGAGTGGAGTAACGCCAAAGGTTGTTTTAACGTTTACGTCTGCACCATATTCAAGTAAAGTCTTTACAACATCTATGAGTGGTTCCCTTGAGCCCAAAGATCTATGCGCAGCATAGTGTAAAGGAGTTACACCTTCTTTATCTCTTGCATTGATATCGGCCCCTGCTTCGATAAGCATCTTTACAACACTTGCATTGCTTGCGTAATGGAGAGGTATTCTGCCCATATCGTCTCTTGCGTTTGCGTCTGCACCGCTTTCAAGTAGCAACTTAGCTACATCGGCATTACCGCTCACTGCCGCTAAATGAAGGGGAGTAATACCACCCGACGTTTTTGAACCCACGTCAGAGCCTTTTTCAATAAGCAATTTAACTGTAGCTACATCTCCTTTAATGATAGCAAAGTGTAGCGGAGTTAAAGGCAAGTACGCGACGTATAAATAATCTTCGCAGCTCCACTCGCCAAGAACCACGCGTCCTTCCTTATCAATAATTAATTCATGAAAAATTTTATGTAAAGAAAGGGCGTCATCATACAATTCGCTTTTCGCATTTATGTCTGCACCTTTTTCTATTAGTAGCTTGGCTACTTCGACGTTTGCAGCGTAATGTAGGGGGGTGCAGTTGCGCTCATCCTTAGCGTTTATGTCTGCGCCCTTTTCGAGAAGCAATTTGGCGATTATAGTGTCTCCGATCTTCGCCGCATAGTGGAGGGGTGTTTTACCACTCCAGTCCTTAATGTTTACGTCTGCTCCCTTTTCAATGAGAAATCTTACGATGCCCGGATGGCCTATAAAGGTTGCCCAGTGTAAGAGTGAAATGCCGTTTCTATCTCTCGCGTTTGGGACTCTAAGGTTCGCGAGGAGCTTTTCAGCTTTAGAGGTGTCTCCTTTCTTTAGGGTCTCAAACAGTTCCTTCACATTCTCGATCATGTTTGCGATTTCTATGTGTCCTCTCTCGCGCGCCAAGTCGGCAGGTGTTTTGCCTATATTATTCTCTACTGACGGATCTGCGCAACTTTCCAAGAGAAGTTTAACTACGTTGGCATGACCGTTGTAGGCAGCGTAATGCAGGGGAGTGGACCCATACCATGAGGTTGCATCTACATGGGCCCCATGCTTTAATAATAGCTCAACAACATCGGCGTGTCCATTAATGGAGGCTTTGTGTAAGGGAGTATCATTGAAAACATACTCTTCTTCATTTACCCAGCTCAATCTGTAAGAACTTGCATAGTCAAGTAGAGTTGCCACAATCTCCTTGTAACCTTTGTAGGCTGCGATATGTAACAGAGTATTGCCTAGACCATCGCGCGCCTTCACTACACCTTCAACGTCTTTTGAAGAGCTTCCCATTTTAAGAAGCTCTTTAACTCTTGTGATGTCTCCATTTTCTACTGCTTTAAAGAGTTCCTTATATAGGGTCATCATTTATGAAGGAGAGTCTATACTATTAAGTTTTATTGGGTATAGACAGGAGTAAAGAGTGTTTACGCCTGCAAAGCTTGGATGCAATGGAGTAATCCAAAGGCTAGGTAGAGATTTGACGTGTAAGAGTGCGGTCGATGCGGAGCGCATAGGTGTCTTTATATTTATTTGTTGAGGAGCTTATGTTGTTGGGTAGGTTTTTATTCTCTGTAGGATAGCGTTTATTTCTTTGAGTTGTTTTAGGGTTTCCTGGGTGATTGTTGACGGTGGGTTTTCAACTGTGTTGCTGATAAGTGTGGTAAGTTCCTGTGTTTGGCTTGTGTTTGTCTGTGAGAGAGTTGACTGGATGGATGCAAGTTGCTGTTTTAGCTGGTTGATTTGTGTTTCGAGTTTTCTTGCTTCTTCTTTTAGTGTGGGGTTTCCTTCTATTAGTGCTTTTGCATTTGTGATCTCGTATTGGTGTTGTAGTGTGGTTATCAATTTTTTTATTCTTTCTGCTTCTTGGAGAAGTTTCTGTTGGTCTACTTGTTGTGGCTGAAGTAAGCTTAGCATTATGCTGATGTTTTTTCTTGTTTCCTCTATCCTGGTTTTGATGTGTTGTTTTTCTATGGTTTTGTCTATGCCTCTGATTTTCTCGTCTGCCTCGATTATTTTTAGCTGGGCTTCGAGCTCATCTATTTGCTTAGCAAGGTTCCTGCAGGAGTCTTCTATGGTGGCGAGTATTTGCTTTAGGGTTTTTGATATTTCTATGACTGCTTGGTTGTACTCTGCTTGTAGCTTTTCCCTAACTTCTGGAGATAGGGTAGATGATTCGGACTCGAGCCTGTGCAAAGCTTGTATGTTTTTGGCTAGGCTGGTAAAGATTTCCAAAATTTGGTTAGGTTCCCGTGGAAATCCTTCTGGAGGTATACCAATGTGGCCTGAAATGTTTCTCAGCTCTGCCAGCCTGTCAAGGTATTCTTTTTGTGAGATTTTTCCCTGAACATAAGAAGTGATAAGCTTGGCGAAAACAGTAACAAAGAATTCACGCGCTTTTGGGGTCGGGGGTGCTTTTACTATCTTTATATAGTCTTTCTCGGCGAGAAAGATAAGGGCATCTTCTACCTCTTCTATTGTTACTCCTAGTTTCTTTGCAGCCTCCGTTATGTCTATGGTAGCTCTATGGGAAACTGATGCGTTAACTTTAATGTACGTAAGAAGATTTTTTTGGAGGTCTGTGAGGCCCTCCGTCATTTTCTACCCCTAGTCAATGTCTATAACGTCTTCATCGGGCGTTGCTATGGGAATTTCTTTTCTCTTCTCTCCTTTTTCACTAAGAACAATCCATAGTGCTATGATACCAAAAATTGTCGCAAAGATTACGAGTAATATTCCCTTGAAGATCCTTATTTCGCTGTCCGTATATACATAATATGACACACCCTGCTTATTTGTGTAGATTCCAATAACGGTTTTAGGCTTTAAGGTGCATTGGAAATCGACAGGCCAGAACAGCCAAGAGGCACCTGTCACTAAAAACTGGTTCGATGAAGTAAATGTTCTGACCTCACCGCATATGGTCAATGTGTAGTTTCCGTCAGCAATCTTTCCAGTATCTCCTAGAAACGTCATGGGAATAGGTGTGTAGTTGAGCTTGCTAAATATGTTTAGAAAAATCGTGGAGCTATTTTTAAGGCTAACTTTGTTATCCTTCTCGATTGTTAGATTAAAGCAAGCCATCTCCGTTGTGTATCCACCATCTGGGGGATGAACAGTAATGTTGTAAAGGAGAGAAACAGTTTGATTAGTGTGTTTGCCAGATAAATGTTGTCGGAACTGAGAAGAGTTATTGTTTATTACTAATTGAAGCTTCTCGTGGTAGAGAACTATGTTTAATGAAGCATTGTAAGTGAATGTAAGGTTTGAGTAAACCGTAAGATTTAAGCGTAATAGGCGTGCCAAATTTTTGGACATGATTTCTGGTTTAGAAAAATTGACCCATGTTTTTACATTTAAGGTGAAGTCTTGTTTTTTGTTATTGTTTATAAACAAAGTAAGCTTAATTTTTGTGAGGTTATAGTTGTTTTTGTCAAAAGTTAAATCTGTTAGGTTTATTTTGAAATTTGTAAAACATACACTAACATTCTTTCCTTGACCCAGAACTAAGGAAAAATTCCAAGATTTGTTTTTTCCTTTAATTGGTGTGATTTTAATGTTCTTAGAATAAGTTATATTGGCTAAAAAGGGTGAAGTTAATGAAATATTTCCAGTTATATTTTCATCTCGTTTTCCATCGTTTATAATATTGAGACATAGATGTGTTTTGTTTGAATTATCAGAAACCGTTAAATGAGTATAAACAACTTGGATAGGGATTGTTTTAGGTTCCACCCGAACATTGTTTAGAACTTGGCCTGTCTCGTTAAATGCATTAAAGGTAATACTTATGTTTATTTTGTTTTCTTGTTCCCTGAACTTAGATATATCTAGTTCCAGGCCTTCCAGTGGTATACGAATTATTTTTGTATAGTTTTGTTGAGAAAAGGTAAATGTACCATTGCATATCTGTTGGTGGCAAAGAATGTTTGGATTTTGTGTTTTTGGGGGAGGGCTAAGGTAAGGGGGTAGACTTATGTTGATTTTTGCTGTTACATTTGCGAGTTTCATTGCTTCGAACCATGTAGAATTAAGAGAAATTGTTATGCTGAGGGAAAAAGTTTTGGTAGAGTTTAGGTCTATGACCAATGGAGTGGGGCTTATCTGTATATCGAAGTATTGGTTGTCTTTGTGCTGAGGTGATGCGCTTAAGTGAGCCTGAATGAATAGAACGAGAAGAATTAATAAAGCCAGCCTCAGTAAGCGATAGCTCATAGTTATCCTTTATAATGAGAGATAATAAATATATATTTCTTTTTCACTTTTTCAACGAGATAGATGTTTGCACAGCGGTACACTCTTCGTGGCCACAAGGGTTCATATCGTCTTCTCGCACCTTTAGGAAAAGGCGGCATGTCCCAGGTATGGTTAGCTGAACCCCTGGGAAACCCTACTGACAGGGTTGTGGTAAAGATTGCGAATGATTCACAGATAGCTATAGAAAAGCTCAGATTTGAAGCTGAAGTCTTGAAGATGCTTAACCATCCTCATATTGTTTCCTATGTTGACTCTGGAATGATAGGAAATTTACCCTTCCTTGTGATGGAGTATGTTCCGGGCAGGGACCTCGAGAACATATATTCAGCAAGACCTCTCGACGAAAAAGAGGCAAAAAAGCTTACAATTGAATTATTGCTGGGGCTAGACTATATACACGGCCTTAACATAATCCACAGGGACGTAAAACCCAAGAATCTTCTCATGCAGTCCAGTTTCCCTGACGTCAAGCTGATAGACTTTGGAACAAGTGCCTTCTTTAATAGGGTGGGCTTCAAAGAGGCTGTTATTTCTCCTGGGGGCTACACGGCTCCCGAACAGTATAAGTCTACCTCTTCGCCGCAGGCCGATATCTGGTCAGCCGGTGCTACCCTCTTTTTCTTGTTAACGGGGCAGCATCCCATTTTAGATTTGCCTGGGTACCCAAATGTTACTAGACCTCCAGATCCCTGGAAATACAGGAAAGATATCAGTGAAGAAACAAGGCACGTTGTCATTAAGGCGATGAGCCCAGATCCCCTCCAAAGATATTTGTCGGCCCAGGAAATGATCGAGGAACTAGATCGTGGAGTAGCCCGTGAAGAGTCATTGGATGTTCCAATATTGGAGGTGATGGGCGTCAAAATTAGGATAGATACTGAGAGACTTATTTTTGGGAGACAGACTGGAACTGGCGAAAGTGGAACAACCACGACCACATACGCTGTTAACGAGTACTCTTTAACTGACAAAGTGAAAGTTATTCGCCACGGAGACTCAATGGAAGTCCTTGTCAAGGATCCCTACAACTGGATATCAAGGAGACACTTTGAGATATATCGCCTAAGTGGCAAGTGGTACATCAGGGATCTAGGCTCATTAAACAAAACGGCGGTGCTTACGCAAGGACAGGTACGGGAGATCTGGAGGGGCCACAAGGTTGAGGGGCCTCCTTTCGAGCTTGGCGACAAAGCCTTAATATATGTAGCGTATGGATCTTCGCTATCTTCGCAACCTTACTTAGTTGTCTCATTTAAGGCTAGATAAAAAATTATACATATCTTTTACAGGTGAAGCAATAATATTTTTTTAACAAATTTATTTTAGTCGCTGGACTATTGCAGGAAGGACATATCACAGTTCGATCCTCATCCTTTACATTGTGGGCTTTGAGGAGAGTTGGCTGTTTCGGCTGGGACAACATAACCTCGTAAAGGAAAAGCTCCCGTGCTTTAGAAGTCAGTTCTACTTCGTATGACATTTCCTTCCCTTGACATTCGGGCTATACATTACATGGGGATTCTGAATACCAAATTTATGGCTCCAGCGGGGCTAATAACGTCTCCGTCGTTCAGTGGTTGCATGCCTGTTCCCTTGATTTGTCTCCCATTAAGGAGGGTTCCGTTTGTGCTCGAGGAGTCCTCTATGTAGAAACGCCCGTTTCTAAAGTATATAGTGAATTGTGGCACCCGTTGACTAATTGTCTCTAAGAGGCCTGGAGGAACTATTCCCTGGAAATCTCTACGGTAAAATTGCTGTGTGGGGGAAGAAATTATCAATCTGCCGTTTGGAGCCTCAAGGTATGCTAAAACTGTTTGTGTTCCCGGCATTACTTCTGGCAATACCCTCGTAGAAGAGACACTTGGCTGGACAATTGTTGGGGAGGCAACAGGTTGGTGTGCAGGTGTAATTGACGGTGCAAGTGAAATCTGAGGAGTCGCTTTGCTTTTTTGTTCCTGGGAATAATAGACAAGATATGCTCCACCTGCCAACAATAACAAGCCGAATAGAACTATGCCAGCACCAATTCCTGTGCCGTAGGGGATAGAGAAGAACAAAACTCCTGTATAAATAATGAAAAGACCGATTAATGCAAGAAAAATTCCTATGATTAAAGCTATGACTGAGCTAACTGACCCCATGTTTATCATTTTTTAACTATTCTGGCAATTATATAAATTTTTACGAAGTAAACAGACTGAGAATATAATGTGCAACCTATTTTTTAAACTGTTCTTAGGGGCATCATGAGGGAGACCGAGACATTGTCGTAGCCTCCTTTTCTAAGTGCCTCGCCGACCAGCCGTTTGCTTAATTGATTAACCGACGTGAGGCCTCTTTTCACTTCTTCCCCGAGTATTTTCTCGATTTCTTCATCTTCCACGAGATCTACTAGTCCATCAGTTGCAAGTAGCAATGAATGGGCCTCCTTACTCCATGTATCTATGCGTGGAGTAGGCATCCCAAGCGCACTTGTAATAATGTTTCTTTGTGGGTGGTGCTTAGCTTGTTCCCTGGTGATGACCCCCCTCTCTACAAGTTCTTCAACGTATTTATGGTCTTTAGTAACTTGCTTTAGCTTGTTTCCTTCAATTACATAAGCCCTGCTGTCCCCCACATGTCCAATAAAGGCTCGGTTGCCATTTATTAGTGCCAACGTTAGAGTTGTACCCATTTCTCCTCTCTTGCTCTTTTCCTGCAACACGTGCCGGTTAGCAGTCTCTATTGCAGATTGAACTGTCTTTTCTGGGCTGTCACTTGGTCTCTCCAAGAGGCCGAGGAGGATCTCATTATAGACTGTAACTATCGCTATTTTGCTTGCTAGTTCGCCGTAGCCTGCTCCTCCAACACCGTCGGCAACCGCAAGCAAGTAATATGTTTCCAGCCTCCCGTTTCTATAAATTTTTATAGTTGAATTTAGAGCTGCATCTTCATTGTTTTTTCTAACTTTTCCAACATTAGAGTAGGAATAGAGACCCTTCTTGTCTTGCAACTCACGTGCATCGAAGTCGAGCTTCTGACCCATCATTATAATAGGGCTGTCACTATCTTTGTTAGCATCCTTGAGATCCTCTAGAAATGATTTATACTCTTTTCCAGCTGTAGTGATTCGATAAAGGGGCGTGCCTCCATCAAATAGTATTATTCCTCTAAAGGCATTGAGCTGAGATGGAGATTGAGGAAACATGTTAAAGTTCTTATTTATGCGTTTCTGGATTAAATTTTTTGATTCAAATATTTTGTACTCAGCCAAGTTATCAAATTGCATGTAAATGCCTCCCGAACCATTAATGTTTAAAGCACGGATATTATGGGATAAACCCGGAAACGAGAGACCTAGACGACTACTGAGCCTTGACACTCCCTCACCAAGAACTATTTTTAAAAATTCTTCATTGGAAGCGATGCCAAGTAAGTAGAACCAATGTATATATCCCTCTACCCAAATTCTCAGACTCAGAGCCAATGCACTATAATCATTAACCTGAGGTTCAATAATATCTAGAGCATTAGAGGTAACAAGAGAAGCATTCTTGGATCTTGCCATATTAAACAAAGAGAAAAAAAGTCTTATAAATTTATCCATGTTCTATATGGCTCCAGTAGTAAATCTTAGTTGCAAAACGCCTGCAGGCGAAACTGTGTCGCCATCTTTTAGGGGAACTGGGCCCTTTCCCCTTATTTCTTCACCGTTGAGAAGCGTTCCGTTGGTGCTACCAGCATCCTCTATGAGGAATGTGCCATTATGGTAGTCATAGCTTACAGTGAAGTGCCGTCGGCTAATAACTCTTAGCG
>Ga0080005_127595_pt1 | contig 18156 bp, 21 predicted proteins | sample JossMetagenome_2_FD_69208 | JGI IMG/M metagenome (GOLD analysis project Ga0080005, IMG submission 69208) | Hot spring sediment microbial communities from Joseph's Coat, Yellowstone National Park, USA - JC3_ASED (SPADES assembly) (version 2) | ecosystem: Environmental > Aquatic > Thermal springs >... | reverse complement strand
AGCGCTAAGGCTAGCAGGTAGTTCCGCCATGCCAGCACAAGAATCGGTACATCGCTCAAACTTTCGCTAACACTCTCTTCGAGGCTCTCCAGCTCCACGTTCCGGTCTTTGTCTGTTTGGCGTTGATCAGCTTCTCCGCTCTCCGCCGGTTGCTCGCGCAACGCTTATCGAAGCTAAAGTGAAATCGACAGTACTATAAATTTTCTTCGTTCGGGGTCTCTTTCCCCACAACAAAGTAGAAATACTTATATAGAAGTAATTATACTTGCCTACTACATGAACAGGGTGAAAGTGACTCGAAGTTTCCAAGTTACAATACCTAGGGAGGTTCGCGTGGCTCTAGGGATACGAGTTGGCGACTACCTGAGAGTTTACCTCGACGACAAGGGTAGGATCGTTATGGAAAAGATCAGCGCGAGCCGGAAAACCCTCAAGGCTGGAAGGCTGCTAACGCCGGAGGAGATCGACGAGTTGGTGGCGAAGGGGCTGGGTGAGGGCATTGCAGGAGGCGGTGATTGACACCAGCGTGTTCGTCTACGATACTTTCGAGGACTCCCTCTACCATGAAGCCGCGGCGCGGCTGCTCGACAGCCTCGACCGCTGGCTCATACCGCTCATCGTAGTCTACGAGTACGTGTGGTTCCTTAAGGGGTTGAACGTGCGCCCCGCTGATGCCAGAGACAAGCTGCTCGAGTACATTACCGGTGAAAAATGCCTGCTCGTAAGAGAGGGCGCCGACGAAATCCGCTGGGCGTTTTCTAGGATCGTTGAAGAAGAGCTATCTCTCGCTCGCTTCAACGATGCAGTGGTGCTGTCCGTAGCGATTCGCAGAGGTGCATCTCTCGCGTCTTTCGACGCAAAGCTGAGAAAGCAGGGCAGTGAAGCTGGGCGTGAACCTACTCCCTGAAACGGTGTAAGGTTTCACAGGGCGTGGTTGAGCGCTGAAGATTAGCGCATCAGCTTTAGCAGCCGAGACTCTTGCCGCGCGCTGGATTAGGAAAAGCTCTAGCGCTTTAAATGCCGGCGCGCTCTACGGTCAGATCGCAAGGTTCTTCTCTGCGGTGGGAGCGGGACTGGCGTGTCCAGCCAGCTAAAGAGTCTACTGGAAGGGGCTGGCGTGAAGTTCAGAATCCTCGAAGTGCCGCAGGCAGCTACCTCATTCGAAGCTGCTGCAAGCCTCGGGCTGAGCCTCGAGCGTATAGGGAAGAGCGTCGTGCTTCAAGCGGACACGGGGGAGACGATCCTGGTGGTTGTCAGAGGGGATCGGCGCATCGACCAGGGCAAGCTAGCCAAGATGCTTGGCTACAAGAAGCTGAGGCTCGCGACAGCCAAGGAAGTCGTAGAGGCTACAGGCTACGCTCCGGGCGGCGTGCCGCCTATCGGCCACGCGAGGAAGCTTCCCGTGTACGTGGACGAGGAGCTGCTGAACCTGGATTCGATCTACGTCGGCGGAGGTGACGAGAGGCACCTGCTCGAGATCCCTCCCTCGGCCATCGTGGAGCTGGCGGGAGCGCGCGTGATACAGGTGCCGAAGAAGCCGGTCGAGGGCGCGCAAAGCATTAACGACCCCCCTCGGGCGGCGGGTGGGGGATGAGGCGTTTGGCTACCTGCCGAGCGCGTGAGGCCTCCCGGCCTTAGCCGACCGCGCGCTCGAGCCGCGGACCCCGCTTTCACAGGATCACGGGGATCTCCGGTTTGTCGAGCACCACTGTGGAGGTGGAGGGCTCGTAGTGGAGGGAGAAGGACTTGACGGTCACGCCGGCGGAGGCCGCTCTCCTGAGCAGCTTCGGGATCTCCGGGTCCCCTTCCTCATGCGGTTTGAAGGCGCAGACCCCCGGGATGGCCGCCACGAACACGATCAAGGCCTTCCCGCCGCGCCGCGCGTGCTCCGCGAGCTCGGCGATGTGCCTCCTCCCCCTCAAGCTGGGGCAGTCCGGGTACGCGGCGTAGCGGCCGACCCTGAGCGCGGCGCTCTTGAGCTCCGCGTACACGCGCTCGCCGCCGCACTCCAGCAGGTAGTCGAGCGTCGAGGAGCCCAGCTTCGGGTTCCTCCTCTCGACCCTGCAGGGGGCCCACGGCAGCTTCCCCAGCTCCAGCGCCCGCTCGAAGGCCGCCATCTGGAATCGCGTGTCGACGAGCGCCGCGCCGCCCTCCTCCCCCTCCACGGCGATGAGCCGGAGCCCCGTGGAGCCGGACGGCTTCGGGAGGCAGTAGCACCTCCTCCCGGGAGCCAGCAGGTCGAGGAGCCTCCCCGTGTTGTTGATGTACGCCCTCTCGCCCGACTCCAGCTCCACCACGAAGCGGTTGAGCCTCCTCGCTACCCTGCGCTCGATCGGCGGCGGCAGCTCCAGCAGGGCTTCGCCCACGCGCGGCACGCGGCAGCTCGCTTAAAAGCCTGCGCACCCCGCGGGGATCCCCGTGAGGATGAGCGCGCTCAAAAGCGTGCGGCCCCTCGAATAGCGCGCGCTTTTAAAGCCGGACTAGCGCGTAGCGGGGGTGCCGGCTGCCGTGAGCTACGTAAGACCCTTCGACCCTTGGCGCGCGACGAGCCTTTGCACGTGCCCGTTCAAGTACACGGTGAACCCTTACACGGGCTGCGCCCACCGATGCCTCTACTGCTACGCGAGCAGCTACATCAGGAACTTCTTCAACCCGAGGCCGAAGGAGGGCTTCCCCCGCGTGGTGGCGAGGGACCTGAAGCGGGTGCCGGAGGGCTCGATCATCAACGTCTCGAGCAGCAGCGACCCCTACCAGCCCCTCGAGCTCGAGTACGGGTACACGAGGTTCCTCCTCGAGATGGCTGTGGGGAGGTACGTGGTCGAGGTGGTCACGAAGTCAGACCTCGTGGCGAGGGACGCCGATCTGCTGGCGAAGGGGCCGAGCGTTGTCTCCATCACGATCACGACCCTCGACGCTAATCTCGCTTCCCGCCTCGAGCCCGGAGCCCCCGCGCCGGGCAGGAGGGTCGAGGCTGTGAGGAGGCTCAGCGAAGCCAGCGTGCCCGTCGTCGTCAGGCTCGACCCCCTGATCCCCGGCTTGAACGACGCGCCCGAGTCGATGCGGGAGGTGCTCGAGGCGGCGGCTGCGGCGGGGGCGAAGCACGCTGTGGCGAGCACGTACAAGGCCAAGCCGGACAGCCTGAGGAGGCTGACCGCCGCCTTCCCCGAGATCATCCCGAAGCTCAGGGAGCTCTACGTCGAAGGCGGGGAGAGGATCCACGGCTACCTCTACGCGGCGAGGGGCTGGCGCTTCAAAGCGCTGTCGGAGGCTAGAGAGATCGCCCACGAGCTCGGCCTAACCTTCGCGGTGTGCCGGGAGGGGTTCCCTCAGCTCATCGACACCGGCATCTCGTGCGACGGCACCCACCTGGCGAGCCTATATAACGGAGCGAGGCGCTAGGCGCGGCGTGAGCGCGAGGTACGCGAGGCAGGTGGCCCTCTGGGGCGAGGAAGCCCAGCGGCGCCTCCGCTCCTCGACCGCGCTTGTCGCGGGTCTCGGCGGTCTCGGCTCGGCCGCGGCCACCTACCTCGCCGCAGCGGGCGTGGGGAGGCTGCTGCTCGTCGACTTCGACCGCGTCGAGCCGAGCGACTTGAACCGGCAGGTGCTGCACTGGGCAAGGGACGTGGGGAGGCTCAAGGTGGAGTCGGCGGCGGAGAAGCTCCGCCAGCTCAACCCGGAGGTCGAGCTCGAGCTGCTCCCCTCGAGGCTGGACAGCGCCGAGCAAGCCCGGGAGCTCGTCGGAAAAGCCGACGTCGTGCTCGACTGCCTAGACAACTGGAGGAGCAGGTTCCTCCTGAATGAGGCTTGCGTGGAGGCGGGCAAGCCGATGGTCCACGCCGCCGTCGAAGGCTTGTCCGGCTGGGTCACCGTCGTCCACCCGCGCCGGGGTCCCTGCCTGAGGTGCGTATTCCCCAGAGACCCGCCGGAGAGGTGCTGGTGCTCGGTAGCCGGCCCGCTGCCCGGCGTGCTGGGGGCTTTGGAAGCGCTCGAGGCTGTGAAGCTGCTGACGGGCTTCGGGGAGCCGCTGGTCGGCCGGATGCTCTACTACGACGGCGCCACCGGCAGCGCGGAGGTGCTCAGCGTGGCCAAGAGGCCTTCCTGCCCGGTTTGCGGGCGCGCTAGCGCATCGTCTCCCTGACGAAGGGCGAGAGCAGCAGGGCTAGCGCGCCGACCGCCGCGAAGACCTCTAGAGCCGCGAGGGGTTCGCTGAGGGCGTAGCCCAGCAGCTGGTACACGGCGACGGCGGCGAACGTCGCGGCGTTTACGAAAGAGAGGGTTGTGCCCGAGAACTCGGGGTCGTAGGCTTCCCTCGCCATCGGCGAGATCACTAGGTGCGTCGCGGCAGCCGCGCCTAGAGCCAGCGCGTAGAGCGGCAGCAGCTGAGCGCTCTTGAACGCGGCCAGCGCGATGGCTGACAGCCAGGCTGCAACGTGCAGCGCGCAGCTGGCTAGGAGCACGGGCTTCCTCCCCCTGACTACCCTGTCGCTCAGGTAGCCGAAAAGGGGGACTAGCGCGGCGAAGGAAAGCGAAGAGAGCAGGAGCAGGCTCGCCGCCTCCCCTCCTCGGATCCCAAAGCAGCGCTCCAAGTACGGCGCCCCCCAGTAGGACTGGTAGGCGAGGTACGCCGAGTAGGTGCCAGCGGCGGCGACGGAGAGCGCCAGCGAGTGGGGCGCTCTGGCGACCACGCTCAGTTGGCGGAGCGCCTTAGCCATCCCCTCAACCACGCTCGACGAACCCAAGCCCTCGTCGTCCACGAGCAGGTACACCGCCGCGGCAGCCGCTAACGTTGCGAGCCCGAGACCGGCGAAGAAGCCGCCCCACCCGAGCGCTTGGACGGCGAGCTTGGCTGGGAGCGTGGAAGCTAGGCTCCCGAGGCCGCCCACTGCGAGGGCGAGCCCCGTCAGCAGGGCGCCCCGCGCTTTCCCCACTTTCACGCCGATCACCCGCTGTATCGAGATCCAGACAGCCGCCGCGCCCAAGCCCACGACCAGCCTGCCGGCGACGACCAGCGCCGGGTGCTCAGCGGCCGAGAGCAGCGACCCGAAGGCCATGAGGGCCGCGCTGAGGGCGGCGTACCTGCGCGCGCCCAGCGCGTCGGCCAGCACGCCCGCGGGGAGCTGCATGGACGCGTAGGTGTAGAAGTACGCGGAAGCGGCCAGCGCCGTGAAGGCCCGCGGGTCCCACCCCCGGCGCTCCGCTAGGGCGGCGAGCTCCGGCTGCAGGACGCCGGTCACGGTCCTGTGGAAGAAGGAGAAGAAGTAGGCGGCGTAGAGCGCCGCGATGCTACCGACCAGCGACCCCCTCCCCCCTTCGTCCATCTCGATCTACCGCTGCTCCAGCGGCTTGTCGGACTCGACGGTGACCAGGTAGAAGGGCTCGAGCGCCTTCACTACCGCTTCCAGGTCCGTCTCCTTCTCGTCGTACTCGACCTCCATCAGCGAGCCGTACACCTTGACGGAGCGCACGCCCTTCAGCCTGAGCGCCCTCTCCTTGCCCGGCAGCACGCAGCTCTCGCAGCCGATACCCCTCACCCTGAGCTCAGCTACGCGCACGCGGGGGCTGCGAGAAGCTGTTTATATAGTCTGCCGCCCTGCGCGGACTGTGGAGCGCGGGATCGGCGGCTACGAGCTGGGCAACAGGATACTGGCCCTGCTCCGGTCGAGGTTCAAGCTGGGCGAGGGGGAGTTCGCGGCGCTCGAGGCGGGTAAGAGCGGGGACCCGTTCAAGGTGCTGGTCGCCACGATCATCTCCCAGAACACGAACGAGAGGAACACGTTCCGAGCGCTCGAGCGGCTCGAGGCGGAGGTGGGGGTGGAGCCGGGGGGGATCCTCGCGGCCGGCGTCGAGGCGGTCGAGCGGGCGATCTCGGCGGCTGGCTTGCAGAGGCAGAAGGCTGAGGCGATCGTCGCCGCCGCCAAGCTGGTCGCCGAGCGCTACGGCGGGGACCTCGGGAAGCTCCTCGAGCTCGGCGAGGAGGCCGTGAGGAGGGAGCTGGGCTCGGTGAGGGGGATAGGCGAGAAGACGATCGACGTCCTCCTCGCGTTCTCCGGCTTCCCCGTCGTGCCCGTCGACACGCACGTGAAGAGGGTTGCGGGGAGGCTCGGGCTAGCCAGGGGCTCCAGCTACAGGAACGTGAGGGAGGCGCTGCACCGCGTCTTCAGGGAGGAGGTTAGGCTGGAGGCCCACCTCCTCCTGATAAAGCTGGGGAGAGAAGTTTGCAGAGCCCGGAAACCACTGTGCGGCGAATGCCCTCTATCACAGCTATGCCCGAGCGCTTTCAAGGAGCAGTGAGTAAACTAAAAGCATAAAACTCTCCAGCGCGCAGCCGCACCGGATTGTATGCCGCCCCCACAGCCTCCGCTCGAGAGACCTCTACTCCACCTAGTTGCCCTGTTAACCTTTCTCGATATGGTGGGTGTTGCCGCGCTCATCCTCCTCTGCTACTTCCTGTATAAAGCTTACAGGGCGTCTTCCATTAGGCTTTTCGCGTTTTTCTTTCTCGGTTTCGCTGTCCTCGCAGCGGGTGAAGTCGCCCGGACGTTCCTGCTGCTGCTTGCGTTCGTCTCAAAGGCTCCGCGCCTCCTCCTCTTCTTCCTTGCGCACAGCATCGGCCCTCTTCCCCAGCTCTGCCAAGCGCTCGCCCTCCTCCTTATAGCTTCGGGGTACGCGCTCGAAACAGTGCGCAGCAGGGCGGGAGGGGAGGTTCTAGCGCTACCTTTACCTTTAGCTTTGCTGCTCGCTCAGAGGCTGTGGGGCGGGCTCTACACGCTGCTCAGCTTCGTGAACGTGTCGCTACTGGCTTTCATCCTCCTGAACGCTGTCAGCGTGCACTTGATATCTAGGTCCCGCCGCACTATCCTGCCGGTCGTTGCTTTCGCTCTTTTCCTCCTCTCAAACCTGCTGCTGCTGCCAGCTGTCTTCTCAACCAGCGAAGAGCTCTTCATCGCCTCGAAGGTCGTGTACCTAGCTGGCCTCCTAGCATTCCTCGCCCTAGCTGTAGAGGTGGCGAGGGCGCGATGAAGAAGAGAAGATCGAAATTGAGGATCCTAGCCGATATCCTAGAGGCTGTGGATAGGGGCGAGAGCAACGTGACCCAGATAATGACAGCCGCCAACCTCCCATACGTTCGGTGCGTTAAGTACCTGGAGGAGCTCGTCAAAAAGGGTTTCTTGGTGAGGGTTGAGGAGGGCAGGGAGGTTAGGTTCAAGCTTACGGAGAAGGGGAGGGAGTTCCTGAGGGAGTTCGCGCGGATAGAGAGGATCGCCGAAGCCTTCGGGGTGGAGATCTAGCGCGGGTCCTGGACTTCAAGTTCGCAACGGCTTTAAAACGCGCTGTAGAGCGTAGCGGGTGCGGAGGGTGGAGCGAGCCAGCTTCGCTGCGCTGGTTGCGGTGCTGCTCCTCGCACCTGCAGCCGGTTTGAGCCAGCCCACCCCTGCGGTCGGCGTTGGAGGCACGGTCGTCGACAGGAGCGGCTCCCCCGTCGAGGGGGTCAGCGTGGTGGCGTACGACGCCAACAACAACGTTGCGGGAAGCGCGGTGACGGGTCCGGGCGGCAGGTTCCTCATCCCCTTAACGACGGGGACGTACACGCTGAAGCTGAGCAAAACCGGTTACGTCGAGAAGACCGTGCAGTTCACGGTGGGCAAGGGGAGCTTCTACACGGAGCTCGGGACGATCGTCCTCGACTACAGCGTGGCGATCAGCCTGCCCCTCGCCTCGCTCAGCCTGCCGGTGCTGGGCGTCGCCACGGTGCCAGTGACCGTCTCCAACAGGGGGAGCAGCCCCGAGAACATCACACTGGAGATAGGGGGCAACTGCAGCTTGAGCGTCGGCCTCTACTCCGGGAGCGTCCAAGTCGGCTCCCTCCTCCTGAACCCCGGCGACGCGCAGAGCCTGACGCTCAAGGTGAAGGCCCCGTACATGCAGAACGCCACGTGCCTCGTGCAGCTCCGCTTCTCCGGCAGCGTCGTGCAGGAGCGGAAGCTCCTGGTGAGCGTGGTGAACCAGCCTCTCTCGCTGTTCTCCGCCCAGCTGACGTCCGTCAGGGTCGCGCCGGGCGCCGTGCTCCAGCTGCCCGTTAGGATCTCGAACAAACTATCGGACGCTTTTAGGGCGCGCGTCGCGCTGGAGCTGCCGGGCGGCTGGAGCGGCGTGGTGAAGGACGCGGCCGGCAACGTGGTGGACGAAGTGTACTTGAACCCCGGCGAGAGCGTACAAGCGTACTTGATGCTCAGCGTGCCGAGAGGCGCTGGAGCGGGAACGTACGCCGTCAATTTGAGGCTCGAGGGCGTGGACCCCTACTTCGTCGACACCCTGCGGTTGACCGTCGGGGTTGCCGCCGGCGCGCCGGTTCTCCGGCTCGGCACGTCGACGCCGCACGTGGACGCGTACGCGGGTAAGTCCGCCAAGTACCAAGTGACCATCGCCAACCTGGGCGACGCGGACTGCCTCGCGGCTCTCAACGTAACCGGCCTGCCGCAGGGCTACAGGTGGACTGTCACCGACGCGCAGGGCAACACGTTGTCGCAGGTTTACCTGCCGGCCGGCGGGAGCGCGACGCTCACGCTGTCTGTGAGCGTGCCGCCGCTCGCCGAGCCGACGGCGATCAGCTTCAAGCTGACCGTCTCAGCCGGGTCCTCGGCGGACGAGCTGCCCTTGAGCTTGGGCGTGCTCGGGAGGTACGAGCTCAGCTTCGTGACGCGGAACTTCTACCTCGAGGTCGCCCCCGGCTCGAGCGGAACTTTCGAGCTGCAGCTCCGGAACACCGGCTACAGCTCTCTAACCAACGTGGCGGTGACGCCGACGAGCGTGCCCAGCGGCTTTACGGTGGACGTTAACCCGCCGAACTTGCTGCTCCTGAAGCCGGGCGACACGGCCACGTTCACCGTAACCGTTTCGACGCAAGCGACGGTCGACGCCGGAGACTACTACGTGACGCTCGTGGTGAAGGCCGACCAGGTGGACCCGGTGAGCCGGGACCTCCACGTCTACGTGAGGGCGGCGAGCAGCGCAGCCTACTACATGCTGGCGCTGGTGGCAATCTTGATAGCGGCGGCGGTTCTCGCCTACAGGCGCTTCGGTAGGAGGTGATGGGGATGGCCGAGTACGTGATCGAGACCGAGAACCTGGTGAAGGTTTACAGGGACAGGAGCGGCGAGGTGAGGGCGCTCGACGGCGTGACGGTTAGAGTGCCGAGGGGCGTCCTCTTCGGCCTCTTCGGCCCCAACGGCAGCGGGAAGACGACCCTGATCTCGATACTGGTCGGCCTCCAGCTGCCGACGAGCGGCACGGCTAGGGTGCTCGGCTACGACTGCGTGAGGGAGTCCATCGAGATCAGGAGGAGGGTGGGCCTGCTGCCCGAGAACTACGGCTTCTACGAGTACATGACGGCGAGGGAGAACCTCGAGTACCTCGGCAAGCTGGACGGGCTGCCGGCGCAGGAGCTGAAGCGGAGGATCCCCGAGGTCCTCGAGCTCGTGGGCTTGAGGGAGTGGGCCGACGCGAAGGTCAAGGGCTTCTCGAGGGGGATGACGCAGAGGCTCGCGCTCGCGCAAGCGCTCCTCAAGGACCCGGAGCTCCTGATACTGGACGAGCCGACCCTCGGCTTGGACCCGCAGGGCACGGCGATGTTCAGGAAGCTGGCGGAGCAGCTCGTCAAGCAGGGTAAGACGGTGCTCATCTCCACGCACCTGCTCCACGAGATAGGGCACGTGTGCACCCACGCCGCGCTCCTCCGCAAGGGGAGGGTCATCGCGCAGGGGAGCTTGGAGGAGCTGGCGAAAGCCTACAGGGAGGCTAAGGGCTACAGCTACGAGCTCGTGGTAGCCGGAGGCGCTGAGGAGCTGCTGCGCGAGCTCAAGGGGGTTAACGGGGTGACCTACGTTGGGTTGGAGAACGACGTGATCAAGGTTCGCGCCAGCCGCGACATCGGCGGCGAGCTGGCCGAGCTGGCCGCGAGGTACAGGATAAGGTCCCTGGTCCCGCTCGCCCCGTCCTGGGACGAGCTGTACCAGTTCTACCAGGGGGGTGGTTGGGAGTGATGGAGAAGGCTTTGATCGTCGCTAGGAAGGAGATCGCGGAGAACCTGAAAAGCGTCAGGTACTGGGCGATCATCGGCCTCTTCATTCTTCTCTACATCGCGTCCGCCTACGCGATCGGCTTTGCGGTGAGGGGCTTCGGGGGTTTGGCGATCGGGGGGAGGGCTAGGACCGTGCTCCAGCTCTCCAACCAGGTGGTTAACGCGCTGACGTACATCGCCCCCCTCCTGGGGATCGCGCTGGGCTTCGGAGCGATCGCGGCTGAGAGGGAGAAGGGGACGATCAGGCTCGTGCTGGCGCGGCCGATATACAGGGACGACCTGATCAACGGCAAGCTGATCGCGGCCGTCGCCCTAATCGTCCTAGCGATCGCGCTCTCCACCGCGCTGGCCGTGCCGCTGGCCGTCGCCATGCAGAACGTCAACGTGACATCGGAAGACTTCACCCGCCTCGCCCTCCTCGTGCTCCCCGCAACCCTCCTGGCGCTAGCGTTCTACGCTCTCTCGCTCTTCGCTTCCGTCAACGCGGGGAGGTCGAGCCACGCGCTGGTGGTCAGCCTGGTGCTATGGATTTTCTTCACCTTTTCATCCTACCGATAATAGCGGCCTTCATCGCCTTCCAGATCCTGGGGCCGCCCCCCGCGATCCCCTTCAACGCCACGAGACCCTTACGTCAAGGTTTGCCCCGCCAGCTCCAGGAGTACTTCACCAGGTACAGCCAGGTAGTGAGCAGCATACAGCTCGTATCGCCCACCGCCCGCTTCTCCTCGCTGGCCAGCGCGCTGTTTGCTCTCAGGCCGCAATCGGATGTGTACGAAGAGCTAGCCACAGCCCTCGCTAGGCGGTGGATCGACGTAGCGGTGCTAGCCACGTACATTGCCGTCTTCCTCATCGCGTCGTACATCGTGTTCCTCCGCCGGCAGGAGACAAGGTAAATTAAACAATTTTTTGTTTTTATGAAAAGTTTATATTAGGAAGAACAAGCTTTTTATATGATGCAGGCATAGAGGGAGGTGATGAGCGCGGAGCTGTTCAGAACCGAGGATTGGAAGAAGGAGAAGCACGTACCTGTGATCGAAATACTCGAGAAAAAGGGCGAGCTGGTTACAGTGAGGGTGACAGTGGGCAAGGAGATCCCGCACCCGAACACGACCGAGCACCACATCAAGTACATCGAGCTGGTGTTCTGGCCGGAGGGCGAGCCCTACCCCTTCCACGTGGGGAGGGCGGAGTTCAACGCTCACGGCGAATCCGTGAAAGGGCCCAACACAAGCACCGTATACACCGAGCCGATAGCCACGTTCACGTTCAAGACGGGGAAGCCCGGCAAGCTCATCGCCTTCTCCTACTGCAACATACACGGGCTCTGGAAGGGCGAAGCAACCCTACAATAGCCCTATGCTTCAGCGCGCTATTCATTTTTCTTTCTCTCTCATAAGCGAGGCGGTTCGGCATGGGTTATCTCGAGTGGCTTGCGGCTGCGCTCGAGGAGCTCGCTTCGGGCGATAAGCTGGTTGCGAGCGCTCTTGCGGGTTTTTTCGTAGCTTTTACGACCACCGCTGGCGCTGTGCCTGTTTTCTTGACGAAGAGAGAAAGCGCACTGAAGATGGACGTGGAGCTTTCCTTCGCTGCGGGTCTCATGCTCGTCGCCAGTTTCACGAGCTTAATACTTCCCGGCGTCCGCGCAGCAGGTTTCGCTCCTGTTGCCGTTGGCATAGCCTTGGGCGTCGCGGCGATACACGTTCTCGACCGGCTAGTACCTCACGAGCACACGTTCAAGGGTTACGAGGGCCCCCCTGAGATGAGGAGAGTGCAGCGCAAAGTGTGGCTCCTAGCGCTCGCGGTGATCATACACAACTTTCCAGAGGGCATATCTGTAGGGGTTACCATAGCCTACTCGATACCCTTAGGTGTCGCCACAGCCATAGCCATAGGTATCCAGGATATCCCTGAGGGTTGGGCAGTAGCACTACCCGTTGCGAAGATTAGGGGTCGCGTTATCGGCTTCCTTGTTGGAGCTTTGAGCGGTTTAAGCGAAACCGCCATGGCCGTAGCGGCCGCGCTGTTCTTCAATCTGTTCTCGTGGCTACTCCCAGTTGGGATGGGGTTCGCGGGGGGCGCGATGCTCTACGTCACGCTGAAGGAAGTCATCCCTGAGATCTACAGAGAGGGGGTTTCGGAGCTGAGGGTGACGCTCGGCTTGCTAGCAGGCTTCTACGTGATGCTCCTCCTCGACTCTATGCTTTGACACATTTATAAAATGACGCCTTAGGGGCCGCCTGTGCCGGTTCTGGAGGTGAAGGGGCTTGTCAAGGACTTCGGAGGTTTCAGGGCGCTGCGGGGGGTGAGCTTCGAGGTCGAGGAGGGGGAGGTGTTCGGGCTGGTGGGCCCGAATGGGGCCGGTAAGACGACGACATTCCGCATCGTGGTGGGCTTGCTCCGGCCGACGGCGGGCGAGGTGAGGGTTTTCGGCATGGAGCCCGGCGACGCGAAGGTGAGGAAGCTGGTCTCGTACCTGCCGGAGGACGCGGGGACGTACAGGAACATCACGGGCTACGAGTTCCTCAGCATGGTCGCGCGCATATACTTCGGGAGGGGGAGGGAGGCGGAGGAGGCGCTGGAGCTCGGTTTGAAGATCGCGGGGCTCGGCGATAAAGCGTACGAGAAGATGAAGACGTACAGCAAGGGGATGAAGCGCAGGATCCAGGTGGCGCGAGCGCTCATGGTGAAGCCGAGGCTGGCGGTGCTGGACGAGCCCACCTCGGGCCTCGACGTCCTCCAGGCGAGGGAGGTGCGCGAGCTCGTGAAGAGGTACGCGAGGGAGCTGGGCGCGACCGTGCTGCTGTCGAGCCACAACATGGCGGAGGTGGAGGAGTTGTGCACGCGCGTCGCGCTCATCCACAAGGGGGTTGTGCTGGAGCAGGGCGGGGTCGGCGAGCTCCTCGCTAAGCACGGCGCGCGGAACCTGGAAGACCTTTTCGTCAAGCTGGTGGGGGGTGCCGGCTCGTGAACTTCGAGGCGCTCGAGGCGCTGGCGGCCAAGGAGTTCAAGGATCTGATCAGGGACCCGCGCATCGTGGTCCCCTTCGTGCTCTCAGCTGTCGTGATGCCGGTGATAGGCCTGCTCATCGCCTCCGCGATGCAGGTCGCCGTCAGGCAGGCCGTCGAAACTCGAGCTGTGGCCGTAGCCGACCTTGACCGCTCCAACGCGTCGCGGCAGCTGGCGCGGTGGCTGGAGGGCAAGGGGTTTAGCGTTGCGCTGCTCGAGACCGACGGGACCGGCGAAGCCGAGCTGGCGCGCGAAGCGGCGGGTAGGGGCGCCCAGGTGCTCCTGGTGGTGGAGCCCGGCTTCGAGCAGGCGCTCCGCTCGGGCGCTAAGCCGAAGCTGAAGCTGATCACGCTGGTGAAGGAGGTCGGCGCGTTCGGCGCGCTGGGCAGCGCCGCGGTCGCCGGAGCGGTGAGGGAGTTTGTCGCCTCGAAGCTTCTGGAGGGCAGCGGGATCAGCTACGATCTGGTGAAGGACCCTGCGGAGTTGGAGGAGCTAGCCTACGTGATCCCCAAGGGGGTGCTCCTCTCCAACCCGGCCCTGCTTGCCGGCCTTTCGATGGCCGTGATCCTCATCCCCATAATCCTCGCGTCTGTAGCGCTCGTCGTGATGCAGATGTCGGCCACCGCGATGGCTGTGGAGAACGAGGAGAGGACGCTCGAGACGCTCCTCACGCTCCCCGTGTCGCGCTTCGAGATGCTGCTCTCCAAGCTGCTGGGCATGTTCGCCGTCTCGCTCATCGGGACGGCCTTCGAGATGGTGGGCATATTCCTCTACTTCTACCTGCTGGCGTCCATCCCCGCGGCGCTGGCGCCGCAGCCGGAGCGCGCCGCGCTGCCGATCGCCCTAAGCCCCTCAGACGCCGCCTTTCTCGCCGCCAGCCTGCTCCTCTCGCTCTTCTTCATGGCCGCGCTGGGCTTGATCGTCGGGGCGCTGAGCAGGGACGTCCGCATCGCGAACACCGTGGCCGGCCCCCTCTCCATGATCGTGTACCTCCCCTCGATGCTCATCGCCTTCGCCCCCTCCGAGGCGCTGGGCCCCCTCGGCAGAGCCCTGCTGTACGCGCTGCCCGTAACCCAGCCGGTGATCGCGGCGAAGGACGCGATCGGATCCAGCCTCTCCGCCGCCGCTCCAGCCTACCTGGCTCTCTCGCTGGCGGCGACGGTCGCGCTCGTCTACGTGGCATCAAAGCTCTTCTCCCTCGAGCTGCTCTCCGAGCTCCAGCACAAGCTCTCCGCCCTCGCGAGGAGGGGAAAGGGCGGTGAGGGCTGAGCGCTTCGAGCGGTACGCGCTGGACGAGCTGCTCGACCACGAGCTGTACGCCAGGCTGGCGGCGAGGGAGCGGAACGAGAGGAACCGGAAGCTGCTGGAAGAGCTGGCCCGCGACGAGCTAAGGCACCACCTGTTCTGGAGCAAGCTGGCGGGCCCCGTGCGGCTCGGGCTGAGGGATCGCTTAAAGCTGCGCCTCCTCCTCTCGCTCTCGAGGCTCGCCGGCAAGACCTTCACGATCAAGCTGCTGGAGCGCGGAGAGGCGGCGACCATTGGCGAGTACAGGCGCGCGGCCGCCGAGCTGGGGGGCGAGCTGGCTGCCGAGCTGGCGAAAGTGATCGAGGACGAGGAGCGCCACGAGAGCGAGCTAGCCGGCAGCCTCGACGAGCTGGCGGTCAGGCAGCTGGGCTCTATCGCTCTGGGCGTGAGCGACGCGATCATCGAGCTGACGGGCGTTCTCGCCGGCTTCGCCGGCTACACAGGCTCCCCCCTGCAGGTTGCAGCGGCGGGCCTCATCGTGGGCGTGAGCGCGGCTCTCTCGATGGCGGCGGCAGCGTACTCGCAGGCGAAACACGAGAGGGGCAAGAGCCCGCGCACGGCAGCCGCCTTCACCGGCCTCTTCTACATGCTCACCGTCTTAGCGCTGGTGGCGCCGCTCCTGCTCGGCGCCCCCGCCTCCATCGGCGTCGCTCTCTCGCTGGCCTGCGCCCTAGCCATCCTGGCGGCCTTCTCCTTCTACAGCGCGGTAGTCATGGAGAGGCCCTTCCTCCGCGAGTACCTCGAGAACGCCGCAGTCATAATGGCGGTGTCGCTCGTCGGCTACGCCTTCGGGCAGATCGTGAAGGAGCTGACAGGGGGAATGCCTTAAAGGGGGCGGCGCCACTCGCCTCCTATGGCCGGCTCGCCGCGCGTTAAGCCTCTGGTGGCGCTCGCCGCGCTAGCCGCTGCGGCGCTGGCAGCTTTCGCGCTGCTCTGGGCGGCGCAGGTCGGGCGGGAGAGGGCGCGGGAGGCGAGGCTCGCGCTCTACGTTTCGAGGGGTTTGAGCAGGGAGCAGGCCGAGCTCTTCGTCGCGAGGTTCCCGACGAACGACAACGAGACCTGGCTATCCTTCGCGGCTCTCTGGGCTAGGAACGCCTCCCTCGCCGAGGGCGCGCTCAGGCTCTTCGGCTCGGTGGCGCGAGCCCTTAACTACCTGGGGAAGCTGGCGGGGGGCGTGCGCTACAGGATAGTTGCGGTGGACGTGAGGGGCTTCGACGTGCGGGATCCCCGGCTGCTCACTCTGGTGACGCTGCAGGGTCTCGCCAACAGGGAGGGCCCCAACCTCTACGTCATTTTCAAGGACGTTGACGCGGTGTGGCTCGCGAACGCCGCCGAGGACCTGGGGATCGAGGTCTCCTTCGCGCAGCTCGACGACGCGATCAGGATGTTCGCCGGCAGGGCTTCGGGCTACGTCGTCTACGACCCGGCGCTGCCCGACACGATCAACGTGGGGACCACGCTGTGCGGGATCCACAACGCCGTCCTCGTCCACCCGGCGTGGGTTGGCTGGCTGGAGGGGCTCGGCGTGAAGCGCAAGCTCTTCGACCTCAGGGGCAACTTCAGCGACCGCGTCTCGGCGTACGAGTGGGCTTTCCTGAACCTGTGGGGCAAGGTGGACCACACGAAGCTCGCCGTCGCCTGCCCGGAGCACGCGGAGCGCGAGAGGTACGGGCGGAGGTTCACGAGCTGGCCGCAGGTGGCCTGCAGGGACTACGCCGTCGCGCTCAAGCTGCTCACCGTGTACCTCGACCCCTTCGACCCGAGGGAGCGCGCGCTGCTCGAGCGGATACTCAGCGCGATGCCGAACAACTCGATGGTGATGGGGTGGCACGGCGAGGACGAGGGCGCCTACGTGGACCTCGCCACGCGGCACGGCAAGTTCGTGGCCGTCATGATGCACCACTTCGGCCCCACCAACTTCGCGAACCCGACGGTGTGGATGCACCTGAAGCCGCCGGCCGAGCCGAAGTTCCCCCTGCCGCCCGTTAGGCCCGAGCTGCTCGGCAGGGGAGGGGTCTACGTCACGTTCTACGTGACCGACGGCGACAACCTGCAGTGGGACCACGACATGATCTCGCTGTGGTCGCGGAGGGCTGGGGTGCCGGTGGCTTGGACGGTCAGCCCCTTCCTCACCGAGGTCGCCCCCTACATGGTCTACTACTACGCGAAGACGATGAGCGCGGACGACGCGTTCGTCTGCGGCCCCTCCGGGGCCGGCTACGTGTACCCGACCTCGAACATGCGCTACCTGGAGCAGTACCTGCCGCACACGCTGGCCTACCTGGAGCGCAGCGGGTTGAGGATCGTGGAGGTCCTCGGCTACAGCGACGAAGCCGCGGTCGCGTACGCCGAAGCGCTGGGCGGGGCGCTGCTGGCGATCAAGCGGGACTACAACGAGCTGCCCGGCGTCTTCAAGACCTACGGGCAGTCCCTCTACTACGTGGAGGCGGGGGGCCGCTACCTGCCCATCATCTTCGGCGCCCTCCACTTCAGGAGCGGGGACCTCCAGGGCTTCGCCAAGGCGCTCGACAGCGTGCTGGAGATGTACGAGCGGGGCGGGCCGCAGCTGCGCTTCAACCCCGCCGACGACCTGCCCGGCTTCGCGAGGAAGGTCGACGACCCCGACTCGCCCGTGGGGAGGGCTAGGTACGCGGCGCCGGGGGAAAGGCTGGAGGGGGCGCACACGTACGGCCCCTACACCACGCTGCCAGCCGGCAGGTACAAGGCCCGCTTCCTGCTGAAGATCGACCGGGCGGCGAGCGGGGTCGTGGCCACGATCGACGTGTGCACCGACATCGGGAGGACGATCATCGCCAGCAGGGACGTGCACGGGTCGGAGTTCAAGGAGGTCGGGAGGTACCAGTGGTTCGAGCTGAACTTCACCCTCGAGAAGACCACGTCGAACGTCGAGTTCCGGGTTTGGTACCGGCCGGAGAGCGGCGTAGGGCTCTACTGCGGCTTGATCGAGGTGGCTGCGCCGAGCGAGGTGGCGGGCGGGCTGCCCTTCGTGCTCGTGGTCTCCCAGCCCTGGGACGTCAGCGAGTGGGAGGGGGTCGCCCGCCTGCTCCGCGAGCGTTCCAACGCCACGCCGATAAACCTCCACGAGTTCGTCGCGCTGGTCAACGTCGAGTACGGCTACGGCGTAGCTTCGAGGATCCTCGAGGAGCGGGTGAAGGCCGGCAAGCTGCCGAGCGAGAAGGCGGCGGAGCTCCGGGCCCTGCTCGACGAAGCCCTCTCGCTGTACAGGCAGGGGAGCTGCTACGAGGCGGTGAGGAGGATGATCGCCTTTTATAAGCGGTTAGCGAACCCCTAGCGCGCAGCGCGGTGGCAGGCGATGTCGGTGACGGAAGCTGCGGTCGAGCTCGCCGCTTATCTGCTTGCCCGAGCGGGGCTGCCGGGGCTCTTCCTGCTCGCTGTAGCCGAGCTGCTGGTGGCCCCGATACCGGGCGAGGCTGTGTTCGCGCTGGCCGGCTTCCTCTCCAGCAGGGGGGCGATGGGGCTGGCCGAAGCGGTGCTCGTGGGCACGCTCGGCAACCTGGCCGGCGCGCTGATCGAGTACTGGCTGGGTCTGCGCGTCGCCAGGCCGGCTCTCCTCAAGCTGGGCAAGTACCTGATGATCGGCGAGAGGGACCTGGAGGCGGCCGAGGAGTTCTTCAGGAGGAGGGGCGCGCTGGCGGCGTTCCTCGGGAGGTTCGTGCCCGGCGTGCGCTCCCTGATGGGGTTCCCAGCGGGCATGGCCCGCATGAACCCGGCCGTTTTCGCCGCCG
>Ga0080005_154983_pt1 | contig 18168 bp, 20 predicted proteins | sample JossMetagenome_2_FD_69208 | JGI IMG/M metagenome (GOLD analysis project Ga0080005, IMG submission 69208) | Hot spring sediment microbial communities from Joseph's Coat, Yellowstone National Park, USA - JC3_ASED (SPADES assembly) (version 2) | ecosystem: Environmental > Aquatic > Thermal springs >... | reverse complement strand
GAGAAATACTGGCGTCGCTAAGGCGCTAGGAAGGCCGCGGCCTCCAAGCCGGCTACCCATATCGCTCCGAATGGCCGTCATTCGGAGAGGCGGCCGCGGCAGGGAGGCACGGGGAGGGGGCAGGAGACATGCTGTGGACGTCCTCGGCGGAGGCGAGGAGGGGCGGATAATCCTCTTTTTCCTCCCTCTCTTCTCCCTCCTTTCAGGGGCAACCTCAAATTAAACTTGACAGGGGCTAGCCCCCTGTGAAGATTGATTTAGAGTCATCCCTGTAGGCGTCGAGGAACTCGCCGAGGGGTGGGCGAGGCGGCTCAGCTTGGCGGTGCGCCGCGGAGGCGCAGATGCTCCCACGCGGCCGACGCGCTGTGAAGGGGCCGGCTCAACGGCGAATTCGAAACCTGCCAGACCGTTGCATAAGTCAACGAAGTGTTGAATCGATAAAACGATTACCCCGAATATGGGCATGGAGAAAAACAATCCTAATATCGACGAGGTTAATGCCCGCGTCGAGAGCGGCGGGCTCCGCGGGCCAGTGGACTGGGTCTTCCCCGCATGGGAAATCTACATCGAGTACGAGGCACGGAGGATCGCCGAGGCGTTTCCGCTCACAGAAGAGGAGAGGAGGGCGCTCCTAGGCTTCGGCGGCATCATGAAGAACCTCTTACAGAGGGCTCGCGAGCAAGCCAAGGCGAAGCTGGCGTCTATTCGCAACGCAATCGACAGCAACAACTACAAGTTGGAGGGAGGAAGGCTCCACGCCCCAGATGGGGCGTGGATGCACATGGGCGAGGAGCCGTATATCGTGATCGAGGGCGTAGATGCCCTGGTTTATTTCCCGGACGTGATGAAGCTTCCGCGCGAAAAGCTGGAGCTATTTCAGTTAGGTTGGGAGGTTCACGAGGAGGAGGGAGAGGGCGGCCGCCCCGTCTACGCCACGGCCGATCCGGCGTTGTTCTTGGCGTGGGCCGCCGCGAGGTTCGGCGAGCTCCACGTCGCAATAACTAGGGCTATTTTGTTGAGGGACGGGGTGGCCGTGGAGGTGAGGGCCGTAGCGAGGAGCTGGAGGAAGCGGTGGTCAAAGAAAAAAGCGGAGAAGCTCGTGGAGAAGTACGCGAGGCGCGGCATCATGGAGCCGTTTTTCACGATGTGGCTCGGCGAATGACCACCCCCTTTTTCTCACCCCCTCTTCCTTTCAACGGCCCACCGCAAGAGGGGCGAGGACGGCGGAGGAGGAAGAAAAAGAGGGGGTTATCAGCTCGTGGAACCGCTTCTGGGCCCAGTATATGGGCACCTCATCGCGGTGGGCGGAGAAGCCGCAGGCACACCTCACACGTCTATTCGGCAACTCCTCCATCTTTCTCCCACAGCGGGGGCATATGGTGCTGAACAACCTCTCCTCGCGGTACGGCACGCCGTACCACTCCGCGAGGCCTCTGAGGCGCCGATGGAGGCGGCCGAAGTTGAGGAAGGCCTTCCTCTCAGCTTTGTAGCTACCCTCTTTCAGCTCTTTAACTGAATTATCGTCTGGGACATCGATAACGATAGCGGCTTTATATTGTAGTGCCAAACGCACAATTTTCTTGACAGCCTCGTCCTCCCAACTACGTAGAAGACGCCAGATGCGGCTCTGAGTCGCCATGGCCTCGTCACACGACCTGTCCTCTTTGGCGCAAATGGACTCCAGCTTGGCCATAACTTTCTGCAGATGCAGAATTTTGGAGATGTTTGGCCTCAAGATGCCTCTCTCCACAATCCTCTCCCCCTCCACCACGGCCCACGCGAGACCGTTATGGAGGGCATTCACGTCTATCACGAGGAGCCTCTTGGCCTCCATCGGCGCGATCTCGCGCCGAAACGTAAGGGCCACATGCAGACTCATGGTACTGTCTTTCCTGCTTCTTCCGACCCAGACGGCGGCCATCACTAGCTTTCCGCCCTCTTTTGTGCAGTTTAAAATCCATTCCACAGTCTTGTCACTCAGTTTCAGGGCGATGGTACCCAACCTTCTGATCTTCACCTCCCTTTTAGGGAGGTCTACGAAGACACCTCTGCCCAGATCTTTCTCGTCGCTCAACCTCAGTTGAGTGTTGAAGATTAGTGGAGACCTCACGTCTCTTACCTCTATGCCGTTTTTCTTCAAGCCTTTGAGCCAATTCAACATCTTGTTGGCATAAATGAACTTCTGGGCAAAATATTTTAGCGGACGTTCCGGCAGGGGCAAAGAGCCCTTGCTTTTAGTCCATTCTGTTACCCATTTTCTGAATTCCTCTTGCATTTTGAGGAGCGCCGGGACCTTGCCGGCGACCTCCGGATGTAACAGATTGTATTTCAACAGCAATGTTCTGTAGACTTTCTTTCCCATATCCCGTCCCTCGACCTCCCATATGTTGATCCGAAGGTTTTTGCGGGTCAGTTCAAAATAGGGAGGGAAACGCCGACAGTTCGAATCGGCCAGTCGGACGTTTGGAATCGGCGCGCCGAGGGAGGGGGCGGCGAGAGGGCGCAAGTGGAATTATTGCGCCGACCTCCATGGACGGAGCAATAAATCACTATATAGGGGAGCGCGTCTCCTCTCATAGAGAGGTGCCCCTTACACTGTTGGAACATGCCTACATAACCTTCCGCACCTTTCCCCTAGAGCCGGGCTTGAGGACTACGAGACGGCGCGTGGCCTAGGGCTGCCAAGAAGAAGCCGGGCGCGTCGAACGCGTTCGGCATAAAGCGTCTGCAGTTGGCGCAGCGCCAGCCCTCCACGGTCCTCGGCACGTATATCGGCATGGCCCTCAGCCCCAGCTCCTCCGAGGCCCATAGGACGTTCCCCTCGTTCTCTAGGAACGTGAGCGTGCACGTGGAGTATATCACGTACCTGGCCAGCCTGGCCGCTGTGGCGATGAACTGCCTCTGGTAGCGCGCCAAAGTCTGGACGTCCTTCATGGACACGGCATGGCTGAGCTTCGGCCTTACTCCGAGATCGCTGCACGGTGGATCGACGAGCGCCACGTCGCCCCTCAGAAGCGGGTAGTCCCTGTCGATGTATCTGCTGTCGTGAATCAGCACGTCTATGAGGTGCTCCAGGCCCAGCCTCCTGGCGTTCTCCAGTATGCGCTCCGCCTTGGGCCTCGATCTGTCGAACGCTATCACGTGGATGGACAGCTGGGCCATGTGGGTCGTCTTCCCGCCGGGCGACGCGTTCAAGTCCACGGCCCTCCTGGCCCCCAACGCGGCGGCCAGCCTCCCCGCCCACATCGCCGGCATGCTCTGGTCGTAGAAATACCCCATGGCGAACTCCTCCAGCCCTCTGAGCTTGGGGGCCTTGTAGACGCTTCTGAGGGTCCTCACGGCGAGCCCCCGCCTGTATTTCACCATGTCGAATCCGTCCATCTCGGCTACGCCGTACGCCACGATCTGCCCGTCGGGGCTCACCACGTTCACCTCGTCGCCTTTCTTCACGCCAGGCGCCTTGAGGACGCCGGGCGCGTAGAGATCGCTGCCCATGTAGACGCTCTCCGCGGCCCGCTTCTCCGCCACCACGGCCCTCGCGGCCGAAGGCACTTCGAAGGGCCCCCTGACGGGAATCCACAGGGCCTCCTCCAGGTACTCGTCGCGGTATACGGGAAACCTCCTCGATAGCCTCTCGGCGAGCTCCTTGGCCGCTATTTTAGCGGTGTTGACCCTTATGTAATACCTATAGGGAGGCCTCTTGATCGCAAGAAATATTTCCTCTATTTCTTTATCGCTTAAATACTGAAGAAATTCATTATATAGTTCTTTATCTATCTTTATTCCTTCAAAATCTATCCACATTAAGAGTTTTTAATGATCTGGGCGAGAAGCTCCTTGGCTTTAACCGTAGGGTTCGACCTGACAAGGCGCCAGAGCTCCGAGCTCTCGTCCAACACGTACCTATAGCTCCTGTTCTTGCCCAGCCCCTCCGTGTTTGCCCTCACCAGATTCCGTCTCGACAGCCTTTTCAGAAGCCTGGCGGCCCGAAGTACGGCCCTATGGTCTGAGCCGTACCCGGTCATCTTGGCCAGAGAGGCCGCCCTTATGCTCACCACCCTCCCCCTAGAGCTTCGTATTAGAGACACTAGAGCATCGACAAGTTTACGCTCCAAATAGTCCAAGTCCATATGTCCCGTCTCGGGCTTATTTTTAAGCTTTTCTTTATATACATCTAAAACCCATAAAGGCCCTGCCTTTAAAAGCCTATCCGGACAAGAGACGTACGCGATGTAGGCTTCTGCCTAAGGCCTCTGGGCCAGGAATCTCCTTATGTTTCTATCCAGGGGCTGCGTCAATAGGCCGACCTCGGTTATTATGGCCGTTATGTATCTGGGCGGAGTCTCGTCGAAGACGGGGTTGTAGACGTCGACGTCGGCCATGGTGATGTACGTCTTGCCGTGGGCCGTCCTGACCGTCCTGACCTCGTCGGGGTCCCGCTCCTCTATGCGGACCTCCCCCGGCTTGTGCTCCAGGTCGAACGTGCTGGTGGGCGCGGCCACGTAGAAAGGCACGCCGAACTCGTGGGCGAGCACAGCCTCGTTGAGCGTGCCGATCTTGTTGTATACAGTTCCGTCGGCGAGTACCCTGTCGGCCCCCACTATGGCCAAGTTCACGAGCCCCCTCCTCAAGACGAGCCCCACGGCCGTGTCGGCTATGAGCTTGACCCTGACGCCGTTCTCTCTGAGCTCATACGCGGTCAGCCTCGCGCCCTGTTGCCACGGCCGCGTCTCCGGCGCTATGACGGACACGTCCATGCCTAGATATTTGGCTATATATATAGGGGCGGTCGCCGTGCCGAGGGCCCCCGTGGCCAGACTGCCCGCGTTGCACTGGGTCAAGACCCAGTCTCCCGGCTGTATCAACTGGACGCCGTACGCCCCTATCCTGACCTCTGCGTCCAGCTCCTCGTCGAATATCTTGTCGGCCTCGGCGACGAGCCCCTCCCTAAGCTCCCTCGGGCTCTTGACGGCCCCCTCCTCGACCAACGCCCGGGCCCTTCCGTACATTCTGTTCAACGCCCAGAAGAGGTTCTGGGCAGTCGGCCTGGTCCTGGACAGCTTGTCTCTGGCGAGCTCCAGCGCCTTCAAGGCGCCGTCTAGGTCGGCGGCTTCGCGCTCGAAGAGCGCCAGGGCCATGCCGTAGGCGGCGGTTATCCCTATGGCCGGCGCCCCGCGGACGGCCATATCCCTTATGGCGTCGGCGACCGCGTCGACGGTCCTCAGCTCCAGATATCTGGTCTCGAAGGGAAGCAGTCTCTGGTCTAGGAGAACCAGCCTATCTCCCCTCCACTCCAGCACCTTTAGCTTAGGCCGATAGTTGGCCTTTATCTCCTTGACCAGGTCTTCTACGTTCATGGAGGATCGCCCCAAGCACTATTTATGCATGTTTTTGAGTGACAGCTTTATCGAGGCGAGGTGCCTCAAGGCGTCGTAGGACAGAGGCAGCCTCCTCCCCAGCTCCCTCAAGACCTCGTCGCATTTGTCGACCTTGGAACAGAAGCAGGCGTAGTCGGGACATTGGGCCAGAGCCTCGGCGACGTCGTCGCCCATCTCGGCCAGCGCGGTCAGCATATATGCCGCCGCGCGCACAAACGCCGAGGTCAACGCGCCGACGAGCTCGTCTATGGAGAGGAACACGTAGTCGGGCAGAGTCACCACCTCGACGCCGAGCTCCTCGGCCAGCTTTCGGGCCGACTCGTCGGAGTAGCCTCTGCAGACCACCATGGGCTTGGCGTCGAGCAACTTGGCGTTTATATAGGCCTGTCTTATCCCGGATACATCCACTTTGCCCGCCTTTATCTCGACGGCATATCGCCTCCCCGCCGCGTCCTCCGCCAGCACGTCGACCTCGCCGAGCTCGACGCCGTCTCTCAAGATCTTGTGCCTATGGGCCAGGGGGGTGAGGCCTAGCGCCGGAAGGACGTCCAAGACGAAGGTCTCGAATTTGATCCCCATGCAACATGAAATATTTTAAATTACTAGTTCACCGACTTCGATGAGAGTCTTGGTGTTGGGCTGCGGCAACATAGGGAGGTTTATCGCCCGCCACCTACACGAGAGGGGACACGAGGTGGTCTCGGTGGACGTGAGGGGCGGCGACTGCCCGGGGATGGTCAAGGGCGACGTGGAGTCGGTGGACGTGAAGTCGGCGGATCTGGCCGTAGGCGCGTTGCCTGGCCCCGCCGCGTATAAGGCTGCTGAACGCGTCTTAGAGCGCGGGGTGGATCTAATAGACGTGTCCTACATGCCTGAAGACGCCTTGTCGCTACACGACGTGGCCAAGAGGTCCGGGGCACGCTATATACCCGACGCCGGCGTGGCTCCCGGCCTATCCAACATGCTGGTGGGCCGCCTGATCTCCGAGATCCCCAAGCTCGAGGAGATCAAGATCTACGTGGGAGGCGTCCCGAGAACTCCCGTAGGCCCTCTGGGCTACTCCATAACCTGGAGCCCCTACGACCTGATAGAGGAGTACACAAGGCCCGCGCGGATAGTGCGGAGGGGCAGGGTGGAGTCGGTGGATCCTCTGTCCGACGTCGAGCTGGTGGACACGCCGCTGGGCAAGATGGAGGCGTTCTACACAGACGGCTTGAGGACCTTGCTGAAGACGTCCAAGGTCCCCAACATGTTCGAGAAGACTCTGAGGTGGCCCGGCCACGTGGAGCGGGTGAGGCTTTTGAGGGACCTGGGCCTCATGTCGGACGAGGCGGTGGAGGGCGTGAGGCCTAGGCAGGTGCTCGCCGCGCTCTTAAGCCGCCTGAGGTTCCAGGTGCCCGACGTGGTCTACATGAAGGTGGCCGGCGAGAGCCCGGACGAGAGAATAACCTACGAGGTCGTCGTCGAGCCCTCAGGGGAGTGGTCCGCCATGCAGAGGGCGACCGGCTTGACCGCGGCCTCGTTGATTACGGCGATTAAGGACCTGGACCCCGGCGCGACGCCGCCCGAGGCGATCGGTCTGAGCAACAAGCTGATGCCCAGAGTCCTCGCCTACTTGAAGCAAAACGGGATAGGCATAAACGTGGAGAAGGTGACCAGATCTGTCCTGTAATGCCCGGCCTGGAGGACCAGCTGAGGAGGCCGGTGCGCGGGATGCGCGACATAACGCCGGAGCAGTACTACGCCCTGAAAAAGGTGGAGGACGGCCTGTCGAAAGTCGCTGAGGCCTTCGGCTACAGGCGCATAGAGACGCCCGCAGTGGAGCACTTCGAGGTCCTTGCGAGGAAGGCCGGCCGCGAGATAGTGGACGAGATATACTACTTCAGAGATAAGGCCGGCCGCGAGCTCGGCCTGCGTTTCGACATGACGGTGCCGGTGGCCCGCGTGCTGTCGTACAGGTTGGACGAGCCCAAGCCGGTCCGCTGGTATTATTTCACAAAGGTGTGGCGCTACGACGAGCCCCAGCACGGGCGCTACAGGGAGTTCCACCAGTTCGGCGTGGAGCTGGTGGGCTCGGACAGCCCGAGGGCCGACGCCGAGGTCTTGGCCTTGATGGCCAAATCCCTGGAGGCCGTGGGCGTGCGCGACTACGTGATAAGGCTCAACGACCGCGCGGCGATGGACAGAATGCTCGCGTCGCTCGGGGTCGGGGGGTCCCGCGAGGAGATCCTCAGGGCGTTGGACAAGAGGGGGAAGGTGCCCGACGGCGAGATCCTGGAGATGTTGAGGAGGGCCGGGCTGGACGGAGCCACCGCCGAGGCCCTCATGGCGTTGATCTCCGAGCGGAGGCCCGGCTCCGAGGCCCCCGACTTCTTCAGCAAATACGATAGGGATCTCGGCGAGAGGTACGGCCGCATCGTCAAAGCCCTGGACGCCTACGGGGTGTTGGGCAGATTCGAGGTCGACCTCTCCATAGTTAGGGGCCTGGACTACTACACAGGCCTGGTCTTCGAGGCCTACGCGGGCGAGTACAGACTCGCCGTGGGCGGAGGAGGCCGGTACGACAATCTGATAGAGCTGTACAGCGGCGTCAGGACCCCAGCCCTCGGCTTCGCCATAGGCGTCGAGAGGCTCATGGAGGCGGCCGGCATAACCCGGGCCGAGCGCCCGCTCGACTACTACGTATATCCTGTGACGGAGGACGCGTTCAAGACGGCCGTGGAGGTGGCTGAGGCTTTGAGGGATAAGGGGGCCTCCGTCGCCGTGGACCTCGGAGAGCTCACGTTGAGGGAGGCGTTGGAGCGCGCCGCGAAGACGGGCGTGGCGTACTTCGTGATAATAGGGAGAAAGGAGCTGGAGAAGGGGGTCGTGAGGATACGCGATATGCGCAAACGCGTCGAGCTCGAGGTGGAGCTCGACAGAGTTAGGGGAGGATTAGCGTCCCCCTACGCCCCTTGAAGACCTCATGGCCGTCCTCAAGCGCGCCTATCGCCGCCCACTTCCCCCCGTTCCTTACGAACCTCAATGCGGCGAGGACCTTAGGCCCCATGGACCCCTCGGGGAACTGCCCCTCTCTGTATAGCCTCTCCAACTCCTCTGCGTTTATCCTCTCGAGCCTTCGCCGCCTCGGCGTGTTGAAATCCACGTAGACGCCGTCCACGTCGGTGAGTATGACGAGCGCCTCGGCGCCGAGCGCGTTGGCCAGCACCTGGCTTGCGAGATCCTTGTCGACAACGGCCTCGACGCCGCCGCGCCTGGAGACGGGCACGCCGCCGCCCCCCAGGGCCACCACGATCAGCCCCCTGTCCAAAAGGGCCTTTATGGCCTCGGCCTCCACCACTGCGGCGGGCTCCGGCGAAGGCACGACGCGCCTCCAGCCCCGTCCCACGTCCTCCCTCACCGCCCAGCCGTATTTGGCCGCCAGCCTCTCGGCGTCCTCCCTGGCGTACACAGGCCCGACGAACTTCGTGGGGTTCTCGAAGGCCCGGTCCCCCTCGTCCACCAGCGTCCTGGTGACCACCGCGACCGCCCTGCCGGGGCCCAGCACCTCGTCTATGGACTCGACGAGGAGATATCCCAGAAGCCCCTGGGTCGCCGCCACCAAGGCGTCCAGCCTGAAATATCGCCGTTCGGCCAAGAGCTGTAGCTCGTCGAGGAGGCCGACCTGGGGGCCGTTGCCGTGCGTTACGACCACCTGCGCCCCGTCCTCCTCAGCTATCTTGGCCACCACACGCGCCGCTATTTTGATGTTCTTGACATGCTCCTCCTGGTCCATGGGCCCTCCGGGCCTCGCGAAGGCGTTTCCCCCTAGGGCCACGACGACTAGCACCCTCTAAAAATACCTATGGGGAAATAAGGTTTACTATATATAGAGATAATATAGATGTATTTAGAAATAGCGGGTTTGTTGTTGCTGTTGGGAGCCGCCTCCCTGCTGAATATAGACGAGGGGAGGCATCCCCAGCTCCCTCAATATCAGCGACGCCTCGAACATGGCCATCTGCATCAGAGGGACGGCCACGTGGGGAGGCAGATTGCCCAGATCCACCTCGCCCTGCACCACCGCGATGCCCCGTATCGTGAGGGTAACCGCGCTGGGGTTCGTGGTCAGCGCCAGCGCGAAGGGCAGCTCCAGGACGCCCCCCCTCCTCACGGCCCTATCGGCCTCTATCTGGTAGTTCATCTGGATCTGGAGGGGGGTATTGGGCGGCGGCGAGGCCACTCTCTCGGCGTGGATGTAGTCAAACCGGACGCCGGCCAGGCTCATAAGCTATAATAAAGGCGTTATTTAAGTCGTGTTGTCCATAGTCATCGACAGGGGCGCCGATATAGTGTTGACAAGAGAAGTCGAGGTGGTGGTGTCGCCCCTATGCGGGGGGCAGCCGCCTCCCCTCAAGCTCTCATCGCCCTCCCTGGAGCTCTTCGCCAAGGCCGTGCGCGCCGCCCTCGGCGTCGATGTGGCCCAATATTTAGTGGACCAAAGGGTCCTGGGCCTCGCCGAGATGGACCCCGTGTTGCTCCTCGGCCAACTGCCTCTAGAGAGGTCCCACTTGGCGTTCATGCTGCCGTACAGAGGCGCCGCGACGGGCTGCATATCCGCCTACCCGACGCCCGCCGTAGCGGCCATAGCCGCGTTGAGCAACTCGCCGGCCTCGGCCGCAGTGGACTTCCGCTGGGACCTCTCGGGGCTTTTCGAGACGATGGACCTCGCCGTGCGCCTAGGCGTCGACCTACAGGCCATCGTGCCCAGGCCCGTCGAGGCGCCCGGCCGGATCTACCTCACCGACTCAGTGCCGGGCTACGTGAGGCGGCGTCTGGTGGGCGCCTTCAAGGGCAACGTGGGCCCAGGCGGCGAGGAGTACACGCCGGTCGTCAAGAAGCCGTCCGGCGGCCGTTGGAACGATGTGGAGTACTGGAGGGCGGCCGAGAGGGTGGCCGAGGCGCTTGGGGTACGGCGGGAGGGCCTCGAGGAGATAGCCGAGCTGGGCTTCCTCGCGTATAGAACCGTCCTCGATCTAGGCATGGGGCCTGGCCAGCTCGGCTATTTGGTCAAGTGGGGGTTGCTCGAGCCCATAGCGGGCGGCTTTAGAGCCGGCGCGAAGCTACTGTATCTGATATCCCTTGCGTCGGCCCGTCGTTAGCAGCTCATCGCTCGCACGTCCGGTTTCTCCCCATCGCCGGATATGAAACCTTTATTTAAATCCACAGTTCTCAAGGCCATGGAGGAGCCCTTCTCGACAACCCTACTGGCCGTCTCCATGTTCATACTGGGGCTGGTGATAGGGCTGGTCGCGGTCCTCACGACGTCCGGTCCCTCAGCCCCCCGCTCGCCGATCAGCGCGGTCGTGTACGGCCAAGGTAGCTCTGCGGCTGTCACCATAGCTCCGCCCTGCCAGCTCGCGATAAACTCCACAGGCATCTACAACACCTGCACTGGGCTGATCCAGCGGCTGAACGGATCCCTCGACAACCTCACTATCGTCGTAGGCTGAAGCTCCAGTCGTGGCGCTCCACGCAGGGGCCGAACTCCGGGATCTCGGACAAGTCGGGCAGGGATTCGGCCCGCCCTCCGACTACCGCCTCGGCCAGCCTCCTGGCGACCGCGGGGCCCACCATGCTGCCGTAGCCGTCGAGCCCGCCCACCGCGTAGAGGTTCTCCAGCCCTCCGACCTTGCCCGCAAGGGGGCCGCCCGTCGGCGAGCCCTCGCAGAGACCCGCCTTGGCGTATAGAGGGACGGCCCAGCCGGCTCTCCGGGAGATCATCCTGGCTATTCTCGCCGCATAGCCCCTGGGAGGGGGCGTGTGGGCCTCGCCGCATCCATCGCCGGCTATGTAGAACGGCCAAGGGCCCGGTCTGCCGTACCAAGACATCACGTAGTCGCCTATGCTCAAACCTCTCAGCCAGCTGGGCACCAGGAGGATCGCTGCGTAGCAGGAATAGGGCCTGAACGGAAGCTCAACCCCTATCCGCGACGCCAGCTCCCTATTGCTGGCGCCGGCGGCCAGAACCACCGCATCGGCCTTGACGCTCCTCCCGTCGGCTACGACGTACGCCGTGCGCCCCTCGCGCGCCAGCCTGGCCTTCTCGGCGGAAAAGCCGAGCTCTCTCCTGAGCTTCGCCACCACTCTGCGCACAGGTATCAAATAGTCCGTGGTTATCACGGCAATCTCGTCCCGCGCCAGCAGGAGGCCTCCATACCTATCGACGACGTCGTACTTGACGCCGGCGCGCCTCAAGCTCCCCAGATCGGCCGTCGCCGGCATTATGTCCACCGACGTGATCGGCCTCACGGGCGCGAGCTCCCTATAGACGGCCAAGCTCTCCCTCGCCATTTCTATATCCTCGCCGTCCGGCATGGAGAGCGTCAACACGAGCGACGTCAATGGGTACTCCATACGGCCGCCGAACCCCACCACCTCGGCTCCTAGCTTCCGCAGGAAGTAGGCGGTGAAGACGCCCGCTATCCCGCCTCCCACCACGACCACCCTCACGGCCGGCGGAGCAGGGGCCTCATAAATATTTTAACCGCGCAGGCCGCCGCAGGCGTGAGGGTGAGGAAGCGGTGGGGCTCCCTGGACGTTGAGCTCGAGCCCGACGCGCTGGCTCGGCACAGCTGCGTCGTGGTGGACGCGTTCTCGGTGGCCGCCTCGCTCTCGAGGCCCGAGGAGCTCTTCAGCGGGTTCGCCGAGGCCGGGATACGCGCCATCTTCGTGTTAGACGCCTGGCACGAGACGCATCTGGGCAGGGCCAGGCGCTACCTCGACCTCTGCGGGCGCTACGGCCTGGACTGCCGCCTCTCTGAGAGGAAGCCAGCCGAGGAGCTGGCCGTGGAGCTCGCCTGCGCGGAGGGCTGCGCGGTCTTGACGCGGGACTACGACGCGGTTAGAAGGGCGCTGGAGATCCGGTGCAACGCCCCCATCCTGATAGCCAAGGGAGGCGGGGTCTACAGAGTCGTCGTTGCAAGCTTTTAAGCGGCTCCCGACGCGGAGTCATGGATCAGGCCGAGATAGAGAAGACGGCCGAGGGCCTAACCGATCTGGAGAGGAAGATCCTGGCGCATATATACGCCTACGGCCCCGACACGCCCTGGCTGATGGCGCGGCGTCTTCTGGGCGCGGCCGGCTGGACCCCCGTGGCGCCCGAGGGGGAAGTGGAGGGGGCCTGCAGGAGGCTGGAGGAAATGGGTCTGCTGGAGAGGTACAGGGGCAGCCTCAAGGGCCTCGTCACCTCGTCAATAAAGCCGTGGCTTAAAGTGAAGAGACGGAATCCGGACCGCAAGGGCTCAGGCATATACTACGATCTGACCAAAAGAGGCCGTTGGGTGGCCGGCTATCTGTATAAACGGCACTTCAGGAGAGCACGAGGCTGAGGAGCGCCATCCTCAGCGGCACGCCGTACGCCGCCTGTCTGAAATAGGCGGCGTGCCTCGTCCTGTCCACGGACGCGTCCAGCTCGTCGACTCTGGGCAGCGGATGCAGGACGATGAGGTCGTCCTTGGCCCCCCTCAGCGATTCGGCCGTCAGCTTGTAGCTGCCCTTCACGCGCTCGAACTCGAGCGGGTCGAGGAAGCGCTCCTTCTGGATCCTCACCACGTAGAGCACGTCGAGCTCGCCCAACGCCTCCTCAAGCCTCGTGTAGGCCCTCAGGCGCAGGCCCCTCGACTGCACGTAGTCCAAGGTCTCCTGCCTCGGCCTTAAGAACTCCGGCGAGATCAAGGCTATCTCGACGTCGAACAGGGAAAGCCCCTCGAGGAGCGAGTTGACGGTCCTCGCGTACTTCAGATCGCCCATGATGCCGATCTTGAGCCCGTCGATCCTGCCCTTCTCCCTCCAGATGGTGTAGAGATCCAGCATGGCCTGCGTCGGGTGGTTGAAGGATCCGTCGCCGGCGTTCACGACGGGCGACTGGGCTATCTCCGCGGCGAGCCGCGCGGCCCCCTCCAGCCTGTGCCTGACGACTATCACGTCGGCGTATGCGTCCAGCATCCTTATGGTGTCGGAGAAGGTCTCGCCCTTCTCGACGCTCGTCCCCTCGGCGCTGGAGAAGCCGACGACCTCGCCGCCGAGCCTCTTCATGGCGGTCTCGAAGCTGAGGCGGGTCCGCGTCGACGGCTCGAAGAAGGCGACGGCCATGACCCTCCCTCTAAGCACGTCGAGGCCGGACCTGGTGTATCTCTCCATCTCCCTCGCCCTCTCGAATAGGACCTCCAGATCGCCCCTCGAGAAATCCCTCATGGAGACCACGTCTCTGCCCCGCCAGGACACGCGCAGATTATGCAATTAAATAAATGTTGCCGCATCTCCATGTACCCGGTAGTCGTCGCCCTCGACGTAGACTTGAGGAAGGCGCTGGCCGTGGCGGAATCTCTGCGGGACGAGGTCGCCGGCTTTAAGGTGGGCTGGGACCTAGTTCTCGAGGCCGGCCTGGACTCCATCAAGGCGGTCTCGCGGCTGGGCCCGGTTGTGGTCGATCTGAAGCTGGCCGACATACCCTATATAGTGAGGCGCGTCGTGGATAAAATCGCGGCCGCGGGCGCGTGCTGCGCCATAGCGCACGGATTTCTACTGCCGAGCCTGGAGAAGGACGAGAGGCTCTACGTCTTGGTGAAGATGACCACTGGCTCCCGCTACGACGGGCTGTGGAGGGAGCTGCTGGGGCAAGTCGCCGGCTTCCGCGGAGCGGTGGCGCCGGGCAACGAGCCGCAGGTGGTCTCGGCCGCGAGACGCGCCCTGGGCTGCTCCGCGAGGATAATCTCGCCGGGGATAGGGGCGCAGGGCGGAAGGCCCGGGGACGCGATAAGGGCAGGCGCCGACTTCGAGATAGTGGGCCGCTACGTATTGGAGGACCCCTCCAGGGTCTCGGAATGGCGCGGCCTCAAGCCTGCGTGCAACGATTCCATCTAGAAGGTTGCATCGATAAGGGCAAGGCATTTAAAATCCACGTCGGCCGGGCGCACCATGAAGAACCTTAATGAGGTTCTCAAGATATCCTTCTCAGCCTTCTTCGCGGATCTCGGCTACCAGGCGGCGGTGGTCATGTTCCCGCTGATCTTCGTGATGTACCTGGGCGCTCCCATGTGGCTTTACGGGGTTGCGGAGGCTATCAACTATGGGCTCGGAAGCCTAATGGCGTTTCTGGGCGGCTTGGCTGGCGACAGGTTTGGCAGGAAGAGGATGGCCATACTCGGCAACGCGTTGATAATACCGGTCTCGTTCCTCGGCTTCGCCAAGTATTGGTGGCAGGCCCTGTTGATCTTCATGGTCGGCTGGTGGTTTAGGAACTTCAGGTCGCCGCCGAGGAGGGCCATGATGACCGAGGTCACCGACCCAAGCGAGAGGAATGAGGCCTTCGGCATACTGCACGCGCTGGACATAGCCGGAGCTGCGTTGTCGATAACATACACGGCTGTACTGCTCTTCGTGAAGTTCCCCGTGGAGTACCTGCTCCTAATAACGGCGGCGCCGCTGGCGGTGTCTACCCTTCTCATAGCCCTAGTCAACGCCGGGCGTGGCTCCAGTGCCGGCTCAGCCTCATTCACTGAGCTGAGGGGGTTGGGCAGGGCGTTGTGGCTAGTCGTGGTGTCGACGTTCTTCTTCGGCTTCAGCCAGTACAGCTTCGGCTTCCCGGTGATAACAACGGCTGAGTTCACCCACGAGGATTACCTAGCGGTGGTCGCCTACGGCGTCTTCCTAGCCACCTCGGCGGTCTTCGGCTACGTCTTCGGCAGGTCTAGGATAAATGAGTACACGGGCCTCTCATACCTAGGCTACCTGCTCGGCGTCTTCGCCTCGCTGGGCTTCGCCCTGCTGTCGCCGATGGGCATAACGGGCATATACCCAGCGGCCTTTCTGCTCGGCGTTGCGGTGGCCGCCACCGAGACCTTCGAGCCAACAATAATATCTAAGGTAGCCCCCAGGGAGAGGATGGGCATGGGGATGGGGCTCCTGTCCTTCGGCAGGAGTATCGGCATATTCCTAGCCAACACGGCAATGGGCCTGCTCTACCAACTCCACTACTCCTACGCCTACTACTTCGCAGCCGCAAGCTCATTCACGGCCTTCTTGGTGGTCCGCCTATTGCTAATGAGAGCGGTTGGGAGCGAGGGCCGATCGCGATAAGAGGTATGCTAGTGCTGTGCCGAGGGGAGGGCGAGTCGATTGGGTGGGGACTTGCCTATGAACGCTCAGGGGGCTCAGGATACTTAATGATGTCTCAGCTACCGTATCGATACCTGAATGCTAAGATCGATATGGGGCCGGATTGGCGCGTTTCCGATGCGCGGCGACTTGCGCGTATCCGCGCGGCTTCAAGGTCTCGGAGCGCCGCGGCCGGCGCGCAACAATTCTTTTAAGGGGGTGAATAGATCACGTGTCCGCCAAGGAGCTCATAGTGAGCAAGATCAGGGACGGCACGGTGATAGATCACATCCCGGCCGGCCGGGCTCTGGCGGTGTTGAGGATACTGGGGATAACCGGGAGGGAGGGCCTGAGGGTCGCGCTCGTCATGAACGTGGACTCGGAGAAGCTGGGGCGCAAGGACATAGTGAAGATAGAGGGCAGAGAGCTGACGCCCGACGAGGTCGACGTGATCTCGGCGGTAGCCCCGACGGCCACGATAAACATCGTGAAGAACTACGAGGTGGTGAAGAAGTACAAGGTGAGGCCTCCCCCCGTCATAAGGGGCAAGTTCAAATGCAGAAACCCCAACTGCATAACCAATCAGCACAGGGAGAGCGTGGTCACGTCGTTCGTGCTCGTTAGGGGTGACCCGCCCACGTTCGCCTGCGAGTACTGCGGCCGCTACCACACGCTGGACGAGCTCGTGTGACGGCCGGGCCCTCGGCCGCCGCGCGTCGGCCCGCCGCGACTACGGCGAGCGGTGCCGGACTCTACGCCCTCCTCAAGTCGATGTCGAGGGCGGCAACTATCGGCCTTGGCTGAGACAGCCACTGATCGCCTTTAAATAACCGCCGCCTGGTTGACCCAGAAACAGGCAAGCTAAAGGAGAGATCCCTCCTCCTCTATTAGCCCTATAACATACCGGTTAACATGGGTCAATTCGTACTGCGGTGAGCTTCTGACCATCCCAAGCGTTCTTTCCTCACAGGAGTGGCGGGCAACTACTACCAGGGAAATGCTCAGTGCTGATATTCAAGGGCGGTAGGTTCTGGATTAGGCATTTGCCGAACCGACGGCGTTAGGCAACCGCCGTATCTTGTTGTCTGCCGAACGAAAAAATACCGGGAAGCTTCTTATAGGTATGGATATGTTCAAATCCGTGAGGTTCCCGGCTAGATATGTGGCTGCCGGCGCCGCCTCTATGATGGCGATCGCGTTGGCTTGGCTTATCTACGCCTGGCCCGTGACGGTGCAGTACTTCCCGACGTATGCCGTGACGTACAGCAAAGGCCTGGGGCAGAGCTTCGAGCTGGAGGTGGTCAACGAAACCGGCTATCCGGTCCACTTCTGCGCCTCTATGTACGGCTGGCTCCCCAACGGCTCCTTCGCCGAGATCGGCAAGGGATGCGGCGTCGGCAGAATAGGCCTCGACCCCAAGGCCCTCAGGCAGTACGCAGAGGCGTGGAGGGGGCATAAGGGCGTGGAGCCCGGCGTGATCGTCCTCCTCACCTATCTAAACGGCACAGAGCCCGGCGGCAGGCCCGCGCTGGCAAGGACGGCGAAGAGCTTCACCATACAGCCGGATAGAGTGGCAGTAGGCGAAAACGTAAAGGCGACGGTAAAGGTCAAGGCCAAGCCGCCGAAAGAAGACGGTAAACCATCCGGACAGGCAAGCACGAAGTTCGGCCCCTTGTTGCAGACGTGGCCGCCCAGCCATATAACCGAAAACTGCATCTGGGATTACCAAACCGGGTTGTCTTACTGCTTCGAGTGGAGGCTGGACACGGTGTACTACAGCGCCCAAGACACAAAAGTGCCGACGGTGGGTGCCAGAATAAAATCGGCAACCGACGCGTATTATATAAATTCGATTAAGATTTTCTACGAAATAGATGCAACCTGGTCATATTTCAGCGCAGGTGCCGCCATAACATATGGATCTTCGTCTAGCGCCTCTACGTCCTACTCCGCCGATGTTTACTCAATAGTGCTTCGCAATACCAGCCTCAAAAACTCGACTGAATCGATTGGAATAGGAGGTTTTATGCCTCAGGGGAAACCCGGCGTGTATGTGGTGGGGTTCTATGGCGACGTGGCTTTGGTTAGGTATAAAGAGTATTTCGTGTCGTATCCCGCCGGAAACGCCGGACCCACTGGCTACGTTGCTGATGTATATCTCGTGAGGCCCAGCGCGGCTAGGATGCAGAGAAACGTCATAGCGCTGTTTGAAGACGTGGACCCCACCCCCACAGACAACTCCGGCTACAGCCAAATCTTCAACATGCTGTCGAGTTATTGGTCGGCCAATTATAAGTGGGGCGACTGGTATGTAATCGTGGACTCTTTTGAAACACTCTCTATTGGTATCCCCCTACCACAGTATCTTAATGGCGTTAACCCCAAGCTTACAGCGGCAACCGGATTCGACGTTTCCCTCCAGGGCGGGACGAATATATTTACAGAGGCTACACTATACGCTGTCTTAAAAGATTCTTACGCTAATACCTTTGACATAATTGGGTGGGATTATTACACAAGCGCTCAGTTTGAATTTAATGGTAAGTACTATAATATCCCGTCTGTCTTCGTGGACTTATACGTGTGGCCCCAGAACGCTAGGTAGTGGAAACGGAATCTCTGCAGGTTAGTTCAGCCAAGTCGGTGGGACGAG
>Ga0080005_139247_pt1 | contig 18182 bp, 17 predicted proteins | sample JossMetagenome_2_FD_69208 | JGI IMG/M metagenome (GOLD analysis project Ga0080005, IMG submission 69208) | Hot spring sediment microbial communities from Joseph's Coat, Yellowstone National Park, USA - JC3_ASED (SPADES assembly) (version 2) | ecosystem: Environmental > Aquatic > Thermal springs >... | reverse complement strand
AAATAGAGGGGCCGCCGTATTTGGGCTTCGCGGCTGCGTCTACCCCCGGCTTCCCGCTGTGCAGAGGAGGTTCCGTCAGCTATAAGGGGGTCTGTCTCGACGACGAAGAGATCTTTAGGGCAGTGACCATGTGGCCGATCGAGCGGATTGACGTGTCGACCGCGGCGTCGAGGTTGCAGGATCTGTGTTTAAAGATGCGAGGATGGCCGAAATGAAGAGGGCGCTTGAGGACCTGTTGGCAGATGGGGAGGAATTCGCCGTTTCTTCCACAGCGCTGGAGGGGCCGGATGCCTGGCAGGCTTTCGAGAGGCCGTCTAGAATCGCCGTTGGGGTTTCCGAGTGCACGGTCTGGGCCGCGCACAGCTGGGGCGGCGATCCCCCGCTCTACGCGGCGGCTCCGCTGGCGAGGGCGGAGTGTCTCGCCGTGGAGGCCGACGGCGTTGTCTACACGCCTGCCGTCTCTCTCCGCTCTCTGGTGGGGCGGCCGGAGTTTCTGGGCTTCCTTATCGGGGAGGCGCCCGGTGCGTTTAGATGTAGGCATCTGTGGCCTCCTGCGGTTGCCGAGGGCCGGCGCCCCGTCAGGCTGGTGAGGGGCGGCGTGGGGCTGACGCCCACGGGCGCGGTGAGGGTTTTGGAGTTTCCGGAGGGGTACCCGGCCTACTACACGCGATCTGTTCTCAGGCTGTACGGCCTCGACGGGGGACACATAGCCGAGCCCGTCTACATCCCCGGCGGGGGTGTTCACGTGGGTGAGGAGTTTGGGGTTTTCTTGGGTGATTTTCTTTTGTTGAAGTCCTCCCGCGGCGTCGACTACGCGCTTAACCTGATCCTGGGGGTTTGGAGAGATAGGTGGATTTTCTTGGGAGAAGACGGCCTATATGAAGGCGTCTTTGTGCACACCGGCGGCGAGAAGGGAGAGGTGGGGTACCTCAAAATAACTGCGCCGTATAGAGGGGATGCGAGAGTGGCCGAAGGCCCGCCTGTGATCGGCGAGTTCCTCCCTAGGGACTGCGGCTTCTACTCCCCGCTCACGAGGCGTTGCTACAGCGATTGGAGGCTGGAGGTCGTCAGAAAATGGCCGCTTGAGAGGATTGAGGCCAGCGCCTACGCCCTTGTATTAGAAGAGCTTCTTAACGAAGGCTTGGGGGGACCGCCTCCCTCCGCCACGACGTAGAGGACATCGTAGCTTTTTGTTACCTGTCTCGTTTAGCAGCGTTTAGATGCTGGAGAAGCCCGCTTGGGGGCTGATAAAAAGATATTACTCGCACGCCTCGTCAATTCGTGAGTTATGAGGTCTGGATCAGAAAGGCGTTGAGGTTTAGGGACTACGCCGAGGAGGATCTAAGAAGCGGCAGATACGACTCGGCCGCCTTCTTCGCACAACAAGCCGCTGAGTTTCTGCTAAAGGGCGTGTTGATTAAGCTAACCGGCTCCCGTCCGCTGACGCACGCTGTATCGGAGCTGTTGGCATATCTAGCGAAGACGCTAGAGAAGCCCGTGCCTGAGGACGTGATGAAATGCGCCGAGGCCCTGGAGACGCACTACATACAAGCAAGATACCCAGACGCGCGGCTCAACGAATACAGAAAATGGGAGGCGGAAGAGGCCGTGAAGTGTATGGACGCCGTGTGGGGATATGTTCGAGAGGTGGCTGGAGGCCTTGCGTGAGGTGGCAAAGGCCAGGGAGGAGGAGGCGCGCAGGCTCGTAGAGGAGCTCTGCGGGAGGGCGCTTGCTGTCGCCCTCTTCGGCTCCAGAGCCAGAGGCGACTACACGCCGCTGAGCGACTGGGACCTGCTGGCGGTGGTGGAAAGCGGCGACTACCGGGTGGAACACAGAGGGGTCGGCCAGGTGGTCTGGCTACCGCTGGACAGGCTGAAGGAGGTCCTGGAGTGGTCCATGGTGGTGCTAGACGCCGTGATGGACGCGAAGCCCATATGTGGCGACTGGGGAAAGCTGGAGGAGGTCAAGGAAAAAGTGCAGGAGTACATCAAGAGGAGAGGACTTGTGAGGACAGAACACGGCTGGCTACCCGCCTAGCCATGCGGCGAGCATCATCAGTCATTCGCCTTAAGGACGCCGGCTCAGGGGGCTTGTTGCGCACATAGATCAGCATCCGTTGATGTAGTCAGCTCATGAAGTAAAGAAAGGCGTCAGTAGCATCGAGGGACACGTAGAAAAGCTTGAAACGCACGTGGGAGGTGTGGAAACGCGCATAGAAGAACTTGAAACATATGTAGAGAGGCTTGAAACACGTATGGGGAGGCTCGAGGAGCGGGTTTGAGGGGTTGGCTAGGGGTTTTGTGGAGTCTGAAATGGCTTTCTACGGCTATCAACACGCCTTGATTGATCTCCTCGCGGCTAAGGGGGTTGTGGCGGAGCCGGAGGCTGTGCCTCTACGCGACACCCTGATGGCTCTGGTGCCGATTGCCAAGTCGAGATGTGCGCTGAGGAGGTGAGGAAGAGGCTTATCGAGCGGCGCTTGATATCTGGCGCTAAGTAGATAGTTGAGAGGCGTCTGGCTCAGTGCGCCGTGGGAGGAGGTGGGGCCTTGGGGAGGCCCCCGCGTTAAGATTGCTGGCCAGACGCCGCTCTTTTGATGTAGGCCACCACGTCTTCTACGTCTCTCCTCACCATCTCCTCGCTGGCGTATCTAGACACCTCCGCATCTCCATCAAGGCCATTGTATTGGAACTCGTGCAGGTTCAAGGCCAGCTCGACCATTAGCCGTAGCTCTCTGTCGCCGACTATGGCCGCCACCTCCCGCATCCTAGACGTCGGCATCACGGCGATGATCCACTCCCCCCTCTCTACGACTTTAGTGGGGCTCAGCCTGCGCCTGCCCGGGAAGGCGGCGGCTACCTTATCTCTCTGCGCCGCGGCCACAGCCGCCAAATAGGCCTTGACCGCTTGGAATGCCTTGCCGGCGGCGTTTCGAACAACGCCGTTTTTCAAAAACTCCTCTGCGAGCTCCGCCTCGTATAAAGCCTCCTTTAGGCGGTCTCGCCGGTACTTCTCTAAATCCGCCCAAGGCTTTGAAAGAGAGAGCATGTCAATAACCGCGGGGAAAGATTTAAACCTTCCCCACGCTCCCTGCCACTTCAATAGGCGTTAGGCCACATAACTGCCTCAACCTCGCCCTCCGTAAAGCCGGCGTTTCATAACTAGTCAAGGTAGGCTTCGCCACACCACGGGATTCTCTGATTAAGAGTTCACACCTTTCTACAGTCAATGAGGCGGGTCGGGATGTAGGGCTTGAATCCGTATATCGCTCTAAATTCCCGTGGAAAACTCGCCGCAGGCCACTTCAGCGGATCCACAGGCGGCTGGCACAAGCCAAAATCCTTAATACCCACACGCGACTCCAGTTGCTCCTCGGCGAGTTGAGAAGCCGCGTCGAAGGGCTCTCCCAGAAACAGCGTAACCGCCCCGTCGTCCGCGAGGGCCGCCGCGAGAGGCTTAACCCTAGCCGCGATCGGGTTGCGGCGGGAGGCGCCGCGTCGACGACTTCGCCCAGGGAGCCCTACCCGACGACACGTCTAGATACACCTCCCAGCCCAGAAGGGCGCCGTGAGCCGGCAAGTTGGCCGCGTCGGCGGTGGGCGGCCTGCCAGACGTCTAGGCCCCGCGGCTCTTTTAACTAAGACGGAATAGGTTTTTATTAGTAAGTAGGTTTGGCTATGGGCAAAACGGCGACGGTTAGCATACCCCTCATGGGTGGACGAGGAGGAGCTTAGGAGAATTGTGGAGGAGGTTGTTAAGAGGCTGGAGGGGAGGGTCCCAGTGGAGGAGCTTAGGAGGAGGCTCGGCGTAAGGCCTGAGGATCTAGTCGAGGACTTAGACGCGGTGGACGTGGAGGCCCTCGAGGCGCGGGAAATGGAGAGGCTGTCGCTGTGATGCTGGATACGAGAGCCCCCTTTCAACTCCGGCCGGACGCGGAGGCTCGCGAGCCCGGGAGGCGCAACGGCCCCTCGGGCTGGGGCGCTGGCCGGTGAAGGGGCGCCCCCCCCTCCTCTTCATGCAAGGCGTTTGGGCGGGCTCTCCGGCCCCGGCCCAGACGGCGGACGGCCGATCCGGGCCCTGCCCCTGGCCCCGGCGGGGGCGCCTCTCCTTGTTGCTGAGTTGCGCCCTCTTGCAAGATGATCCGTCGCGCCTTTATGGAGATCTGCGTGTCGGTTTAACTCGCCTTTTCCGCCGTCCGGACGCTCGGCGCATCGGTTCCATATTTGCCTTCGCCGACTCCCCCTCGGCGTGCCGGTTCCACTCGCGGCCTCCCTCCCAGCCGCCTCGGTTCCGCTTGCCCTCCCTCGCCCCGTCCGCGCCCTCGGGCTCGGGACTTGAGGGGCCGCACTTGAGGGGCCGCCGCCGCGGAGGAGGAAGGTGGAATGGAAAACATCTCGCCGAGGCGGCTGGGGGAAGCCGATAGAGCGGGGCCCGCGCGTCCGGCGGGTGCGGGCGTAGTTGGGGGAGAAAAATGGGGGAATTTAATGCGGCACGTCGTCGGTCTACCACCGGCTCGCGGCCGGGCGCCCAGAAAAGCCCTCGCCGAGATCGTCAGGGAGGCCGTCGAGGACGGCTGGGCGGACGTCGGCAAGGCGGAGCGCTGGCTCGACGAGCTGGAGAGGGGGCGCGCGGCAAGGGAGGGATGGCTCAAGCATAACGTGGAGTTGAAAGATGGCGGATATCACGCTATCAAGCCCGTAGAGCGGGAGATCCAACAGCTTAAGGCCATGGGCCTTGAGGAGGGCCGCCACTTCTCGGCGGAGATGCCCGAGGGCGACAAGGAAGACAATGCCATCCTCGAGGAGATCCTCAAGCGCGACGCCGGCGGACGGCGGAAGCTCGCGGCTGAGCTCGCGGAGCACATCCTTCAGAGGGCGAGGGAGAGGGGCGAGGCGATCCACGAGAAGGTTTTGGAGGTCATGGAGGCGGGGAGGGAGGAGGCGCCCTAAGACCCACAAACGAACAATCCTCTTTTTTCCTCCCCCTCCTTTCCCTCCTTTCAGGGACAACTCCTAATCAAACTTGACAGGGGGCTAGCCCCCTGTGGGCACTAATCTGGGGTTGCTCCTGTCGGCGGATCGATTCGATTTACAACGCCGTGACGCCGCCTTTCGTCCACAGCGCAGAGCCGCTGGCGTCTCTTAAGAATCCACCAACCGAGAAAGAGGCCCCGACCGCACTCCCCGCGGGCCTGCCGGAGACCCGGCGTTAGCTACGTCGTTATAAATATATAATAGATACGACGTTTCCCTAGGCCAAGTAAACCCGTGGGGGTGTTGTCCGAACGCGACGCGGTGAGAGCACCCGCCAGAAAGCCTCGTTGACAGCCACCGTGAGTGGCCGCCACTACTGGCGTATGTACGGACAACCCGGTGGAGCTCGCCGCGGGGAAAATGGTGAAACGCCGCGTAGGACACGTCCTGGATAAAACCGGCGATTATACGGCGTTATTTCTCAACGCGATATAGTGGCGCTGTACGCCGCGCACAAAGCGCCCGCCCCCGCGCACACAAGCCTTTAAAAACAAACTTTTGTCTCTCCCCACTTCTGGCTATTATCGATACACGGCAACGGTCCAAGAGATGTGGATAAAGATATTCCACGCATTATTATGTTTAAAAGTGGTGGGGCATATTCGTGGTTCCGGTCTGGGTTGAGGTGTTGAAAAAGGTCTACCCCGCCTTGGCTAGGCACCACAACGCAGTGGTTGGAGGTTCTCAAGTTTTCTATGTAACTCTCGGCCTAGCGCTCCCCTCAAAAGACATAGATATATTCATAGAAGCATTCAATCCGATGTTTCTATCCCGCATAATTGCAGAGGCGCTTGGCCTCGGCGAGGAGAGGTACGAGGTCTTTAGAAAAGGCGACAACGTAATTTTCCATTTCTTTGCTCCGGTAGAGGTGGGCGTCGTCTCTGTGGAGGTTATGTCGAGAACTCACCTAGGCAAGATTTCAGAAACGCCCCTCTTTAACGAGGTGGCCTTAGTGAAACGCGACTGCGTCGAGTACTGGACGCTTAGCCTAGAGGCATACGCGGTGCTCCAAGCCACTAGGCCAGACGGCCCTAGGGACGTAGACGTGGCTAGGTTTAGGCTGGTAAAAGACAGAGTCGATTGGGAAAGGGCCAGGAGGATCGCTTCGGAGCTGGAGGTTAGAGATAAATTTGAAACCTTTTACAGACTTGTACATGTATGACTTGATTGTAAAATACGTCGAGACGGGGGATCCCACGTTTCTCGAGAAGGCTGCAAGAGAGGCTCTGCGGAGCGGCGCCTTTCTAGAACACGTACTCGATCTGATCCTCATAACGCCTGTCGAAAAGCTCCCACCCTCCGCCCGGAGGCTGGCGGCCGGCGTTAAACATCTCGTGTCAACAGCCAACTGTAGCTCCCTACCCCAGCGGCTGGCGGTGCCTTGCGAAATCGCTAAGAGAAGGCTAGACTTTATAAAAGTGGAGGGAGAGGAGGTGCCGGAGGTCGAGGCGCTGGGCGTGGATAGGGTTATCTACGCCTTCTGCAAGGCGACCGGCACCGTGGTAATCTGACCCCCGCCCCCGAAGGCGGGGTTCCCGCCCCGCGGGGAGGCGCCCTCGCCTTCATGGGCCCCTCCGGCGGGAGTCGTGGGGCCGGCCCTGGCCAGCGCCGCGGGCCTTAGGCTGGCCTGAAGCGCCTTGAGGGAATGCCAGACGACATACGCGGCTGGCCGCGGAATGATGGGATTCGCCTGTCTCACGGCTTCCCTTGGCACACCTCCTTTTCAGTCTCTCTTTAAATTTCACCAAACCGCCTTCATCCACCCCGCGGGGGCGGCCTTCCACAGCCGCCGGCGCATCTCCTAAACCCCACGCCGTCTCTCAACACGCCGTCTCATATGGAGGCGGGAGCCCGACGACGCAGACGTCGACGGCCACCGCGTCCAGCCGCGCGATCAGCCGCCGTCCCGGCGGGACCCCGCCTCTCCGCCCGGCGCCCGTTCCCACTATCCTATACGCGGTGCAGTGCGCCGGCGGGGGGGCTGTAGCTGGGCGGCTAGCATGTGCGTTTGACCAACGTCTTCGATCTGCCGAGTATCAACGTGGCGGCGGCCCCGGCGGCTCCCACCGCCAAGGCGTATGCGGGGTGTACTGGGGGCCCCTCCCACCAGATCCACACCTCGCCCGCCCCGAAGGCCAGCCGCGCGGGCATGGACAGGACGCCGCCCACCAAGTTCCACAGGAAGATCCACACAACCGCCACGAGCCAGCTGCCATGGAAGACGCCGCTCCGCACCCCGAGGAGCAAGGCAAGAGCCACAGCCACGAAAAACCCCGCCAGCGCCAGCACCACGAGCCCAGGCGCCGCCATTGAGAGAAAGAACAGCAAAAACACCGCGCCCCCCGTTGCCACGTAGGCGAGCGGAAGCCTGCAGGCGTAGTAGGCGACCTGCAACAACAAAAACAGGTAATACCCAAGACCCATAAACCCAACCCACAACCTAAACCCCCACCACAGATCCAAACCCACAAAAAAGCTATACACAAAATACGGAAGAGAAAGAACGACAGGAGACAAGACAAGAAGAAGAAAAGACAAAGAAAAACACACCTTCATTAGCTCACAAACGGGACGTCATCCGTCACCGTTCACAATAAACGGGGCATCATATGTCACCCTCATGCCAAGGATCCAATGTCGCATGTATTGCAGATCAGGAAACGCGTTGGGATTCGCCGCGGGCATCGGCGAGGTGAGAGGCGAGAACATGCACAGATTTGCCGTATCAGACGACAACCTGACGTCGATAATCTCTATGACTCTGTCTCTTGTAGAGCCGCCCGTCTCAAACGCCACTTGGTAAAACTTGTCGAATATGCCGGAGCGCCAGTAGACCTCCACGTAGCCCGTGGTGATTGTCATAGTCATGGCTGGATACAACAAGGCCCGTAGGTCGAACAACCTGTCGATAAACCAACCCAACGGGCCGGACATTAAGCCGAAAAAGTCCAACGCGATTTTCAAGACTAGAGACAACCTAAAGGGCCACGCCAGCCACCAAGGCTCCCCGAACATACTCCCCTTGATATACATATTGACAGGTAGCCACCGAAACCCCTCATATTCACCCCCCTCGACAAATCTATCCCACTTGACATGTACATTGACAGGTAGCCACCGAAGCTTCTCAAATTTACCCCCCTTGGCATACACATCGACAGGCCATGTGTAAACCCTCGCAGGCCTACCTCTAAACCGTACCCCCTGAATTACGTAATCGCTTGGAGCCCCCCTAACCACGGCGATGTAATCAGCATCCTCCACGGCGGCCACGCTGTAGGTCGCTATGTTTATCAACACCGTCGTATAGTTCACCTGGGGCAACCTAGCAGTACTACATGCTCTTAGCGTCTGGGAGAAGAAACCTCTTAAAACAGGAAACAGCCATTGCTCTACGTTTTTGTCTATGTAGTTCTCGGCGAATCTGTAGCCGGATATGTCGGCTCTGTATATTTTCACTTCGGAGGCGGGGAGGCTGAAGGAGACTTTTATCATAACGGCTTTGTCTCTGGCCCTTGCCTCGTCGTACCAAAGCCCCACTGCGTCTGGGCTTAATGTCACTGATCTCTGCACGTCGTATTTACATAGGCCGTTGTAGTATCTATAGGCGGTGAAGGAGGCGGAGTCCAGAGGGACGTGGGCGAACTCTCCCACGTAGGTTGTGACCGTCAAGGTGGGGCATGGAGGCGCGCTCCAGGGCACGGCCACCGTCATGTCGAGGTTGAGCGTCTGGGCGTAGTAGCCGTCCACCACAGAAAACGGGCCGAATACAAGATTCCTCACAGGCGGTCTTAAGTAGTGGGTTTGGGCAACTCCTTCGACGAATGACGATCTGTCCGCGGGCCCGATGCCTAGGAAGTACACGCCGCCTGCGGCTGGTATTGGGTTTTTTCTAAATCCTAGAGTTGCGTTGGCGCCTACGACGTAGGTCCCGCCGTAATACGGCGCGAAGCACAGCTCCACTCCGATAAACTGGTTAGGCCAGCTGAGGGGGATGGAGGTCGTGTATGTGGCGTATCCGTTCCTCAAATCTACGGCCCACTGCCCCAGCAAGCCCCTCTTGTCCAAGGTGGCCGGATCCACAGCCCACACCTTCACGATCCCCCTCCCGACAACGGCGCCGAGGCCGTAGCTACTCGTGTAGACATACCAAGCAGTCCTCCACACATACGTCGCGTTGTAGCCCACAGAAGCCACAGTGGGATTCTCTAGTATGACGAAGGCAGAAAAATCCGGCATCAACACGTTGAGGCAGACCTCCCTGTTCGCATCTATCCAGCTGTTGAACTGCCGGTAGATAAAAGCCCCGTCCGGGGAAACCGGCGTAGATTGGGCGTATTGGTGTGGAGAGAGTTGGCGGCCTTCTCCTACCTCCTTACCTAGAGGTTTTCCGGCGGGCGGCTTTGTCCATTCGGCTGCGGCTTTGGGGGCTGTGGGTTTGGCGTCCGGCTTGAGGTAGCTGTATGTGGCCACCACGTCCGGCGGCGCCTCGACGAGTTCCACGACCGTTCCGTTGAGGTGGATTCGCAGGATTCCGCCTCCGGCGTCCGGAGGCGCCTTCGCCCCCAGCGCCTCCCGCGGGAGGTATATCACGGCCTTTTTGAAACTCCACGTGGGTATGTCGACCGCGGCGTTGGCCTCGACCCAATACGCCCTGCCCCACTCCCCCACGTAGGCCACGTGCACAGGCTTGAAATCCCGCCCGTCGTAATACGCAAGGGGCGGGATTTCGAAATCCCCCTCCACGAGCACCGCCACGTCGGAACCCCCCGCCGGGGGCCACCCCCCTCCCACGACGGCGGCTCCGACCAGGGCAGTTATCAACGCCACGACCAAGACGTAGGCCGCCAACCTGGGATTGGCCACATTCCAACCAGCAATCCCAATTTTATTTTTACGTTCGACTTTTTCTAGAATTATTTTCCAATATTTCCGAGAATCGTAACTATATGAAAAATGCGACCGCTCTGGCTTGTTGCGGATCTACCGCGTGCAGACGGCTAACGAGGCTGAATTCAGGACCTCTAGGCGGGTCTCGCGGAAGGCGCATCCCCCCACCCAGGCGGTGATTACCTCGACACGCCGACGCGGGACCGAGGGAATCCCACCCCCAGCGCCATGCAATTCTATTATTATGGACAGGCGCCCCTCTTAAAGCGAAGAAACCGTAGTCTTAACACCTCCCAGCGGGGTGGCCGGGCGGTCCAAGGCGCGGGCCTGCTAAGGTATCGCCTTAAGGACGTTGGCTCAGGGGGTTTGTTGCGCACATGGATCGGCATCGGCGATTCTGCCGCAGAGGTGGCGCATCATGGCCACTGCCGGGGGCCGCTGTGACGTCGCCGCGGCCTCCAAGGCCCTAGGGGCCGTAGCCGCAGTATAGCAAGGCCGCATCCCACGCGCAGCTCGTCAAAAGAGAGAAACCCGAGCAAATCCGGCCCGATCCCCTCAGCCCGAGACGTCGCGGTTGGGACGGGGGCGCGGCCGGCCTAGAGACGTCTGGCTCGCGGCCCGACCGCTGTCCCCGCCCATGTACGGCCGCTGGGCCTTATAGAGATATATATTATATAGTTTAAAAATATAAAATTATTGTTGTTTAGGTTTTAGATAGATTTTGTTGCCTATTATAGCGTTGTTCGGTATTAGTACTTTCGTGCCGTCGTTCTTTATCACCGTGGTGAATAGAGTGCTTACGTCCTCGACTACGCCGTCTTCGCCGACCAGGTTGACCGAGTCCTTTATCTTGAAGGGCCTTGCTATCAGGAGGAAGAGGCCTGCGATTGCCTGGCCTAGGACTTGCTGCGAGGCGAAGCCTATCACGAGGCCTATGAAGCCGCCGAGGGCGACGCCGGCCGCCCCGCCGGCCACTCCGCCCGCAATCGCGGCGAGCAGGGCGCCTATGCCTATTATCCTAATTATGTTCCGCACGGACGCGGCCACCGAGTGGTCGTACCTGGCCCTCATGTTCCAGTAGAAGAACTCGGCGACTCCCGACACTATGTAGTAGCCGAAGAGCAATGCGAGCAGTATCTGGACGTAGCCCTCGTAGCTGGCGGCCGGTATGTCGAATTGGGGCAACAGCGTCGACATGACGTAGTGGACGGCGGCCGATATGGCCACGTACACGACGACGTACACCACTATCCTGACCATCGTGGCTCCTGTCTTTTTGGCTACCTCCGAGCTTGGGAGCGGGCCTTCTTGGCTCATGGGGATGATGCCTTGGGTCCTAATAAGATACCTGTGTCTTACAAGAATAATATATATAGATATCAAGCATGTTTTATTTATCAATCTCGATCTATCTGATTTCTTTGCGGCTGTGGAGTCTCAGTGCGGTTAGGAGGAGGGCGGCGGCCGCGGCGGCGGTGAAGGCGAAGGCGATGGCGCCGCCTTCCCCGACGGCCGTGTAGATGTAGCTAAATGCGAGGCTTCCCAGAACTCCGCCGACCGCCTTCCCTGTGTAGAGCACCCCGTTATTGGCCGTGGCGAACTTGGCGCCGAATATCTTGCTTGACGCGTTGAGGTAGAGGACTATGAGGGAGCCGCCGAAGAGCCCTATGAGCACAGTGCCGGCCGTGTCTAGGCCCAGCGCGAACAGCGCGACGCCGAGCATGGACGCGCCGAGCCCTAGGTATATCGTGTTGAGGACGCCCCACACGTCCGCCACCTTGCCGAGGACGGGCCGCGCGATGCCCACCGCCAGCGGGTATATGGACGCCAGCAATACCAGCTCTGCGCCCGAGCTGACCAGATGGAGCGACGAGGCCAGCGTCAGCAGAGGCATCGAGCCCAGCGCGTAGGAGGCATAGAGCAGCCAGAACCTGGCGTCTCTGGCTGCCTGTATGGGCGTCTTGCCGGATAGGCCGCGGGGGTAATCGGCGACGGCCATCAACGCCGGCAGGACGGCGAGCTCCACGGCGCCTATCGCCAGCGCGACCTCCCTGAAGCTACCCGCCAGCGCTATTATGGGGTTCGCCACGGCCGAGCCGAGGCCGAAGCCCAGGGAGACGAGGCCTGTTGCGAGGCCCATCCTTTCCTGGTACCACTTCACGGCCAGGTTGAACGCCACTCCGTACAGGACGCCCTCGCCTATGCTGCCCAGGGCCCACGCGGCGTACAGAGCCGCCAGATTGGGGGCTATCGCGGCGCCTATGAAGCCCAACGCCGATAGTAGGGCCGACGCGACCCCGACAGCCCTAGGCCCCTTGACGTCGGCCAGCCCGCCTCCTACGGGCTGGGCCAGGGTCGACGCCACGACGTAGATCGAGAAGCCGGATGCCACCAGGACGGGGCCCAGCCCGAACTCACGCCCGAGGAGAGGCCCCAGCAGGTTCCAGGTATATTGATAAAGGGAGTTGAAACACATGGTCACAAACCCTATCAATAAGTACGCCGCCCTTCGCACTGGCCCACCTCTTTGGGGTAATAAAAATTGTCGACCCCCGGCCTCTGCGGGGTTCCTACCTCTTCAGGAGTCTGGCGAGCATTCCGAATATCACTACGGCGAAGCCGGCGCCGGCCACGAGGTCTCCCAGCATTCTGAGCCATATCACGTCTATCACCACGGGCTCCTGCCAGAAGCCCGGCGCGCCTGACGGCGTGTATAGGGTCTTGACGAACCAATAGCCCTGAGACAGCTCTTGCTGCATCTGTAGAACCGCCAGCGGCTCCAGCGTCAGCAGCACCTGCAGGTAGAAGCCGACGCCGATAATCACGGCGGCCCACCTCATGAACCTCAGATCCCTGTCGCTGAACTTGCCCGACAGGTAGAAGGCCGCTACCCACATCAAGATGCTCGGCACGCCGTAGGCCAGCGGGAAGGCCGCATGGGCGTGGGCCATGGTGCTCTGGGCGTCGTGCAGGAAGTAGTTGAGGGCCGGGGCGTTTATGAACGCAGCGCCGAACACCACAACGCCTATGCCCCCTCCGATGCCGGCCACCAACGCGTAGGTGAGTAGCGTCTTCTGGAGCTCTGTCTTCGCCCCTCCCCTCCTCCAGATCACTATGGCATAGATGATCATGAAGCCGAGGGGCACGGCCTCAAGTACGCTGACTATGGCGCCTACGTACATCCAGAACGTCGGAAGGCCGGTGAAGTAGTAGTGATGGGCCGTGCCTATCATGCCAGTTACGATCTCGCTCGTAGCGTCTAGGCCGACGACTGCCAGCGCGAGCCGCTGCGGCACCAGACCCGCTATGAACAACAGCACGGCGACTACGGTCACCACTATCGGGGGCCAGAAGCCCTCCACGTACGCGTGGATGGTCATCCACCTGAAGTATTCATCTACCTGGAAGTTCGGCCAGGGCGCGACCACGGGAAGCGCGCCGATGAACGTGCCCGCGGCGGCGCCCGCTATGGCTATCGACAATATCTTGGCGAACGGCTTGAGCGGATCCGCCGCCAACTTCGACGCTCTGTACCACAGATATGAGAAATAGCCCAACGCCGCGGTCAATAGGAGGAGCCATAGCGTCCCCTGGTCTATGACGTCCCTGCCCTGGCTGCCCACTATGAACCACCAGGGCGATGGGATATAGCCGAGGTAGCTCAGCCAGATCCCGAAGAGATCGCCGAGGGCTACGGCCACGCCGAGCGCCAGCACTGCCACCACCTGCGTCTTGGTCAGCTTCACGCCGAAGTAGGGGAATACGAAGAGCGAGAACGTTAGCCAAGTCAGGGCTATCCAGAGTATGGCCAGGTTGTAGTGGAGGGCGCGGGCGACGTTGTACGGCAGTATGGACAGCAGATCGACGCCGTAGAGCGACGGCTCGGTGTATAGATGCATCACGTACCCCCCGAGCAGGCCCTGGACTCCGAGAGCCAATCCGAAGAGGGCGAAGCCCCAGAGAGTCAGACGTTGCGTCCCGTCGGGCTGCGGGAGCTGTATCGGAGTCCTGGGGTCGTGCCAGTAGTCGAGGAACTTAACTACGATGTAGGCGGCCATGGGCATCACCGTCAGCAGTATCGCGATTATCATGCCCCATGAGGCGTAGATCACGTTGTTCGTCGGGGCCAGCAAGCCCGGCATGTACGGAAAGCCGTTGGTCCAGTTCTCCAACGCTATTAGGGCGGTCCACGTAAAGTATGCGGTTAGGTCCTTCACGACCGATCTGTTGAGTATCAAGTTGGGCTTAAGCCTATACTGGGACGAGTTGGGCCCCAACATCTGCGCGTAGTAGTCCACGGCTTCGTGGAAGCCGCGCGCGAAGGCGTCGCTTACAACGACGTTACTGCCGTCGAGTTTCGGCGTCAACTGCGCCTTTATGGCCGCCATCGCTGTGGCGTTGCCCTGGGGGACTGAGCTGAAGCCCAGGCCGTGGGCGGCCGAGTCCTCGAGGATTCTGAGGGTGTACGACGTGAAGTCTATGCCGTAGTAGGCCCCCATGCCCAAGACGGACCCGTAGTCCATCAGGCCGTATTTCTGGAAGTAGTATTTCCCCATCACGACGTCGTTGCCCGTGAACAACACAGCGCCGTTGGCCGTGACCACTTCGTCCGGTATTGGGGGGATGTGGGTGAACGTGTAGTAGGCCATAAGCGCATATGCGACATACACTAGGATCGTGGCCGCCAGGACCACGGCCGGCCAGATGCTTTTACCGTTGGGCATGGCATTGTCGCATCTGCAGAGCGTTATGCCTTCTGGTTAACCGGATTAACCTTCCGCTCGGCGGCTAGCTCTATTCTCGTGGAGGGCCTCTAATGCTTTAAAACGAAAAACGAAGTGTTTCTATGGAATTCATACGTGTGTATTTGAGGCCATGTAGTGTGTTGCCCCGCGACGCCGTGGCCCATCTCGGCTTTAGGGTGGAAGGCGGCCGGGTGCGACATATAGTGTTGACGGCCAGAGGCGCTGTGGCGGTCTCCAAGAGGTGCGACGACTGCGTGTTCTATAGGCTGATGTCGTCCAGCTACGTACGGGGCACGCCCGCCATAGACAACGGCGTCATAAAGGTAATTGTCGCGGATACCAGGGGAGCCCGGAGGGTGTTGGCAGAGCACAGGGGCCAAGTCATATCGGTGACCCCGGTGAAGCGTAGCTCTCTGGTCCTCACCTATAAACAGAGGGAGGTCCTGTTGGCGCTGGCCAACGGCGACTCCATATCGATATTGGCGCGGTCCAGCTCCAGATCCAAGGTGGCTGTTTACAAACTGTTCCGCAAGGCGTTGAGAAAAGTAGTAGAGCTGGTTTAAAACGAGGGGCACTGTGTTTTGCGCTTTGAGGGGCCGATTTTAATCGGATTCACGGGCCCTCCCAAAGCGTTATTCGACGTGATATACGGGCTGGGGCTCGCCGGCATCGCCGTCTTTGAAGAAAGGTTACCTCTCCAGTTCCCCGATCTGTGGGCCAAGACGCCGCGCGAGGCCGTGAACCACAGAACTTGCGGCCATCTCGCCCGGGACGGCCCGGAGCAAGCTCTGGGGCCATCGGCTCAGATAGACGAAGGCCTTAAGGAGCAAGAGCAGAAAGGCCTACCGGCGATCCGGCGGGCGGTGCAGTCAGGTTACATTACGGCGAATGTTGCACGGGGGGGGGGTAAATCTAAAAACGAAAGAGCAAGTAGATGTGTGAAGTGTTCATGTATCCTCTTGAGGACGCTTGGCGTATTGCCTCGCGACGCGCTATGCCTAGCGGAGGATGGCTGCGTGCGCCCCATTTCTGCTATCCCGCAGTTCCCGGGAGACTCCGCCGCGTCCAAGAGAGATGACCGCATAATCTGCAATCACCCGATACGTGGCGGAGTCGCCGGGGCGGTTGCGACAGACATGTAGCTGTCCGGACTGGGCCGAGGCGGCGGACGCAGTCGATGGAGGGACCTAGGCGTATATCGCCCGTTTTATCGGGCGGGTTGGGAGTCGGCGTCAGCCGATGGAGGCGCCGTGGCCTATGCGGCGCTCCCCGGCCGGAGGTCCGAGGTCGCCGTCCGCGAGCTCCGTGAGAAGGCGCTACGCCTGCTTGATGTTACATGCCCCTCGAGAGGCTCCTATTAGTGCGGTTCGCCGCCCCTCCGGAGATCTTAATCGAGGCGATATATAGATTGGGCGTAGCCGGGATAGCCGTCTTCGAGGAGAGGCCTCAATACTTCGCGCCGCCCCCTCAGCTCGAGCTGGAGAGGGATATAGAGGCGCTCAGAGGCCTTCTGGGCAGATTCGGCCTCTCGGCGACTCCGCGGCCTCCACGCGGAGGGCACCTCGCCGACATCATCAGAAGATATCTGGAGGCCTTAAGGCGTTGCGTTGCGGAGTACGAGCCGGAGGACGTAGTCGGAAGAGAGGTGGCCAAGCGCGTCGTGATGCGCTGTCTGACAGAGGGAGGCATCTCGCTCGAGGAGGTCGTAGGGGTCTTGAACGTAGCCGAGCAAGTGATCGAGACGTATAAAAGGTCGGCATACTCGGAAGGGCTTGATACCGGCAAGAACTTCACGTCGATGGCGGCCGAGATAGCGGCTAAAGAGGAGGAGGCGAGACGCATGGGGATGTTGTGCTCGTTCCTCGAGTGGCTGGAGAGGGAGGGCTATTCGGTCGTGAGAATCCCCCGGGGCTATAGAATTTTGTTGGAGCCCCGGGAGGAGATCAAGGAGCCTCATCAAGTCCTCGAGCTGGGGGGCTTCAGGTTGGCGTTTGTCGCCGGCGGCCGCGAGGACTACGGCGGCGTGGAGGTGCCTAGGGAATATCTGCTCGATACAGGCACTTCGAGGATCCTCTTACGTCAATCGATAGAAAATATAAAATCATCGATAGAATCGCTGAAAAATATAGCAAAAAATATGGATAATATTTATAGGAATTACTCAGCCTTTGGCGATTATAGATGGGAGGAGCACGCCGGTACAGCCGCGATCGCCCTCTATGTGAGGGAGAGGGACGCGGCGAGGCTCGACGAGATCCTATCCGGCGTGTTGAGCGGCGTCTATGTGCCGAGAGGGCTCGTGGGGTATAGGGCTGGCGCCGTTTATAAGCTAGTGAGAACGCCTGTGAGCGAGAGGTGGCCCTACCCCATACAAGCATTCGCCAGAATACTCTACATGTACGGAGTCCCAGGGCCGGGGGAGATCTCGCCTCTGCCGCTCGTGGCCTTCTTGTTCCCCCTCTTCTACGGATGGATGTTCGGCGACGTGGGCTACGGCCTATTGTTGTTGCTTATGTCGCTTGTGCTGTTCAAAATGGGCAGAAAGGACTGGGCTGTCATCTGGCTAATCACGGCGGCATCTACAATCGCGTTCGGTCTCTACTACGGCGATTTCCTAGGGCTGAAGATATGGGGACAGGCGCAGGAGGCAGGCTACATGGTGGGCGTAGCGTCGGCGCTCGTCTTCGGCTACCTCTTGATGGCCTTCGCCTTTTTCCTCAAGGCACTCCAGTCGATCTTGTCGGGCGATGTTCCTCTGGCTCTGGCCCTCCACGTGCCTGTGTTGATCACGTACTTGGCGGTAGGCGCGTACTTGTTGAGGTATATAGACGTGGAGGTGTATCTACGCGGGAGGCTCCTCGCCGAACAAGCGGCGTACGCCCTCCACGCTCTGGCGGATCCCTACATCGCGGCGGCGGGGCCCATCTGGCTTGCCGCTGGCTTGACAGCCCTGGCATCGAAATACGGCGCATCGCATCTCCGCGAGATAGGCGGAGAGGTCGTGTTGTCGATAATCGAGGCGTTTATAGCGGCTACGGCCAATATACTGAGCTTCGCAAGGCTTGCAATAATCTACATAGCCCACGGCATATTCACGTCGGCCGCGCTGTCCCTTCTGGCGCTGCCGGGCGGCGTAGCTCTGTATTTCCTGGCGCAGTTGCTGATAGCCGGCTTCGAGGGGTTTCTGACGGCCATACAATCGCTTAGGCTGATATATTACGAGACGCTCTCCAAGTTCTACAGAGGCTCTGGGCGGCTCTTCGAGCCGTTCAGGCTAGAAAGCGCCGACATGCGGAGGGAATCCGCCAGCTAGCAAACACAGCGTAGCTGCTGCGCGGAGGTTCTAGCCTCCATACGGGCGGCGAGAAGACGGCCCAGATCGAGGCTCGCAAGAGGGAAAAGCTTAAAAACCACTAGAAATATATGTAAAGGGGCCCGTAGCTCAGCCTGGTAGAGCGGCGGAGGATCGACGTCCGCCGCGGCTCTTAAGGGCGAAGGCGCCCGTGGAAACCC
>Ga0080005_135326_pt1 | contig 18250 bp, 16 predicted proteins | sample JossMetagenome_2_FD_69208 | JGI IMG/M metagenome (GOLD analysis project Ga0080005, IMG submission 69208) | Hot spring sediment microbial communities from Joseph's Coat, Yellowstone National Park, USA - JC3_ASED (SPADES assembly) (version 2) | ecosystem: Environmental > Aquatic > Thermal springs >... | reverse complement strand
GATGGCCGGCAGGCCCATCCTCATGTGGGCTCCTGCCGGGGCCCTAAAAAACCTTATTTTGGATTCCGCCGCCTCCCCCTACTCCTCCGCCCTCCTCCTCCTGTATATGACGAGGGCGGCGGCCACTCCGGCCAGGGCGGCCAGCAACACGTACATCAGCGGCGTCGAGCCTACGTCAAGGCCAGGCTGGCCGCCCGACTGCTGGGCCGCCAGCTGGGCCCTCAAGGCCGATATCTGGGAGGCGTACGTGGCGTTGAGCCTGGCCAGGGTCTCGTTCGCGGAGGCGAGCCTTGCCTTGAGGGCTTGGTTCTCTGCCCTCAGCTGGGCCAGCTGGGCCCTCAGCTGGCTATTCTCAGCCTGTACGGCGCGCAGGTTGGCCTGCAGTGCCGCCAGCTCGGACTCCCTCTGCCTCAGGGCCTCCTCCAGGGCCCGCTTCTGCGCGTCGAGGTTTGCTGTCTGGGCCTCCAGCTGGGCTACCAGCGAGGCGGCACGGCTCGCGTTGGCGCCGGCGCCCTCCAGCTGGGCCTTGAGGGCCTTGATCTGGGCCGACAGCCTGTCGACGTAGGCCAGGAGGGTCAGGTTGGCGCCGGGGACTTGGAAGACGGCCTTGGTGACTGGGTCGAGGTACCACCCGGCGGGGACGTAGCCGGTGAACGTACCCACAGGCGTTACTGCGGTCGCGTTGCTGGTGACGAACTCCACGTAGCCGATGTAGGCGGCGAAGCGGAGCGGGAGCCACCTCAGCCAAAGCCACATGGATCCGTCCGAGGAGCAGTACACGTCGGCGAGCCAGAGCTGTCCGTTGTCCGTCTGCGTGGCGTTCAGCACGTCCACGGCGACGTACCTGCACTGCGAGTAGACGTACTGCATAACCGCCTGCTCCTCGGCCGAGGAGCCGTTGAAGGAGAGCCCGGCCTGCTCTATGTAGACGACGCTGTTGTTTACATACGCGGTGAAGTGGGTGGCGTTCAGGGGGTAGGCCTGCACCAGCCTCGCGTAGGGCGGAATCCAGCTGACGTACGCCAACGCAGAGGCCGCCAGCATCAGAGACGCCAGCCACACCCACCTCGTGCCCCACGTTGACATGCCCCCCGGCAGGCGGGCGGGGAAAAACCTTATGAGGAGTCGCCAGCGGAGAGCTGCAGAAAGGAGGGAGGGTGCGGAGGAAGGAGGGGAGGAGGGAAAAAGCGGGTGTTTTTCTTACGCTATTCCGACCGTAACAACCCCCTTGGCGATCTGGACTATCTTGCCGCTCTGCGCATCTATAGCATATACGACGTAGGTGAACTGCTTTCCAGAATCCAGTCCTACGTTGAATCTGCAAGTGACCGACTGGCCAGCCACCAGCGGCTGGCCATTGTATCTCAGACCCGTAGTGCCTTGTGTTTTTTGTCCGTTCGGCAGTATGCAGTAACCATTACTGGCCTGCTGCAAATTTTGGCCGGACTGGCCGTAGGCCAGCAACACGCCGTCTAGCTGTCCGTTCAGCACCTCCACGGTCACGTCGAAGCCCGCCTTGTCTGCTGTGACTATGGCGTTGGCCCTCAGCGACTGGGCCGCGGACTTGCCCATGCCCTGGAACGTCAACAAGCCAATCACGCCCACTATTATGAACGCCGCGGCGATCAACAGCGACTCCACCGTGGTTAGGCCCCTCATCTTGGTCTTGGGCATGGCACGGTGGACGGCCGGCCGGAAAAACCCTACGTCCGCCGTCACAGCAGAGCCAGCAAAACCTGCTGTAGGGCCACGCCGGCGATGCCTCCCAGGAGGGCGGACCTGTGCACACCTTCGGACGACATGAATATCGTGATGTAGCTCGCGGCTATTAGGGCCATGGCCATGGAGAGGACGGCCCTGACCTCCTCATACGGCGGAGGGCTGAGGAGGGGCATGTATCCCAGCTCCGCCGTCGACAGCTGCCTCGCGGCCGAGGAGACGGCGAGGGCCACCACGACGACGGCCGCTATGAAGAGGGCGAAGTAGGCCGCCGCCTGCCTGGCCATCCTCCTCACGGACGCCGCCTCCACGTCGATCACGGACTGTATGTACTCGACGGCCTTGACCGCCGCGGCGCCTCCGGCCTCCACTATGGCGCGGTACATGGCCTTGGCCAAGACGAAGTACCTGGACGGTATGAAGTAGCCGTACGCTATCTTGGCCGCGACCCTGTACCGCCCTATGAGGCGGCCTAGGATTAAGTCGGGCGGGGCGCCCTCCTTGAGCATCGCCGCGACCGACCTCAGCATGGGCGGGACCTCCCGCCTTATGCCGAACCACCAGAGGCGGCCCTTGAGGTGTAGCCAGAGGTACGTAACGGCGCCGAACACCGCAAATGCCGCCGGGGCGTTGAACAAGCCGACTACAGCGGCGGCCGCGAGGCCCAGGGGGATAGACCACCCGTAGGTCCTCCGCAGACTCACGTCGAAGGGGGAGGCCGCCAGCGCCACGGCGGCCATGGCGGTGGTCATGCCGAAGATGAGGGCCAGGAGGATGGCGGGGTCTACGTCGAAGACCCCGACGGCCCATAGGAAGAGGAGGAACAGGGGTAGCAGGAACAACGCCCCCAGCGACGAGGTGATGGACTCGTAAAGCCTCGCCTTAGCCTCTGTCTTAGCCACGGCGACAGCCTTCATGGACTCCAGGAAGGAGTGGACTAGGATCTGCCTCTCCACGCCGGCCTCCTCCTGGGCCAGGGCGAAGCCGAACTGCCTGGCCGCCTCCTCCCTGTCCTCGATGAACTGGGTGGATGGCGTGGGCATGAGCGAGGCCACGAAGAGCCTCCTGGACTCAACCTCGTCGAGCTCGGCCGTGTTGAAGGAGGCGTACTTGAGCGCCTCGTTGCCCGACGTCACGCCGAGGTACGTGGCGAATACGGGCGCCGCCGATACGTAGAAGTCCTCCCTCCTCATGGGCGGGGAAGGGGAGCGAGGGAAAAACCCTAGCCGTCTAGATCAGGTTGCTCAAGACCTCCCTTATGTGGGACAGCTTGCCGGCCCTCTCCACCGCCTTAGGCAGCTCCCCCACGGCCTCGGCCGGAGAGACGCCGGAGGCCACGCGGCGGATGATGTAGTCCACGGCCATGTCGAGGTATTTCATGTCTATAGACCTGGCCACGAGCCGCCAGTCCTCCGCCTCAAGCCATACGCCGTGTTTAGCCAGCTTGAGGACGGCCTTGAGGAGCCTCTTCTCGCTTACTCCGAGCTCCTTGGCCAGCTCCTCTATCCACCTGGCCGTGCCCAGCGTCAGGCCGTGTCTAAGCGCGGCCCTCTCGATCACGGACCTCCGCGGAGGAGGCGGGGAAAAACCTTACCGCGGCCGGTCCCCATGCGGCTAGGCGTAGCCGAACTTCCTCGCCTCCTCCTCCACGGTGGCCTTGAAGTCGATCCTGGACCAGAGCGCCTCCACGATGGCCCTCCTCGCGGCGGCCGGGTCCTCCACCTCCGCGGCCTTGGCGAGGGCCTCGGCCCTCAGCGCGAGCTCCTTCCTTAGGTCGGCCTCGTAGACCTCCCTCACGTACTCGGCGAGCCTCGGCGCGATCTCCGAGGCGTCGGCTATCTCCACCTCCCTGCCCTTCGCGACGACGGCCTTGACCTCCTTGACGTAGCGCGTCCCCCCTGCGGCGGACAGCTGGATTATGAGCGTCCCGTCCAGCCCCTCGGGCGGCGCCTCGGCCTCCCTTATTCTAAGGACGACGTCCTTGACGGCGTCTGCGTGCATCGTCGTAAGGGCGCCGTGGCCGGTCAGCTTGTAGTTCACCAGCGTCCTGAGCTCCTGCGGCGTCCTCGCCTCGGCCAGCGCCACCAGCGTATGGACGGTTCCGTAGCGGAGGGCCTGGTCCAGGGCCATCCACAGCTTGTCCTCCGAGGGCACCGATATGTGGAGCATCTGCCCCTCCAGGGGGGCCCATATCTCCCGGGCGCCGCGCTCCACGACCACCACCTGCGTCCAGGGCGGGGTGAGGTAGAGCAGTTGGTTAAGCTGTGTGGTCTTCCCCGTGCCCATGCCGCCGGAAAACACCACGGAGCCCCGCGTCTCGACGACGAGGGAGGCGAGCGCCAGCACCTCGAGCCCCTCCGGGCTGTAGGTCTCAACACGCCTTCCCGCGCCGGCCGTCTCCAGGGCAGGCCTCGCCGTGTAGGGCCTCAGGAGGGCCTTGGAGGGCTTGGGGTACTCGGAGACCTTCCTTATGTTCACGTTGTACTCCAAAAGATCGGCGGCTATCCTGGCCTTGTACACCTGATCCTCCCTGGTGAGCATGGGGCGGTCCATGGTGAGCGAGGGCAGCAGCTGCTTGACGACGACGTACATGAGGGGCTCCGGGATGACGATGTTCGTGGGAAGCCGGAGCTCGTTCCTCACGGCCACTACGCGGCGGTAGCGACCCAGCTCCACCATCTGGAACCGGATGTAGTCCAGCTGCTCCTTGAGGTTCTTCGGTATGAAGGTGTACTTGGCCGCGGGCGCCACGGGCTGGGGGATCACGATCTCGGTCAGCATGGGGTCCCTCATGAGGGCCTCAAGCGCCCCGTAGCCCATGTAGTCCCTAGCCCCAGACCACCTGTCGAGGAGGTAGTGGACGACGTCGCGGTGGTCCTTGTAGAGGGACCATATGGAGCGGTCCCTGAGGCCCTCGGCGACTGATTTCACAAGCTTGGGGTACTCCCTCTCGTCGGGCGGCACGGCGCCTCTGAACATGATCAACAACAACGCCGTCTGCAGATCGTCGGGGAGCTCTGGATCCATGACGACGTACATCAAGTCTTCGGTGATGCATACGTCCGTCCTCACGCCCCTATCCACGATCACGCCCTCCCTCCTCAGCCAGCAACGGGCGCGGAGCGCGGCGTCGGCGTGGGCGTAGATCATGTCAAGATCGCCAAGGTCATATCACGCGGTCTTTATCCGGCTCAGCACGTTGTCCACCGCCTTTCTGTTGTCCCTGTCCCGCAGTACGGCGTTGGCTATGCTTTCGCCGTAATATTCGGGGATCTTGACGCGCTTGAGCACCACGGGCGCGATCTTCTTCGCCATCTTGAGCTCCTCCTTCTCGACCATGTTGGCCACCACAAGCGAGGCGTACGCCATATACCTCCTGTACTGCTCGGCCTTGACGTCGGAGATCCTGGAGATTATCCTCCTGTCCGATATAAATATCGTGAAGACACCCATGGACTGGAGCTTGGAGAGGAGGTTCAGGCCGAGCGCGGCCGGGACGTCGAACACCACCGCGTCGACGGGCACCCTGAGGGACGCGACGTACTTCGGCATGGCCTCGACCCACTCCAGGAGGGCCTCCTGGAACTCCGCGGCGGCCTCCTCGCCGTGTTTTTGATAGAGCTCCACGGCCTCATATCCGGGCATGACGTAGAGCATGGGGTTGACGCGGTGTATGTAGGGCCTCTGGCCGTCCATGAACGGCGCGAGCCAGCCGGGCTTCCGGGGGGCCCGAAACAGCTGCGATATGTCGGCCTTCTCCCAGTCCGCGTCCACGACAAGCGTGTAGCCCTTGGCCACCGACAGGACCGAGGCCAGCGTGGTCTTCCCGACGCCGCCGTCGAGGGACGACATGAGGACTATCTTGACGGGCCTCATGGCCGTAGGAGCTGGGAGCCGGATAAACCCTAGCCCCGCCTCCTCAGTATCTCCACCCAGACGTTGCCGCCGAGCCCGCCCGGCCGCTCCCCGGGCTCCTGGCGCTCCCTGCGCGCCTCTCCTTGGAGGCACTGCCTGAGCAGGCCCTCTACGGCGGCCAGCCTCTCCGCGACGGCCTTGAGGCCCTCCTGAGACCTCAGATACATCCTGAGGGCCTCCCCCACGAGGGCCGAGAGCGGCACGCCGAGCCTAGCCGCCGCCTCCTCTGCCTCGGCCAGGAGGGAGAGGCGTCGATGGTGACGCACTGGTCTTTTTCACGTATGCGGACTAGACCACTGGGGATAAACCCAGCCGCAATACACCACGCCGTGTCCACAATGCAGCGCAATGCGGATCAGCGGATCTGCATTACAACGGCGCAATGCGCCATGCCGCATGCATATTGTAAATAGGCGATGCCGCAATGCGGGACGCCGCATCCACATTGTAGAGAGCGAATTCGCAATATAGAGCGCCGTATCTACATTACATCGCAATGTAGATACGGCGGGGTGTATTGCGGCTATGCCCAGCGGCTTCCGCGGACGCCGCCAGTCCTACTGGCCCTCCGCTGCGTCGGGGTCCATCAGGATGTGGAGGGCGGCCAGGATGAGCTGGTGGCCGTACGCCCTCTCGTCTCTGTAGAAGATCTCGGCCCTCTCCCAGACGCGGCGCAGGGCCTCCTGCGGCACGCCGCGGAGGGCCCCGGCGAGCTCCTCGAGGGTGTACTCCCTCTCCGGCTCCACCCCCTCCACGACCCTCCAGAGGGGGTCCTGGGGGTTTTCCCTATACGCCTTGGAGGCCCAGCCGCAGAGGGCCAGGGCCAGAAGCCTCCCGTCGAGGCGCCTGGGGCGCCGGTACGTCCGCAGATACGCATGGGCTAAGGCGGCGGCCACGGCGTCGAGCCAGTGGGGGCGCGGCCCCAGCTTCCTCCTCAACAGGGCCAGCGCCGGCTCCTGCCTGGGCCCCAGCCCCAGCGCCTCCAGCGGCACCCTCTCGCCCATCGCCCTCAAGGCCTCCCTCGCGCCGCCGGCCCGCGCGGCGTAGAGGAAGAGGGCCTCCAGCACCTCGGCGAATCCGCAGGGAGGGCCGCCGCCGCAGAGGACGTAGTACGTCGAAAAGGCCGAGGCGAGCCTGGACAGCTCCGCGCACGCCGCCTTGACCGCAAGAGGGATATCCACTGAACGCGGGGAGGGCCTCTTGATAAAGCCAGCGGTAACGGCATATATCAGGCCGGCCTCAGCAGCTTGACGAGCCTGTCGGCCAGCTCAGCCAGTATGGCCTCCTCGGGGGCCGCCTCGCCGAGCCTCCTCCTCAGGTCGGCGGCCAGCTCGCCCGCCCTCTTCATCAGGCCGTTCACAACCCCGTCTTTATTCTTGAAGCTGGCCGCGAGCTCCTCGACGGCGCGGCGGACGAGGTCGGGCCTCGGGCTCACGCCCATGCCCCTAGGCAAATGCCGGATGAACGCCGCGTGTATGCAGAGGTCGGGGTACGCCCTCAGCACCTCCGGGGACTTGCACTCCCTCAAGACGCCCTCGGCGAGGTCGCGGATCGAGGCGAACGGCCTGGGCTCAGACATGGAGGCAGGCCCTGAGCCTCTCCACGGCCTCCCTCCCCAGGCATCGCTCGGCGGCCTTCAGCACAGCGGCCACGGCGGCTGGATCCAGGCCGCCCCTCGCCCCTCCACCCGGCCCTCCGCCTCCGTCCCCATGATCCCGGCGCACCTCTGCGTGGAGGACCCGCCCAGACGCGCCGCCAACGTGATCGAGGCCGTTGGCACCCTTCGCGCCGCCCTCTCCCGAGCCCTCCGGAGACCCTCCGCCCGCCTCCTCGGCGCCTGGGGCCGTGCGCCCTCCGCCGGCCGCCTCAGCCTTGCCCGCGATCTTCGACTTGGCCGCCTCCACCATCCTCCTCCAGACCTCCTGCGGCTCGCACTCGACCCTGACCTCGTCGCAGATGCCCGCGAGGCGCAGGACCTCGGCGCGGAAGCTGACCCAGGGCAGATGCCTGGTCCTGGCCACGAACTTGACTATGGCGTTGAGGCCCTCCCTCAGGGGCTCCGCCTCCACGACGAAGGTGACCGCCCTGCAGATCCCCTCCAGCTCGGGCGTCCACGCGACGTCGCCGAAGATGTAGTACAGCCCGCTGCGGTCGGCCGCCGCGATGTAGACCAGGGGGAGGCCCTGCCTGCACGCATCCTCGGCGTGGCTGGGGGGATGCATGTCCCTAAGCGCGTATACGCCCTGCGGGGGAGGCCCCCAGCGCTCGGTCCAGACGGCGCCCCGCCCCGCGAGCCACCGCCTAACCGCCTCTACATTGGTCAAAACCTCTGCGGTCATGCCCCGGCGGAGCGTAGGCAGTTTAGGCGCCGCCTATTTTGCCTACAGCCCGCCGAGGCCTCCACGCAGTCCTTCATAAGTCTGTCAAGAGGCGACCGGGGCACGAACCTGCCGAGCATCAAGTCGATGTGGGGCATCCTGGCGTGGTCCAGCCAGTAGAGCCACTCCGCAAGGGCGTGGTTGCGCCTGCCCCTGCTCCTCGCGTTGGCGACCCAGACGTAGCCCCGTGCCGCAAGGCCTCTGAGCTGGGGCGGAAAAGCCATGGAGATGTAGTAGTGGGGGTCCACGGCCGTGGGTATCTCGGGGATGTATCTGAGGAGGGTGGCGGCGTTTCTCTGCCAGCTCCGCTTGACGTCGTCGAAGGGGAGGAGCAGGTAGGCCGGGGAGATCCTTATGTCCGCGTCCAGCTCGGCGCCCACGTCCACCCGGGGGAAGGGGGTCCTGGCGCCCATGCCGACGCGCCGCCGGCGGACGTAGTCCTCCCAGCAGGGGGCGCACTCCCCCTCGAACTCCACGCCGGCCAGCAGGATCCACATGGTGGACGGCGCGCTGAAGCTGTAGTCCACAAGGCCCGGGAGGTCCTTTATCCCCACATCCCTACCCCTCTCAATAAAAGCATCTACGCAGCGGCCCAACAGCTCCTCCCAGGCGCGGGGGTCGCGGTGGATCAGTATGGAGGGGTCTACGCCGGGCCTACAGGCCATGGCCCGGGAGGCGCCTCTGGGATCCGAAAAAGCGGCAGAGGGGGCCTCCGGCGCGCCCTCGGCGCGGGGGCCGGGGCGGCGCGACCGGCGCCGCCTCTCCGCGGCGCGCGCGGCGGGCATACGCCCTGGGGGATGTATATACATCCGGCGTGGCCATATATACCTCCCGCCGAGGCGGGGCGCGGCCCGGCGCAAGGCCCGAGGAAGGGGCCCGACGCGCGGGCGGCCAAGGCGCAGTCCGGCATCGGGCGGAACGCGCAGCCCAACCAAGCGCCCACGCGCCGCGGCGCAGACACGACGGCAGACACGCGCCCCACTAAAAACGCGCTAGCTACGCCCGAAGGAGTGGAGGGAGACACCTTCCAAAAACTTCCCCGCATGGAGATACGGCATCCCTTATAGTTTCAGCGGGGACTCTCCACTGCGGCCTCGATCACCCGTGGAGATATTAGGCTGGGAGGGGCTGAGTCCGTGTTCGTGCGGCTCGGCGACGTGGTCAGGGCGTTGAGGGCGCTTGAGGCGAGGGGCGGGTCGGCGCGCCTCGCGCTGTTCGAGCGCACGTGGGGCCCCTACGCGTACGCCGCCCTGGGCCTGGCGCTGGAGTGGGGGCTGGCTGAGAGGAGGGGCGACGTCTACAGTCGGGGAGGGGCAGGAGGCTACTCCGCGAGCTCGACGGATGCCCCGTCGAGGCTAGGGCAGTGAGGGGGAGGCTGCTGGAGACCCCGTTCGGCGAATACGCCGTGGAGCCCACGGCCGGCGGCCTGCTGTCAATAGCGTACAAGCTGGCCGAGGCATGCCGCGAGAGGCCGCAGATAATGCATAGGAGAATCGTGGAGGAGGCCGCGAGGGCCGCCGCAAGGGCGCCCGGGCTCGAGAGGTGGCTATACCCGCCGCTGGCGACGAGATGAGGCGGTTCGAGGCCCGCGGCCACGCCCGGCCGCGGAAGGCGCCGCTAGTAGTGGTAGTAGTACAGCTTCAGCAGGGCCATCCTGCACTCCTTGCCGTTTAGGTCGCTACAGCTCTCATAGACGGCGCGGAAAAGCGGCTGAAGCACTGTGCCCCTATACGCCGCAGAGCCCCACAGGCCGTGCAACCTAACCGCGTCGGCTCTGCCCTCCACAGCCGCCAGCAACATGAAGGCGAGCCGTGCCAGAGAGTATCTAGGTGCCAGGACTTCCACTAGGGTTCTCCCGTCCACCCTATCCAGCAAGGGACGCGTCTCCGGCACTACTTTCCCTATACATGATCTCAACAGCTCGATAGCCGCTTGATCACCTGCGACGGACGCCGCGGCGTCAACGCGGTCTTCTGTCTCAGGTAATTGGTCGCATTCTTCAAGGGCTTTGTCTCTCTGCAGGCGATCAGCCACCATCGATAGGGTAAGCAGAAACACTGTACTAAACTCCCCTGTGAACGTCTCCAAGACCTCTTCTCGCGGGACTCCTTCGCCCACGCCGAGCAGTTTTAGCATAAGCCTAACAGCCACAGAGACCAACGGTGAGTACTTTAGCAACTCTTGTTGCTTTCTCAGTTGCTCCGCTGCCAGCTCCCCCTTGCCAGATGCCGCAAGGTAGACCAAATACTCGCTGAGTAGAGGAGGTGCTAAAAAGTGTATGTCAGGTGATCTGAGGCGTTTCTCCGTCTCCTCCCACAGCTCCCGGAGGCCCTCCGCCGTCTTGAGGAGCTCTTCCCAGTTCCCAGCGGCGATGACGCGGGCCTGCAGAGCAGGAGTGCGGACGGCAAGGTAGTCTATCCACGCTTCTCGTCTTTTGTAGGTCTCAGCTATTTTTTCCAACTCCCCAGCCGTCTCCTTAAGTCTCTTTACGTCTAACTCGCCTCTCTCGTCTACGGCGTGGACCAGCTTGTAGTCGGCTAGGTCATGCGTTAACCAAACCCACAAATCCTCAATGACTCCCTTGACGTCTTTGGTTGGGCTTCGTGCCGCTATCCACTCGGCAAAATCCGCGTCGCTATCCATAATCTCCTTTAGCTCCTCTGAGCTGGCCGTTGCCACTTTTTCCAGTGTTTTCTTTACGGCATCGCCCTCCCCTACCAAGTCGACCAAGCCGCAGTATTCCTGCACATGCGGCGCCAAGCTGTCGCGTTCCAGCGCTACGGCCAACACAGACGCCTCGGCAACTGCGCCAAGCAGACCACGCCCTCTAACCTCGCTGTACAGCCGGCACATCTCCACAACGGCATCTTTCTCACTCTTCCAAGTGCGCTTTAGTCGCATTCTTAACAAGCTTGAATAGGCGCTGATGGCCTCTACCAGAGGCCAGCGGCTACCTGCCACAGGCAAGCGATCCTTGATCCGTTGCAGTTCGGCGTAGATGTAGTCCATAGTTTCATCATCCACCACCTCTAGCTCAAAGGCGGCGATAGCCAACGCGGTGACGTATCTATGGGGCGCCTTCTCGCCTAGAGGCCGCAACGCCGCCAAAACCGGCAACATAGGAGCTTGATTTGCAACTTGTTCCACCGCAAATGACGCCGCGTAAAGTAGCATGTCGGCCGTCTCCTCATCCACCTCAGCCCAGGCCGCCAACGTCGCCAGACCCAAGGCGTAAAAGACCTCAGGTAAACCGAGGCCTCTCCTTCTCCACCTCGCCGCCAGCCCCTCCGCTGTCTTCTTCGCGGCGTTTACGGCCTCCGCGTCTGCGAAGGGGGAGAGTATGTTTAATTCTCTTATGTGCGCCAGTTGCGCCACGCCTACTGAAAGCAGCGGTATCTCGCCGTCTATCGTCAAGTACGCATCCACGGCGCAGGGCTTCAAGGCGCCGCCCAGAGCCTCCGCCGTATCCTCCCGCAACTGCTCCCTCCCAGGCAACATGTAGTGTTCGGCCAGCGCGTGGCCTGCGATGAGGGCCGCCCTCTCCCAGCAGCGCTTACCCTCGCCGCCCTTGAAAACGGCGGCGAGCCTCCTGTTCACAAAAGCCAGCAGAGACATATCCAATTCCCGGTCCTTTTCGGGAACGCCGAGCTCGGCGAGGATTTTGCCGCCTTCCTTCTCCACCTCGCCGCGGGCCCAGTCCAGCGCCCTAATTAAGTCGCCCAAGTCCTCTCTGTACTGCTTCCTTGCATCCTCGCCGTAGAGGCCGGCTAGGTCTCTCAGCGCCTCCTCCACGAGGCCTTCGTGCCACTGGGCTAGCCATTTGGCTATGGGTTGGAGGCCTGCCCTCAGCAGGTCCCACTGGGGTTTGGTGAGTTTCTCTATCTCCTCTGGCTGGTAGAAGACGGCCCCGTCCTTGGCCTGCGTAATATACGTCACGCCCTCCGGCACCGGGCCGAAGACGGCGTGGAGGAGGAGCGGCACGGCGGCTCTATACATGAGCCTAACCCTCTCCTCCTCGCTACTACGCCACAGCAACACGTCGCGGATGTAAAAGGCGAAAAAGAGCTTCGGCCCCCTCCTCGAGGCCTCCAAAGCCCTCTCCACGTCGCCCGCATCGCACTCGTTGCCCTTCAGCCACAGGCCGGCGTATTTGGCGGCCAGTGTGTACCCGCCGTTGAACTGTGCTATTTTCTCCGCGAGCTCTTTGTAGTTGTCTTGGCAAGTGGAGTACCGCATTACGACCTCGTGGAGGAACTCAACGTCGTTTAAGACAGCCTCGACGACGTATTTCTCCACAGCCTCTTTCGTCTCAGGCGGCAGGTCGCGGTACAGCTTATCCGGCAGCACCACAAGCGCCTTGGCGCCGCCTCCAGCCGCGCAGAGGGCCTCCTCAACCGCCCGCCTCATCCTTTCCTTTTCTTTCTCAGCCTCCTCCCCCATGGCGCGGGGCTCGTAATACGCCGTGAGAGGTATCGGGTCGTAGAGAACGAGAAATCTCCTGCCCGTGTACCTCTGCAGATTCTCCAGGGAGGAGGCGAAGCCCGTCTTTACCTCCTCGGCGGAGACCACCGCGTCTGCGGCTCCGCGCCAGAGGCTGAGCCAAGCGACGTAGGCCGCCAGCGTGGACTTGCCGATGCCGTGCGGCCCCACCAAAAGCACCATCCCGTCCCTCTCCAGTCTCTCCAGGACCTCCTCCGCCAGCTTCCCGAAGAAGCCTCCGGTCACCACATCCACAACCACATCGGCCTGCCCCTCAGCTAGGCGCGTCTTCACCTTGGGCGCCCCGCCCTCCACCACGAAGTTGTGGTAGAGATACCCCGCCTCCACGTCGCCTACAAACGCCACTTTAACCCCAGCCAGAACGCCAGAAACCTGGGTCTTGACATCCTTTAGGGCATCCTCGACCTCCCTAAATCTGCCCTCCACCTCCCGCCTTATCGCCTCCTCCAGCCTCTCCAGGTCCTGCCCAGTAGCTAACCTGCCCTTGGCTAGGGCGGCTAGGCTTCCGACGAGGGCCTTGAAGGCCTCGACGTCCATGCCCCACTCCAGCGCCACCTGGTCCACCAACGCCTCGTAGCGGCCGTCGTCTATGTAGTGCTCGGCGTCGAGGGCCCTCCTCACGAGCCCGGCGAAGCCCGCAGCGACCTTATCCCGCGGCTCCCTCCTCCCGGCGAGGAGCTCCAGGAAGCGGGCGGCGAAGCCCGCCAGCTCCTCCCTACCAACTCCCGCCGCCTTCGCAAGAAATGCGAGAAGGGACCCGACGGCGCTTGGCGCCGCCGCCTGGAGAACCGCCGAGACGGCGAGAGCCGGGGCGAGGAGCTCCGCCAGAAGGGCCGATGCCATCTTAAAGCGGAGGCTTACCAGAGCCTCCTTCGCCACATCTCTAAACCCCACGGCGCCTGGGCTCAGGGCGAGGAGGGCGTCCCGGCCCCTCCTGAGCTCCCCGGCCTCCCCCGGCCTGAGGAGCTTCGGCGAGATGCCCGCGCCGAGCCCCCTATGCTCCACCTTGGCCACCTCCAGGAGCTTCTTGTCGACGCCCTCGGCCGCGTCTTCGAAGAGCTTCGGCAGGTAGATCAGCTCGGCCCTCCTCCCCAGCCTCTCCTTCAGCTCCACGGCCTGGATGGAGCTCTCCACAGCCACCACCACGCGCGCCTCGGCGCCTCTCTTCTCGAGCTCCTCGGCGCTGGGCGGGTCCTCCACGGCCAGGCCCCTAGCCCGCAGCTCCTCCGCGAGCCTCGGGTAGGCGTAGGCCCTGATCGCCGTGCCCTCCGCCTTGTCCTCCCTCAAGAGCCTCTCCAGCATGTACCCGCGGGAGGAGCCCGGCGGAACCAGGAGGAAGACGCCGGGGCGGCTCACGAGCTCCCTCACGCGGGGGTAAGCCGCCTCTACGACACGTTCATAAAGCTCAGACACAGTAATGGGTTATTTAAAGGAAATATTTAAATTTTAAGAGTAGCTTTAGCTATTAGCCTATTTCTCCACTTGATTGTATATCCTTTTACCTTAATGTGATTGCTGTCAGATAAAAATGAAAAAATGCTAAGTCGTACGACTATAGATAAAGATATAAATAAATTATAATAATCTATTTTATAATTATATTATTATTTTAATTAATAATTACCTATTTTTTATATTATTAATACAGAGATCTTTATGCATTTCTATAATCTGTCTTAGGTTTGCCTCTAACAAGTCCTCCGTGCTGTACCTCTTCCCGTCTCTGGCCTGTAGATGTATGAACGCCCCTCTTCGGCGGCTCCACACGAGGGCGGCGCCGTCTTTCTTCGCCCAGTAGACCCAAGCCGAGGTGTCGTAGCTGTCCACCGCGCGGAAGACCCTCCGGAGGGAGTTCATGGATATGCCGAACACGTGTATCTTCGCGCCGCCCAGCGCCCTCTTCACCTCCGACACGATACTCTCCACGAGCCTGGGGCTCTTCATCATGCATATGCTTCCGAGGCCCCACAGCCCGAACCTCCGCGGCGTTATGCCGTGTTGCCTGTAGAGATCCAGCGACTCCAGCCATTGGGAGGGGTCGTCGAAGCCCTGCAGGACCGGCACCACCTTATCGAGCACGCCGAGCTTCTCCGCAAGCGCCGCCACCTCCACGCCGTATTCCACGGTCTTTCTGATGCCTTCTGCCACCGGCAGGCCCCGCGGCGCTAAGATGTCCAGCGGGAGGTCCAGCGTGGCGATGAGGTCGGCCCCAACGACGTTAAGCGCGAAGTCCAAGTATTGCGCGGGCGTGTAGGGGTATCCGCCGCCCTTGAACTTGGCGTAGAACTGTTGCGCGCCTGAGTCCAGAAAGACCAGCCCTCCGAGGGAGCGCACAGCCTCGAAGTCCCCATCCTGCCTGAACTTTCCGCCGTTCCAATACCTGCCCGCGGACAGTAGCCAGTTGAGCGGCCTTATCCCGCTCTCCACGGCGACCCTAAGCGCCACGTCTGCGCCAGCTAGGTAGATCTCAGGACAGGGCGGATCCGTCTGAGTTATGGCTAAACCTGCAAGAGTTAAGCAATAGGTTCTGCCCGACTTTCTCAAAATACCTATCTCTTCTAAGTACTTTAGAACCTTGCTTAAATGCCCCTTGGTTCCTCTTCTAAATTCGTCAGCTATCTCTTCACGAGTGAGACAGGAGCTATGCTTTCTAATATATATTTCAAGTACGCATATGCGTGCCCCCATCGCGCGACCGTAGCTTTTCTCGCAGTCTATACCATTTAGTTTTTTGATGAGCTCCCACATCTCGACCAGTCGAGAAAATACTCGTTTTTAAGTTCTATTACTTCTCGACTGGTCGAGGAAAAAGAATTTTATTTTATTGATCCGGATTCCGAACGTGGATAATAAGGAATCCTCATTCGCACTGAGGAATCCGAAGAATTTCAAGCAACAAGAAAACCTAGAAGTAATGCTTCTCGGCATTCTCTGTAAGTATATCCAAGCCTCTATCGATGCATACATAGATAATATTATGCCTTTTTCTCTGGAAGAGTTGTTTATGATTTTATCGAAAAAAGGATTGAGAACTACACGAGAAACTATTAGAAAGACACTAGAACGACTAATCGCCAAGGGATTTGTTGAGCGAGATGGGAAAGGACTCTATATCTGTGCCCGGAAACAAAGCACACTAGATATGTTTCTGGGGTCTGATATCTGTAAAAAATTTGGTAAATCATCAATATGCGAAGTATCATTAGATAAAATTGAATCTACTAAATCATTTGCTCACGAATTTCTCGAGAAAGTTAAACAGAAAGGAATAAGAATTCGCAAAATCAAAGAACTGAATGATAAGATTTTGAGAGAGCTTGGCGCCTCTGCCGTCGATGATAGTAGCAACCCTCTACATGTTCACGTGACTTATCAATCGCACGTAGTCAGCGTTAGCGCGAGAATTAGGATCGGCGGCATTGCGCCGTTCACGATAGAGATATACGATGGCTTGCCGAGGGTAGATATGGACGGCGCTGTGGAGTTCCTGCCTGAGCACATCAGGGAGGGGGGCGCTGTGGAGTTTCTAGTACAAAGATTCAAAAGTCCGTTTTCAGAGCCTCGCCTTGTTATAGAAAACATACCAAGTGATTGGAGTTTCGAGCAAGTAAGCGATTTTGCAAGAAAATTAAATGAATATGATATAATAGAGTTCCAACTCCAGCTGATAGAACATGCAATTGATAGAGCAAAACGGAAAGCTTCATCATTCGATATGGCTATCGCTTTCGTCGACGGCTCGATCGTACCAGGTCACCTAGACCCGAAGATTACGCCTGACTCTGACGGACTCAGAGAGTGGCCGCCTGATATGGCAAAAACACTTATAGATCGTAAAATGAAAATCCTACATCAATTTATTGATATTTATGATAAAATCGTATATAATCCTAGACAAGATGTAGTTTTAGTAGGTGCAATAAAAAAAGCTATGGATAGGAGCTTACAGGTGGAAGTGAACAGCTACTATGATGCCACGGACCAAGAGCTTCTCAGCAATGCCTTAACAGAGGAGGATGTTATTCTAGGCCCATTCAGAAAACATAGAGTTAGGGAAAGTCTTGTAAAAGAGTTAAAGAATTTCTCAATATCATATCATGACGAAATTAATATTCAATCATATTATATATTCAAGTCTAGAGTTTTGATGCCGCTACAGGTAGACATAGTATTTCCTAAAGATATGGGGCCTGAGGAGCGCGAATATATAGTAGACTTGGTAGCCCACCTAGTAGAGGAGAGCGAGAAGCATACCTATATAGCCAGACAGAATGGAGAGTTTAAAGCGGTTCCTACACTACGTCCTATACGGCTTGTGGATCTGGAGGTTAGCAAGAAAAATGAACAAATAACTAAAGTTGTGGAGAAAGAGCTCTATGGCAAAATGTATGAACTATTGGAATATCTTGCCAATCTGCCTATTACCGAAGGCGCGCTATTTGTCTACATGTCCCATCTAAAGAAGCTAAGGAGGTTGGGCTAACTATGACTACGCGGAGTAGCCCGATAGGCATAGTGTCGGCGGAGGTGGAGCCGCCAAATACGACATATTGCTGGGTTGCTTTAAGTAATAGTGATGCTGTAAGGAAGGGCAGCTTTGTAATTATAGAAGATGCGAAAAGACCTCTAAAAATTATAGGACAGGTAGTGGACGTAGTAAACAGCGTTGAAATCCTAACCGCGAGTGGCAGGGAACAGATGTTAAGATCCGGCAAAAAGGCCGAGGAAATTATTAAAGATGCGTTAAGTAGGCCAGACTTCTTTAAGATTTATATAAAAGTAAAATTGCTATATAAGATAGAAGAAAATGGATCTATCACGGCTGTGGATACGGCACCCACAGACACCAGCCAAGTCCTCTTAAGCGATGCACAGCTCCTCCCAGATGCCTTGGGATTCTCTAGAGATGCCCGTAGAAGTATCTGCATCGGCACTCTCTACGCCGACCCTGGGGTAAACGTCTGCCTAAATCTTAACGAGTTGCTGGCCCACCACATAGCGATCTTTGGCCAGACCAATAGCGGCAAGAGCTACGCGACGGGGGTGATAATAGAGGAGGCCGTTAGTAAGAGGGTACCTGTCGTAGTGTTCGACCACTTGGGCGAGTATCTCTCTATGGCAAGGGCTACGGACGGCGGTAAGGGTCTAGACATTATCAGACTGGCGCCATACGAGAACCTCTTCATAGATTTCGAAGACGTGATGAGGGCGCCACAGATACTTACCACTCTAGACGTAACCGATGCGCAGCTCAACTTACTGAGGGATGCTTATACCGAGGCTAGGGGCCGCGGACTCAGGGGACTGGGGGCCGTGAAGTGGCTCTTAGAGGATGTTAAGACGCAGAAGGGAGAGAGGAAGCGGCTTTACCTCATCGGGAGGAGCCGGGGATATTCCATAGCCACAGTTGACGGCCTCAGGTGGAAAATAGAGTCTCTTTTGAGCAGGGGAATTTTTGGAGAGAAATTCGACATAAGCGACGCCGTTAGTCCTGGCCGTCTTACTGTTGTTGACCTATCTATGACGGACGTCTCGATAAATAGCCTAGTTATTGCCATATCACTTTATAAATTGTTTGAAGCTAGAAAGAGCAATAAGATACCTCCACTACTTGTAGTGATAGAGGAGGCGCATAACTACATCACGCGCGATGAAACGCCCTCCTCGGCAATAGTGAGGAGCTTGATTAGGCAGGCGAGGCATTGGGGTATAGGCGTCGTGTTGGTCTCTCAGAGGCC
>Ga0080005_168880_pt1 | contig 18252 bp, 19 predicted proteins | sample JossMetagenome_2_FD_69208 | JGI IMG/M metagenome (GOLD analysis project Ga0080005, IMG submission 69208) | Hot spring sediment microbial communities from Joseph's Coat, Yellowstone National Park, USA - JC3_ASED (SPADES assembly) (version 2) | ecosystem: Environmental > Aquatic > Thermal springs >... | reverse complement strand
CGCGAGGGGGAGGCGAGGGCGGTGAACCCGGAGGTTGGCATGTTCGGTATAATCGACGACGTGAACCCCGAGGACGACCCCGAGATCTACAGGGTGCTCACCGACCCGGAGGCTGAAGTGATCTTCTCCAACGTCCTCCTCACCGAGGAGGGAGACGTCTGGTGGAGGGGCAAGCCCGGCGAGCCGCGGAAAGGGCTCAACTACGCGGGCCCCTGGTGGCCGGGTAAGCTCGACGAGCAGGGTAGGGAGATCCCGCCCTCCCACCCTAACGCGCGCTTCACGGTTAGCGTACGCCACCTGGCCAAGCTGGACCCCGGGATCGACGACCCGCTGGGCGTGCCCGTTTCGGCTTTCGTGTTCGGGGGTAGGGACTCTACAGCGTGGCCCCCGGTCGAGGAAGCGTTCGACTGGGACCACGGTATCGCCACGAAGGGCGCCGCCCTCGAGTCGGAGAGGACGGCCGCGGTGCTGGGCAAGGTCGGCGAGGTGGAGTTCAACCCCTTCGCGATCCTCGACTTCCTGCCGATATCGCCGGGGGCTTTCGCCGAGCTCCACTTCCGCTTCGCTAGGCGGCTGAGGAAGGTGCCGAAGGTTTTCGGGGTCAACTACTTCCTCCGGGGGCGCGACGGCAAGTACCTGGCTGAGAAGAGGGACAAGAGGGTTTGGCTGAAGTGGATGGAGCTCAGGGTGCACGGGGACGTCGACGCGGTCGAGACCCCGACGGGGAGGGTGCCGGTCTACGAAGACCTGCGGCAGCTTTTCGACAGGGAGCTTGGGAAGGAGTTCAGCGAGCGGCTCTACGAGGAGATGTTCGCCGTCAGGGTCCCGCAGCAGCTCGCGAAGCTGGAGAGGGTCTTGGCGATCTACGAGAGGATCCCGGACTCCCCTCCCCTCCTCCTCGAGATCCTCCGGGAGCAGGGGAAGAGGCTCAAGGAGCTCCGAGCAGAGCGCGGCGATTGGGTCAGCCCCTTCGCGCTCGACAAACGCTGACAAAAGCTTTTTCCCCGGGAAAGAAAGGGGGCGCCGTGCCGGGGCTGGGAGCGGTCGGCGAGATAGCGAAGCTGGTAGTCGGCTGGCTCGTCTCGGCTTTTGCCGTGTGGATTGCGCTGAAGCTGTACCCGGGCAAGCAGAAAAGGGAGAGCTTCGGGGGCGCTCTGCTCACGGCGCTCGTTGGCGCGCTCATCTTCTGGCTGTTCTCCATCGCGAAAGTACCCTTGGGCACGGTGATCGCGCTCGTCGTGTGGCTCTACGCTCTGAAGAAGATACAGGGCGTGGGCTGGTTAGGAGCTGCGGCGCTCGCCGTGCTCATCTACATTTTCAACGCGCTGCTGGGCTTCTTCCTGCCCACGATCCTGTAGCTAAAGATTTTTTAGCGAGCCGCGCGCCCGCTCTGCGCGAGTGAGCTCAAGCGCGAGCTGGGCTTAGGCTACGCTACTCTCTTCGGGGTGGGGCTGATCCTCGGCGCCGGCATATACGTTCTGGTAGGTAGAGCCGCGGCGATCGTGGGCGACGGGGGTTTGGCCAGCGTCGCCTTCTCAGCCGTCATGCGCGCGCTAACCGGTGCTGGCCGACCTCCTCATCGCGGTGTTCGTCGCCGTCAGCTTCGCGGATTGGGTGGTTTGGGTGAGCACCGCTTTAACCGCTGCCCTCGGCCTCGCCCTCTACAGGGAGCCGGTCAGCCGCCCAGCTTGGGCAGGGTTTCGGCGAGGCCCGACCTGATCATCGAGATCGCGATCGCGGCGAGCAGCAGGGAGAAGATGCGCGAGAGCGCGAGCACCGCGTTCTTGCCCACCTTCGAGAGGATCGCGCCGCTCTTCGCCAGCACGAGGTAGGCGATCAGCGTGTTGGTGGCGATGCTGAAGACCGTGGGGGCCAGGCCGTAGACCCTGCTGAGGTAGACGACCGTGTACATGCTGCCCGGCCCGGCGAGCAGAGGCGTTGCCATGGGCACGATCGCCACCTCCTCCGCCCTCAGCGTCTCGGCTTCGATGCGGCCGAACATCCCCTGCAGGGCTATCGTTAGGAGCACGATGCCCCCAGCGACCTTGAAGTCGGAGAACGAGACGCCGTAGTAGTCGAGAACGCTCGTGCCGGCGAACGTGAAGAGCAGGAGGAGGGTGGAAGCCACGACCACGGATTTGGCGAAGACCCGCTCCCTCTCCTCCTCGCTCATCCCCGCCGTCAGCGCGTAGAATATGGGGATGTTGCCCAGCGAGTCGAAAACCACGAACAGCATCGCGACGGCGTCCAGCAGCTGCCTAACCTGCTCGATCATGGGCGAGCACCGCTCGCGCAGCCTAAAAGCCTTTAGCCGCGCGCCGCTGCGCAAGCGCGGCGATGACCAGCATCGGGGGACCGGTGACCGGCACCGACCTCGCTGACCCGGAATCCTCGCGCTCGCCCGAGCAAGCTTGAAAGCTGGGTAGCCTGAAGGGGGCGGGGGATGACGAGGGAGGTTTAGGGGGTAGCGGTGGCCGCTACCGTCGCTCCGACCCCGCGCGCCCCTAACGCTTTTCTACTCCGCGCGGCTTTCGGCTCCCGATGCTCCTCAGCAGGAAGCTGTGGTTCAGCGAGAAGGAGTGCAGGGTGTGCGGCAAGCGCTCGCCGCTGGTATCCGAGGCGATCGGCGTGTGCCTCGAGTGCCTGCGCAGCGATCCGAAGGCCGTGGAGGTGGCGCTCGAGGGCCACAGGCGCGAGAGGTTGAGCCTCGGGCTCCCTCCCGAGCCGCCGCGCGACCCGAAGGGCCTGCCGTGCGGCCTCTGCGCGCTCGGCTGCAGGATCCCCGAGGGCGGCTTGGGCTACTGCGGGCTCGTCAGGAACGAGGGGGGCAGGCTGAGGCACCTCTCCGGCCAGCCGGGCAGCGCGATCCTCGAGTGGTACTACGACCCGCACCCGACGAACTGCGTCGCCTTCTGGTTCTGCCCCGGCGCCACGGGCCTCGGCTACCCCAAGTACGCGGTCAAGCCGGGGTGCGAGAGGGGCTACGCCAACCTCGCCGTCTTCTACGGCGCTTGCAACCACAACTGCGCTTTCTGCCAGAACTGGTTCTTCCGCTACAACACCACCTCGCGCGGCCCCCGCGTCGGCATGGAGGAGCTGCTGCGGGCCGCCCTCGACCCCCGCGTGACCTGCGTCTGCTTCTTCGGCGGCGACCCGGCGCCCCAGGTGCTCCACGCGCTCGCGTTCTCGCGCGAGCTCCTCTCGAGGGCTAAGGGGAGAGTGATGAGGGTCTGCTGGGAGTCGAACGGCCACTTCAGCCCCAAGCTGCTCCCCAAGGTGGTGGATTACTCGCTCGTGAGCGGGGGCATCGTGAAGTTCGACCTGAAGGCTTGGAACCCGAACGTCTACAAGGCTCTGACGGGCGTGGACGCAGGCCCGCTCTACGAGAACGCGGCGTACGTGGCGAAGAGGGGGCTCGAGAGGCCAGAGGTGCCGCTCTTCACAGCCAGCACGCTCCTCGTCCCCGGCTACGTGGACGAGGAGGAGGTGAGGGGGATCGCCCGGTTCCTCGCCTCCATCTCGCCCGACATACCCTACAGCCTCCTCGCCTTCCACCCGGACCACAGGATGCGCGACCTGCCCCCCACCAGCAGGAGGCACGCGGAGGAAGCGCTGAAAGCGGCGAAAGAGGAGGGGCTGACGAGAGTGCGCGTCGGCAACCCCTGGCTCCTCGGCGACTACTACTAGCGCACGCGGTGGGAAGGGATTTACGGTGGGAAGCGCCACTATTGCTGTGAGCGTTAGAGCGAGAGTGGATTCGAAGGGAAGAGTCTTGATTCCCAAGAGCTTAAGGGAGTTAGCCGGGATCAGGGAGGGCGACGAGGTGCTGGTGAGCGTGGAAGGCGGTAAAGTGGTGATCGAGAAAGCTGGAGACCCCTGGAGGGAGCTCGCGGAGCTTTTGAGCGATCTGACCTTCGATAGGAGCTTGCGGAGGTTGGCGGAGGATGCGGCAAAAAAGGAGATTCGTGAAAAGTTTGCTTCTTGAGACGAGCTTTCTGCTTGCTCTTAACCCTTTGGATAGGAATCACAGCTGGGCTGTAAGCATTCTTAACGAGTGCCGTCGCAAACACATCAAATGCTACTTGTCGCCGGCGGCGCCGGTAGAAGTTTCCTTAATGCTCAAAAGTAGGGGCTTCGAAGAGAGCCGTATCAGCAGGGTGCTAAGGCTGATGGAAAGCATCGTAGCAGGAGCTGAGGTGCGTAGCTTGAATCTAGGGCTCTCGCATGCGGCGAAGGCGGCTGTGTTGCGTGGTAAATACCCTGAGTTGGGCTTTTTTTGATTCGCTGCACGCCGCTCTCGCTATAGAGGAGGGACTCGAGTATGGGGATCTCGACGAGACCGTAAGGAATGTCGTGGAAAGAGAAAGATCCGGCTGAAGAGCTCCGGCGGATGAGGTAAGCTCAGCTTTCGCTCAAGCCCGTACCACCAGCTCCATCTGGCGCGCCGCGTTTTACCACTTCCTTACCATTAAATAGGCCGGTGTTCTTTCTCGCGCGTGAGCACTAGAAGCATCGGGAGAGGCAAGTGCCCCAAGTGCGGCGAGGAGGGTTCTTTGATCGTGAAGAGCGTGGGCGGCAAAGAGTACGTATACGTCAAGCACGGTAGGACTTGGCATTACGTAGGGCCTCTCGACAAGGTGGACGTGAACACGCTCCTAACGGAGCCTACCACCACGCTGCCACTAAACGAAGGCCAGGAGGGGGTTGGGACGGGTGGGAAGGTGAGCGGGCAGCCTAAACCGACGAGCAAAGTGGCGGCAGCGGTGCTGGGTCTCGTGCTGTTAGGTCTCGGTGCAGCCCTCACCGTGCTGGCGGTTTTCTCAGCGTTGCTCATACCGTTCTGGACGATAGGTAGTGTGAGATCGGCCGTAGGCTACATGGCTGGGATCACGGTCAACGGGACGGAAACAGTTTACGCCATCACGCCTCTCAATTCGCCGGTCTCCGTCAGCGTGGCTACGCGCGGTTGCAGCTTCAAGGTTCTCGTCGCCCCATCTTCTTTGCTGCCACATATGGTGAACGCTTCTTGGCTCACGAGCTTGTCTTCCCTCTACCTCATCAAAGCGGAGAACCTCTCGAACCTGCTACCCAGCTTCTCGGGAAACTACACCAGCTACAACCAAGTTCTGGAGCCCGAACAGGCGCTCCTCGTGTGGCCCCATAAAGTCTCGGCAATTCGAGCGACCTTAAACATCACGGTAGGCGAAAAAGCGGAAAACGTCGCCCAGCCCTCGAGCGACGCAACCTTCGTGATCGTAACGATAATCGCTTTAAAGGTAATCCCGCGGCTGTTCGTGGCTGCCGCCTTGATCGTCGGAGGATACCTGCTGTACAAGTGGTCGAAGAGCAGTTGAGCAGGTTAGTACGTTACCTCGTCCGCGCGCTCGCCAGCGCTACAGCGCTAAACGGCAGCGCACTGCGGAACGCTCTGTGATACAGCTTAACCACGTGTGGAGGGTTGAAAAACTCTTCAACTGTCACTCCCTTTACACTAGCTTGTAGAAAGCTTCGAGCGTTCTAAGGGTTGCCCGGTAGCAGAACTCGATGTTGCGGATCGAGACTCGTTCGTCGATGCCGTGCACCATCTTGAGTATCTCCTTCAGCGGCAGGTCGGACTTGAGGGGGACGAAGCCGTAAGCGACCGAGCCGAAAGCCCTGCGGAAGAAGCGCGAGTCGGTGCCCCCGGTGGACATGTACGGAGCGACCGTGGAGCCGGGCGCCTCGCTCGCGACCGCCTGCTCGATCGCTTTGAACAGCGGCGTGCCGACAGGCGACTCGGTGGCGGCGTCCCTGTGGATGAACTCCAGCTCGAAGCCCGAGCCGCCGAGCAGCCGCGAGACGTAGCCGCGCACCCAGTCCTCGCCGTAGCCTGGCAGAAGCCTGCAGTCCACGCTGAGCTCGCAGAGCGAGGGTATGACGTTGACCTTCTCCCCGCCCCTCACGACGGTGGGAGCCAGCGTGTTGCGCAGCATCGCGTCGATCATCGGGGCAGCCTCCTCCGACGCCCTGAGGAGCAGCGGGAGCCCCAGCTTCGAGGTTAGCAGCGGTCTCAGGGGCGCGGGGATCCCCTGCGCCTCGAGCACCTTCTCGAGCATGAGCTTCACGTACGGCTTCACGTCGGGCGGCGGCTGCTTGGAGGCTATGGCTAGAGCGGCCCGCGAGGCTTTGAGCAGCGCGTTGTCGCCGGACTTGGGCATCGAAGCGTGGCCGGGAGAGCCGCGGAAAGCGAGCTTGAACCAGTAGACCCCCTTCTCGGCGACCTGCACGAGGAAGACGCTCCCCCGCTTCCCCGGCATCTCGAAGCCGCCGCCCTCGTTCAGCACGTAGTCGGCCCTCACGAGGTCTGGCCGGTTCTCGACGAGCCAGCCGGCGCCCATACGGCCGCCCATCTCCTCGTCCGCCGTGGCGGCGTAGATGAGGCGGCCCTTGAACCGCTTGGACTCCACCAGGTCGAGGAAGGCGCGCAGCATCACGGCGACCGAAAGCTTATCGTCGAGCGCGCCGCGCCCCCAAACGAAGCCGTCCTTCACCAGGCCCGAGAACGGGTCGACGCTCCACTCGTCGCCGTTCGCTGGCACGACGTCGAGGTGGGAGAGGAGCAGCAGGGACGGCCCCGGCTCGCCCGACTCGGCCCACGCCACCACGCTGCCGCGGCTCGGCGCGCTCTCCACAAGCTCGTGCTCGACGCCCCTTTCGGCCAGCACCTCGGCCACCAGCTTGGCTGCCGGGGTCTCGTTGCCCGGAGGGTTCGTTGTGTTGACCTGTATCAGCTGGGAGAGCAGGTCCACGACGAACTTAACCCGCGCCTCCACGCGCCCCCTCGTTCGAGCCGGCAGATGAACCCTTCCCCCCGCGCTCCTCCGCGTCGCAGGCGCCGGCCTGCAGCTCGAGGAGGAAGAAGGGGATCTCCTCCTCGGAGAGCACGAGGACGCCCTTCGGGTACCTCCGGTGCGCTTTCCCCTTCTTCACCTCGACCCTGCAGCGGCCCGCGATCACGTCGACCTCGTAGCCGTTCCTCCAGAAGTACACTTCCCCGAACCTCCTGTACGCGTGCTCCTGCACCACCCACTCGAGCAGCGCGGCCTCGCTCAGCTCGGCGCCCAGCAGCGTAGCGAACGCTCTCGCCGCGAACGGGTCGCGGAAGAAGATCTTCTTCTCCCTCCTGTAGAGGACCCTCCCGCCCTCCCTCATGTAGGCTACACCGACGAGGAACATGTCCTCCATCAGCCTCACGTAGTCGTGGACGGTGTTGTGCGAGACGCCGAGGTCGCCGGCGATCGCGTTGAAGCTGGTCGCGCCGGGCGCCCTGCTGATCAGCTCGCGCGCCACCATCCTCAGCAGCTTCGGGTCCCTGCCGGCTTTGACGGCGTCCTTCTCCACGCTCGCCACGAGGTCCTCGGCGAACTCCTCGTCGCTGTTCACGCTGCGCGGGTACCCGCCGGTCTCCAGGTACCTCTCGAAGAGCGCGAGCGCGCGCTCCTCCCCCCTCTTCGCCTCGACCCCGTGCACCGAGAGGTACTCGGGGAAGCTGAGCGGCAGCACCTCCACCGTCCTCCCCTCCCCCCGCCTCCCGGGGAACGCCTCCGCGAACCTCTTCAGCCTGAAGGAGGCTGAACCCATCAGCACGAGCACGTCCCGCTCGAACAGGTTGAGGTCCACGTACCCCTTCACCACCCTCCACCAGTCCTCCAACCCCGTGACCTCGTCGAGGATGATCACGGACGACTCGATGCCGTTCGCCTGCTTGAAGCGCCTGTAGAAGTCGAGAACCCACCTCAGCTCCCTCGCGTCCGCCGCCAGGTCGCAGCTGAAGTAGAAGATGGAGCGCGGGTCCCTCGTCTTCACGAGCTCCGACACCAGCAGCTTCGCGCCCGTGGTCTTACCCACCTGCCTCGGGCCCACGACGATGTTGAGCGAGAAGGGCTTCAGCGAGATCTCCCTCAGCCAGGGGGGCACCCACCTCACGCTGGCCCTGCTGTAGTTCCTCAAGTCCCTGTCCCTAGCCTCCCAGTTAGACCACTCCCACCACGGGTTCTGAGCGTAGATCAGCTCCTCCATCCCTTGTCAGTTAGCTGACAAGACCTTTTATACCCTTTGTCAGAGGACTGACAAGCCTGCTCAGGGGTTCTCGTACCAGGCCGGCCTCAGGGACTTCGCGTGCACGCGGGTCAAACCCTCGAGCCTGCTGATGAGCGCTTTCACCTTGGCGAGAGGGGGCTCGGGCAGCTTGCAGCCGTAGTTGTCGTACCCGATGTAGACCTCGGCGGGCCCCACCCGCTTTACCGCCTCGGCGAACTCTTCGAGGTCGAAGTCGAGCACCGGCTCAACGACGATCACCTTGCGGGGCCAATCGAGCTCGGCCATCGCCTCGAGCCGCTCGCTCGGCTTGGGCGCGCGGGAGATCCGCTCGTACCCCTCGTCCCTGTTCGTCTCCACAGTCGCCCCCAGCGTCGCGTTCTCCGGCATCCGGTCCAGGAACTCGAAGTAGCGGGCCGGGTTCTTCGTTAGGAAAAAGAACTCCGTCCGGGGGTTAGCCCTCACCACCTCCAAGACCCTCTCGATCCACCCGCCGGGCACCCACGAACCCCAGAGGTCGCCCATGTCGCTGACGAACACCCACTCGCCGGGCTTGAACCTCCTCGCCAGAGCCCTCTCGTTGAAGGCCGGGTTGAAGCCGTGTAGCGCGTAGTGGGGGTGCCGCTTGAGCCTCGTCAGCGCCAAGCGCCTAGCCCAGCAGTAGCTGCACCCGTGCAGGCAGCCGGTGACGGGGTTCCACGACACGGCCGACCACCTACGCCAACCGCCTCCCGAAGCCCTTCGGCGTGGCGCTGTTGTCGTACACCTCCTCCACGTGGAACAGGTAGACCGGCCTCCCGCCCCTCCTCTCCGGCGGGGTGTAGTGGTACGCGTCGTGAACCAGGTTGACGAACCTGTGGTACGCGTCACCCTCGTGGATGCTCACGACGCAGCGGATCTCGAAGCTGGTCGAAGGAGGCTGGTAGAACACGAGGCACGCTCGCCTCGACCTCTGGAGGATGCTCCACGTGTGCTTCGAGGAGTGGGGAACCCTCAGCGCTAGCTCGACGCTCGCCAGCTTCTCGAAGTCCACGCGCTCCTCGGCCGCTTCTGGCTCCAGGTACACGAGCTCCAGCAGCAGCTTCAAACCCCTAGCGGCGTGCTCCCGCACGATCTCCTCCCGGCTCCGCGCGCCGGCGGCGAGCGCCTCGTCCGTAGCCTTGAGGTGCTCTTCGAGCCTCCTCGCGGCTTCCGTTAGGAACCCCGGCTTCAGCACGTAGCCGACCCCGATCACCTTCCCGTTCACCTCGACGACACTCCCTTCGCCAACCGCGGCCGTGCAGAGCACCGGGTTGTGGCGCGCGAACTCGATGAACAGCAGCCTGGGGTCTTCGAAGCCTCCGCTCGAGAGCTTCGAGAGGAGCTCCCTCCGGGCGAAGTAGTTCCACTCCAGGAACTCCCTAGGGAGCTTAGCCATTGCGGATCCCTGCGAGGGCCGTTTAAAATACCTCCGCCCCACCGTCGACCGAAGGCTTTTTCAACAAGTTCCCGGGACCCCCTTGTGGGAACCTCCTACCCCCTGGTGGAGAAGCTCAAGATACTTGAAGCTGTGGTGAGGGCCCCTCTGTACGGCGTGGTGGGCTTCGCCGGCGGGCTCCTCGTTTACTCTTCGACGGTCGAAGGCGCGAGGGACCTCTGGGCGCTCGACCCGCGAACTGGCGAAAAGCGTAGGCTCACTGAAGGCGGAGTTCACGTGGTGGCGGAGCCCAGGCCCGAGTCGCCTTACGTGATCTACACCAGGGACGTTAGCGGGGGCAGGGAGCTCCAAAGCGTCTACGCGGTCGACGCGCGCAGCGGCGAGAGCTTCGCCCTCGAGGGCTTCGAGCCCAAGCGCGTCCTGGGGATGGGTTTCGACGGGAAGCGGGTGGCGCTCGCCGCGGCTGGGGATGGCATCGAGCTGTGGCTGCTCGAGCTGGGTGGAGGCGCGGAGAAGCTCTACAGGACCGACGCGATGATGTTCGTAACCGACTTCGCGGACGGGCTTGTGGTGGGCCAGGGCGTGCTCAAAGGCAACCCTGCAACCTACGAGCTCTTCATCTTCAACGTGGACGCGCGCCAATTCGAGGTCTACACCCCAAAGGAAGGTTCGGTAAACAAGCAGCCCAAAACGAAGGGAGGATTGGTGCTGTTCGCCACCACCGCGTTCGGTGGCGAAAAGCTCGCGCTGTACAAGCCGGCCAGCGGGGAGCTGAAACCGGTGGAACTGCCGCACCCTGACATGGCGGAGTACAAGCCGGTCGAGTACCTCGACTTCGGCTGGACGGACGGGGAAGCGTGGGCGATAGGCAAGAGGGAGGGGAGGTCGAAGCTCTTCCTCGCGGGTAGGGAGGTGAAGCTGCCGGAGGGCAGCGTGCTCGGCGCCGCCTTCAGCGGCTCCAAGGCGTACGCGACCGTCTCCTCGCTCACAAGGCCCACGAGCATCTACGAGGCCGACCTCGCATCGGGGGGCTACAGGCTCCTGCTGGGAGCCGAGCTACCCCCGGAGGTCTCCTCCCGCTTGGGCCGATCCTACATGATCAAGGTGAAGTCGTTCGACGCCGTCGAAGTGCCCACCTTCGTGCTCGAGAGCGCCGCCGCGCCGAAGCCGGGGCCCACGGTGGTGTACGTGCACGGCGGGCCCTGGAGCGAGGTGGCCGACGCTTGGAGCGTATTCGTCGCCGCGCTGGCCGCGCTGGGCTACCACGTGGTCGCGCCCAACTTCAGGGGCTCCACCGGCTACGGCGAGGACTTCAGGAGGATAGACATCGGCGACCCGGGAGGCGGCGACCTCGAGGACGTGGTGAAGGCCGCGGAGTGGGCGAGGGGTGAGAAGCTCGCTTCGAGGGTGGCGATCATGGGGTACAGCTACGGCGGCTTCATGACCTTCCTCGCCACCGTCAAGAAGCCCGACGCGTTCGACGCGGGCGTCGCGGGCGCGGGGGTCGTGGACTGGGAGGAGATGTACCAGCTCAGCGACGCGTTCTTCCGCAGGTTCATCGACGTCCTCTTCGCCGGCAAGCGCGAGCTGCAGAGGGACAGGTCGGCTACGAACTTCGCCGGCGCGCTCAAGGTCCCGCTCTGCATCATCCACCCCCAGAACGACACGAGGACGCCCCTCAAGCCGGTCCTGAAGTACGCGATGAAGCTCCTCGAGCTCGGGAAAACCTTCGAGATCCACGTGCTACCCGACGCGGGCCACGCCGTAACAAAGATGGACGACGCCCTCAAGCTCCTGCTACCGGCCGCGATCTTCCTCGAAAAGTACCTCGCCCGCTAGCCGGCCCGCCGGTCAGCGCCTGGAGAGCCCAGCTTCTCCAGCTCGCCCGCTACTTTTTCCACGATCCTGTAGTGGAACTTCTCCTCCTCCGCCACCGCCTCCAGGAGCAACCGCTCAACGTCCGAAAGCTCCAGCGAGAGCGCCTTAGCGATTATCTGCGAGTAGGCTTCCTCGCCGGCGAGCTTCTCCGCGTCGTTCAGTTTTCTTAGAAGGGCTGCCAGCTCCTTCGGAGCCGGCTTCCGGCCACCCTCGAGCTCAGCAGCTGCTTTCTCCAGCTCGGCTATGATCCTCTCTCCAGCCGTGCCCAAAGCTCCCTCGCACCCCTCGGATGTGCCGAACAGGGACTGGATGAGCCTCGCGTGGTTGCTGCTTTCCGCTGCGACGAAGCTCAGGGCGGCCGCCAGCGAGGGGTCCTCGACGAGCTTGGACGCTTTTTCGTAAAACTTTGCGGCAGCTTCCTCAAGCGTGGGCGCGCCTCAAAGCCCTAACAGCCAGATCCCGGCTCATAGATCCAGGCCGGGCCTTGAGAGTAAAAAAAGTTTGCCGTGCAGCTAGGTTAAAATTTCTCCCCGTTAAGGAACACAGAGCTGCGCACCTCTCACGTTATCCGAAGCAAATTTTTAATACCGTGCGGATTCCAGTACTGCGTGGCAAAGTATCGAGTAGTAGTTGACAGAAAGAAGTGCGTGGCTTGCGGCGCGGCCCCCGCAGCTTGCCCCGAAGTTTTCGAGCTGGGTAGCGATAACGGGAAGAACCGGGTGATCGACAAGTACAGCGTCGAGCTGACCCCCGAGCTGTCGGTGGGGGTGATACCGGAGGAGCTGTACGATTGCGCGAGGGCGGGCGCCGAAGCCTGCCCAGTCGATGCGATAAGAGTCGAAAGGATCGAAGGGGGTGAAGCGTGAGCTGCCCCGCTTGTTCGAGGTTCCAACCCCACCCCTTGTACCCGAGCTTGGGCGCTTGCTCGCTGAAGCCGGGCGAGCTCGTCGGCTGGTCTTGGTGCGAGGGCTTCTCCCGGTGGAAGCTCGAGGAGCTGGAGGAGGCCCTCGAGAGAACCGGCTACATCTACTGCTCGACGTGCAGAACCGCGCTGACGGATCCCGAGGAGGTCAAGGAGCACGCCGCGAAGGGGCACGCGCTCTACCATGGCGCCCTCGTTGATGAGGCGTTTGGCGAAGAGGCGCCAGCCGACTAGGTGTCCACCGTGCCGGACCACGTCAACCTCCTGCTGGGAGGCCCGCAGGGCGGCGGCCTAGAAACCGCCATGCTCGTGCTAGCCAGGGCGCTCGCTAGAGCTGGGTACGGTCTCTTGGCCGACAGGGAGTACCACTCCAACATCGTCGGCAAGCACAGCTACGTGCACATGCGCGTCTCCCCGAAGGGCTTGCCCAGGTCTCTCGAGTACCCGGTCGACGTGCTGGCTGCGATGGACGCTGAAACCGTCTTCACGCACTTCCCGGATCTAGCCCCTGGAGGTGTGCTGGTTTACGATTCTGGTGTAAGCTCGAAAAGGCTCGACGAGCAAGCCAGCATGGATGAAGCGGCTAGGAAGAGGGTGGCTGAGCAGCTCGCTGGGGTAGGCTTCGACGTCGAATCGCTCGCGGCCCACCTCAGGGACAGCAAAGGGGTGCGACTTGTACCCGTGAACTTCCAGCAGGTGCTGGCGGGAGTGGGGGAACGCTACCGCCTCGACCCGGCTAGGCTGAGCAGGTACGTTAGCTCCATCCTCGTGGGAGCAGTTGCCGCCGTCCTCGGCTTGGATCTCGAACATGTGAAGCACTCTTTGAGCGTTCAGTTCAAGGGTAGACCGGAGATCGTGGAGCCCAACGTTGCCGTTGTGGAAGAGGTTGCGCGGCTCGTACCGGGGAGCGCGAAGGTGCCGCTGAAAGAGCCGGAGCCCCCTTGGAGCGAGGTCATGGTGGTTTCCGGCAACGACGTGGTTGCGATGGCGAAGTTGGCGGCGGGGGTGAGGTACCAGAGCTACTACCCGATCACCCCGGCGGCCGACGAGTGCCTCCTCATGGAGAGGTACGAGTACGTCGAGCTCGATGGTTTCCAGCTGGGGCCCAGCATCGTGCTCCAGGTGGAGGACGAGATAGCCGCCATAACCTCGGCCATCGGCGCCGCTTTGGCTGGAGCTAGGAGCTCCACGGCCACGAGCGGGCCGGGCTTCGACCTCATGGTTGAAGGCCTATCGTACGCCGGTATGATCGAAGTCCCGGTCGTCGTCACCTACTACCAGAGGGGTGGGCCGAGCACGGGTCTCCCGACGAGAGGGGCTCAGAGCGACCTGCTGAGCGCGGTGTTCTCGAGCCACGGCGAGTTCGCAAAGGTCGTGCTCTCTTCGGGAGACCACGAGGAGGCTTTCTACGACACGATGCTAGCCTTCAACATAGCTGAAAGGTACCAGGTTCCCGTTGTGCACCTGCTAGACAAGTTCCTGGCCAACAGCGTGGCGACCATGCCGGTGCCCGACCCGGAGAAGGTGAGCGTGGACAGGGGTCTGCTCGCGAAGCCCGCCCAAGGGTACAGGAGGTTCGACGCTAGGTTCCCGGTCTCGCCGAGGGCTTTCCTGGGCGAGGGGCCGCCCATGTGGTACACGGGGGACGAGCACGACGAGTACGGGCACATCAGCGAGGACCCAGTCAACAGGGTGGCGATGTACTCGAAGAGGGTGGAGAAGCTGAAGCTGATCGAGAGGGAGCTGCCCAGTGAGCAGAAGGTGGCCGTCTACGGCTCCGATACGCCCGACTTCCTGGTCATCGGATGGGGTAGCGTGAAGGGGGTTGCCCTAGACGCGCTCGAGGAGCTGGAGAGGAAGGGGTTCGAAGCTGCTTACGCGAACCTGAAGCTGCTTCACCCCTTCCCGAAGCAAGAGATGGAAGAGCTCCTCCGCAGGGCTCGAGAGGTCGTAGCCGTGGAGCACAGCTACGAAGCGCAAGTGGGGAAGCTGGTGGCCATGTGGACCGGCCGCTTGGTCGAGAAGAGCGTGGTCAAGTTCACCGGGAGGCCCATAACCTTAAGAGAGCTCGTTGAAGCGCTCGAGCTCGTCTTTTCGGGCAAAAAGGAGCGGGTGGTGCTCTCGTATGGCGCGTAGCCCCAGCGACTACAGGACCGAAGTTTGGGTGGACTGGTGCCCAGGCTGCGGGAACTTCGGCATACTCGCGGCCGCCGCGAGGGCTTTCGCCGAGCTGGAGCTCGACCCCTCGAAGGTCGTCGTGGTCTCGGGGATCGGCTGCTCTGGGAAGACATCGCACTTCCTGAAGGTGAACGGGGTGCACGCGATCCACGGCAGGGCGATACCCGTCGCCACCGGCATCAAGCTGGCGAACCCCGAGCTCACGGTGGTCGTCCACGGCGGCGACGGGGACTTGCTGGGCATCGGCGCCGGGCACTTCGTGGCCCTCGGCAGGAGGAACCTCGACATCGCTGTGGTGCTCCACGACAACAGGGTTTACGGCCTCACGAAAGGCCAAGCCTCGCCCACGCTGCCCTACGGGGTGAAGACGAAAGCGCTAGCCTACCCCAACGTCCACTTCGCCGTGAACCCCATCGCGCTCGCCCTAGCCTCCGGCTACACGTTCGTCGCCCGCAGCTACGCTTTCGACGCCGCGCACCTCAAGGAGGTCCTCAAGAGGGCGATCCTGCACAAGGGGGCCGCCCTCGTCGACGTCCTGCAGCCGTGCGTGACCTTCAACGACGTCTTCACCGCGGAGTACTACAGGAAGAGCATATACTACCTCGAGAGGGAGGGCTGGGACCCCCTCGTGAGGGACCCCGGCGAGGCCGAGGAGAAGCTGGCGAAGGCTTTCGCCAAATCGCTGGAGGAGGGTAGGATACCCGTCGGAGTCTTCTACGAGAACCCGCACGTCCCCACCTTCGAGGAGAGGATAGCGAAAAGGGTCAGCGCCTACCCGCAGCGGAGCCCAGCGAAGCAGCCGATCGAGCGCGACGGTAAACCGCTGCTATCCAGGGAGCTCCTGAAGAAGGTCTTCGCGGAGTTCGTCGTCGAGGTCTCCAAAGAGCGTCACGCGCAAGTCGGCACGTAGCGGCACTCCCTGCACACCCTGCTGATCTCTGCTTGGAGGTTCCAGACGGAGTCGGAGGGGCCTCGCAGGTAGAGGATCTCGACGCAGCAGCCGCCCCTCGAGTGGAAGTGCGACCGTCCGACGACCAGGGGGCCGCTGCGCTCGAGGATCTCGTCAACCTCCCCCTTTTTCTCGGAGGGGTAGCTGGCGACGAGCACGCCCTCGCACTCGTGCTGCCTGGCGAAGTGCAGCCTCGCGGAGAGGAACTCCCTGGCCGCCATCGAGACGAGGCGGGAGCGGTCGACGCCGAGCGCCCGCGACAGCCGCGTGATCTCCTCGTATACCTCCCTCTCGAGCGAGACGCCGAACCGCACCCTCCTCGTCACGCCCCGCCACCCCCGAGCAGCGAGATAAGGTAAGCGGCCAGCAGGACGAAGCCGTAGGCGGCTGCGGGAGCTAGGTTGAGCTGGACCGCGAGCAGGAGGCCTAGCAGCGCAGCGGCGAGCGAGGGCAGCACGCTGAGCGCGAGGAACTCCCGCGTGTTCCTAGCCAGCCTCGAGGAGATCGCGGCGGGCAGGAGCAGGGCCACGTGCTCCACGACGAAGCCCACCGCCCTGAGCAGGCTGACGCTCACTAGGGTGAGGAGAGCCGCCAGAGCGTAGTCGTGGAGCTTGACGCGGATCCCGGAGAGCGAGGAGAAGTCGCTGTCCAACCCGATCGACACCTCCTTCTGGAGCAGGAGGAGGGAGGCGGCGATCGAGAGGGCGGCGACGGCGACCGCCAGCGCGGCGTCCTCCCAGCCGGCGAGGAGCGGGTCGCCCAGGATGTAGGACCACAGGCTCACGCGGGCGGGGAAGCTCGTCAGCACGTAGTAAACCGCTGCGACGCCGGCTGAGGTTGTGAAGGCGACGAACGCGGAGGTCGCGCTGTCCTCGCTGACGCCTTTGTGCAGGAGGAGGACGAGCAGCAGGGAGGGGGGCAGGCTCAGCAGCACGGCCCAAGCGGCGGGGCTCCCGCCCAGGAAGGCGGCGGCCACGTAGCCGAGCGCGGCAGCGAGCAGCGCGGCGTGGGGCAGGGAGGCGGCGAAGAAGTTGAACCTCCTAGCGTAGACGAGCGGGCTCAGGGCGCTGAACGCGGCGGCGCTGCCCAGCATCACCGCGAACCACCTCGGGTCCAGGTACACGATCCTCACCCGATCACGTGGAGGCACTTCTCGATGACGAGGACGCCGGGCCCGTAAGCCTTCCTGAGCATCTCGAGCTCGTAGACCTCGTCCGGCGTCCCCACCGCTCGGATGCCCCTGTTGAAGACGACGACCAGCCTGCTCCTCTTCAGGGTCAGCACCGGGTCGTGGGTGGAGACGAGCACCATCCTGCTCTCAGCCAGCTTGGAGAGCAGCTCGACGAGCTCCTCCCGCCCCCTCGGGTCGACGCCGGAGAACGGCTCGTCGAGCACGAGTATCGGCGTGTCCCTCGCGAGGGCCCTCGCGATCAGGACGCGCTGGAGCTGGCCGCCGCTCATCGAGCTCAGCCTCTTGCCGGCGAAGCCCTCGGCGCCGACCGAGCGGAGGATCTCGAGCGCCCTCCTCCTGCGCTCATCGCCCGAGTAGCCTCTCAAAGCCCACTCCACGACTTCGACGCCCGTCGCCGGCAGATCCTTCCGGACCGCGGAGAGTTGGGGGACGAAGCTGGCGTGCACGCCGGCTCTTGCCGGGTCGCCCGTCACATCCTCGCCGTTCAGGTAGACCCTCCCCCGCAGCGGCTTCAGGAGTCCCAAGATCAGCTTGAAGAACGTGGTCTTACCGGCGCCGTTGGGGCCGAGCACCGTGACGAGACCGGCCCCCTCCACCTCCAGGTTCTCGCCCTCGAGCACGTACTCCCCGCCAGCGTAAGCGAACGCCAAATCCTCAACCCTCAGCGAAGGCCTTCCCTCGTGCACGCTCACCACCACACCACAGGTGCAATGTGCACGGCATTATAAGCTTTCCGCTGCCTCTGCATGCTATGTGCACACTCGCGGGGTTTCATCACCGTAGGTGTGCACAAAGCTTAAATCCCCCGGCGCTAGCGAGCGGGTTGTGCACGGTGCGGTTGCCGGAGGGCTCAGGGGTTGGAGGCTCTACGCCGCCCTAGCGGTAGCCGTGGCGGTGGCTGCAGCCGCTTGGTGGTCGACGCTGGGAGGGCGCGAGCGCGAGAGGAGCGGCTTGAGGATAGCCGTCACGTTCCCGTCGTTGAAGCCGGACGTCGAGCTGCTCGCCTGCGAGGGCGACACCGTCGTCTCCGTGGCTCCGCCGGGCGTCGACCCGCACGACTACCAGCTGGCGCCGCGCGACGTCGAGGAGCTGAGGGGTAGCGACCTCATCGTCTCCACCGGGCACGCCCCCTTCGAGGCGCGCATCGCGGAGCTGGTCGCGAGGGGCGAGCTGAAGGCGAAGCTGGTGGAGGTGCCGAGCGTGCCGGGCATCAAGCTGCTGACCAACCCGGCGACGGGGTGGGAGAACCTGCACTGGCCGATCTACGACCCCTCCAACTACCTGGCGTTCATCAAGCACCTCGCGGGGGTGATGGCCGAGCTCAGGCCCTCCTGCGCGCAGGCGTACAGGGAGAGGGCGGCGGCGATCGAGAGGGAGCTGGGCAGCCTGCTCTCCCGCGCGCCCAAGATCAACGCGGCGGCCGTCGGCTACAGCCCGGTGGTCCAGTACGCGGTGGAGTGGGCTGGCGTCAAGGTCTCCTACCTGCTCGTCAAGGAGCACGAGCTGCCCGCCACGCCCGAGGACATCGCGGCCGCCGATCGTGCGCTCGCCGAGGGGAGGGCGCTCCTCGTGGTCTCCGTGAAGGGGGCCGAGGGCACGCCGCTCGGCGCGAAGGCGGAGGAGCTGGCCAGGAAGTACGG
>Ga0080005_124000_pt1 | contig 18291 bp, 19 predicted proteins | sample JossMetagenome_2_FD_69208 | JGI IMG/M metagenome (GOLD analysis project Ga0080005, IMG submission 69208) | Hot spring sediment microbial communities from Joseph's Coat, Yellowstone National Park, USA - JC3_ASED (SPADES assembly) (version 2) | ecosystem: Environmental > Aquatic > Thermal springs >... | reverse complement strand
TAGCTTCTACTCTAACTTTCATATTTTTGGAATTTAATAATTTCACTATCTGCTTAACTTTCTCCATAGTCGGCATAGAATTTTTAGCAATTACAGTTATCTTTTCAAAAGTCTCATTATCAATATGTTTACCTCTAGCGATTTTTATGTTAGTATCAAAATTTGTAATCATTAACCTCAACACTAAATTACTCATGTTTGATCCCGAAAAAATAAAGGAAAAAGAAAAGAGAAAATTAATTCTTTTTAGCTCTGATCTGTCTGTTATGCTCACTAACTTTCTTTGCAAATTCTTTACCAAAAAGCTTTCTAGCTGTTTGACAATTCAATTGGGCGTCTGTGTTGAGTAGTTCTTCGAATAGTCTTTTATAATCTTCTTTCGTCAATGGAATCCTTATTGGTCTAATAAATTCTATCATTATTTTCGGCTCGGAACCATATAGTTGTTTGATCTTTGAATATACTCTTGAATATAATCCTCTTAGCTCGTTGAAACTTTTTATTTTAAGTTCTTTAGATATTAAGGATATTGAGCCTCTCATTTCTAACTCTTCTAAGAATTGTGTCAGTTTCGCTTCTACCTCTATTTCAACTTCAACCTCAATTTCAGTTTTAGATAATTTTTCTTCGATAAACGCTATTACTTTCTCTAATGCTTCTTTTGTTGTTCCTCCTGCTCTAAAGATCCTTGGCTTAAAGTAAAACGCTCTCCTTACTCTCCAATCGTCATAATATTCATAAAATTGTGAAACATCTAGTGGATAATGATATACGTTTAGGTATAGTTCTGATTCACTCATAACCGATCCCGAAAAAATAAAGGAAAAAGAGATTATAAAAGTTTAACGATCGGGTATAACTGGCTAATAGGTATTGGAGTGCTGAACTCAGCAAAAGGTGTTTTCTTTATGAAAACGGTTTTTGTAGTTCTATTAACGGCTATGTATCCTAATTTTATTGCATCTTCAATTCTAATCTTAATTACAAAGTTTTCGTTAATGGTAAAAACTACATATTTATAACCTGTCTTCATAATGATCCCGAAAACCCGTTGGTCGCTGACTCGTGGCGGAGAGCCACCCCGCTCGGGCGGATCCCTATCAGGGATCCTTTAAGCTCCCCTCATTAGAAGGGGAGCCCCGAGCCATAACGAGAGATCATCTCCCGAGAGAGCCTTCGGGGTGTGGCTTCTCTCGGGATCCCTCTCTTTGGCTCTTACCAGAGGTTACCCTCTGGCGGGATCCTCTGGGTCAGAGGATCCCCTCCCCCTCCTAGAGACTACTAGGAGGGGGTCATTGAGCAGACCCTCCGCCACGAGGTGCCTCACCTAGACCCCTGACTCACGGATCGCTCCGTGAGTCAGAAGGTCATCGGGTCATAGGCTTACTTCGATCTCCTTAGGGACTTCGGGCGACAGCCTAGCCCTAGATCTCCCTCAAAGAGAGAGAGATCTAGGGTTAGGGGGATCCTCTGCCGTCCCTGTCCCTAAGGAGATCGTGCTGGGATCAACCGAGGTCGCTAGGGATCAATAGAGATCGCTCGGGGCTTGCTGATCGCCTCGGATCATTCCGCAGGATCATCACGATCCTGCGGTCACCACCGAGGTGGATCGCCTCGGATCCACCTCGGGGGATCATTGCCCCCAGCCCCCGCTGGGGGCTTTCCCACATTATAAGGGGGACAGGGGGTGGCCGAAGATCCGCAGACCCCCCCGAAAGTGTTTTTTGACTTGTCACAGCTGTTTTCGATAGATCTTTATTAGATCTTTTTTATATGGATCATGATAATATTATTAGTTATGATCTATAAATAGATCTATATTTTTCGGGCGATCTTTTTAAGCCTTTATCTTTTTTTAAAAATTTTATTTTGGTAGGTTTGATGATACGTTTGTATGGTTATGATGTTTTTCTTGCTGATTTTCTCGACAGTATTTATCCTCCTCACAAGATTTTTGTTGATCTTTTTGGTGGCTCTGGCGTTGTTATTTTTCGTAAGTCTGTGTCTGATGTTGAGATTTATAACGATCTTGATTCTTCTATGGTTAATTACTTCAGATGTGTAGTTGATGTGAATTGTCTATCCTCTATGTTTAAGATTTTAGATGAGATCGTTCTAGGAGACGATTATCTTTTGTATGCGAGAAGCCTAGTGAATAAATATGTTGAGAAGAGAAGAGAGCTGGAGAGAGGTCTGGAAGAGGGACTAGTCCATTTTGACAAGAAAGATCTCAGTCCAGACCCAGAGGTGGCTGTCGCAAGATTTCTTTTAAATCTTTTCACAGAAGGATTTTCATACCCGAAGAAAATAGATGACAAAAAGATCTATAGCATAGACAGAGAGGCAGTGAAAAAACTTTGGATGGAGACAGGAGAGAGAATGAGAGATGTAGTCTTTCTAAACAGAGACTGGAGACAGATCTTAGAGACATACGACAGTAAAGACACGCTCTTCTACGCAGACCCTCCATTTCCAGACACACCTGAGGAAGCCTATATAGAGAACTTCACAAAAGAAGAGGTGATAGAACTTATGACAAGACTAGAGAACATAAAAGGGAAATACATCATAAAAATGAGATACGACACAAATCTAGAGAGATACATAATGAGAAGAGAGCTGAGCCATATGATAATAGAGACAAAAGGAAGAACAAAAACATATGTAAAACTGTTTTTAATATACAACTACCCACTCCCCAGAGACATAAAAGAAGGAGCAATGGCTGGAAGACCAGAAATAACAATACTGAGAATAAAAGAGAGAGAAGAGATAAAAAAAGAAGCAGAAAAAGAGAGAGAACACCTCAAAAAACTTATAATGAGAATATTAAAATAAAAAATCATAAAAAATCTTAAATAACTTTATTCTTGAGGATTTTTTCCATCGGATCCTTCTCAGGTGTTACACCTGTAACGTTTATTAACAATCAAGAAATTATTTAAAAAACAAAATGTGAAAAGAATCAAAATGTGTTCAGGTGTTACACCTGAAAAATGATCTATGGAAAAGATTCTTTATTTTTCTGATATAAAGATGTTCAGCCCTAATTTTTCTGCTAATGTCTTTAATCCTTCTTTTCCTACGACGGCTTTTCTCCCACCACAGTCTAGGATGTAGGCATCTCCCATCTTTCTAGCTGTGCAGATCTTTAGTTCTCTCACAATTTTTATCTCTTCGTCTAACATGGGATCTCCTGTCCTCGGATCTTTCTCAGGTGTTACACCTGTACACATTTTGATCAGCTCTTTTACTACATCGTTTATAGAGATCAGATTTTTCTCTTTTCTTATTCTGTCAAGCTCTTTATACACATTTTCATCTAAATTAACTGTTCTCCGACCTTTTTTCGTCATATAGATCATCCTCAGGTGTCACACATGAATACATTTTTACTAACATTTTCACAACATCGTTTAACGACACATGATTCGCTCTTCTTTTCATTCTTTTTCTAATGCCTTCAAGCATGAAATAAACATCTTCGCTAACTGTCACAGATTTATATCCTTGTTTAGGCATACACATCCCGAGAAAAACTCTTTTACAGTAGCTTATAAATTTTTCAGGTGTTACACCTAGAAACATTCTAAACATTGTTTTTTCTTTCGTAAGTTGTACGGTAGAAAAACAAGATCCCTTATGATCTGATGAGAAAATAAAATGTTTTGATGAGAATTTTCATCGGAAAAAAGATTGATCTTTTGTTCAAAAGGTCTAGATTTTTTAACAAAAGATCATGAGGATCTTTTCTCCATCAGATCTTTGTAAGGTGTTACACCTAGATCAGAGTTTTTTGGTTGAGAGTGTTATAGATCCTGTCTCGGTGAATGCTTCGAGAAATCTCTCGTAGTCTGCGTCTGTCATTCTGTCTATCTCTTCTCTTATTTTTTCTTCATCTTTCTTCTCTATTTCTATTCTAAGCATCTCTGCGAGGATCTTCATTACGGTTGGTCTCAACTTTTTATCTTTCGGCACGACAGTCATCTTCATGTGGTAGGCTCCTTCTACTCTCTCTTTTCCGATGAACACAGTAGGGATCTTCTGTGCCAACATGTTTTGAACGAGGTCTCTCGGGAGGAAGTCGGATGGGATCAACAGTATTGCGTTTATAGATCTCGCCATATCAACAGCCTCATCAATATATCTCGCGTCTGAAATTGTCATCACAGGTCTCTTAGTGATTGTGACTATAGATGCTGCAAGAATTGGTGTGCATAAGTGATAAGGACATTCGATAAAGATCTTTGGGCTCGGATGTCTCACGATCCTCTGAAGATCATATCTCTCAACAATCTCTTTGAGATAGTTTTTCACGTTTTCATCTCCAGCGATCTCTGGAGAGAGATATAACCTCGAGTATCCTCGACTTTTCATCTCCTCGATCTTTAATTTTCCAGTTCTTATGTAGTCTCTCATAACCTTCATCACGTCTGCCATCGACTGTCCCATGTTGAGAAGTATAGTGGCTAACTTTTCTGCTTCAGAGGCTTTTTCGGGGAAGTATCTCTCTATAACTCTTTTAATCGCGTGCCAGTCTGGAAGCGGGACGAATATTGGTCTGTATGCTCTTCCAGATCTTATCAACGTCTCTTCTATATCCTCCTCGGCGATGTTTGATGCGAATATCGTCAGGATCGGTGTTTTTGTTTTTCCATGTTCATCTATTTTTCTCTTCAGGATCGTCCTCATGTTAATAAAAGTAAAGTCTGACGAGGCTCTTCTCATTGTTGCTGATTTTGATATTATCCACTCAGCCTCGTCAAAAAGGATTAGTGATGGAGAGTTGTTCTCAGCTTCATCAAATGCTCTTCTCAATTTCTTCTCTGATTGTCCCAGCCACATCGATAGTGTGGTCTCTGGAGCGACCTCGACCGTGTATAACCCCAAATAATCTGCTATGATCTTCATCATTGATGATTTCCCCGTCCCGGGCGGTCCTATTAAAATCATGGCGGGCTCCTCTGGATATCCTTTTGTCATGAAGCCGTCCAGATATTCGCTCACACGATCCCAAACGCTCTTCGGATAGACGTAATACGATACGTCTCTCTCGGTTGATACTGTTATCTCGACGTCCTCCTCAAACTCTGTGACCTCGATTTTCACAGGTTCTGAAATCTTGATCTCTGTTGCGGGAGTGATGATACATGGCGATGGTGATGCGAATGAGACTTCACAGTCTCCTATTTTTGTTTTTGTGGTGACCTCGATCCATAATGGCGGAAACTTTATGTTGCTAGGGCATTTCACCACAGCTGTTCTACAAACCCTCATCCTCTTCTCCCATGAATCTTCTTCTTCTGAATCTCGGTTGTGATGTAGATGGAGGAGACGGTTCGCTGGGCGGTGAGGATCCTTTTTTCGATATGGTCATGTCATAACCCATAGACCTTATTCTTCTTATAATCTCTTCTGCTCTCTGTCTAAACTCCTCGTCTGATGTCGAGCTTCTTCTAATGTTCTCCACAGCCTCCGCCATGATGTCCAGCTCGTCTCTAGCCTCTGGAGAGGGTTTCACACCTAGTTGTTCTGCTACTTTCGCCATAAGAACGTTTTCTCCTCTCTTCATTCTCTCGATGATCTTCTTCGCCTCCTCCAAGGCTGTTTTTGATGAGACCACAGCTGTTACCGGGACTGAGGCTGGCGTGTCTGTATTCACAACCCAGATCCCGATCTCGTTTTCGATATTCTGATTATCAAGATATCTTATGTATACATAGAAAGCCTCCGCATTCCACTTTTTTATCACTATCTCTTCTTCTCCTTCTTCCGAGGGTGTTTTCGTTGTGTATCTTCTCTCGCTCATGAATGATATTGAGTAGACTCCGTCGATCGGCATGAGGTCTCTCGTTATCCCAGGGGGTATCACAAAGATCTCTTCTATTCTCGATACAAGCCCCGGCGGGAGAGGCATGAAGCTGGGGAACTCCTCTGCGGATCCTATCGCTGTTATAAGCAGATACACAAGATCTTTAAGGTTTTGAGCTAGACATAGCTCGATGGTGTAGTAGATTGATGATAACGTGAGGTCTGTTATCGATCTTCTTCCACACATAAAGCCTATAATCTTTACCAGATGAGTCTTGTTCATATTTCTCTCCTCATCATATAGTCTAGAAGCTGTTCTCTTGTTGTCGGGAGCATCATCTCAAACATCTTCTCAGTTATTCTTCTCGTCACCACGAATCCAGCCACGACCAGGAAGTGTCCTATCCATTTCAGAAGCTCCTCGGGGTCGTCCGTCTCTGGAGTGCCGTTTTTAAGTCTCTCCTGAAGGATTCTTATTGATGTGAGAAAATCATTACAGCTGTTCACGTTTAAATTCTCTTCTTTAGCGATCATTTGAAACACATATAGCTCATGGATCTTCTCTTCATCACAGAAATCCTCCATTTTATCCTCCAACGTATTCAAATAATATTCTATTATTGAAAGCCCGTCTATGGCAAGGTCTCTTCTTCTGGATACTGGAATGTCCTCGTCGTGAACCATGAATCCTATCAATGTTATTAATGATCTTGAGAGCATATATTCATCTGTGACGATTCTTCCTCTTCTTCTCATCTTGATCGCCTCGTGAGTCCACAGCTGTGGTCTCTCATTGTATCAGTCCTCTCACATCTTTCAGATATCTTATATATGCGTGAAACAACATCAGCGATATGATCTCTCTCAGTCTGTTCTCTATCTCTGATCCTCGGATCAGTCCGTAGCCGATGTATCTCTTTATGAATCTCTCTTCATATTCTCTATTCTCTCTTATCATTTCATATGTTCTCTGAAAGAATGTTGTCAAGTCGATTTCTTTCTCGAATTTCAACGGGTTCGGTATGTCTCTGAAGAATGTTCTCCACGAGGCTTCGAGGATTCTCCAGAATATTTTCTTCTCGAACATCTGTGATTTGTCTAAAAGCATCTGTACTTGTGGTGTGATCAAGTCTATTCTCTGTGCTATTATCTTGATGTAGTTCTGAGGGTCTCTTCTTATCTCATCTAAGATCGTCTCTACAAGGATCTGTTCTATGGGCTTGACCTCTCTACCGTATCCTCCTCGATATCTCATATACACGTCTTGAGAAACATCTATTTCGCTCATGTTATTCACCAAACAGATGTTCCAACCCTGCGAGGACAGCCTCTACAAACATCTCTTCATCACCATACTCCTCGAGAAACATCAAAGCCTCTTCAACTGTTGCCTCGACGAGCTCTCTCTCTTCAGCATCAATCTCACCATAGATCTTGTAATAATTATTGTCAAGATCCACGACGACCACAGCTGTACCCTCATTACCAGCTACACAATAAAGCTTCGTCCCGTCGCTGAGAGGAATAGCCTCGACAATCTTGGCATCATATATGTTGAAGACTATCAACCTCTGATCCTGAGGAAATTTTAGACACATCTCCATGTCCACAACCTCATCATATTAAAATCATCAAGATGAAGATTAAAAACACAACACATAGATCAAAACAATAATTATTATAAGATCCAAAAATATGATCTCTATCTTACTTTCTGAAGCTCATAAGTTTTAAAAATTAACTCCCTCAATATTATTATAGGATCTGAGTTGAAAACTTCTAGAGTAGATGTTGTTGATATTATAGAGCTCTCCAAACTCTATACTGATTATATAAGAGAGAAGTGGAGCGAGAGAAGAAAAATACTGATTGATAGATGGGTTGCAGAATATTATTACCTTATGTATCATTTTCAAAATGTTCTGCAGGTATTTAGAGATACTTATGTGAAGAGAATTGTATATGAGACGAAAGAGAAGAATCTTCTCCTCTATTTTCTCATGGGCTTTAGAATTCTTATGTCTATGAAGCCTGAGTTCATAAGTTTTCTCAGAAACATGTTTCACGAAAAGATCTATCCTATGTATAAAGGTCGTAGAGATTTTGCCCGAAGTTATTATGATTATATGTTCTCTGAGTTTTACGAAGCTTTATATGATGCTCATCAGCTTCTTCACGGCACAGGAAAAAGACTTCCAGCTCCTGAGCTTGTTGATATGAATTTGATCGGTCTGATGAATGAGTTTCTCCCTGATGACATAAGAGAGATTAAGAAGAAATACGTTTTCAGTCCCGCCACGATCGCTACGAAAGGTTTCTTCTCGTCTCTCGTCACTATTGGTGCTCTTTTTCATCTTCTTGTGGAGTATTATGTTAAAGATAATTTTTCGTGGGCTTATCTTCTTCATGTTATCGATAAATATGATAGACCTGCTGATGAGCAATATACTTATCTCGTCTTTGAGCTTATAAGGATCGCTAAACAAGAGGGTTTTGCTTTTTCAAAGTCTTCGAAGCATGTGTCTATCGAGAGTTATGTTGGTCGTGGCAAGACTACGTATGCTCTCGCGTCTCTCAACATTTTCTTTACTCTCACAGGGTTCAAATCTGCCACAGGTCTCTCTGAGGAGGATCTGGGCTTAATATTTCGTATAAATGATCTTGAGACCTTCTACAATCTCGTTATGGAAGTGTCTAAATACGGGGGGAGCGTGAGGATCCCTATTCTCATTCTTGATGATGTTTCCGACTGGCTCTCTCCATACTGGGCTTGGAGTTCTTCTCAGACTCGAATGATGTATGAGAAGATCCGTGGGACGCTTATATACGGAAGATCAGGTATCGGTCTTACGCTCTGGGTTGCAAACAGCGAGGATGACATTGCTTCTTTCGTGAGAAAACTTCTCGAGGTTAGGCTCACCAACATTCCGTTTCAATATCACGGCTCGTTAATTACTTTGACGGGCTTCAAAAGAGTTGGGAAGGAGGAGAAGAGAAAGAGAAGGTTTGATCCTACTGAGATTGTTGATGTTTTTGTCTTCCCGATCATGAGGCTTCCTCAGAAGATCTATGAGCTGGATCTTAAGTGGAAGAGCGAGATGATGAGAAGAAGAGCCGAAGAGGCTAAGTCTTTGAAAAAAGAGAAGAAAAAGAAATAGTATTCACATCTAAATATTTTTTCTAACAAAAATTCTTAATCGAGTGATATAGATGAGTAAAGAAAATGTTCCTCCTGTAGGCGGTAGAGTAAGCGATGTATTGAGTGCAGGAGACATATTGCTGTTGATAACAGGTGTGGCTCTAGTAATATTAGGAGCTTTAGTGGGCAACATAGCATATGGCATTGGCGTATATGTAAGTGGAATGTTCCAGAACCTGACAAATCAGAACGTAAACGTCTTTCTGACAAGCACATTAGTAAACGTAGGTACAGCGGTATTCCAGATCGTGGGTATAGTCCTCATAGTGGCAGCGTCAGCACATATAATCTATTCATTGTTTAAAGTAGTGAGATCAGAAACATAAACATGAGGACCGTAAAACAGTAAGATCTTTAAACAGTCTCTTTTTTTAATATTTTTTGTTTTTCTCTTATTTAATCAGGTGATGTAGATGAGTTTTGAACAGGCTCTTCTGTCTCTTGCGAAGAAAACTTCCGGTGGAGACGTAAAAAAAGGATTCTCAGTTGCTTCTCTAAATATTCAACAGCTTCCTCCTCAGGCACAGGCTTTAGCTCAAGATGCAAAGGCTATCGAGTTTGTCACAGCCGTGTCGAGGATCGGCATTCCTGAGGATGTCTACAAGCCATGTCTCTCCTCACATGACAATCTTATGCTCTGCAGATATTTTCTAGGTCTAGACAGGACGAGACCTCCTTCACAGGTGTCTCCCGAGCTTGCTCAGTTCTTCTTCACTCTTCTCTACTCTGGAAAGCTTAATCAAGATGCTCAGGTCTATATTAAAGATTTTGAGAGGTTGTTGGGATCTCTATTAGGTCAGCATGTTGATAAAGAGGTTCATTCTTATCTTAAAGAGGTTGAGAAGCTTATTCGTGAGGGGAGGAAGGTTGAGGCGGAGCAGTTTGCTGAGAATCTTATGAGAAGAATTGATGAGACGATATCGAGGTTTTCAAGGATTTTCCCCGAGAATTTTGTGAGAAAAACAATGAGCAATATGATAAAAGGAGCTCCTCAAGCCGGTCTGTCTCAAGAACTTACGAATGCTCTTGTCAGAGGGGTTGAGACGAAGTCTCCTGAGGAGCTTAAAAAAGCTGTTAGAGAGACTGTGGCGAAGACTGAGATGAAGATTGGAAGAGGGGTTGAGACATCTTCTGAACAGGAGTTTGTGAAGAGAGTCGGAGAGAGGCTGGCTAAAGCTGTTCACTCTTCCTGAGCCGTCCTCAGGCAAAAGAACTATTGCTTCTCTAGTCATCATAGGATCTCTTCTTCTGATCGCTATAGGCTTCATCTCATACATCATTCAGACCGCAATTATAAACACGTCATCAGCAGTCTCAGGCTTCTATCACATCTATAATCCTAACGCAACAGCGACATACATCTATGTGGACACAGGCAATCAGTCTACTATAACGCTCACTTTCTATCAGCCTTCAGAGCCTACATACAGCTATTTCTTCTCTCTAGTTCTCACAGTCTTCGGCTTTTTAGCCAATATAATTCTCAACAAAATTGTTCTCATAGTGATAATAGTCATGGATCTTATTGCTCTAGCAGTCATCATAAGCGAATAATTCGTGAGACCACAGCTGTGAACTCATCAGATTAGAAACTGAGTTTGAAAAAAGAAGAATTTATTTCGGGGTTCCCAAGACTAGGAATACTATTGCGAGAACTATTCCTATTATGCCTATTGTCATTAGAACTGTTATCCAGAATCTTGTTTTGGCTATCAGTTCTACTCCTCTGTATAATCCTAGTTTCTCTGCTTCTTTCATTGCGGATCTCACTACGTTGGACATTCCGTCGAATGTTGTTGCAATCGTGTTCATCAGATGTCTTTTGAACAGGTCTATTGCGTCATCTCTCTCTATTGTGATCCCTATTTTCTCTCCGTCTGCTGTTGTTATCTCTCCTCTTATCTCTCCGCTTTTTCTTGATATCTCTAGAAGAATATCTCCATAGGCTATCTTTCCTTTTCCGCTTATCTTCTGTGATTTTAATAATAACGATAGCAACATGTCGTGTGAAGGCTTGTCAGGGATCAGATATTCTCCTCCTACGTTCACAACATACACAGCTGGTCTCCCGTAGAACTCTAACGTGTCTATCGTCTCTGATGGGAGCAGAATCATTGTTGGAGACGTTATAGATGTGTATACAGATCCTGTTTTTCTCATCGGGACAATCCTCAGGCTTCTCCTCTCAAGATCCTCAACAACAGCAATAAGATCTGCATCATAAAAATACTTAAGATCTTGAGAGAAAAATCCTCTGACAGACGTTCTCCTTGTGGCAACAGACGCGATCACAAAGATGATAGCAATGAAAACGCCTACACCGATTAAAAGCCATATCAACATGTCTAGAGAAATACCGAAATATGGAGGAGGACCGGCGGGAGACGTCTGAACAACTGTCTGTGTGGGCACAGCTGTGGACACATGAGTTGTTGTGGTGATGTTGGCGAGAATAGGAATAGTCTCATTAGCCATTCAACCACCATGAAACATTATGAGAATAAAAGATAAAAACAACAACATTCTCAATATAATAGGTTAATCATTATAATCATAATAATATGATTATATGGATTATATGATTATAAACAGCAGACTTATAGTTCAGCAGATTTGCGGTTCAGCTGATATGAGGTTTGTCCTCGTCTTCTTCTATTTTGTTTTTCTATATCTATTTCTCTATGGATGGTGTTATGAGAAGATCTGTGAGAAAAATAATGATGTTGATGGCTGTGTTTCTGTCTCTAGCTGTTGTTCTCAATGTTTTTGTTGTCGTCAGGTCTGTCGGCATCGAGGGCAACTATATCTATCTCACGGTATCCAGTCAGTATGTGGGTAACTATCTTATTGTGATTTCTCCGCTGAACGTGTCGGATCCTAATCTGCTGACTTTTCAGAATCTCTATATGATCAAGACTGCCTCCGGTCAGGTTCTCTATTCATATCTATTCTCTAACTATCCTCCTCTAGTCATCTTTCTAGAGCCTTCCGCTGGGAACAACATCTATGGCGTGTATTACGGCGGGACGAACCCGTATACATCATATATCGCTCTTCCAGGCTCTCCACAGTCTCTATTTTTTCTCTACGATGATTTTGATTATGACACAGGGATTTGGAATGGATCTTACAGAATATATGCCTCAAGAATGGAAGTCAATGGATTCGTGGCGTCAAATACGTCATACTCAGGCGGATATAGCTTCATAACAAACGTTCTAGGGGGAAGAGCGTTGGCAATAGTCTTTTCAGTCTCATCAGGATGGGTCACAAGCATGTTAAACTCATCAACGTTTACAGACTGGAACTCTATCATCGATGGAAACGACATATTCTTTCTAGACCCCCGCGGAAATCCTACAAACTACTCGATTATATATCTAGACAAGACTAATCAGATTCTTTATTTCTCTGTTTATCTAAACAACTTCTCAATGGTGTATATGTTGTATGGAGGTACAAACCCGTATGCATCATACAGAAAATAAGATCAGAAAGATCCTCGTGATTATATTCATAATTCTTATGATGATGTCTCTTCTAAGCATGATCCCTCTCCCAGAGATCAGACAGATGATACCACAGCTGTGGACACCTGCAAAGGCACAGACCTCAGGATGGAGAAACTTCACAGTAACACTACAACCGGGAGACGCATTATTCTTCAACTGGTTCACATGGGTGTTCCGAGGAGACGGATACATACAAGCGCCATACTTCTCAGTCTTCAACAACCAAAGCTTCACAGTAGTCACAGCTGTGGCATTAAACAACTACAGCAATTTCCACGGGATCTTCACAACCGGAGACTCATACTCTACAGACAAATTCTTACATCTTGTTGTAAGATCTTATACTTATCCATATCTAGGTTTCTATGCTGATGATCTTAAGAGTTCATCGATGGCGATCTCTAATTTCTCGTTTGTACATCTCATATACTCATGGGATCAGTCCAGCAGGTATCAGTATATATATGTGAACTCAAGTCTCTCAGGATCAAGAGTATCATCAGGATATCTCTCTGTGACATCTGGATCGGCTACAGGATACGGCTCATGGATAGGAAGAACGCCATGGGGATGGCTTCAATGGCTTCAAGGATATATGTTTTACCTCTCTATATTCAATGTCTCAACTGTGTCGGCTAACGTCTCTCCATCAATGTTTCTCCAAGGCTATATGAACTTCTCTAACATGATCTTCATGATCTCGCCGACGTTTTTCAACGGGACTCACTACAGAGATCTCGCCGGAGGATATTATCTTCCGACAAACAATTTGTCAAACGTGTTTCTTATGCCGACGCCTTCTTGGTATTTCAACTACACAATCATTAGAGGGATGTTTTCAGACGGCTATGTTCATCTGATCTATACTCCTAATATAACTAAGATGAACATCTACGACTCTTCTGGGAGTCTTCTCTATCAGATAGACTTCTCAACATATACTTCAAATCCATTCGGGATGATAGAGGATCTTCCTATAAGCCTTTCGACGGGAACATACATCATATCTGTGCAGTCGTCTCTAACATTCATTCTCGGTGCACCAAAAATGTTTCTAACAACATATACAGTTAATGGTGTATATGCTTCGGAACCTTATTTCATTCCTCCTTCATTCACTTTAAAAACGTTATATGTTGTGGATGGGTCTCCAGCTTCTAACGTTTTCATCAATGTCTCCACAGGATCCTACTACGTAGCTGGCTACACAGACGCCTCAGGAAACCTTCCAGTAAATCTCCCTGTATCATCCTCACCTGTCTCTCTAAATATAACATTTTTTAACGGAATAACAAATATGAGCTTAACAACATTATCCTCTCCTATATCACCTATTATATATACCAGCATGATCTCAACGTCACAATTATACATATCGCCGAACGACACTCTCGCACCACATCTCTATGTGTGGTATTTCGACGGCGTAGATGACTATGTTGAAGTCCCAGCATCAAACAGTCTAACGCTTTCAGGTGACTTTACGGTCTGTGTATGGGTCGCCCCTTCACGAGTATTTTTAGGGTGGCCAGGTGTTGTAGATAATGGAAGAAACAATGTTGTTAATTGGTATTTTCTTGGTTTGCATACTACCTCAGGTTTCTTAGCAGGGATAGCCTTTACAGACAATACGTTTATAGAAACAATATATCCAAATGAGATTTTAAATACTTTTCATCATTACTGTTTCGGTGTCTCAAGCACTTCTTTCTTTGGCTATAGAGATGGCTCACTATATGATACACTAAGTTTTACAAAGACGAGAAAAGTTGCAAGCTACCCTGTAGACATTGGTAGAAGAGTTGGGGGTGGTGACTACTACTCAAACGTAATGGTGAGCCAAGTTCTCATCTATTCTCGTGCTCTCTCAGACTCTGAGATCTACAACACATACACATACAATATCATCAACGCCTCTAATTTGGTTCTCTTTCTAGATCCGACATTCTACAACACTACTCATTTTCTAGATCTCTCTGGATATAATAATCATGGCGTCGGCTACAACGGCGTCGCAAGGATCCCTGACAATCGCACTTGGATATATCTTGTCAAGAATCTTACGTCTGATAATCTTGTTCACCTGAGGTTCTTTCCGAATAACTCTGTTCTCTATATCTACAACTCGTCTGGGAATCTTGTTAAGGTCATAGACTTCTCTCAGTATCAGGCTAACCCCGCTGGAATGGTCGAGGATCTTCCTATAAGCCTTCCGGCTGGAAACTACAGTCTTTTCCTAGCGTTTCCATATGCTTTTCAGCGTGTCCAGATGAACAAGCCTGTCACAGTTTATCTCGCAGACTTCTCCACAGTAACAATCAGTCCTCCCTCAAAGCCTGGAAACTATACATATACATTCAACAAGATTTCTCCTACTAATGTTAACTGGACAGCATCGTTCTGGATCTATTGGGATGATGTAAATATCTCATCATTTTTCTCACCTAGATACCCCGTCTATGGAAAGTTCTGGATCGACATCACTAATCTCCCTTCTAACGCAAACTTCACGGCTAAATACGTCTCAGACGGATCCTCTGCAACACCTTTCGCCTTCACACCTTCAACGCCATCATGCTACTCATCGGTCGGGGTTTGTTCATTCACATATTACGTCTATATAGCCAACACATCATTCAGCAAGTCTCTCACAGCTTCTTTCATTGTTGATGATATTTTTATAAGAAACTATTCTCTTCTTGATGATGGGTCTGTGGCTCCCACAGCTGTGGCATCAAAATACGATGGTGCTCTCTACAACTTCACATACACATATTATTCAGACACAAACATCTCTGTGACCCCGTCTTTCTACGGCTATACGTTTCCTGTGAAGTTCTTCGGTTCTAACGTCTATAACATTTCTTTCACAAGCTTCAACGGATCTTCACAGCTGATAAGAGCGATCGCTGAGTCTAATGTGTCTCTTACATACAGCTCTCTCATTGGGAGATTAAGGTTTCAGGTCTCTGACTCTCCATCTCTCTATCTCTACATCCCCAACATCTCTTCGAGAAGCTTCGTTATTATTGTTGATGGAAAGCTCTGGAATAACTACACGTATACATCTAATGTTCTCAGAGTGTTTATCCCAGGGACAGACGTCATAATAGCTTTAGACGCTCCTCTGACGTATCCATCCTCAACATATATAGCTCCTTCGCCATTGTCAGCAAACGCATGGGAGCTGGGCTTTATAGATAACAACAATATTACAAACTACACTCTGAGGATGGGTCTTCTCTTCAACTCATCCTCAGCATATCTCTTTATAAACTACTCTAACACAATTGTGAACAAATCAATTCCTTATCTCCCCGCCCCGATAGACATATCTCTATCGTGGAGATGCTCTGGTAACAGAACTACTCTTTATCTCTATGCTGTATATCTAGTGTCTAACTACACAAGATATTATCTCGACAGCATCTATATAGACATGTCCTCATGTCCATCATCTTTATACCTCTACTATCTCGTCTACAACGGTTCTGTATTTCTAGAACGAATAGGAGGAACATTAGGAGACTTTCAGAGGCTTCTATACACAGGCGAAGTGTCTATAACTCTTCAAGGACCTTTCTCCCCAGGCGTCCTGATGAGATATATAACAGTTTCACAACCGATCGTGATAGAGTTTGTCCCTCCGAACAATCTCAGCATATATGTTAATCCAGGAGGGAAAGGTGTCACGTTGAAGAACATGCGTGGATGGACTCTCTCATACTCAGTCTCCGGCGTATCTGTCTCCGGCGTCCCCATAACAAGCGACTTAGCTCCTCTCGACATTCCCACAGGTCTATCGCTTCTAGTTTTCGTAGACTCCACGTCCAAAACGATCAATATTGTTCAAGCTGCACCGCCTCCTGTAGGCTACGTCTATAACCCCACGAACACTATGCCCTCTCTAATCGTCGTGCCCAACATAACTTCTCCATCAGCAGGATTCTACTATCCAGACCCCGTCTCAGGAGCTGCAATAGTCTTCGGAATAATGGCATCAATAGCAATAGCGGGAGCGAGAATGACAGGATCCCTCGGAAAAGGAATCATAATGGCGTCAGCATCAGGACTGGTTATAGCAACATTAATGTATCTCGTCTCAGGAGACACAATATACTTCGCCTACGTAGCACTAGGAATCATCATAGGAATAGCAATAAGATACGCATCAGGAAGATGATCCATAGATCATCCCTCAGGTGCTACACATAAAAACAATTTGATTCTTTTTTCATTTTTATTTCATAAGACCACAGCTGTTACCTCAACCTACAACTTCATATATAGGAGTTATATTCCTAAGGTATATACCCTCGAAATATTCCTAGTATATATTCCGAGGGTATTATAAATTTTATATTCCCCCGAAATATTTCCTGGAAATATTCCCTCTCCATATTCCCTCTGAATATTCCCTCCCAATATACCTTGGGAATATTCCTTAGGAATATTCCTAGGGAATATAGCCCCCGTATATAACACCTATATATGACACCTATATACAGCCCCTGTATATAGCCCCCATATTCCTAAGGTATATAGAGAGGGAATATTCCTAGGGAATATTCTTAGGAAATATAGCACCTATATATAGGGGCTATATATAGGAGTTATATATAGCTCCTATATATAACACCCATATAAAGGGGCTATATGAGCAAACAATAGAAATCTATATAAAGGGGCTATATATAACTCCTATATATGGGGGCTATATATGAAGTATATGACTAAATATATAAAGGATCGTTATGTAAAGAGAAATATTAGAAAGGATCTTTATGAAGACTTTATCAAATGGTGTGGAGAAAACAGCATCAACTTATGTCTTGAGAAAGCTTTGAGTCTGCTAGAAAAATCTTCTACTAATACTGTTAGCATATCTACTAATGGTGTTAGTAAATCTGATGAGCCAAAGCCAAGGGTCTTTTGTAAAAGCAAGTCTGAAATTAAAAACATAGAACGTTACGTGAAATGGCTCAAAGAGAATAACAAATTGATCGATTGGTGGGACGAAGGACTTAAATATTGTTTCGAGGTTAAAGAGTGATCCGTAATGTCACAGCTGTGGTCTCATAAAGATATGTTTTATATTTTTGGAAGGAAACATCAATAAGGGGATATTATATTGGTTGTTGTTAATGAGTTTCTCTCTATGTTGATAGGTTTTATTCTTATTATCTCTTCATTCGTCTTGTCCTATGTTGTTTTGAAGAGATTGTTCAAAGATCCTGTTGGGATGTTTTTTATCGCTGTGTTGTTTCTAATAGTCTTTTCAATGATTATCATGTTAATTGCAGATGCAATAAAGATTTTGGTTTCAGGAGCGACGGAAGTGGGGATCGGCGTTATAGATGTTGTTATTACAACAGCTTTTGGTGCTGGTTTCGGGATTTTCATTGCATATGAAGAGCATAAAGGTGTCGATCTTCCTCCAATAATATGATCGAACAAATAATCTATATCCGAGTTATGATTTTTAATCTTTTTCTTCAAATCTTTTAACGGGTAATAATGAGGATCCTTTCTGTCGCTTGGGAGTGTCCTTATGGCGGTTATGGTGGTCTGTCTACTTTTGTTCGTAACTTGAACCCTTACATTGGTATGAAAGGTGATCTTGTTCATCTTTGTGTTTATGGTGATGCTCCTCCTCATCCTGTGAAGATTGATAATTATACTGTGTTTAGATGTGGAGAGACTAGGATCTCTAAGGAGCTTACTGTGAGGTTTCTGACGGCTTTTGAGATCGCCAAGCATCTTCACATG
>Ga0080005_127736_pt1 | contig 18301 bp, 12 predicted proteins | sample JossMetagenome_2_FD_69208 | JGI IMG/M metagenome (GOLD analysis project Ga0080005, IMG submission 69208) | Hot spring sediment microbial communities from Joseph's Coat, Yellowstone National Park, USA - JC3_ASED (SPADES assembly) (version 2) | ecosystem: Environmental > Aquatic > Thermal springs >... | reverse complement strand
GTTTGGTACCTTCGCCATGCGCCTAGGGTGTGCTGTTGATTTTTGCTGTTACGTAATGCTTAATAAGCCCATGATAGGTGATGCATCAATGAGTTGGTTTAACATTGCTAGTACCGTTATAGGTACTGTCGTAGGTGGTTTTGCTGGTTATGCCTTTAGTGTAGTGTCTAAACCAAGGTTTGAGTACATGGGCATAGTCGGAAATTTACTGCAAAACTCACGCCTTCAGTGCGGTGCCAGGTTTAGAATTACTTACCGCTGGATTGGTGAAAAGTTTGTTGCGAGGAACTCCATGGGATGGATTGGCATTTATGATGATGGAGGCAAGCAAGTCCATGGTTCACCAGGTGTCTGGACTTGGGGTAACGCAGTAAGCATCAACATTGTTGGCGAGGAGACTCTGATACTCTTCCTAGTACACCCCTCAGATATAAAGAGCACAAACGACTCCGCATTAATTATACCACCAACCCCACTCCCCGGAGCTGCAATCTGGCAAGGGGACTCTTCCTCAACATGCTTCAACTATAACGGTTACAACGGGCAATCTATATGTAACAATGTGGTGGGTAGCTTACGGCCAAATTATAGGGTTAGGTTCAGAGTAACCTCAGAAAATGCGCACGGCACAGAGAAAAACCTAACACTAAGGGAAGTGCTGGATCTATGTATAAAGTCACGTGATGATAACGGTGAAGTAATGTCAAATAAGTCGTTACAACGCTCGACTAAGATGATGATACAGCAATTACCTCATTGCTTATCTGTTTGCCTACGGAACTAAGAATCTCCCCTAAACCATTAAATCAACCTAACGCACCTGTACTCCATGTCATCGTAGTGATGAGTCTAAGGGGTATTTAAGGTATCATTGTCCCTACTTGTGCGCGCTGACGGTTTACTATCCTTGATGTACCAGGTTCCACTATTAGCAATTAACCTAGTACTCAGAGGTTATTCTAAGGATTTGCAATGCGCTACGAGGGGAAAGAAAACTTTATTTACCTGCAGTAAAGGCATTTATTGTATGCCCAAGCAGTGGATGGTTAGGTATCGAACCTTTGTTTATGAGATTATGCCAACGGGCAGTGATAAGCTTGACAATGCATTAACAAGCATGTTTAAACCCTACGACAACTTCATTAACGGCTTCCTAGCGGGCATGGCCGGTGAACTTAAGGCGAGGGGTTTAGACGTGGATTACAGCCCTGAATCCGAGTCAATAACCCTGAAGGCTGGTAATTTAAGCAGTGAGGATGTTATGGATAAGGTTTATGACTCTATGAAAAACCTACTAAATAGCTACAAGGACTTCCTAAACCACCTCGGTAAAGAATGTAGCGCCCTTAGCTCTAGTGGCTGGTTCTGTGACTACGGTGACTTCAGCGGTGATGAAGACTTGGTAGCCTATGAGGTAACCCTAGTAACCCCACCAGAGAATGGTAGCGTGTGGGTTGCCTACGTTGTTGGTAAGGTGACTATTTACGATAATTACGATGGCACATACGACATCACGCATAAGATGTGGAACACCCACAGCTTAGTCAAGGACTACAATCCTGACGCTGATAAGGCGATGCTGGATTGGTGGATTGAAGAGTTAAAGGGCATTTACGATGAGGATGAGTTATGGAGGAGGGTAATGGTGGTGCAGACTGATAGCGGCTTCGAAATCCGCAAACCCAAGGGGAGACGTAAACACACCTAAGTCTTCGCTAAAGAACCTTTAAAAATATGTTAGGAGTCCGTTAAAGTGTTATGACTCAACAGAGCCAAGATTGCAGTCCCTGGGTGGACTTAACTAATATTCATAAGGGAATTCGTGAGGAACTTGAAAAAGCAATATTAGGTTATGTTAAAAATCGGCCAGGTCAATTAAGTGGTGGGTACTTAGTCCCAATAATAGTTGCCCCCTACGGGTCAGGTAAGACAACATTATTGAGTCATCTATTATGCTTCGCATTAAAGAATGGCATACCTGCGGTTAAAGTAAACCTGTCTTCACTGGTGAATTACTTAGAGACGATGTTAAAGAAAGGAGGTGATAACAAGATACCTAATGATCAATTACCTGGTTACGCATCAATGTTCTGCGGACACATAATTAACAAAGTTATTGAGTCTAACGATGCTGAGGAGTGGGGGGAGTTTGAACACTGTTGTATTAACCGTAAGGAAGTGGTTAGAGTCCTAGAGAGGTACATTAAAGAGCACTCAAAATGCGTACTGCTTATTGATGAGATAGAGGATCATTATAAGGAGCTTAGGAATCTTATCAGCCATGATACGACACCATTTAGGGGATTATTCGATAGGGTTTATGAAGGTAAATCACGGGTATTTCCAATACTTGCCTTCGGCCCCTCATCAATATATGCCGAGACGGTTTCAACGGCAGGGTCCTGGCGCACCAAGACTCATACCATACCACTAGTATACCCACTAGAATTATCTGAGAAATTATCCGAGGTGATTAAAGATTGTTTGTTAAGGAAGTACTTAGCGAACTTAATCTGGTGGATGGGTAAGGGGCGTATGGGTCATGTATACAAGCTAATCAATACGTATAACTCAATCAATAGCGATATAATAGCAAGTGTGATAAATTCTAGAGACCCTAAGATTAGTTTCCGTGATTTATTTACCCCATTAGAGGGAACTGTGATTGTCGAAAACGTACCTTACGTCGATCTTAACGCGCTCGATGAATTACTTGATAAGGTTACTGATCCCCTTCACCGTAAGCTATTCAGCGCTTTAATAATCTTAATTGGCCAAGTACCTGAATCACTATTGAAAAGCTTCCTTACTGATGATGAACTTAACAGGTTAAAGATCCAGAAGCTTAATGAGGATCTCTTCGTAAAGTCAAGGAAAATTATTAAAGTTAATGACTTACATAGTGCCATTGAAAGGGCGATTAAGGATCTCGGTAAAGATATTGATTCACATACAGAGAATACATTAAATGACATATTAAGGATTATTATCCAAGCATGGAGTGACCATGAGTATGTTGTGCTTAATGAGGAATCGCTTAAGGATTTATTTGAGATCATTAAAGGTATGTCCATTGAATTCTATAAACCTGAAATCTACGACGTATTCAATAGTCTAGATCCTAATGCAGTCTACAGCAACTATGTGGCTCAGTCGTTAATGGAGGATGCGGAATATCACTACGCATTAAGGCCTTCAATGATAGAGCGCGTATATCCACCAATCATATTGATGCCGATGATTGGATGCAGTAGAAGCATCCAAGTTAATAATCTCGCAAACTCCCTTTACCAGGAGTTCAGTAATTACAACGAGCAATATATTTTAGGTATAAGTGAGGAATTAATGAATCACATTAAGTATAAAATATTAAAAGTGGATTCAAGTAGTGATGCTACTAAGAATTTAATGATCGTATTCGTACCGAGCACTCATGTTGACAATGATAAGCTTAAGACAATAATTTTACAAAACCTATTAACTAAAGAAGGGGTAAGGGGGGTTATATTAATTCCAATACCGTTAAATGAAGGTGCAGATAACGTAATTAATAGGTTAAGGGAGAGGTGGAGACATTTCATGGATGCTGGGATTGTTCATGTGCTGTATCTTGGTGATAAGGCAACATTATTCCTCATAAGCATGCTTTATAATATGTTAAACAGATGTTTTGAATTAGATAGATTAGATAGAAATGAAAGGAACTTGGTAAGCCAATACGCAGGCACCATCTACAGGATTACTGATGAATATGCCAGGAAAATGAGGGCATTAAATGTGAATAGGTACATTAAGGTTAATGACAGGATTGAGGAGGCACTCAGATACCTAGTTGATGAAGATCACTCAATTGGTGAGGCAAATGCCAGGTACATTTGGTTAATTGAATCCTCTAAAAACAGTGAAGAATTATGGGACTATTTAAAGAAATTTGCTGAACAATTAAATTCACTTAATGATGACTTTGAGAAGATTTTTGGTGAAAACAGTGTTGCATATAAGCTATTAGGGAAGAAAGTTGATTCAGTGCTTTCAAACGCCAGCCTAATTAATAGCCTGCTAAAGAACAGTAAGTATTTCGATAGCCTGCGTACCGTTTGGACCGATATTAACAAAGTCATTAATGATCCAAATAATAGGTCATTTAAAGAGACGCTTAAGGATTTAATATCAATAGCAAGTATGAATATTCAAGGCGATAAGGGCAAAGGCATTGACCTAAGAACCTTAGTTAACAAGGTATATAATAAGATCGACACTATTGTAAATATGGATTACGAAGTCCTTAGGTACATGTTAACATGGTATACGCTTCAAGAAATTGAAAATGAAATACCCGAATATATGGAGAGCGTGGTGGAGGAAACGTGTAACATAGTAACTACACTAAATAATGTAACTAATGTACTAGGTAGGATGAGGGGTAAACTTGAGGAACTTAGGGATAAAATTAATAAATACATTAATGGTAGTGAAGCTGTGCAGGTAGGTTTCATAAATAATGTAGATGAATTAATGAAAGGGCTTGAGAACCTTATTAGAAGTAAGCTTATGGAATTAAATAACGGCATTTTCAACGGTGTATCATGCGAGGATTTGAAGGAAAACCTTGAGGAGTTTATACCCTACCTTCAGAATAAAGGTTACTATGAGAAGTTACTTATCCTTGAGTTCATGATTAATAAACTAATTGGCAGTGTAATCAACAATATCAACAATGCGCTTATAGGAAAGGACGCAGAAAAAGGCGTGTTTAATATAGTGATGAATAATGTAAATGAATTAATACGTAAATTGAATGAAATCGATGAAAAGATTAATAAGCTTAAAAATTATTCAAATGATTCAAAGGCTATTGAAACAATACATGAAGACATTGCGATTAGCCTTAGGGAGTCAGCAGGCTTCAGTGATTTTTCAAGTAAATTAGAGGATTTAAGCAAGGACATTGACTATTTAATAGAGGTTTTAAGTAAAAATCAGGAAGTTATAAATAAGTTAGGAAAGTTAAGGAGTGAGATTGAGAACCTTAAGAGAACTATAGGGTGATGGACATGACGAAGACCCGGGAATATGCAAATAGCATAGCTAGCAGTGGTGATAGGATGATTAACCTATTGAATGATGCTGAAAAGAGGTACGATATCTTGAAAACAATGATGAATACTCTACGTGAATACAGTATCATTATTAAGCCTGGTTTTAAGTTCACGGCAATTGACCTTAATAAATCCGACACAAGCAGCCTAGAGTCATCACTAAGAGCATTGATTGAGGCATTTAAGTCAGATATAACATACGTATTATCAGTAGTATTAAGTAAGGTACTGGATAGGGACGTGAATATAAAGGGGTGTGGTGCAGTGGACGAGTTCATTGAGAATTTTAATAAGTATTACGGTAATTACAAGCTACTGATAAGCAAGATTAATGATAAGAATGATGACCTAAGCATTTGGATTAGGGAATATGCAGGTGAGTGTCTTAAAAATGACTGCCAGCTCCTAGAGAAAATGCAAATTGGCGACTCATTAAGCAGTCTCAGTAACATTATCCAGCATGCCACTACCCTCAAAAGCACCTTAGGCAGTATGGGAATTAATAGTGACTTGATAAGCACCTGCATCCTACACATAGTTACTAGGAACTTCTGCAACAACCCACTAAATATAATGGATGAGTTAAGTAATGTAGAGGACAAACTAAGGATAGTTGATGCCCTTAGAATGGTAAGCGACGAGATAAGTAAGGTAGATGGTAAGGGGTTGAAAACATCCTTAATTAAGGATTTGCTAAGTGACCTCCAGAACATTAAAAGTAGCATTAAAGATGCATTGAATAAGGTGAACGGAGTAAGTGGACAAGAGAATTGCCTTCATAGCATTAAAGATATTTATGAGATGCTTCATGAAGATATCAGTGAAAAAATCAACTCTATGGAATCCCATATTGATTCTATAAAACGTTTACTTGATTTCATTAACAAGAGGTTAAATTTAAATAATAACAATAATATCGATATTGAAAGGATTAATGAATGCATTGATAAGATTAGTGGAGTACTTAGTGGTAGTGTTAAGGATGTCAAAGTTGCTGTAGGTACGTGTAGCGGTATTGTACATTATATGGAGAACTTGGATAAAACTATCGATGATAGCATCAAAAAATTCAGAGACTCAAGCGGCACAGGTGATAAAGAGATTAATGTATTAATTAAGATTTTCGAAAAATTCAGTGGTGAGGTTAACTTCAAGCAGCTTAATGAGAGTGGTGTATTAAGTGATGAGGAATTTAAAATATTCATTGAACTATGCAGGAGGGGTATATTACCCTGCGTGGTGAAGCTGTAATGAGCAGCCTGCTGGACATTAAGTGGCCTAGTGGGGTTGAAGAGCTCTTCAAAAACTGTGGTAGGGATAGGATGTTCCTAGATAAGTATGTAATTAATGCCGTTTTATCATACATCGAGGAAAAGGAGCAGGATCTAGCCTTGGGCATGCAGTATGGTGAATGGGTTAGGATTGATAATAATGAACATGACAAGATAATAAATCAAATATTGAATTACTTGGATAGATTTTCAATAGCTTGTAGTGGCAGAGAGTTAAATGAAAGCATTACTGAGGAGTTGAGAAAAATCCTAAGCGATAGCCACATTATCGAGCAATCTATATGTTACCTATATCTAAGGGGCATATACGACGACTGCATAAGCAGATACTTACTAATTAATGTTGATGGTATTAGCGAGTTACCTGACTTGGAGATAAAGGATAAAGATGATCGTAATAAGGCCTGCATGGAGGCTAGTGAACTTATCCTTAAGTGCGTTAAGTTGTTAAGCAGTAGAGAGTTTAAGGTTAGGAGCAGGTTCATAGAGATCACCCGCGACCTCTATAACCTTAAACAGAGGTTCCCAGACACCTCAGTATTTGAGTCACCTCTATTAACGTCAAGGGTTTTCGCCTATGCACATCCACGTGAGTTACCCCTCGGCTTTTGCAGTATTGATAATGTGTGTAGTGATGATGGGGATTGCTCCCTAAAGAGACAACTACATGCATTCTTCACAAAGTACTATAGTTACTTCGCCGGGGATAATAATATAGGTAATGTTGATTCGCTATGGGGCGAGTATTGGGATATCGTATGTAGTTTCCTCAAGAGAGTCTTTAGTGGATTACGTTTCTATAGGTTCCAAATAAGGGGAATTAGGAGAGCTTTTGAGAAGTTGATTCAACGTATTGACAGTAGTGAACCAGATTATTTAGTCATTGAGGCACCAACAGGTAGTGGTAAGACTGAGATAATGGTGCTCACAATACTACTAACGGCGTTGGCGAGAAAAATCATCCTAACAAAGTTGAATGCGCAGAGCGGTAAGAACTCACCCGTGGGTTTAATAATATACCCAAGGAGAGCCCTGGCTAATGATCAAGTAACCAGGTTAATAAGGTATATTTATTACCTCAATGATGAGCTTAAAAGAAGAGGGGTTGAAGGAATACGTTTAACAATAGATTACACAGATGTTAGGCCTAAGAGTGATTATGAGTATGAATTGAATAGGAGTAGAGGGAGAGTTGATGAGGTTTGCGAGGGAAAGAGGGAAGAACTAAGGTTAATGCTTAAGTATGAGGTTCCCGTGTATGTTAAAAAGCATAGTGATGAATGCTATGTCGAGTTAAGATCCATCCAATGTCCAGACGGTTCATACCCAATGTTCAAAATTGTAAAGAGTGGTGGTAAATTAACGATAGATGACGACGCCATTTTATGCGGGATTGCCAATAGAAAGGAGAGTATCGACTTTGTGGCTCTCACCAAAGGTAAAGTTAGTAAAAAACCTGGTGATGTTCACCTAGCATTACTTGAAACACTACGTTTAAACTACTTACTTAGCACAAGTAATGAATGGTTATTTGGTGTTACTAGGAGGATAGAAAATAGGCAGGTATGGGATTCCCCATTAATCATTGTGCTTGATGAGGTGCATACGTACGTAGATGTAGCTGGAGTCAGATATGCCTATGTCCTAAGAAGGATTCTCAATAGGATACGGTATAATCAGAGCCGGAAAGGGGCTGGTAAATTAGGCACGTTAGTTATTGGGATGAGCGCAACCATACCTAAGATTGCGGATTTTCTAGGTAGGTTATTTTCAGGAAAAATAAGAGAGGATAATGTAAACGATTACGTAATCACCGTTGATAAAGATGAGACAATACCACTCGGTAATGAGTACTTCTTCATAGTGGTACCTACAACTATCTCAGCGGTTAATAACATAGCCGTTTCCATACAGACTATTATGGATATATTCTACAACATGCCATCAATCTACAATGCTGATGGCACTTGGAGGAAGAAGGCCATTGTTTTTGTCGATGAATTAAATGCACTAAGGAGAATGAGACATGATTTAGCGAATGCAATTAAGCGAGAGGGATCTGGAGGGGAATTTGGGCTTCAAGACCTTAGAAATCCACGGAGTGATAAGTTCACGAATGAGTATGGTGATGATGAAAATGACATAGTTAATATTATGAGCGGCAAAATTAGCCACGTAGTATCAACTAGGGCATGGGAGGATGGGGAATTATGGTGGGGTTACATGCTTGACACCATAGTTAATAGTCCAAGAAATGCCACGACCACGTTATTCAACAATGTCGCAACATTCTCAAGCCGTGAACGTGATGACATTAGGAATGCCGCTCTGGTAACATCAACCAGTTCACTTGAGGTTGGGGTTGATTACTCAGATGTGGTTTTAATATATCAGCATGGTGCTCCGCTCAATATTGCATCACTGATTCAGAGGGCTGGTAGGGGTGGTAGGAGGATGTATGAGAACCCATTAATGAGGGCTGTCGTGGGTATACAGCTATCCCATGAGTTACCTCACCAAGCATGGCTTTTTGAATTATTCACTAGGGTTAAGAGTCTCAGGGATGCGCTTAACTACGATATGCTTTACTTACCTATAGATAGTGAGGAGCTTATTAAACAGACAATAGCTGAATTAGCTGTTGAGTACTACATCCTTAAGCATCATGACACGCATAAGCATCACAACCTTAGTAGTAATGGTGGATTCAAATATGAGTGCTCAATAATTGAATTATTGAAGTCACCAAGTAATGATTTTATGGATTACGTTTACGGCGTTTTCAAGGAATTGAAATCAATTACTAAAGAGGAGATAAGGAGGGATACTGAGTACATAGGCAATGAATTATACTCTCATTGCGAGAAAGGTGGGAAGCCATGAGCGGTAGGTTTGTTCTACAAAGACTAGAAATACTTAGGCGCTACATACCTGAGAACCTCTTTGCTGAGGCTAAACTGCCACAGATACGTATTTACCGTGAAGGGAGGAGATACCTCATAACCGAAGACCCATCCTTAGTCATCTCAGCTGCGGGATATTTGCCAGGGAAACCAACTTACAGAGAGAGAACAGGGTTATTTATACCACTTACATCACCTCCATCTTTAAGCAAGGATGTGAAACCTATTATTACTGACATTAATGGCTACTATAGTCTTAGTGGAGAATCAATACATATTGAACTACCTAAGACTGAACAGGCTGAACTTACATTGCCTGATGAATATCTATACATAGTCAGAGAAATACTTAGAAAGGAGCACGTCGATGCAAGAACCATAGACTCTATATATATTGAGTCATTCGGATGTAGAGAATACGATGAAGAACATAGGAGGCTATTTCATAGGTGGTTATTTTACCCACATGTAAGGCATAATTTTACTTGTGATGAAGTATCGAAGAAGTATAAATTTTATACTTACTTAGATTTAAGTAACTCATTCCCAAGATTCTTTACTTATCAATTTCAAACAAAATTGCCTATGCTTTCATTAAAGATACCGTGCGATCCTCTTAGGGAAATTATAAGAGATGAAGGTATAAGACTTTACAAAAACTCAGATGTTTACTTTGGTATATATGCAATTGATGTAAATGCAAATATTGAGGGACCTTTCTGTAAAGAAAGGAATGAGGAAAAACAGGATCGCTGCATTGTTGCCAATACCATTGAGGGGTCTGATTCTAGGTGCAGATGCGTAGAGGCACAAGGACGTAGATATTTTAATAACTTTGTCAAGGTTCTTATAAGAAGCGTTAAGGATGGTTTATGGGATCCAGTTACCATTGGGTATAAGATTAATAATACAAGGGTTCTGGAGATAGACCTTAATGATAGTCAAATAATTCAGGAGCAATTCGAACGCATTATGAGGAGGATAAATGATGATAGATCTAGGAGACTTGAACCGAGTTACTACGAACTTAGCATTAATACGGCATTAGTAAATTCACTAAGGCATATACTTACCAGTGACTTGCCCATTGTTTACTATTTTGAATTGATGGGTAGCATGAAGACGGCTGATCTCATAAAGTTAGCATTCCTACATCACGAGCTTAGAAGTAGTGTTAATATAACTGAGCTGATATATAATGTTGACAATGCAAAACCCATAATCGATATTGTTCGAAACTTCATTAATAATTACAATGATGATAATCTAGCGCTTCTTCTCAGGTATTTCATGAGTAAGTTGAGGAGAAATTATAAACTCATTACGTTATTCATGGGTGGTAGAGTAAATAATAGTAGCCTACTACAGAAGGTAAGTGATAGATTACAAAACATACTGAATAAGTACAAAAAAGTTTGGAATAATGATTGGAAATTTGGTGTAATTTTCGATCTAGTAAGACATACCTTCAGTCACCATCTTATAAGGACAATGAGCACCAGGGGTGGAGTTATGGCTAGTAAATTTTTAGAGCAGTATGAAGAGTTATCGACGGATCCCATTAAAATCGTGGAGAAGGACTCAGGTGGTATAGGGGTTATGCGTGAAGGCGAATACATACTAGATATCTGGAAAAACGGTGAGACATTAATTGAGGACTTATTACTCTCATTAGGTAAGTGCTTCATTGGTACTCCTGAAGACTTAATACACTTTGCCATTGTTAAGAGAGAGAATGAGCTAAGTGGAGTAATGAAAGATGGCGTTAAGCCACTAAAGGAGTTAACAAGGCTCTTTAAGCAGGTGGCTGATGATTTAGGCATAATAGTGACTCCTGATGAACTTGAGGAGACTGTTAAACAGTGGCTCTCGGTATTTGAGGAGGCGACTAGAATAGGGAAGTTAATCGGCGAGGGCGCTTTCAATATTCTTTGGGAAATACACAGTGTTAGATACGATTTTGAGCGGAAGTATAGGAGGTTCCCTGACTTTGATGAACTCATCATCTACACAGTGATGGTCATTAGTAAGTACCCAACATTACGGAAATTAATACGTGTATTGCTCAGGAGGGCACTAAGCCAGCGTAATTTAACTAACGTTTTGCAGAACCTTTATGGGGCTGAAAACTCCGAGGAACGTTTCATAGATGATGTATCTTCGATGCTTGAAACATTAGCTGTAAGCGGTGCCGTGAGGAATACTCAGAAGTACATACTTGACTGCCTAATGCAGAGGAGGAGTCAGAGTAGCAATCAAAGCATTAATGATTGCGAGGAAATTATATCATCACTTGTATTGCTGCGTAAAGTAATCACCTCAGTACTAACACACTTGGCATTATTATCCTGCAATGGAGCTTGCGGCATGTGCTACGTTAACTCTAGGTCTTGTGGTAGGTTTGGTGCACCACTCATACAGGCCAGGACCCTGGATAGGAGACTGCTTAAGATACTTGCATCCATGATTATTGAGAAGGTAGGTAAAGCACTTGACGGCGAACTAGCCTACAGTAACGGTGCCATTGTTGAATTCCGGGGGAGGACATACAGCCTGGGGTGTGGTGGGTGATTGCGTGTAGGGGTCGTGGTAACTTAACCGCGGGGCGTAGTATTGAGGATTTAATTAGGGGTTTCCTTCATGAATCCTTCAACAGTAAATTCATGTACATAATATCCCCCTGGGTAGCGAACTTCGAGTTCAGTAGATCATTCATACACTACCCTTGGGTCTCCTCAACCAGGGTCCTCGACATTATTGAGGCTATTATTAACAAGGGCGTTGAAGTTAAGGTGTTAACTAGGTGCTTCGACGATGCACTCAGGTTTGATGTACTTGACTTAGCCGATAAAATTGTTAATAGGGGGAGTGTTGATGATGAGATTAAAGGTTTCATTAAGTCCCAACTGGAGGATTTGCTTGGTGGCATTGAGGCTATGCTTAGGTTAAGTGAGGTTCTTGGTGATAACCTTTTATTTGACTTGGGGATTGGGGATTTAGGTGGAAGACTTCACACGAAGCTTTACATTAATGATAAGCATGCCTTGGTTGGCTCAGCTAACTTCACTAAAAGCGGTATTATTGATAGTTCTAATTGGGCTAACTGGGAATGCCTTATAGCAATCAAAAGCGGTGAAACAGGTTACAGAGAACTGCTGAACGTCGCCGAGGGTTACTTAAACGCTGCTAGGGGGTTTAGTGAATGTGAAGGTAGGTTCATGAGCATGCTTAGTAGGTTCAGGGGATTACTGCCTAGGGCAGTGGGTAGTGTAATGGACGTCATCGTGGTGCTTGAGGACTTAATAAATGCTCTCTCCTAGTTAAAGGAGCCACCTATCAAGGGTTACCCCTGTGCTGTTTAGCGCCTTGGTTAAGCGCTTAATGTACTTAAGCCTCGCTGTCAAGCCTCCAGCCAGCATCACCTTAGCCTTAATGTCCTTAACATCCTCAATTATGGACTTCGGCAGTATGAGTATTGCATTATCCATGTTAAGCAACCTCCTTAAAGCATAACCCATGGCTATAGCGTACTCCCGCGGTAACGCAACGATAATAACGTCATACGGCTTCCCCACCAGTTCCATAAGTCTCCTCTCTAAGCCTAGCCTCTTAGACCAATTCCTAATGGCATCAATATCAAGCCCCTTAAGTGTCGCATTATATGGCAATATTACCTCACGTTCACTTATTAACCCATACCTAGCACTTATCACGTACACGTCTACCTGCTTACCCAGTCTCCTAAAGGCCTTAGCCAGGTTCCTAACAGCCCTAAAGGAGCCACCATACATCTCACCAGCCGGCTTCATGAACCGCCTAAGCACTTCCCTATACGTATCCTCAAGTTCGATGTCAAAGGAAGGTACCTTAAGTCCACGGCTCCTAAGCAGGTTTAAAACGGCGTTCCAGTTCACGTTCTTCTCATCAGTGCAATTAGTAATTATGAGGACTCTTGAAGCCTTCTTAAGCAGGGTGGTTAACTCATCACTCGCTGCCTCATCACCATTAATTGAGTGGTTCACCTTCACGTTGATGAATCTTATATCCTTTCCTGATTCAAGTAGTCTCTTGAAGACGTAGACATTGTGGAACCCCCTCCTCCTATTCCTATCATTACCCCTAAAAATCACCACGTCAATACCCACGGTTCGGCATATGGCACAGCTGCACTTCTTCCACGGCGTATCCCTCAGCAGTGCCTCGTAATAGGGTAGGTAATGTACTTGACCAACCTTAGTCAGGTAATTTCTCAATATTGCAATGACTTCCTCAAGGCTTAATACACCCTTGTCGTAAAGCCTTAGGGCATTTAGGACGTCGTGGTTATCGCCAATCACCCTAATGGCAGTATATGCCTTACCGTTGGTGGTTAGGTAGTTGCCCACCTCCCTAGTCCACGCCATTCTAAGCATTGCTGAGCTGTCGAAGGATACCTCATTAACGTGGTTCAGTAATTCACTTAGCATGGGGATTATTGATAACCTAGTGACGCCGAGGAAGTGCACCTTCTCCACATCACTCCTCCCCCTAACGTACTCGGTTAGCGCACTAACCAGTGCCTTAATGAAATCAGTGTTCCTCTTAGCGAGACCTCCTATTGCGAAATGCCTGTAACCTACATTATACAGCTTATCCATGAACTTCACGTAGTGGTTAACTTCAATACCTTGTACACTGGCCATTAGGGTGAACTTATAGTTGCCACTCCTCCATAGTTTATACATCTCCACCGCATTCCTGAACGTTAATTCCATCCTCTCTTGGGGGTTGCCGAAGAAGGGTATGTGATCCAGCGTAACCCCATAGTCAACACCCAGCCTACTGTAGTAATCCATCACCTCATCAACCCTATAGGGTGGCGCATCCTTATCCCTATACTGCCAGGCTCCACAGTCACCGATCAGTTGCATTTTACCTGGGAGCCTTAGGAAGTTTCTGGCTCCCCCTGCACCGAGTATTTTCTTCATTTTGTCCCGCTTAATCGCCGATATTGAGATTAAGACACCATCTATGACTTCATCACCCAGTAGATCCCAAATCCTAGCACCATGCATGTACCTACCTTTCAGGTAACCCTCAGAGTGCTTCTCATTAACGAAGTCGTAGTTAGCGTCAACAATGTCATCCCAGTCAGGCAGTATCAACTTCAAACCCTTCATCAGCTCTTCAATTTAGTTTAATATTACACCATTTTTAACAATAATTTTTAACAATGATCACACATGACCCATACTTTAGGCGTTAAAATAGGTAAGTAATACTAGTGAATCCCTAGTGATGTAATTGAGGATTTTGAGTTTTTACAGTAATATTGATATGAACAGGCCTAATTAACAATTTACGATATTTATCACACTTATCAGGCAAAATTTAAAAGGAACCTACCCAGGCCAGGTCCAGTGTATGAGACCCTTCACGCTTAACTCACTGTACGAATTCATGAATACTATTAAGTCAGGTGCGGCGCCGGTTAACGACCCTAGGTTCAGGGAATTGTTGAGTGTCGCCATTGACCTCGGCTTCATAAGTGGCGATTCCAATTACACGATTACGGAGAGGGGGTTGGAGTTTCTTAACGCTGTGAGTAATGGTGACTCTGAGGCTTTGCATGAAATATTTGTAAGTAGCCTTGAACCATATAGGAGGGTTTACGAGCTCATGGCTAAGGGCGTTACTAAGCCCAGTGACATAATTAAGTTAACTGGCTATAACGCAGTCATAGTTGACTTGGCGTTGAGACTCATAAGCGAGGTGGAGGGGGTTAGTAAGGGTCCTGTGGTTAATGAGGAATTCTACAGCAGGTTTGAGAGCGTTTTACTTGAGAAGTACAGGTTACTAAGTAGGAGAAGATGGAGTAGGTATGTTCCGATACAGCAATTGCTTAACGAGGTTAAGAGCGAGCTATACGTGCCCAGTAGGCTCATGGGTAGGTTTTTTGAGGAGTTCGTTAGAAGATGGAGGGATAAGGTTGTGTTGACCGGAGCCCCAGGCACCACCAAGGGTTCAGTGGAGGTTTTCGGTAAGAGGTACGTCTACATCATGATTAGCCTGGGTGATTGATGTGAGGACACTCCTACCAATACCCAGTGACGAGGATACTAAATTCCTCTACGACCCACACGGCAACGTGACCGAACTCCTGAGGTATGTGGAAACCGTAGCGAAGGGCCCATCAGGGGCCGGTGTCATAATTGGCAATTACGGCTTCGGCAAGACCCACATTATGCTCCACGTGGCTAGCCAGGTTAAAGCTAACTTCAAGGACTCCTTGGTAACTTACGTTAATACACCAGGCTCAAGCTTCATGAACCTGTACAGGGCATTCATCAACCTAATGCTAAGGGACGGTGAACTGTTGAGTAAAGTCGCCACCCACCTTGAGGATCCTTTAAGGGAGGCTTTAACCCTTATATTAAGTGGCGGTGAGGACGGTGGTTACGCTAGGCAGTGGCTTATGGGTGAGCCAACACCTCAAAACTTTAGGCTTAAGCATGGGCTTGGGTCCAGGGTTAATGATGAACTAGCCCTAAGGTTCATGGTGAACCTTAGTGATGCAGCTGTTAAGGCTGGTTACGGCCCAATACTCATACTTATTGATGAATTAGAGGACGTGGTTACCATTGGGCAGGTAAAAAGGCTGCAGTACCTAAGTCTTCTCAGGAATCTTATTGACAACCTACCTGGTAAAACCCTACTACTGGCGGCTTCAACACCCGCCGGTTGGGATGAGGTTGTGAATACGTACCCAGCCTTAGCCAGGAGACTCTCGTCATTTGTAATTTACCTGAAGCCGTTCACCTACGAGGAGTCGCTGGAGTTTGTTGATAAGCTTGTTAAGTGGAGGGGGCTTGACATGGATATTAGCGAGGATGTCGTTAAGGTCATACACGACTACACTGAGGGTAACCCTGGGGAGATTGTCAGGGCTATTTCACTCATATACACATCCCTAGGCGGTAAGGTTAACGTTGATGGCGTTAAGGAGGTGCTTTCAAGACACGTGTAATTATGCCGAGGCTTTACCTGACTTGGTTCATTGAACCTGAGGATCCGCATTACTGGGACTTCTTCAGCATTGACGGCTTGGTGGTGTCCATGAAGTCTATAATGAATATGAGGCAGCATAGGGGTGTACATAGGTTAACTAGGCTGCTTAGTGAGGGGTTTAGGAGGTTTTACGGTTACAATGGGCCATTAATCGTGGACTCAATGACACAGCCACTACACGCCGTTGGGGGCTTGCAGGTGAGCCACCTAAGCCAGGCTCAGGTGCTTTACACTCAATACGTATTAGGTTCGGATATACTTGTCCATAGGGATTACCCAATACTGCATGTTAAGGATCACGAGGTGAGGGTCAAATTATTCAGTAGGAATTTAATTAACGCCGAGGCTGCATTGAGGTTTGGGGAGTCCCTGGGTAGGGAGGTTATGCTTGTTGTACAGGGCTGGAACCTAGACACGTATGTTAAGTGTGCTCAGTATTACAGGGATCTTGGGGCTAGGTACATTGGTGTAGGCTCCCTGGTACCTCATAAGGGTGACGCAAGCTTCATAATTAACGTGGTGAGGGCTGTTAGGGATGTGCTTGGTGGTAGGGTGCACCTGCACTTATTTGGGGTTGGCAGCTTAAACATGCTGCGTGAGGTGGCTAGCCTAGTGGATAGTGTCGATGTGAGTACACCAGCCATAGCGGCAGGTAAGAAGGAGGTCCTAATACCAAGCGGCAACGGCATTATTAGGGTCAAGGTTAACAGTATGAGTGGGATATCAATGCTTAAGGAGAGATTAGAATCAACAAACGACAGTATTGAGAGCCTCCTAATAGGCAGGATACTTAATGCAGAATCCCTTAAGGAGGAGAATAGGTCAGTGATGCTCTACAACGCCTACGTACTCACCAGGCATAAGGCATTGATCCTAGGCAGCTAAATACTTAATAGACCCTAAGCACTAACACCGTGAATGCAGGACTTAAAGGCTAAGATTGAGGAGTGCGTTAAGGGTATTTGCAGCAGCTACAACATACTTGAAATGAACTGTGCATCAATAAGTGATGTTGGCGCTGGTGTATATGTAATCAGTGATGGTAAAACAGCCTTAACAGGATACTCAAGCAACGTCAAGAATAGGCTACTGGCCATATGCCGCGGAGACTTGAGGATAAGTCAAGTAACTAAGTTACTCATGGCCAACCTAGAGTACGTACTACCCAACCTAGAGGAGGTGAATAGCGTAACAGGCAGGATGGCTAAGCTTAAGGAGGAGATTAAGAAACTAACAAGTAAACTAACAATAATAGCAGTAACCTGCCCAACAGCAAACACAAGGGAGCTACATGCAAGAATCAAGAAATGCATAAGCACCTAACCCAAGGCATAATAAAGACTAACACCAATAATGAACATTAAGGTTAGGGCATGGGCTCAAGGGTGAGCGGTTTTTAACTTGGTTTATTTCAATGTCTCGTATATTATGAGTGCTAGTGCTGTGCATATTGATTGGCGTGGGTTGCGGGCTGAGGTCAACTTGGTATCGATTATCCTGGCACCAGCCTTGGCCAGCTTGGCTAAAGCATCGTTCAACTTCGGCTCAAGCATCTCTAAGTGGCCCGGGTCCGCACCGTAAGCCACCACAACCCTTCAACCTCCTCCACTAACCCTCATCCCAGTACTCAGCGGGATCTTAGGTTGGCAGCTGGCTATTGCCATCACCTCGTTGTCTGGTTCTTAACTGTTTGCCTGCACGATAATCTCCACTCCTTATCGTCAAAGCTCACCTTAGCCCAGACACTCTCGTTTACAGGCTTCCTCGAAAATACGTGGTCTAGAAATGGTACTAGGTCGCTCCTCAACTGCTCTAGGTACTTGGCTAGGAAGTCCTCGGTGTATTTCGTGCTTATCACCGGCCTGTAAAGGCCAGCCCTATCTAGGCCCCACCACCTATAGAGTATTGATAATGCCCTCCTAATTAGGGATTTATCAATGGTATCTGCATCGATGTATGG
>Ga0080005_128564_pt1 | contig 18348 bp, 17 predicted proteins | sample JossMetagenome_2_FD_69208 | JGI IMG/M metagenome (GOLD analysis project Ga0080005, IMG submission 69208) | Hot spring sediment microbial communities from Joseph's Coat, Yellowstone National Park, USA - JC3_ASED (SPADES assembly) (version 2) | ecosystem: Environmental > Aquatic > Thermal springs >... | reverse complement strand
TATAATTCATTGAACGGGTTTTAGTTTCTTTGAGTTGTTACATCTTCGAATAGTTCTTCTGGAGCGAGACGGCAAAAGTTTTAGTTTCTTTGAGTTGTTACCACGACTTTCTCCGGCTCGGGGCCGAAAAATTCGGATTGTTTTAGTTTCTTTGAGTTGTTACCATATAACTTAGCCCCATTAGTGACGATTCTAGCTGGTTTTAGTTTCTTTGAGTTGTTACCTTGAAAGCCAGCAAGTGCTACGGTCACTATTATAGAGTTTTAGTTTCTTTGAGTTGTTGCCGTAGAACCTATTGGCGTAGAACCTATTGGCGTAGGTTTTAGTTTCTTTGAGTTGTTACAACTGCGTGGATCGTGGGGCGACGCGACGGCCACGAGTTTTAGTTTCTTTGAGTTGTTACCACGGTTACGTTCAACCCATTAGGCCCAGTGAACATGTTTTAGTTTCTTTGAGTTGTTACATCTACACGCCTTCGCCGAACCAGGTCGGCATGCCGTTTTAGTTTCTTTGAGTTGTTACAGTATAATGAGACAGTGCCGTGGGGCTGGTACGTTGCGTTTTAGTTTCTTTGAGTTGTTACAATGAACACTGATATTTTACCTTATCCGAATCAGGTTTTAGTTTCTTTGAGTTGTTACATAGCGTAAATTCCTTTTTCCATTAGACGCTCTTTGGTTTTAGTTTCTTTGAGTTGTTACTCAGAGTTTTGAGAAGTTGCAGCTTTAGCAACGATGTTTTAGTTTCTTTGAGTTGTTACACTGGTGCCAGCGCCACTACCGCCGAGATCAACAAGGTTTTAGTTTCTTTGAGTTGTTACGTTATCGTTCTTCAACTCTGCCGCCAACTTAAGCAGGTTTTAGTTTCTTTGAGTTGTTACCAAACGTCCTAATGCAATGGGAAATGGCTCTAGTTGTTTTAGTTTCTTTGAGTTGTTACCGAGCCTTCTCGCCCTCGATTTACACGTGTATTTACGCATTTATAAATCTTAACAGACCTTAAACGCGTTCTCTCTCCCTAACTCGTTTAAGGGGTTTTATCGTAACCCCTAAGGGCGGGAGGTCAAGGGAAATGCAACTCATTGAACGTGTTGAAATAATTGGTAATTACAAATAAAAAATTGGAAGAGTGACTTCGAGGACGTATAGCGACCGTATCGCTCCGCCCCGTCAGGATGGTGACCAAAGTCGAGCTTTCAGGTGATGGGGAAAAGCGAGGGACGATACGACTTCAGCTCGAGGCCGCGGTTCCCGCGCTTTTCGCCGCTCTAAGGTTGCGTTTATGACGGGAATAGGTTTCGTCGCAGAAGCTACAGGCTTACCGTTTATAATAAGTAGGCCGGGCCCCGGTGTAAGCTTAATATACGGGTAAGGTGAGAACTACCTGGGGATGAGGGGGTCAGGTCAGCTTCCGGGTGTCCTATCAAGGGTCAACTCTGACCCTCTCATCACCCCCTCATCCCCCGTCCTGCTTCTGTAAAAACTCTTTAAATTCTTCTGTTTCGATCTTAATCCTTCTATTATCTTATAATGATAAGCGCACGGTTCCGTTGCTCCGAATTCCTTTACCGCGGGAAGGCGAGGGTTTTCGCCCCCAGTCCTCCCGCTTTCATGAACGCGACCGAGTTGAGGGCGCGAGGAGCACAGAGCTTCTGGGTTCCGGTTTCTCGGCCGTATAGTCTGCCTCCTCCTATCTCTGAGCTCAACCGTCAGACCAAGTGCTTCTTGGCGTAGACCTTGAACAGCGCGCTGCCTATCAAAGTGGTGAAGAGCGACATGAAGACTACGCCTTCGAACTCCTCCGGGCTCAGCGCCTTGTACGAAAGGCCTAGGGAAGCGATGACTAACCCGGTCTCACCCCTGGGCACCATCCCTAAGGCCACCGTGTTGGCGGCCTTGAAGTTCCTCAAGTAGGCCAAGGCGAACGGGAAGATCCCCAGCCACTTGAAAACGAACGCTATGGCGGTCAGCTCTAACGACAGCAGCAGCGTGTCGAGGCTGAGAGTTTGGAAGTCGACCTCAGCCCCCACGTACACGAAGAACAGCGGCCCGAAGACGCTGAGCAACGCGTTGCTGATCTCCTTGATCCTCTCGCTTTTCACGCTGTTCGCGAACGCGACCCCTGCCACGAAGGCCGAGATTATGGAGGAGTACCCCAACGACACCATGAACAGCGTCAGGCCGAAGAGCACGGCCAGCGGGAACTCCTCCAAGTACTTATCGCTTATCCTGTCGGCGACTCTCGGGATCAGGACGACTGAGACCGCCAAGATGACCAGCCACACTGCTATGAGTGTAGTTATTCTCAGGCCGAGGGAGGCGACGCTCGTGGACGTGCCTTGTAAAATGGCTATGACGACCGACAGGAGGATTAAGTCCACCACGTCGTCCACCGCGGCGGCGGACACCAGGAAGTTTACGCCCTTACCCTTCAGCTTCTGTTCCTCTATTATGGATGCCACGGCCGCGAGGCTCGTGGCCCCCATCGCGGTGCCGAGGAACAGCGCGGAGTCGAAGCCGAAGTGTGGTAAATAGAGGTAGAACGCCACGAAGAAGGGCAACAGCGCCCCTGACGTCGCCCCCAGGAACCCCAGAACCCCGGAGGACTTTATGGGCGCGATCCCGTGCTCCAGGCCTGAGGCGAATATCAGGAGGATCACCGAAAACTCGGCCAGAAACACGATATAATCGTTTACGTTTATCAGGGGGAAGCCCACCAACTGGTTCAGTAAGGAGCCCAAGGCGTAGGGGCCTATTATCATGCCGGCCAACAACTCGCCTACCAGCTTAGGTAAGCTGTACTTCTGCACGAGAGAGCTCAGAATCTCCGCCAGCAGGATGAACACCGACACGTCGAAGAGCGCCAGGATTATCGGGTCCACGCGTTAACGAGAAAGTCAGAACGCCTTTAAACTCTTCGCTAGCGTTCTTATCGCGCTTCATCCGATCTGGGGACCTGCTCCATGGAGAGAAGTAAAAGCGAAAAACGTGATCTCTCTAGTTATACCGACATCCCCGAAGGGCGAGGGCTTCCGACTTCATAACCCCGCCCTGTTGAGCGTCCGAGCTTGTTGGGAAAGATGTTGAACGTGGACTAGCAACCCTATGAAGAAAGGAAGAAGCGGCTCAGGACGTGCTCTTCAGCCGAGTCGGAGACCTCACTCGGTGTATAGGAGGACTCAATCCCTTTCTCCCTCATCGGATCAGGCTCCAGAGCACAACGGAGACGCTGTTCATCGACATTGCCAGCGCCGCCCACTCGGGAGGCAAATAGAAGGGGTAAAGGACTCCCGAGGCTATGGGGATTAGGACCGAGTTGTACGCCAGAGCCCAGGCCACGTTCTCCTTCACCTTCCTCACGGTCCTCCTGGCCCCCTCCAGTAGGCTCGGGAGGGCCCCTATCGAGGGGATTATCACGTCCCCGGCCACCTTGGCCAGGTCCGTGCCGCTTGAAACGGCTATTCCAACGAAGGCCTCCTTCAGGGCAAGGGCGTCGTTGATCCCGTCCCCGACGAAGGCCGCCTTCCCCAATCCCCTGACCAGCTCGGCCTTGTCCTCCGGGCTGAGGCCCTTCCTCACTTCGACCCCTAAGGCCCTCGCCGCGGAATCGGCTCTGGTGCTCGAGTCGCCGGTAGCTATAATCACCCTGTAGCCCATGGCCTTGAGTCTCCTCACCGCTTCGATAGCCTCAGGCCTCAAGGGGTCATCGAGCCAGACCCAGCCCTCCACCCTCCCGTCGACGCAGACCAGTAGGTCCGCCCCCCTGTCCTCACCGTTGCAGTTGGTCAACACGAAGTCCTTACTCCCCACCAGAACGGTCCTGCCGTCGACGACCCCGTGAACTCCCCTGCCGGGGAACTCGGCGAAGTCCCTGACCTCGCACTCCCCCTCGCTGAGCTCGGATATCGCTTTAGCTACCGGGTGGGAGCTCAGCCTCTCCAGGCAGGAGGCCGACTCGACCTCTCCCTCGAACTTGACCACCTTTACCTTCCCCTCGGTCAGCGTCCCCGTTTTGTCTATGACGAAGGTTCTCACCTCGGTTAGCCTCTGGAGCGCCTCCCCGTCCCTCACGATTATCCCTCTCTTGAGGAGCCTCCTGATCCCGACGGCTATCGCGGTGGGGGTGGCGAGGCCGAAGCCGCAGGGGCAGGCGGAGGCCAGGACCGCCACCGAGAGGGTCAGGGCGAAGCTGAGGGGGTAACCCAAGGCGAAACGCCAGATCAGGAAGACGATTGCGGAGATGACGACGACCGTCGGGACGAAGTAGGCCGAGACCTTGTCCACGAAGTCCTGAACCGGTAACCTCACCGCCTCCGCCCTCCTTACGGCTTCGACCACTTGGGCTAGGTAAGTCCTCTCCCCGGACCTGGTCACGTAGAGCTCGGCGAAGCCTGACAGTACTGCTGAGCCCCCTATCAGGGGGTCTCCCTTGCCCTTCAGGACCGGGGTGGGCTCCCCGGTGAGGGGCGACTCGTCCACGTAAACTTCACCCTCATCGATCACTCCGTCGGCCGGCACGGTGTCGCCGGAACGAAGCGCCACCACGTCGCCGGGCCTCAGATCCCTGGCGTCCACTTCCTGCTCCTTGCCATTGATAAGCCTCCTCGCCTTAACCCTCAACACCTTTGGGACGTCCTCGGAGATCCTCTCCGTGAGCCAGGCCTCCAGGGTTTTCCCTGCTAGGATGAAGGTTATCAGCGAGGAGGACGCCTGGAGGAAGCTTAGGTCCCTCGAGACTAGGCCGTAGGCCCACGCCGTTACCGAGGAGAGGGAGACCAGGACGTCCATGTTGGTAGTTCCGTTCCTTAAGGCCCTGTAGGCCCCCCTCAGGAACTTCATTCCGGAGAAGAGGAGCACCGCCGTGGAGAGGGCCAGGGCTACGGGGAAGTCGTTGATTAACAGCACAAGGGGGGAGAGGACTGAGGCCGAGATCAGCCTGAGCGAGGAGTCCCTGAAGTCCGACCTCGCGATGATCCCCTCCTTCGTTAGGGAGGCCCTGTAACCCCTCTTCCTGAGCTCTTCTAGAATAGCTTCAGCCGAAGTCCTCAGGGGGTTGAGCTCCACCGAGACCAGCCCGCTCCCGGTCCTCACGTCCAGGACGCCCTCCGTGCCCTCCAGTAGCTCCCTGAGCTTAGGCATCTCCTCCTCCCTGGCCTCAACGGCGATGTCGACCCTCTGGGTGACGACGTCGTAGCCGGCCCTCCTTATGGACTTGACAACCTCGCTCAGCCTCGCCCCTTCCCCCAGGCTCAGCCTGACCTCTCCGGTCGCCAGGTTCACCTTAACGTCCTTGACCCCTTTGACCGAGCTAGCGGCCCTGGAGACTGTCGTGACGCAGGTGGAGCAGTGCATCCCTACTACTTTCAGCACCTCGTCCCTGTCCGCCCTCAGCCTCACTCGGGCATCCCCTTCGGCCCCTCCCTCAGGTAGGTCTCCGGGTCCCTCTCGAACTCCCTCTTGCAGGCGGGGCCGCAGAAGTAGTAGATTTTGCCTTTGTACATCGTCTTATAGGGGGTGGACTCTCCCACCTCCATCCCGCAGACGGGGTCGACCTGCATCGAGTTAATTTGTTAATTATCCTTAAAAAAGGAACTTCTCACACATATAAAACGAGTCCTCGCGGTCACCGTCCTCTGAGCCGAAAGTTTCGGGGGCGTGTGAGCCCTATTTATTGGCAACGATTAACGTGGGCCGCACCCAGCCGTCACTTACGAGGTCCGTGGAGGGCGAGGCGGAGAAGCTCCTGAGGGTCGCGAGGAAGCTGAGGGACGAGTCCTTAGCTGAGGCTCTGAAGGACGCCTTGGCCGACGTGAGGCTCATAGAGGAGGCGTTCGAGGACGAGTTGGCCGATCCCCTGGAGGTCCTGCTGGTGGCTCTGCTCGCGAGGTGCTCGAGGCGTGTACCTGGTTGACGCCCTGCCTAAGGAGGGGAAGGTGGAGCTCGTCCTCAGCGGCTTCAGGAGGCTCGAGGTCAGAACCACCTTCCCGGTCTACTTGGAGGAGCTCCCCCAGTCCGTCCTCTACCACCCCTCGGTGGCCTCTGTGGAGGAGGAGGTCTGGAGGACCCTGGAGGGGAAGGAGAGGAGGATCTACAGGGTGGAGCTCAGGGACTACGGCGCGTACCTCCAGTTCAAGAGGGCGCTTAAGGTAGTGAACGACTTCATAAGCCCCCTGGACCAGGCCCTGGAGAGGCTCGGCCTGAGGCCCTTCGCCAGGGTGGAGGCCTCCGGGAGCAGGGTGACGTCGAGGGAGGAGCCCGGCTTCCCGGAGGTGAGCTACGCCAAGGTAGTCCTCTACGACTGGTATGGCGAGCACAGGCTGGGCAGGTACTACAGGCTCTACTACAACGGCGTAATGAAGGAGGAGGGGGACGTCAGGGACCTGAGGGTCGAGGCGGACGTGGTGGAGGCCCCCTCCACGGTTCTGGATAAGGTTAAGGCGATAGTGAAGGTAGCCTCCGACAGGAAGAGGGCCCCCGTGGACGTGAAGGGCCTGATAGTCTGGAGCAAGTCGGTGAGGGTCCTGCTCAGGGAGATAATGTACGCCACGATAGGCAAGGCGTTAACGGTCAACGAGGCTTGGGTCGCCCTCAGGAAGAGGTACGTTATCCCCAAGGTTGTGCCGAGGGTGGAGGAGCTCAGGGAACTGGAGGAGCTCAGCTACGCCGACAAGGGCGGGCTGATCCTCTTCCCAAAGGAGACCTGCGTCGATAACGCCTTCCAGGTGGACTTCTCCTCCATGTACCCGTCAATAATCAGCAAGTACAACATCTCCGGCGAGACGGTGGACAGGTGCGACGACTTGGACTTGGGGATCCACAAGGTCTGCACGAAGGAGAGGGGGATAGTGTCAGAAGCCGTGGAGAGGCTGGTGAGGCTCAAGGAGTTCTACAAGGCCTACGACGAGGAGCTCGCAGAGGCGATCAAGTGGATCCTCGTCGCTTCCTTCGGCTACCTGGGCTACAGGAACTCGCTCTTCGGGAAGATAGAGGCTTACGAGAGCGTGACTCACGTGGCCAGGAAGGTCCTAAGGCAGGCGATCGAGGTGGCTGAGTCCATGGGGCTCAGGGTGGTTCACGGGATAGTGGACTCCCTCATAGTTCAGGGGAGCAGGGAGAGGGTGGAGGGGATGGTCGCGAAGGTCTCCGAGGCCACGGGGCTCAAGCTCAAGCTCGAGGACGAGTTCAGCTGGGTCGTACTGACCAGAACCTCCGAGGGCCAGCCCTACCCGCAGCGCTACGTGGGCAGGAGGAGGGACGGGAGCCTCAAGGTAAAGGGGCTGATAAGGGCCAACCAGCCGAGGATAGTCCGGGAGTTCCTGGAGGAGTCCCTCAGGGTACTGAGTAAGGCGGAGTCGTGCTCCCAGCTCAGGTCGTTCTCCAAGGAGATAGAGGACCTGTACTACGGCTTCAGGAGGAGGGCCCACTACGGCGACCCCTCCGACTTCGTGCTGTGGATAAAGGGCGAGCCCTACGTGAGGGGGGCCAGGGGGTTCTACAGGGCGACGGACGGCTACCGAGGCCACGACGCGGACTACTACCTCAGCTACCTGGAGAGGGCCTACGAGACGGTCAGGGGGATGTTGCCTTGATGTTGACCGGCTTCGCCGAGCTAGATGAACTGATAGCAAAGGACGAGTGGGTGGAGTTCTACTCCGAGGACTCGGACCTGCTGGAGGAGTTCTACAGCAGGGTGATAGCCCTCTCCTCGAACCCCCTCATAAAAGTGCTCGTGGTGTCGGAAAGGGGAGGGCTGGACCCTTGGAAGGTGAAAACCTTTCAGAGGGCCTTCGGGGTTGAGGGCAGGGTCCTGGTGAGGAGGGCCTTTAAGGCGGAGGACGTCCCCCCTTCGGTGATCGCCATGGGGGAGGGCGACCTCGTCGTGGTTAACCCCTACGGCTTCTTCAGGCTCTACTCCCACGTAGTGGGCTCCATGAGGGCCAGGAGGGGGAGGACCTTCGTCTTCTCCCCTTTCGACAGGGAGAAGAGGGGGAGCGTCTTCGGGCTCCACAGCGCCCACTCCGTTATAGAGGTGAGGAGGACCTACAGGGGGGTGAGGTTCAGGATGGTTAAGAGCCCCTCCCACGCGGAGGTCGAGCTGGTTTACCCCATCCAGTCGCTGTTCGGCAGGAGCTCCGTTGGCTTGGAAGCCTGGCTCTAGGCTCAGGCCCTGCTCCCTCTCTTGCCCTTAGCGATTGAGCTGAGGGCCTCCTCGAAGACCGGGGCTATCTTGTAGGTCGACTTGACGAAGGCGTTGGCGCTCAGAACCCTCTTGACCCCTCCCCTCTCGTACTCGACCCCCTTTAAGGCCCTGTACAGCGGGAGGCCGGCCAAGGAGGAGTAAACGTAGAGGGAGAACTTCGCGAGAACCGCGGGCCTCCTTCTCTGCTTCACCCTCTCCAGGACCGCCCTGTAGCCGCTGTAGGCCTCCTCCTTCACCCTCTCCAGATCCGCCTCCGCTTTGGTCAGGTAGAGCCTGTAGACCGAGACGCGCTTCTTGGCTACGACCTCCATCACCAGGCTGTCTCCCTCCTCCCTGAAGCTCAGCTCGAAGGGCTTCCTCCGCCTCTTCCTGGCCTCCATTATTATCGGTTATGGAATTGAAATATATAAAGGTGCGTGAGAGAATCCTGAACCCCTTATTAGGCTAATGTCGAACGTTGAGTTGAAGGGATGAGGTTCGAGGAACTAAAGGCTGAGCTGAGGGACGACTTCCCCTGGTACTTCTCCGTGATGGACGGGGAGAAACCTGCCAAGTACTTGATAGCTAAGAGGGTGGAGGCGGAGAGGGGAGGCCCGGAGCTCCTCGACAGGCTGACCGACTCCTTCCTCAAGCTCTGGAGGGACGTCAGGGAGGGGAGGGAGGACATAAGGAGGCTGGAGGTCCCGAAGTACTCCCTCCTGGACTACTTGGCCGACCTGGTGGACTCGTGGGTCGAGAGGTGCACCTTCTGCAGGTGGGGCTGCAAGGTCAACAGGAAGGTGAGGGCGGGGGCTTGCCAACTCAACGTGGAGAGCAGGGTGGCCTCCTACTTCCACCACAGGGGCGAGGAGCTCGTGTTCAGGGGGACCGAGGGCTCCGGAACGGTCTTCTTCACCTCGTGCAACATGAGGTGCGCCTTCTGCCAGAACGGGGACATATCCAAGGACAAGGACAACGGGGTCCCGCTGAGCCCGAGGAGGTTGGCGGGGGCGATGAGGCTTCTGGCCTCCGAGGGAGTCCAAAACGTGAACCTCGTGGGAGGGGAGCCGACCGTTCACCTTCACACGATAATCAAGGCGATAAGGGAGTTGGCCTACGGCGGCGAGGTCGTGGACAAGGTGACCCTGCTGCCCAAGGCCGACTACCCGTACTTCTACTCGAGGAAGAGGAGGGTTTACGGCAACGAAACAAGCGTGCCGATGCTATGGAACAGCAACTTCTTCATGAGCGAGGAGGCCATGAAGGTCTTAAGGCTGGTGATAGACGTTTGGCTCCCCGACTTCAAGTTCGGCAACGACAGGTGCGCGCTGAGGCTGAGCAGGACCCCGTGGTACGTGGAGACGGTCACGTCGAACTTGTCCAGGATTTACTCCTGGGGAGAGGAGGCGGTCATAAGGCACCTGGTGATGCCCAATCACGTGGAGGACGACACGATGCCGGTCCTTGAATGGATAGCGAAGAACGTGCCGAACTACTGGGTCAACCTGATGGACCAGTACAGGCCTGAGTACGCGGCGGACCCCTTCTCCCCCCTTTTCGACCCCAAGTACTCTGACATCTCCAGGTACCCCACGAGGGAGGAGATCGAGACGGCTTACTCCTACGCCAGGAAGCTGGGGATAAAGTTCGAGCTCACGACCTTCTACTGAGCGCGGCTGAGCTTTGAGCGAATTATAAGCCGCGGGGTCCTGGGCCATATCAGGTCCGTTAAAAGTTATGAGTCAACCTTAATCCGCGCTGGCTACACGGGGTCGGACGTAGCTTACTGGGCCGACGCCGAACGCTGAGTCGAAGGGATGAGGTTCGAGGAGTTCACGGCCATTTAACCGCTCTCACTCGAGTAACTTCCTCAACTGCGTAGAATTACCGTGTTTTTGTAGGCTCTTTTGATCTCCGAGTCCGTAGTGTATATCACGGCGTTCTCCCTCTCAGCGAGGGCCACTACGAAACAGTCCACTGTGGAGAGGTTTTGATGCTCGAGTTTGAGCTCTCCGGCCCTCAAGGCGAGCTCCTTGTCGGTGCTGACGACCTTTATCGGCGAACTCAGGATCAGGGAGAGCCTAACTTTAGCGGTTTCTATTCCTTTGAGTTTGCCGTAAGTGTAAAGGAACTCCGCCAAATTGAGGTCTAACGTGTAACCTACGCTTTTACCTGAATAAACTTCCTCCACAGCTCTCTTGGCCTCATCGTTGAGTCCAGAGAAGTACACGTGGAAGAAACCAGTGTCAAACAGCATTCTCCTTCTCAACTTCTTCCTTCCTCAACCTCTCCAACTCCTTCACGGCGGAATCTCCCAATTCCTTATCCGCGCCGTACACATCCAAGAGGGTCATCTTACGTTTCAGGACGATCTTATCGCCCTCAACCTCCAACTCCATTACGGAGCCCTCCTTAACGTTGAGCCTCCTCCTGACCTCGGCGGGGATCACTATGATCCCCTTCCTGTGAACCTTTACCTCCACGAGGTCATTTTCCGTTTATCCATAATTAAAGTTTAACTTATGATGAAGTTAAACCGAAGGGCTAGTTAAACCCCAGGCGATTGAGGCCTGTTAGGGAGCTCTCAAGCTGGCGAAGTCCGAGCCGAGGGCGGTGACGGTGAACTCCGAGAATGAAATAGTTCCTCCCGTACCTCTCAAGGTAACAGGGTCTCGGGGTCCCTCGGCAACAGCCTCGCCTCCCTTATGTTCTCGAGCTTGAGGGACTGCATCGTTATCCTCTCCAGCCCCAGGCCGGCTCCTCCGTGGGGCGGAGCCCCGTGCTTGAAGAAGTTCAGGTAGAACTCGAAGTTCTTCGGGTTCATCCCCTTGTCCTTGACGTTCTCGACCAGCCTCTCGTACCTGTGCTCCCTCTGGCCGCCTGTGGCTATCTCGAGGCCCCTCAGTAGGCCGTCGAAGCTGTAGGTCCAGTCGGGCTCGTCCTCCTTCCTCATGGTGTAGAACGGTCTGACCTTCCACGGGTACTCCGTCACGAAGACCAGGTCGCTCTTGAACCTCTCCCTCACGTACTGGCCGAGCATCCTCTCCCCCTCGCTGTCCAAGTCCTCGCCGTACGGGATGTGTTTTTTGAACTCGCTGTCCAAGATCTCGTAGGCCTTCCTTAATGGGATCTTGGGCACCTCGCCGGGGATCTCTAAGGGCTCGACGTTGTACTCCTGCAGAACCCTCTGGGGCAGCTCCTCCTTCCTCATGGCCTCGGCTAAGTGCCTGACGAAGCCCTCCACGAAGGATATCACGTCGTAATAGCTCTGGATGAAGCCGACCTCGACGTCCATAGAGTGGTACTCCGTCAGGTGCCTCGTCGTGTGGTGGGGCTCCGCCCTGAAGACGGGGCCTATTTCGAACACCCTCTCGAGGCCAGCTATTACCGAGAACTGCTTGTAGAACTGGGGCGACTGGGCCAGGAAGGCAGGCTTGCCGAAATAAATGACGGGGAAGACCTCAGCGCCTCCCTCCGTTCCGGCCCCGACTATCTTGGGGGTGAAGATCTCCACGAACCCCTTAGAGGAGAAGTACTCCCTGAACTTCTGGGCCACCCAGGCCTGAAGCAGGAAGATCTGAGTCACCTTCGGGTTCCTGACGTCCAGCCACCTGAACTTCAGCCTCGTGTCGAGTATCGCCGATAACGAGTCCCTGGGGAGTAAGGGGAGGGGCTCGACGGGCCTGTTCAGCACGCTCATCTCCCTGACCGCAACCTCAACGCCTTCCTTAGTCGGGGCCTTCCTCAGGGTTCCCTTGACGCAGATAACCGCCTCGTCCCTGGCCTCATTCGAGGCCTTAACGGCCTCCTCCGGCGTCTCGCCCTGCTTCACCACCAGCTGTATTTGACCCGTCCTGTCCCTCAGGATTATGAACCTGAGCTTGCCGTGGTCCCTTACCCTATCAACCCAACCGCATAGAGAGACCTCTTTCCCCAAAAGCGAGTCCCTGTCCCTTATCAGGTCACCCACGAAGGCGTCCTTGAGTATTTTTGACCACCTGGCGGAAAAGTGAGGGGACTAAAAAATAGAGTTAAACTCGTTTCACTTCCTCCTGAGCAACGCCGCGACTGCGGCGACTACGATCGCAATGACGATGATCCCCGCTATGATGACAACGGTGTTGTTGGAGGGGATCACTGAGGAGCTGGAGGAGGGCACCTGAGCTGAGGTAGTGGACGTTTGGGTTGAAGACGACGTCTGAGTCGAGGTAGAGCTACCAGAAGTCGCTACACTGGAGGAAGTGGCGGTCGCGGGCCCGGTGACCACGTAGTAGGTTTGGGTCGGGTCGTCGACTACGACCAGCCTGCCTTTGGCGAGGAAGTAATTGCTGGAGTTCAACGCGACTAACTTCCCATCGGGCGTCTCCTTCAGCACTGTCACGACGCTTCCGTTCGCTGTAACGTTAAACGTTATCACGCCGGAGGCTTTGGGAACAACTACCTTAATTGCGTTGTAAGGCGTCCCTTGATACGTGACGTTAGCGCGGCTCACGCTCTCGGGCTTAACGACGGTCGCGTTGGCGGCGGTGTTGTCCCTGAACACAACGACAGCCTTAGTCGTCCCGTTGACCTTGACCCACACGATCGCGCCCTTCTTGCCGTTGATGTAGACTTCATGGGAGAGGGTTACGTTACCGGTGCTCATCACCTCTCCCTTGTGGCCTACTACAATCACGACGGGGGCCCCGTTAATCATAGTTTCGCCCTCGAACTCCGGCTTGACGACTTTGCCGTTCACGCTCACTATGGTCAGCATCGATATTTCCCTGACTATCTTAGGGCCAAAGACGACGAGCCCTTTAGCCATAAGCCCAGAGGAGGCGTTAAGGAAGAACATGCTCACGTAACCTATAAGGGTGCCGTTGAGGCCGTAGAACGATATGGTCTCGTGCCTGAAAACGCCTTCACCCCTCCACACGATGGCCGGCACTAGAGCACCGTTCCAGTATGCCTTACCCACCGCGTAGCCCTCCACGTTGGAGTAGACCGTCCCGTTCGCCTCGAGGTAGAACGGCAGGGGCGCGTACCTCCTCGGCTCGTTGAACACGAACGTCTTCTCGGAACTCACGACAGAAACGCTACTCACCGACAGGCTCTGGAGGGTGGCCCTTATCGGGACCGTGACGGTCGAGCCTGCCTTCAGGTCGGCGTTCACCACGTAGAACCCGGAGCCGTTGAGGAAGTACAGGTAAACCTTGGCTGTGCCGTTGACATATGCGGGGACTACAGCTTTGAAAGTGCCGTTAGTTAGCCCGGCCCAAGCTATGTACTCCTGACCCGCCGTCTTTATCACCACTTGGGACAAGTAGGGAACGTTGGACTCTATCGTTAGCTCGTCATTGGCGAGGCTCAAGTTCACGTCGCCGCTCACGGTTTCGGTCCCCACGCTCACGAGGGCGTAATCGTAGACCTCAGACGTCACCCTAACTGACGCGTTGGTCCCCGTCACGTTTCTGGTACCGTTAGATTGTACGACCAGGTAATGGATGACGTTAGCCTGCTGGCCCCCCACTGGGCCGTTAAAGCCGCCTGAGAAGCTGCTGAGGGAGACCATGTAGAAGCTGAAGGAGGCTTGCGCTGTAGCGTAGTTCGCCTGGGCTACCGGGCTCAATAAGCCAATTGCGGGAGCTAAAGCCAGTAAAGTCAGGAATCCGAGGCTCAGACCCTTCAGTCTACTCATATCTTCAGGAGAAACGTAGTTCGGTATTTAAACCGTTTCCCGGCCCGTACGGAACCGCATAATCTCTCGCTTAAATCCCACGGTTGCCAGAGAAGTCCGTTAGAGGACGGAGCTCATGGAGCCGGAGTACCCCTTTTTCGACCTTAAGGCGGCTAAGAGCTTAGTTCCCGAGCTGAGGAAACTCCACAGGGAGTACACAGAGGTTAAGAGGAGAGTGGAGGAGGCCCTCCTCTCCGGGGATAAGGGGGCCCTCTCCGAGTACACGAGGAAGGTCAACGAGATAGTCACGAAGATAACGAGGATGGGCGTGATGATCAGGGACCTCGACATGGGCCTCTTCGACTTCCCCGCAGTAATTGACGGTAGGAGCGCCTACCTCTGCTGGAAGGTGGACGAGCCCGACGTGATGTATTACCACTACGCCGAGGACGGCTTCGCGGGGAGGAAGAGGATCACCGAGAGGACGGAGATCCTTCCCCTGACGTGATCGGCCTAGATTAATTACACTAACACCATTATATGTTAACGAAAATTAGTGAGTCAGCAACCGTTTAGGGTTTATTACCTTGACGGATCGGGTGCTGTTAATGAAATTACACCTGTCTAACCTGGGTCCCATAAAGCACGGTGAGATCGAGTTAGGTGACAACACGCTTTTCGTTGGAAAACCCAGCACCGGCAAAAGCACTGCGATGAGGGCTTTATTCTATTCTCTTTACTGTCCAGGCCGCCTCATTCAGCTGAGAGGGGATCCCCTTGAGGTAAGGGATACTTCGTTCTTCCAACGCTTCTCCATCGATAGGAAAAAAACGAAGAAAATCTACATGAATTTCATAAGGGACTCATTACCTGAGGGTAAGTTTAAACTAGAACCTATAAACGTTTTGGATTTCGTACTTACTCAAAAACTGAGTTATAAAGAGGAGTACAAACCTATTTCTTTACCTCCAATGTATTTTCCGAAAATATGTAATAATAAGGATATAGAACGTTTAAGGTATTCCCTTAGTAATACTATTTACGAAATCGGTGTGAACGGTGATGAAGGAGAAGTCGAGGTCAAGGCAGACATATCTGATGTGAATGAAACTTGCTTGAAGGATCGCAGAACTCTTTCATCTCTTTCTAAAGCTTTCATGGAGATTGCACAGGAGCGAATAAGCTCTCAGTACTGCATAGGGTTCAACGAGTTGCTAAGAGATAGAGGAATCAACGGCGTTGTTTACATTCCTTACGGTAGATCCTTCCTCGCGCTTCAGAAGTTCATAATGCAAGAAATTCTCGACTCTTCCAGGTTTTCATTAGGGGAATCCGATCTTCCGTTTATAATTATAAGACCTAATTATTTGAAGAAATACTACAGGGGCTTAAGTACATATAACGAAAAAATATTCAACTTGATAAAACCGTTACTGAAAGGACAAGTAATAGATCTCGGTAAGAAATTAGTTTACGTCGAGGAGGATAAAATAATTCCGTGGGAGTACGTTTCAGCTTCAGTACTAGAGATCGTGAGCTTCCTGCTCTCGGTAAAGGAAGGGAGCCTGGTCTTGTTCGAAGAACCCGAAACGCAGTTACATGAGGAATTACAACTTCTAATGGGTGTAGTCCTTTACGCTTTATCCTCGTTTAACCGTATCGTGATTTCCACTCACAGCCAGACTATACTTTACACCATCGCTCACTTGAGTATGTTAAGGCCCACTAAGGAGGAACTAAAGGACTTGTTTGAGGACTTGAAGGTGAAAGATTATGAGGCGTTGGTGGAGGCTGTAGAAAAGGCTAATCAGAAAGAAGTTAAGGTCAAAATATATTACTTCACCGAGGGAGAAGTTAAGGATGTGAGCGTTGATGAAGCCGTGAAGGGTATGCCGGGGACTATCGACGTGTTAGAAAAGGGGCTCAAGTGGCTCTCATCGCTTCATTCAAAGAGGCTGTTCGGAGAAGGGTAAAACGGTGTGTCCAAGCTATGAAACCTACGTAGTAATGTCTGAACTAAGGTGAGGGATTGTGGTGAGTTTAGAGGTCGAGAAGGGAGTGCTTGAGGAGAGTTCCTGTAAGTTTTTCATAGAGGGCGATAATGTATTACTTTTTATCGATATGGAGGAAGTTTTTAAAGGACTAGATAAAGTAGAAGACGAGGAGCTAAGAAAATTTAAAACTGGCGACCCTAGTAGTATTGGCCTTCATTCACGTGAGCACTGTGACGCTATCGTAATAGTGAGAAGGGGGGACAACGAATTGAAAATTAAAATCGTTGAACTAACAGCAAGACAAGGCAGGGATCTAAATACATTACTAAACAAGATGAAATATTGTGTAGCTTTTGTTAACACCTTACTAAAGAGGTCATTGTATTTAATAGCTAAAAAGATCACGTACGAGGCTGTATTTGTGGTTAATCCTGATGACGTTGTCAAGGTCGCAAAAAATACAGCGAACATTAGAGGTTGGAAGATTAACACCTATCACGGGTTAGGGAATTACGTCCTCACGGCGGAACCTAAAGTGGAGCCATGTAAAGGTCAACCTTGACTAGCAAAGCTTAAAGGTATGCCGAAAGTCAATGGCTGGGTTTGTCTAGGCCTTACGTAATCGTTTTCTCAACCGTGACCCTCGACGGCAGGCTGGCCTCCAAGGAAGGCTACAGCAGGCTCAGCTGCGAGTTCGATAAGGTTAGGCAGCACAGGCTGAGGAGCGAGGTAGATGCCGTGATGGTGGGGGGAGGAACCGTGAGGAAGGACGACCCTCTCCTCACGGTCAGGCTCGTTAAGGCGGAGAGGAACCCGACGAGGGTGATAGTGAGCGGGAGCCTCGACCTGAGCCCCGACCTCAGGGTGTTCGTCACGCCGCCGCCCACGATCGTCTATTCGGACTCAAGGGCGTGCGAGGCCAAGAGAGGCCTCGTCGAGACGTTAAGGGCGAAGGGCGTCGAAGTGGTTTGCCTTGAGGGTTTGACTTTAACGAAGGTGATGGAGGACCTCTACTCCAGAGGGGTCAGGAAGGTCATGGTCGAAGGAGGGGGAAGGCTCATTTGGAGCCTCATAAAGGAGGGCCTTTACGACGAGATCAGGTTGACCTTCTCCCCAACCGTCTTCGGTAGCGGAGTTAGCCTCGCGGAAGGGGAGGGGTTCAGGGGGCCTGAAGCGCCGAAGTTACGATTAATGGAGTTCGCGCTCTGCGAGTGCGGGCGCGAGATCCACGCGGTCTATAAGAGGGAGGGTTGAGGCCCTCTACTTCAGCCCCTCGATTATTCTCATCACCAACTCCTTGAGGTCCCGCGCCGCCCTGTTCAGGAACTCCTCTCCCAGTCCTACGTCGACCCTGACCTCGCCCCTGTTGATGATCCCGTACGGGTTGGACTCCTTAACGGTGTAAACCTCGAAGACTCCCTCCCTGAAGTCGAAGTCCACGTTTTCGAGCCTGTCCTCCTTCACTAGCTCGGGCCTGATCACCTTGATCGCCGAGGACTCGAGGCTCCCGGCGTGCAGGTCCTCCGAGCCCCCCTTGGGATGGGAGGCCGTCACGAAGAACGCGTAGACCTTCCTGTCCCCGCTCCTGAAGTTCACTTGCCTCCTGGCCAAGTCAGCCACTGAGGTCACTCCTCCGTGGCCCAGGACCAGCACGATGGCCCTACACAGCCTCAGCCCGGACTCGAGGACCTCAGTGAGGTAGTTCAGGAAAGTCGTGTAACTCACGCCCACGTAGGGGAAGCCCTCGTGTTCCAAGGAGCAGGTGTAGTATATCGTTGGGAAAAGCGTCACTTCGTCCCTCAGTTCCCCCTCCACTCTCCTGGCGACTTCCTCCGCTATCAGGGAGTCCGTCCCCATGGGCAGGTGGGGGCCGTGCTGTTCGACGCTCCCTACCGGCAGGAGCCCCACGAGGCAGTTCAGGTCGTCCTTAGTGACCTCCGTCAGTTTCATCCTACCGCCCCCTTCAGGTTGAAGGCGATCAGGGGCCTTTCGGAGGCCCTCTTTATAAAGGCGGTCCTTTTGTTGATCGCCTCGAAGACCCCCTCCCCGGGCACCAGCACGAACCGGGCCTCCCTCCCTTCCTCCAGCCCCCAGTTGAGGCCGAGTAGCTCGTAGGCGTGGTAGGTCGCTCCCCTCAGGATCTCGGCGGAGTGGTCATAGGTGGGCTCCTGCGCCCTCGTTATCAGCAAAGCTAACTCCAAGTCCTTCCAGAGGTTCACCGTGTTGAGGCCGGCGTTGTCGGTCCCGAAAAGGACCTTGACCCCCGCCCTTATGGCGTCCGCTACCTTAGGAACGCCCACGCCGAGCCAGAGGTTGCTCCTCGGGCAAAACACCACAGGAACGCTCAGGCCCTGGAAGTCCTTATAGCTGAAGCGGGTGGCGTGAACTATCAGGTTAGGGTCGTAGCTGTTCAGGAGCCTCTCCAGGTCGTTGGCCAGGTAGTGCCTCAAGGTCTCGGAGACGTGGGCGGCCCTGAGCTTGTCGGAGAAAGCCCTCCTGATGGCCCTAAGCTCCTCC
>Ga0080005_136465_pt1 | contig 18462 bp, 23 predicted proteins | sample JossMetagenome_2_FD_69208 | JGI IMG/M metagenome (GOLD analysis project Ga0080005, IMG submission 69208) | Hot spring sediment microbial communities from Joseph's Coat, Yellowstone National Park, USA - JC3_ASED (SPADES assembly) (version 2) | ecosystem: Environmental > Aquatic > Thermal springs >... | reverse complement strand
AGCCATTATGAGGTGGCTGGAGGAGACGGAGCGGTGAGCCCACACCCACGGCCCTCGCAACCGAGATCATCCTCCAGAGACGAGGAGCTGAGGTCAGCCTCTTGAGCCTCTTCACGGATCGCCAGACCCTTAGTTCATCACCGGATGAATCCCTATAGATAGCTTAGAAAGTCTTCGAGAAATTTAACGGTGAGGTAGTCCAGGTAGGCGTCTCCTATAGCCACCAGCCTTTTATCGCCTTTCCTTATGATATAAATATATTTATCTTTAATCTTTAACTGGGCCTCATCTAAATCTAGATCTAGATACTGCTTTATATCATCAGATTCAGGCAAAGTCCCATATTCATCTTGACCTATTTTGACATAATGAAACCCCAGGAGTTGCGCCAGCTCGGCCGCGTTCGACGGGATGTAGCCCACCCGGCCGTAGGGCGGGATGAACTTATCCAGCCTGTCCCTGATGTAGGCCAGCTGGCTCAATATCTCCTGCTCGCCCGGCGTGTAGACCCTCAGAGGCTGTTGCTGTTGCGGCGGCCTTCTATTCAGCACGAATATGGCGGCTACGAGCGCCGCCACCAAGGCCACTACGGCCACCGGTAGCAATATTTGTAAAAGCACGTGCGGAGCTTCGGAGGGATAATTTAAAGTATTCGGCCAAAAAGGCGCCGGGCCTAGCTACGTTGTCGGGATGGCCGTATTGCTGAGGCGCTCAGCTTAAAAACCTCCGCCAGCTAGACGCTGGTGAGGCTGTTGTTCGTAGGGATAGCGCTGGCGGTCCTTCTGGCGGTTCCGCGCGTGGGGTTCATCGTATATGCCGTCGGCCCCGCCCCGAGCTTCCAGGCCGAGGGGTCGTATATCTCGGTCGGCTCCAATAAGTACTATATATTTTCGGCGCCGAGAATAGACAGCTGGGTCATCCTGGCGCTCGCAGTCGCCGTCGCGGGCTACTACGAAGTTAGGAAGGGCGTCAGGCCGAGGGGTAGCGCCATCTCCGTGGCGGTCTTGTCCGCCGTGCTCGCGGCGCCCCTGCCCCTAATATTCTCCGAACAGAGCGGCCTGACTATCGTCGCGATCTCCAACGCCTACTCTTCGACGGGACCTGTGTTATTCCTGGCCGCGACGGCCTTGGAGCTCGCCGAGCACTACATGCTGCCGCGTAGAAGCACGCGGATCTTGGCGACGCCGGACGTCGCCCTCGAGAAGACCGAGAAGGCGTGACCCGTTGTTTCTTCTGCCTGCGGAACTTCGATAGGCTCTACGTGGCGAAGCTCAAGGCGGAGCTCCACATGGATCTATACGTCTACGTCTGCGAGGAGTGCCTACGTCAACACGCGGATCTGGTCGCCCAGATAGTCGAGGTTTCTCAGGAGATCGGCAAGAAGGGATATGGAAAGCACGGGCACGCCCTCAACAACGGCGTTGACGGAACTAAGCGTAACTACCACAGGAAGCACTCTAGGCGCTAGCGGCCTCAGCTTGTCGAGACACCTGGCGGTCTTCTCCAGATGGCTCCTGGCCACGGCGGCCCACTTGCCTCCGCCGTATTTCCAATGTTTCGCCTCGACGACTAGGACGTGTCCGCGGGACCACGCAACCACGTCGAACTCGGCCCCGCGGCCTCCGCACTCCATCCTGACGCCCCTCCGGACGGAGTAGCCCCATCCCTCGAGGATGTACACAATCACCTCCTCGAAGTCGCTCCAGCTGAGCGAGCGCGACAGCTTGGCCAGATCTAGCGTCGCCCCGCTCTGCAACGCCTTGAATATCAGGTAGGGCCTCGGCGCCAGCAACCCGCCTCTATAGAGCCCCGCCTCCTCGAGGCACCGCCTCTCGTCGTCGTCCAGAGGCGCTCCCTCCACGGCGTCCTCCACAGCCCTGCGGAGACACACGTAGGTCCGGCGCCATGTATTAATATAGTAGCGGCGCCGGCTACGGCGTCGGCTCGTACAGCTGTTTAGGCGCGGTAGAGGTCTTCGCGGATAGGCATCAGGATGCCGTGGAGAGACGTCCATCGGGACTATCGCCGTGGCGATCCTCTGGCTAGAGATGCAGGGGACGTTGACGGCTTACAAGAAACCGCTGGCTTGATGCGCAGAATTAAGCAGATGGTCAGAAGGATACGGTATGAATGCAACGACCGAGCAGGTAGAAGCGTTAAAGACGAGAATGTTCAGGCATTCGCGACACATAGCGAGACACCAGCGCGATTCTTGACCTTGCGCATCTCGGCGCCCATCGAGGCGTAGATGAACGTTTAGATATAGGAGAAGACCCACGGGTTCAACGAACTAGGCTCGTTCGTAAAAGGCGAAGGAGAATACACCGCCCAGCGTAACGACGTCGCCTGAATTCAGCTTTACCTCACCCCCCGCGCCCCTGATGTCTCGGCCGTTTACGTAGGTGCCGTATTGGCTACCCATATCTGCGATGTACCAACCGTCTGGTCTCCGCCTCATAACGGCGTGGGCCTCCGAAATGTAACCCAGCCAAGGCGCGTCGGGAAATATTGAGGCGATCCAGGCTCGGCTCAGCAGGGCATCGCCTACAAGCTCCACTTGGGCGCCGTTGGGCAAGACTAGAAATGCACTAGTTGTACGCATACGAGGCGGCATAGGCGGGACCTGCAAGGCGGGGCGGGCTGGGGGTGAGGCGTGAGGAGTTCTGGCGATGTGCCTACTGCTCAGGTATATAAGTATGGCGCCGATTGCCGCAGTTGTTGCAAGCACCACCACAGGAGTTGTGTAATCGATCGGCCGTAGCAAGCCAGGTATGTTGCTGTCCGTAAGGTCTAGATCCATAGAGAACTGCGGCGACCCTCCCTTAAACCCTATCTTTATGGGCCAGTCCACCGTCTTGTCTATGTAGAATGTGATGGAGCCGTTGCCGTATCTAGAGTCGTATTCGAGGATTAAACATCTCCTAGTCCCAAGCCCCTTCACGTACACGTCGCCCTCGTACTGCCGCTTAAGGTCGAAGCCCTCCATTTGGTACGTGTTTGTGCCTATGTCTGTCCACATAGTCTGCTGAGTCTCCTGGGCGCCTAAGGGGCTCGTTGTTTTCAGATAAGTTAGCATCTTTACACGGCTTCCCACTATGTCGACAATCTCAATCCGCATCTCAAGTTTCAGTGGGATGCCGAGCACCGAGATCTCCCCGTAGTAATCGGCATAGGCTCCCTTAAATAGCCAAGGAGGAGGACGAAGGAAGAACCAGTATACTGCAAAGACGACGCCAACAAGAATTAGGACTATGCCTACAAGTCGAAGTAACCTGTCCGATGACATGAAAGATAATTTAGGCTGGTTTAATTACTTTGCGGTGTCCTGTGCGAGATATAAATATTTTTAGATGATCTTTTTCTTGTTATTATAGACTTTGTAGTTCTAGGCAAAGTGATATCCATAGGTACAACGTAGCCCGAGCGCATTACGGTGCGTCGACATAGTGATCGAGCACGGCAGGGGCGCCTAGAGGGCTTAGCTTACTGTGCAGAGCCGAGCGAGTCCGTAGAGAGGGCTGGAGGAGATGGATAATTGGATGCCCCACTTCATGGATCCCCTCAGCTCATTGATGCTACGTCGGCTCGTACAGCTGTTTAGGACGGCCGTAGAGCAGATACGACGGCTTCTGGGCGTATATGGCCCCGGCTATTATGGCCATGTTGGGTATGCAGAACACCTCGAAGCACGGGCTGGGGCCGCCCGCCATCTGATCCACAGTGGGCAATTTGACATGTCTAAGCCTATTCACCTCGTCGCTCGTCACCCTCACCTCGACCCTGGACTTGTTGAGCCTGTCCACAGCCCTCATCAGATCGGACAGCTTTAGGCCGCTACATGGGCATATGATCTGGTCGCCGTCTATCTCGTCCAGGTCGTTGGGCCAGAAGTAGGGCCAGCCGGGCGCGTCTATCACGTTGGGCTCCACGTAGAGGTCGCTGTAGTCGGTCCCTCTGCTTAGCCTCAGATCGAGGTTGTAGAGCCAGTTGGCCTCGAGAGCTATCTTGGCCCTGAACTCCTCCAGGGCCTTGGCGGCCCTATCGGCGTCCTCCAGGCCCTCCTTAGACGCTATGTATGATGCCAGCAGTCTGCCGTGCGCCTCCTCAAGATGGGCGTAGATCGCGCCGTAGAGCTCGCCGACTGTGTATATATTAGTGCCCCCCGCCGACTTGCCCCTCTCGTCCAGCCTCAGCACCTCGCCGAAGCCGTTGCGCCTAGGCACCAAGGAGTTGAGCTCGAAGGAGTAGAACACCTTGAGGCCCAGCCTCAGAGGGGCGTAGAGATTGGCCGTCCTGACCGCCGACACTACGGCGTCTGCCTCGATCCGCCTAGTCTCGACCCCCCTCTTGCCCATGTACGCCTTCAGCTCGACGACGCCGTCTCTATATCTCCTAATAGTCGCGGAGTGCACCACCTCTATCCCCAGTTTCTCCAGGGCGCTCCTCACGCCTTGGTAGTACTTAACGTCGCGCAGGTAGGCCGAGTTGTCGGCCACCGCCACCTGATTGCCCCTACGCGCCAGAGCCATCGCCGTTCTGAGGCCCCACTCGGTGGTCCCCCACACCAGGAGCTTCCTGCCGTTTATCCCGGAGGCGAGCGCCTCCGAGGCGAGGAGCACCTGCCGCGAGCCGGGCATCGGCGTGTACATCTCCACGCCGCCCGTGCTGAGCACGAGATGTCTATATCTGGGCTTGACGCAACGGCCGCCTGAGATCAAGACCTCGCCGTCGAAAATCCCCCTGTTTACCTCCACCGCGTATTTGTCTATATATTCGCGGGCCGGGGCGCCCGAGATCGTCGGCTCTCCGTCGAGGGCGTTATGGCCGCCCTTAGGGCCTTCGCTGTAGACGGCCACCTTGAGCCCATATCTGCTGAGCTCTTGGGCGGCCGCCAGGCCGCCTATGCCGGCTCCCACCACCAACACGTCGTAGTCCTCCTCCGCGCAGGGGCCCGGCCTTTTGACCTCGCCGCATACCCACGAGCTACAGATCATGCCGGGGGGTTGCCGGCGTATTAAATATATTCTCCAGCCCTACGTCAGCCAGCCTCCTCAAGCCAACGCCTGAACTCAGCCAAGCTGCTGAAGTTGAGGTCTCCCCGAACCTTATCGCCGATAACCACGGTGAGTATGCCCAGAGCTCTGGCGCCTAGATCCACGTCGTCGTCGCCGACCATGACGGCCTCCTCGGGCCTCACGCCGAGCCGCTTGAGGGCGATTCTGAACATAGCCCTATGGGGCTTGCGGTATCTAACCACGTCGGACGTGACCAAGACGTCCACGGACGCGCCTACCCTCCTCAGGAACTCCTCCACGTAGCACCTACAGGTTATGTTCGATATTATCGCCGTCTTGAACCTGGAGCTGGCCCACATCAGAAACTCTGGCGAGCGGTCCACGGGCACCAGGTGACTCAACATGGCGTTTACCAGAACGGCGCGGACGCTACGCCAGTCGCCCCCCGCCAGCGCCGTTATCAAGGCGGCTTGGCCGTCCACAGTTATTTCGGCTAGAGAGGCCTCCCTCACGGCGTTAGCCAGCCTCCTGGCCTCCATGAAATACTCCAGCGACTTGTCGCTGCTCACGCCGAGGACCGACGAGAGCCCGGCGGCCACGTCTTCTAGATAGGACCTCTCGTCGTCTACCTCGGCCAAAGTCCCGAAGAAGTCGATGAGGAGAGCCTTAACGCGGGCGTTCATGCAACTTCGAGGGCCACCAGTTATACTTAGCGAGCAGGTTCATTATAGCCGGGACCAGCAAAGGCCTCACCACGTAGGCGTCGAATATCGCCGAAAACGCCACTGTGGCTCCAATCTGCTGCAAGACCGTCAGCTGCGACTGGGCTATCGAGAGGAAGGCCAAGGCAAGGATCAAAGCCGCCCCCGTGACTATGGGGCCCGTTGTCACTATGGCCGTCCTAATCGCCGACCTATCGTCGAGACCTCTCTCGACATCCTCCCTGATCCTAGCGACTATAAACACGTCGTAGTCGGTCCCGATGGCCACCAGAAGGGTCGTGAGGACTACGGGCTGTAGCCAATACGTCAGCTGGCCGCCCGCGATCTGGAACACGGCTATGTTGAGCGCAAGGCCCCACACCATCGACATGAGCACCGTGGCGACCAGTCTCAGCGGGGTCAAGAGACTACGGAGCGCCGCCATTAGGGCCAATATAACAGCTGACAGAATTATATATAGCTGGAAATGCCAAAAATATAAGTAGATATACGTGTAATAAACATGTTTCCAACCGGCGTCGCCGCCTATGTACAGGAGGCCGTATTTCCTCAGCTCGGTCAAATTATTATAGATATATAATAATTCATCTGAAGTACTAGTTAGAGATAATTTTAACGATATGATATAGTAATTATCCCTTTTAAATATAGTATAATTTGTATAATATGGAATACTGGTTAAATAATTGATTACCGTGCTATTCGGCTTGTCGGTAAATACAAGATATGTTGTGGATAGCGACGTTATGTTCCTGAAGTACGTTTGGGCTATATGCAAAGCCTCCTTGCTTCTGGTCTCGGGCATCGCAGATATGGGATTTGTAGTAATTCTTATATTATTCACTATAAATATAATTAAAATTATAGTAATTATTGAAAATATTATTAATATTATTTTTGAGTAATTAAGCGCGAGGTCCACCAATCCGCCCAGAAGCCTGGACCGGCCTTCGTGGAGCCTAATGTCCTCTATCCTCCTCGGCCAGAATAGCCTATCGCCCGCCAGCACCATCAAAGCCGGCGTGGCCGTAAAGGCTGTGGCCAACACCAGCAGGACCGAGAGCGCTAGGGCGAGCCCTATGGTCTGCATAAACGGCAGGACGGAGAAGCCGAAACTGCCGAGGGCCAGACCGGCGACCGCCGCGCTGGTCAAGACCGCGCGTTTGCCGAAGCCGACGGCTATGCCGGCAGCCCTGGCGGGCTCGGCTCCCTTATTCCTCTCCTCGGCGTATCTGCCGAGCATCAAGAGGTTGTAGTCTATGCCCAGCGCGAAGACCACAGGCGCCGCTATGTATATCGAGAGGTAGTAGGGCGGCATATACGGCGAAATCAAATAGATGAGCCCGAGGAGGGCGAGGTAGGACAGCCCCACCTCGGCCAGCACCGCCAGCGGGGCGACCAACGTGCCGAACACCAGCAGGAGGACCGCCAGCATCACCACCGCGGTGGTCCTATCTATGTCGGGGACCTCCGAGGTCACCGTGTCGGTGAACTGAGACATGAGTATATCGGTGGATACGGGGACGGCCCAGCTGTAGTTGAGCCTCGGCACGCCGGTCCCTTCGGCTATCACCAAGGCGTATAGGTCGCCGTGGAGCAACCGCTCCGCCTGAGGTATGGTGTACATCGTAGGCGGCGGATATCTAGACGTCAGGTTCTTGAGCAGAGATTGCTTGAACGCGGCGGCCGCGGCCTCCGTCTCGTTGACGCAGAGCACGTACGGTATGTACGGCCTTAGGGCAGGCGGCGATCGGGAGGACAGCTGCAGGTATAAATACTTCTCGACCCCCAGCTCGGTTACGTTCCTCGCGAGCTCCACCAGCGTCGAGTTCAGCTTGGTCGACAGAATCCTCTCGGCCACCAGATCTATCGAGCTCTCGGCGGCCCAGTCCCTCCACGTTATGCCCCTAAGGAGCCAGCTCACGTTGCCGTAGGCCTCATCTGCGGCGAGCCTCACCGCCGCGTCTACGCCGTAGGTTTTAGACAGATTTCTGTAGTACTGGAGGAACTTCGCCGTCTGCGGCGTGGAGTAGTTGAACAAAGCCGCGCCGTATGTGGCGTACAATAACGCCGTGGCGTTACCTCTGGCCGCCTCGTAGGCATCTTTAAGCTCCCTAAGCTCTATACATTTATTTTCTGTTAAATTATATATATTGTTTAAATAATTAAAAAATTCATTAGTATAATTATTTAATGTGGTATTTATTTTTAACCAATATATTTTTTGAGCCATATACTGTATGCCCAGCGGCGAGATCGCGCTGAAGCCCTCCTCGGCCAGCGTCTCGTTGACCAGAGAGAGCTTGCGCGAGAGGTCAGGCCCATATACAACTATAAATATAAACCTTGAGGAATTATCTGTATTTGATCCATTATTTATTATATTATTTACTATATTCGGCTCTGTATTTTTAGGCATTAATTTTAATTCTGAATACACCAATACGTCGAATGCTTTCCCCGCGTGTACGGCGAGGTACGCATACACCGCCGCCCATAATGCCAACAAGGCGTAGGCGAATGCCTTCTTCACAAAGCTAAATAAATTCTATACTCAAAAAACATTCGCTATGAGTCGCCACATAACCATGCTGGCCGTCAGCGACATGAGGGCCAGAAGGGCGAGGTACCTACTGCTGGTCGTGGTTATAGCCATCGGCGCGGCTTTGATGGTGGCTCTGAGCACCATAAGCATTGGTGCTAAGATATATGTACAGAATCAATTATATCAAATATTTCCAGCAGATATACTTGTTTATTCGAATTCTATCGATATTCCGTACGCCTTTGTCGAGTCCTTGAGGTCTCTTCCCTACGTCCAGAGCGCGGAGCCTGTGGTCATGCTGACAGGCACCTTGGGGAACAAGACCGTGACGCTTCTGGGAGTGCCTCTGAGCGATATAGGCTACTTCGACGTGGAGCTGAAGGCAGGCAGGCTGCCCCACGCGGGGGGCGAGGCTGTGGCGGACTCGACGCTGGGGGTATCCCCGGGGCGGGACGCGACCATCTACGTGTACCGGAGCAGCGTGGCGCCGCCCGTAGAGCTCAGAGTCCACGTGGTCGGCATAATGAGCAACCTGCTGAAGGGATTCATAGGTCCCATGAGCCTCAACTTGGTCGTCGTGCCTCTCGATTGGCTCCAGCGAGGCATGGGGATTGGGGATTTCTACAACATGGTGTTCATAACGGTGAGCGACAAGTCGTTGATACAGCCCCTGGCCCAGGCGTTGAAGCAGAGATACCCTCGGGCGGAGGTCTACACCCAGCAGAGCGCGCTGTCCACCATAGATAGGGTGTTCAACATGCTCAATTTATTCTTCTTGGTGATAGAGGCCGTCGCGTTTCTGGCCGGCGTTCTGACCACCTTCACCGTCATGTCGATAACGGTGAGGGAGCGGGTGGGCGAAATAGCGCTCCTGAAGGCCACGGGCATCTCCGGCAGAGATATAGCCCTGGCGTTTACGCTCGAGGTGTCCTCCGTGGGGCTTCTGGGAGGCGTGGCCGGCGGCGTCGCCGGCTATTTCGGAGCCCTGGGGATCAGGGACTTGCTGACGAGGCTCGGCTATCTCTTCGACGTGCCTATACCGTTCACCCTGTCCATATTCGCGCTGGGCGTAGTCCTATCCCTCCTGGTGGCTCTGGCGGGCGCCCTCATGCCTGTGTATAGGGCCGTGACGCTGAGGCCTCTGGAGATCTTGAGATGAGCGAGGCGGTATATCTGGAGGGCGTCCACAAGATATACAGAACGGCCGCCGGCGAGGTGCACGCGTTGAGGGGCGTGACGCTCAAAATACCGAGCGCCACGGCGACGGCCCTCATGGGCCCCTCGGGCTCCGGCAAGACCACCCTGCTGAACATAATATCGACCTTGGACAGGCCGACCAGCGGGACCGTCGTGGTCCTGGGGACCGACGTGACGAACCTCGACGAGAGGAGGCTGGAGCGGTTCAGGCTCCTAAAGATAGGCTATCTATTCCAGTCCTACAACCTGGTTCCGTACCTCACGGCGCTACAGAACGTGATGTTGCCCATGCTTGCCGCGGGCATGCCGAGAGATCTGGCCAAGGCCAAGGCAAAACTTCTGCTGAGGCTGGTGGGGCTTGAGGACTCCGCCGAGAGGTACCCCATCCAGCTGTCGGGAGGCATGCAACAACGCGCGGCGCTGGCGCGCGCTCTGGCCAACAGCCCCGAGCTTTTGATCCTCGACGAGCCCACCTCCAACGTCGATCTAGAGAACGCCTCCGCCATACTCAGCCTGATCCTGGCCCTAAACAAGGCGTGGAGGACCACCGTCATCATAGCCACACACGATCCCGACGTCGCGGCGATAGCCGACAGGGTCTACACGGTTAGAGGCGGATACGTGGTGGACGGCGAGATCCCCAAAGGCGAGATAAGGATCGACTTGGAAAGGGCGAAGGATATTTATGACAAGATAAGGGCGATAGACTCTACATGGAGATAGCCGGTTTTGCGAAAATGAGGCTTGAAGCATTCCTAATTATGCCTCACAGTATCTGTATGTATTCTTTCGCTTTTGTTGTGAACGCCAGCAGTCCCTTCGGCCTGTATACCTCCCTCACCCAGCCCTCGTGGGGCTCCAGGCCCTTGAACTCCAGCTCCAGCCTCCTGACGGTGACGCCCCCGTCTGCGGAGCAGTAGGCCCAGCCGCCGCCTAACGATATGCAGGCCTCCGACCCGTCCCTCGACACGTAGGCCCCCCACCGCGTACGGGTTCACGAGACCCGCGGGCCTCCGCCCGATCACCTTAGCCATCCACGGAAACCTCCGCAACACGCGCGCTATCCCCACGATCTGCCCCCTCGCGTAGGGCATCCACGTCCTCAGCCAATCGACGCCGAAGGCGCTTAGCTCCGGCTACTCCCCTAGAAGCTCTACGGGGTCGTCGGGCTCGGGAGGCGGCTGAGGCGGCCTTCTTGACGCTCTCGGCGAAAACGCCGGCCACCTCCGCCAGGCGGATAAGCATCCCGCACTCCCTGTACGTAGCGAGCCATAGGACGCCGCGGCAGAAACCCACGGGTTCCTGCTCACAAGATCACTAGGGAGGCTTTGGCGCCTGCCCTCCTGCTTATGCAGACGGAGAGGCTGGGCGCAGGCGGGGACTCGCTGAGATATTTTCGCCATGGTGGTCTCCGGAGCCGTAGGCGGGGATGGGCACGTAGAGTCTATCGCTCTTATCTTTTCATTATAGGACGGGCGGATTATGGGCCGGCTTAGAGGGCTGGCCTGCCCCTCAGGGGTTTGTTGTTAGTGTTCTATGATTAAGTGTTATATATCACATATTTAACAGTTATGTCTACTGACACGTATCACGTCTTACCGTTAGCTTCATATACGTGTTATGTGTTACGTAGGCATGGAGACCGAGCTCGTCAAAAGTTTCAAACACGTCACCTTGTTCGACGTGTTGGTGCTTAAGGCTCTCGCCGACCGCGGGGGCGCGGCTAGGAATGCAGATCTTGCCGAGGCGCTCGGCGTAGACCACACGTCGATAATCGCGGCGATTAGGAAGCTGTCTATGCACGGCCTTGTGGAGGTGGAGCCGCGGCGTGGCTACAAGATAACGCCGAAGGGCGAGGCATTTCTGAAGGAAGTCGCGGAGAGGCTATGACCGAGGATGTGGTCATTAGTCGTGATATCTGTGCAATATGTATTTATTCATGATTCATGACCATGGAGAGGGAGATCGTTGAAAGTATCAGAAGGCTGAGGGACAAGATGGTGAAGATCGACATAATCGACGTCGTTATTCTGCGCTGTCTGTCGGAGGGCGCAGATCGCTACACGGAGCTGGAGGTATGCGTTGAGAACTACGGCATTACGCTTAGGAATGCGTTGGCGAATAGGCTTCTCAAGCTGAGGGAGAGGGGCTACGTGATGCGCAACGACAGAGAGCTGTACGTCTTGACCGACGACGGCAGGGAGCTCCTCAAGATTGTACGTGCCTTGGCGGCGCCATGACCGAGGTGAAGTGGCTTCTGAGTCGGCTCACGGTTGAGGATCTCGTCGCGCTTATTTACATCTCTAAATACGGCCCGCTCACGTATGCGCAGTTAGAAGATATGTGTCTAAGAGTTGACATCTACTGCGACGTTAAGTACCTTAAAAAGCTCGGACTAGTACGTGAGAAAGACGGCACATATGAGGCGACGAAAAAGGTGGAAGAGTTTATGGATCTAATCAGCGAGCTACTTGAACGTTATGACAAGGCCGAGGCCGCCGCTGAGGGCTAGAATCTCATCTATTTTTTTCACTATCTGTACCAGCTGGCTCTCTGCGTAGGGGATTTTTGTCCATTTTTTGTCCGCCTATGGCCGGACAAAAACGCTATTAACTGCCATATGAAAGATGCCACGTGGAGATAGCTAAAGCTCTGCCGTTGCTCATGCTGGCCTCCGTGGCGTGGGCCATAGAGCCCACTTTGATAATATCTACAAGCGCCGCGTATAGCGGCGCTATATCCACTACATATCAATATCAGTACTTCGTCGTCAACAACTCCTCGAAGCCCATGGAGTACTTGGGCCGCGTTGTGCCTCCCTTCGGCGCCTCGGTCATCTACGCCTCGGTTGATGGATCCTACCCTCCTCCTTTGGTTATCTTCTATAATGTAACATATATTAATGCATCATTTATAAATAATATATTATATTGTTCAAACAATACATTAATTAAAATAAACTTTATAATAAAAAACTATATGCCTTTCGGCGTACCTGTGACGGTCTTGGTTCAGAGGCCGTCCGGCGTCGAGATAATAAGCGACACGCCGCCCTCCGGGGTTGAGAACGTAGGGGGCGCGACCGTATACCAGTGGACCTTCCTGGTCAACAACGAGAGGGCGTTCTCGATCTCCTATAGGGTTGTGAACTTCGGCGATTTCGGCGCCGTCAATCTCCCCTCCGTTGAGATAATATCGGACATAGATCTCGGCGGATATATAGAGCGGGCCAACAGCTCAATAAATATATTAAATAGTACATATAATTATTTAAATAATTTAACATATGCTGTTAATATATTTAATAATTTAATATATAATGTTACCAATAATCTAAATAACTTAGTCTATGTGCTGAATCTGAGCTCCGCCGCGTTTAGGGAAGGGGCCAGGGGCTTGAACGCATCGCAATACGCCGTAAAGGCCCTCAACTCGCAACTGGACGCCATGTCGGCGTCTCTTCTCGGCGTGGCGTCCACCCTAAATAGATCGCTCCTGCTTGTGCAGTACGAATATGCGTACCTAACCACGCTTTCGAACGCGTTGGAGACCCAGGCGATAGCGATAAGAGCCTACGAGAGCTCCCTCTCGACCTCCGTGCAGGCCCTCGACTCCGTAGAGGGAAATCTATATGTTATTTATTCCAATCTACAAAATACTGAATATTCTATTAGTAGAATATATTTGAATCTTATTGATATAAAACAAAAAATAAGTCAAATAAATTCGAACAATACGCTGGTGGAAAACGCGACAAAGGAGCTCAGTCGGGAGCTGGACTACGCGATAGGTCTGATCCAGGGCCTGCAGTCCGCGGTGAATTCCGCCGAGGCCTCCGTGGGCGCCCTTATCGGCATAGTCTCCACGACAAGAGGCGCCCTGGCGTCTATAGGCGGCCAGCTGGGCCAGGTTGAGGGCGTGTTGAACCAAACGGCGGCGGCCACCAGGCAGAACGCCACAGCCATGTTGAACGAGGTGCCGCCGATAATAATGAACGCGTCCAGGTCTCTGGCGGGCATAGCCGGCAATCTATCCGCGGCGGCGAGCCAGATAGGCCAGCTGACGGCGCCTATCAGCAACGGCGTAGCCTACCTGATCTCGGCCTCGGACTCCTTGAGACACGGCGCAAGCCAGATCAAGGCCCTCTCCACGGCGTTGGAGGGAGAGCTCCCCTACCTCGGCCTGGTGAGCTCCATAGTATCTAACTATAGATATAATATTACAAAGACAATAGAAAGATATAAATATTTTAGTTCCATTGCAGAAACCTATAAAAAAATATATGGAACAGGGCTGGTGAGATATGAATTCACTCTGACGCTGCCCACGGCGGTCAACCCGACCTCCTTCGCCCTCAGCCTGACCACCTCCGCCGCAGCCCGCAGGTCGGACAACGCATCCCCCGCGCTGGTTGCGGCGATCGCGGGGATCTTGGCGGCCTTCTCGACGGCCTACCTCAAACTGAGGCGCTAGGACTTGCCCTTGACGGACATATACCGGGCGTATATGGAGCATCCGGACCCCCCGTTGTTGCAGTACTTCTCCAGCTGCGCTCTGCTCATACGCCACTCCTCGGGGGGGATCAATATGCACCGGGGCCCGTCGGCGGTGGGTCTGTACATGGGGCAACGCATGGCTTTAAATCCGGAGGGGATTAAAGCCTTGTGAGCTGCCAGAAGGTAGAGGAGTATGTGGCCGGCAGGGGGTTCAGGATAGTGGAGCGCAGGTCCGACCTCATATATGCGGCTCTCGGCGACCTCTATGTATCGTTCTGGTGCCCGGAGAAGAGCCACATATTCGACGCAGATCCGCTGGAGCTGGCCGAGTACCTGAAGCTGTTCAATTCCGACGCCCTTGTGGTGGTGGCCTACAGGCCCTACCTCGTGATAGACGAGCTCCAGAGCGTCGCCGACAGGATCAACAGGTGGTACGGGAGAGATCTCGGCGTCAAGCTTATCGGCGTCAACGCGGCGGACGCCGAGGAGGGCCTGGAGGAGGCCGTCGGGCGCGCCATGGCCTTCAGGCCGTTTAAGATAGGCCGGGGTCTGGGCGACGGCGATCTGTGCCCCAATTGCGCCAAGGCGCGGATGCGGATATACGCGTCCGAGAGGACCTTCTCGGCGAAATATAGGTCGCTGGTCAACTACGTCGTGATGGGCTGCCCCTCGTGCGGGCTCAGGATCCTGAGGATAGAGCTCACCTGAGCGGCCTCGGGTCGGGATCCAGGGCGCGGACCGCCTGCATCAACAGCGCCGGCAGATCGGCCTTCGTCGCCCTCATCTTGACGGTGGTCACCGACGCGCCCCTATGGCCTCCCCCGCTCCCTCCCAGAAGCTCGCCCATCCTCGCCGCCACCTCGCCGACGTCGACCCTATGGGATCTATACACGAGCCTCACCTCGCCGCCGTGGCGGGACGCCGCGATGGCCACGTCGCATCCGGCGGAGACCAGCATGGCGGCTACGTCGGACTCGTAGGCGTCCACATGCGTGACGCAGACTATCCCCACCTTGGTCTCGTATACCGCGAGGCGCGCCAGCGCCTTCGCCTTAGCCATCTTGAGGGCCCGATCCTCCTCCTGCTGGGTAATATACCTCTCAAGCGGGCCTATCTCCGAGATCGCGGCGGAGATGGCGGCCAGGGTCCTCCCGTCCGCTCTCGACAGCCTGGCCGTATCCGCGTAGATGCCCAGAGCCGCCGCTATTAACGACTCCCGCCTCGGCTTCACGCCGGCCTCCAGCGCCAGCTCCAGCGCCATCTCGCTACAGCTGGGCCTCTCCTCCCTTACGCCGGGCAACGCGTCGCCGACCGCATGGTGGTCGAAGACCGCCAGCGGTACGTCCATAGGGGGGACCTGCGCCAGAGAGGCCACGTCGACCAGTATCGCCATCTCCGCGTCTGTCGGCATCTCCTCGGAACATCTGGCGTAGGGCCTCGCGTCCTTGGCCACGCCGTCGGGACACACCACGACGGGCTCGCGGCCCAGGCCCTCCAGGACGTCGCGGAGCACCAGGGCGCAGCCTAAGGCGTCGAGATCCGCATGTCTGTGGGTAACTACGGCGATCCTACGCCGATCCCCCAATACGCCTAAGAGCCTCTCTAAGTACATGTCTCCTATCTCCGCCGGGCTGTATCTTCCCCTCCTTTATTAAATCCGCGACCGCTACTCCGAGCTCCGCCGCCCTATCGACGACCTCCCTCAGCCTCTCCTCCTCGACGAGGGCGCTCGCGCCGGCGTCCACCGACACCTCCACGGAGCGGCCGTCGAACGCCACCTCGATCTCGGCCTCCAGGAACTCCTCGCCAAGCTCCCTAGATATGTACTCGTACACCACCTCGGAGATGAGCTCGGCTACGTCAACCTCCTCCCTTTGCGGCCGCGCCTGTTTGTTGCTTCTCTCCACCTCCCCTAATTCGCGCCAGCTCCTTATTAATGTCGTCCCGCAGTTTGTCCAGCTGCTCCCTCAACATGGACTCCTGCCTCGAGAGCGTCTTTATGTGGAGCTCGAGGAGCTCCTTCCTTTCCTTCAGCTCCTGAAGCGCAACGTCCCTGCTGGTCTGAAGCAGGAAGTTCCCCACAGACTTGTAGATCTTGGCGTCCTGCGGCAACTTCTCTATCTCGCCCATAGCCTTCTCCACGTCCCGCAGCTCCGCCTCGTAGTTCTGCTTTCTCAGCAAGACGCTCTGCAGCTGGCTCTGCGCCTGCTGGAGCCTATTCACCAAGTCCTGAAGCGACGGCGGGAGTTGAGCCATATGGATGAGGTCGGCCCCCCTTTAATACTTTTCCTATAACGTTCAATTATCGGCCCCATGCGGCTCCCTACAAGGGACGGAAGGCCCGCCCCCTAGGGCGGGGGTCGGGCGCATTGGGCCCTCCAGGCATCTGCGACAGCCCTAGGGCGGGGCCTTCGCGGTCGCCGTAGGCATGGCCGCCGCCCGTATCACGCCCGCTAGAGCTCCTCCACGCCCTCGATCACGTAGAGGGCCCTCAGGATCGTGTTGGCCAGACTCCTGGCGCTGGCGACGTCCGCCGCATATCCCACCACCTCGAGCCAGTCCCCCTCGACAAATACCTTGATTTTTCCTCTACGGAATACCACCTCTTTTTCCAATGATTTAAAGGTTTCTTCGACAATTTTATCTTTTTTAATTTTAACAGATATTTTATACATATTTAATTTTTATTCCCTTAACTTTAATAACAAGGCCCCGCGGCCCCAGATCCCTTCCGTCGATGAGCTCCAGGGAGTAGCCCCCCGGCTTCCCCCTGATCAAGAGCAACGTGTCGTAGCGGCCTCTGACCTCCTCCAGATCTATCGAGTAAAACAGGGGGTATCTGAAGATCTCCAGGAACACGTCCGCCAGCTCGCTCGCCGTGTAGTCGACGATGGCCGCGCGCCGGGCCTTGGGCTTTCTGGCCACATATACCTGGAGATCCTCTCGCATCTTCACGCCGGATATGGGGATGGAGTAGGGGAGCCAGCGGCGCCTCGCCACGTCTATGAACTCCAGGGAGGCGGGATTGCCCCGTCGGGATCTGACGAGCGCGATGTAGTCGGCGCCCCTGGCGACGGCCTCCTCCAGCAGAGCCCGATACGACCGCTTCCCCCTGACTATCTTCTCCACGCCGGGCAGCGCGGTCGAGAGCTCGTTGAGGAATTCGTTGATTTTTTTCGAGTAGAATCTGGAGGAGGTCGCCAGTATTTTCGCCGCTAGCTGGGCTCCTGCGAGGCCCCCCTCCATCTGGCTTTCTGTATCTCCACCTGTTTAAGCTCCTCGGGCGTCAGAGTTCTGCCGAGTATGGTCTGCGGGATCCAGGCGCCGCCCGCGAAGGTGAAGCCGCATTTGGGGCATTGCCAGATGCCGAAGGCGAGCCGCCTCAGCCTCACCAGCGACCTGCAGTTGGGACAGCGGTGGAGGCCCCTCTGCTTGACCTCAACGGCGGTTATCTTCCTCCTGATGCCCATGCCGTACCGGGCGCCATACCTCCCGGCAGGCCCCACCACCTTGGTGTGGCTAAACGGCATGCGCCACAATGATCTGGGCTATATAAAATTTCGCCAGCGCGGTAGCGGCCCTTCAGACTGGGGCAACCCTCGGCGCCGTGTTCGGCGTGGCCATGCGCCTAGGGCACGCCGTCAGGCCCGCGTCCTACGCCCCGCGACGGCCCCGGCCGACCTGCTCGTCGACGCATATCTGTACAGACGTTGAAAACGGGGAGCGGGAATCATCAAATAGGGGCTCAGGTAGAAGTAGGCCGGGTCGCCGGTCTGCCGCTTGTCGGCTCCGTCGTGTACGTAGACGCGCTTGCTGCCGTTTGCGACGGCCTTCTGCACGACGTAGTCCACCTTGTCCGGCGGCGTGTTTAGAACGATTGTACGCATCCTGTCGGGCGCCGCAGAGGAGTAGTCCAGGTAGCTGAAGTTTACGTACTCCTCCAGAGGCGACTCGAACACCACTATCTTATCCGCAATGTTGAAGAACCTCGGGTCTATGTTGGTGCCGGGGTTCAGCACGACGTACTTGCCAAGGCTCTTGGCTCTGCTGCACGAAGAGTAGTGTAGGTCTCCAGGCTCGTGGACACCTCGTCTATGAAGGGGCCGTTTGGAATCACATGCCGATCTCTATGGACGGCGCAACGGATCATCGTACGGAGGGACGTACCGCTCTGGCGAGACTCCGCCGGCCGAGGGCCGGCCGCTCGCCGCACGGGCCGGAGAGCCCGTCCAAATGCCTCACGACGCGGAGGGAGTCCCGACCGGCTGGGGCCCCGCCCGGGAGGGTTCCCGAGTCCCATCGCCTGGCCGGAGATGAAGAGGGGATGCCTCAGACTAGGCTCTTCAGCAGAACATCCCTGAGCTTGTCCCTGATCGAGTAGGCGAGGTCCACGGCCTGCCAGAGCTCCTGCTCGGTGAAATAGCCGGCTGTCTTCTGCATGGATACGATGGAGTCCTGAGCTATGGTTATGGTTATCCGTCCATCCA
>Ga0080005_124814_pt1 | contig 18489 bp, 13 predicted proteins | sample JossMetagenome_2_FD_69208 | JGI IMG/M metagenome (GOLD analysis project Ga0080005, IMG submission 69208) | Hot spring sediment microbial communities from Joseph's Coat, Yellowstone National Park, USA - JC3_ASED (SPADES assembly) (version 2) | ecosystem: Environmental > Aquatic > Thermal springs >... | reverse complement strand
TAGCTGCATTGACTCAGCCGCAGTTAATTAACTTAACGATCTCCTCGTTTAACATTACCATCGGGTCTGGGACACCCATGTACGGTATCCTATTGGAACCCAACTCAACTTACGTAACCATGGTTAATGGCCCAGGCCTGCTCTACGTCCTAGCCAACTCGTCAATCGTGATTAAGATTCAGGGCAAGGACTTGTTGATCAACGGCTACGCATTTGTGAGCATTGGGGTTGGTGAGCGGGAGGTGAACATAATCAACAACCATAACTACTCAGCTTATGTATTCTACATGTACCAGCACAACCAATCAGGTGGCATACCATACACCCATAACCCAATTGGCCTAGCCGACTACGGCATAGCCCTCTACTACGGTGAACCCCTGCTAACCTACTCATACACCACCAATGAGGCGCTGGGGGTGGTTGCCATAAGGAGCCTTAGGGCCTTCGACCTGGGTAATGGGTGCGGCGTCAACGTTAGCGACGATTACGTTGACATCCAGCTTAACGCAATCATGAGGGCTGGTGGGGGTTACTACCTACTCCAGGACGTGGCCATGTTGAACGGCACGGGGCTGACCATCATAGATAATGTGTGGAACATGACCTCCCAAAACGCCACGTTAAGGGGCATCTACGGCCTTGGAACCACTGGTAGTTTTAACGGTGAGCAGTATTACGCATACAGCGAGTACGTGGGCTCCTTTAAACCACCCATAAACCTAACCCTGGCCATAGCCGTCAGTGGCCATGAGTCGACGCACGTGGGGTTCGGCTACAGTGCAGGTAATGGACTGGTCTGGTTCGATAATGTAACTATTGCAAGTGTTGGTGAACCTAGGTTGATTGTTAACGGTTCAGGCTACGTTAAACTAGGCATACCAATTGACCTTGAACTGGTCATCACAGGGCCTGTATGTGGGGTGACGGCATTGATTAAGAGCGCCAACGTGTCCTTAACACTACTCCGCAGTGTCAACGGCTCGCTCTACCCAGTACCCTACGCCTGGGGCATCGGCACATTAACAGGGGAGACTGTGGCTAATGCAACCGCCTCACCAACCAGCGGAGTTACTGTTGACGTAAGCAGCGGCGTCTACGAGTACCCTGGGCCGGTTTACTACTACGTGCCACTACTGATAACTACAATTAACGGCTCAAGGTCTTTAATGGTGCCTAGGGGCTACGTGCTTAAGTTAACTCTAGGTGAACCACTGGTGAATGGTAGATTAATGGTTAAGCCAGTGGGCTACGTGGTCAACGGCACTCTCACCGTGCATGTTAACAACTCGTCACTGGTCATCAATGGCCCCACCATTATTAAGGAAGCCTACGACGTCCTATACAGGGTTACGTTAATAGGAGTTAAGGGCAATGAAACACCCACTGTTCAATGGTACCCAATGAGGTACGTGATTAGGCTCAGTGAGCCTAGGTACATGGGCCCATTGGCATTTAATGGGTATCTAATTAACAATAGGACTCTGGTGAGTGCCCCCAGCATTAACGTGACTATCAATGGACCATTAACCATCAAGGTCCTATGGGGTAGCGTAATTAACGTATATGCCTTAACCGCACTATACGTGGTACCACCGATAATATCACTAGTCATCGTCATTGTTAACCTGCTCACCATCAACGGCCTGCTGAAGGGACGTGGTGATATGCAGCGTGGGTGAAGTAAATATGCTTGAGGATATGTTTTAAAGCCTGCCATTAGGCAATTTGCCATGATCATCAGGAATGTTAGGGAGGAGGAGTGGGGTGAATTCATGAGACTGCTGGAGGTTAGTTATGGTTTCCCAAGCGGCTTCTTCCCAAGGTACTACCCCTACCTCTACGGTGAGGGTTGTAGGGATTACTCATCCTTCTACGTGGTTGAGGATGGTGGTAGGCTCGTCTCTCATGTTGGCTTGTTTAAAATGAACGTGGTTAGCTTGGGTGTACGGCTAACGATTGGTGGTATTGGGGGTGTGGCCACGTTGCCCAGTGAGAGGGGGAGGGGGTACATGTCCATGCTCCTTAACCACGTGATAGGGGTTATGAGGAGGAGTGGGATACCGTTATCGGTACTGTGGGGTGATAGGCAGAGGTATGGGGCCTTCGGCTGGGAGGTGGCTGGGCAGAAATACTCACTATACGTAACTGAGCGTTCAGTGGGTAGGAGTGGTGTTAAACCCCTTGAACTGGTCATGGCCCAGTGGGACGACGCCCTACCAACAATGGCAATGCACTATGAGTCGATACCCATTAGGGTTGAGAGGAATTGGGAGTGCTACAGGGGATTCCAGAGCCTGGACCCAGCCGCATTGGGTAACCCACCGATGAGGGTTTGGATTAGTGAGCATGGTTACTTAATCAGCCAAGGGGAGGGGGATGTTAAAGATCCCTTAGGTAGACCTAACGTTGTTGAGGTTGCCTCGTTAAAGGGGCTTGAGGCTGAATTAGTAAGCGGCTTCATGAGGGCTTCAGGGGTGCGTAGGGTCATAATCCACGTTAACGCCCACGATGAGGGTAGGCTCAGTAGGCTACTTAGAATAGCATCATACTACATGGAGTTACCGGAGGGTGTATTTAGAATAATTAACCTAAGCCTACTGCTCAAGGCCTTCACGAGACTACTGTCGGATAGGGCCCAGGGGGTTGGGTTGAGGGATTACGAGGTTACCCTTGGCCTCAGGTTTAATGATTATGTGGATAGGGCAACCTTATTCGTGAGGGGAGGGGTAGTTGATGTCTCTCCGAATGAGGCTAGTGGCAATTACGTGGAGGTTGATGAGAGGGATGGCGTTAGGTTAATACTCGGCGGCCCCATGGGGCCTGTTCCAAAGCCACTTAAACCACTGATGGCGCTACTACCAATCCCAATACACGTACCACTCCTCAACTACGTCTGAGACGGCTATATAGCCTAGTTATTAGCATGGGGAAGGTTTTTTAAAGGAGTCGCGTATTTGACTTTTTATATGTCTAATGATGCCTTAGGCGCCATTAATGAGGGGAGGAGGGAGGCAATACTTGTGAATTCATTCCTGGGGTCATTAATGGCCTCAATGACGATGTCAGCCATAATCATCGCGCTACCCGACATACTGAGGGGCATTGGTGTCAACCCAATGTCGCCGTTGGGCTTCGCATCAATGATGTGGCTCATGTTCTCATACCCATTAATGGTGGCAGTGGCCGTACCCATAGTGGGTAGGTTATCCGACATGTACGGTAGGGGTAGGATGTTCACGATAGGCGACGCAATATTCACAGTAACGTCCACGCTACTGGGCATAGTACCCGGCTATGGCTCAGTGGCAGTGGCCCAGATGATAGCCTACAGGTTTGTTCAAGGCCTGGGTGGGTCAATGATGTTCACCAACAGCGCCGCCATAATAACGGACGTCTACCCACCCCACAGGAGGGGTGTGGCCATGGGCATAGTTAGCATAGCCTTCAGTGCCGGTAGCATAATAGGGTTGGTGGTTGGTGGTGTGTTGGCTGTGGTTAACTGGAGGCTCGTCTTCCTGGTTAACACTCCAATAGGCATAGCAAGCACCGCATGGGCCTACGTAACAGTATACAGGCTACCATTGGGCCTAAGGAGGGTGAGGGTTGATTACCTAGGTGCATCCATGCTGGCCGCATCGCTGGTCCTACTGCTACTGGGCATAACATTCGGCATGCTACCCTCAGGCAACTCAATGATGAGTTGGGGTAGCCCAATGGTACTTGGGTTAATAGGCGGTGGCCTACTACTAATGGCACTACTCATACCCGTTGAGATGAGGACTGGGGAGCCGATACTCAAGATTAACCTGTTTAGGATAAGGCCATTCACCTTCGGCGTGTTGAGCGCACTATTCCTCTTCCTAGCCCAAGGCGCCAACGTCTTCGTGCTCTCACTGCTCCTGCAGGCAATATACCTACCAATGCACGGCGTACCGTACTCAGAAACACCACTACTGGCCGGGATATACCTAATACCGAGCAGCGTAGCCAATGCTGTATTCGCCCCTGTGGGTGGTAGGTTGATTAATAGGTTTGGGGCCAGGGTTGTCTCAACGATAGGTGCCGTATTGCTCGGCGTGAGCTTCGAGTTACTAACCCTGCTTTCACTCAACTTCAACTACATGCTGTTCGCGGCTGACCTATTCCTAATGGGTACCGGCTCCGGGCTATTCCAATCACCAAACCTAGTCTCCATAATGAGTTCCGTACCCCAGGAGGATAGGTCAGCGGCCTCGGGCTTAAGGGCTAGTATGCAGAACATTGGCCTACTAATGAGCTTCGCAGTATTCCTAACCCTAATACTGGTCGGCTCCGCTACAGCCTTATCCACATCAATCAGCAGCGCACTGACTAAGGTTGGCGTACCCAGTGACGTGGTCAGTGAGTTAACCAGGATACCGCCGGCATACGCATTATTCGCAGCATTCATGGGCTACGACCCAATGAAGTTCCTGATGAGCCAGGCCGGCGTTGATTTACCGGGCTCAGTGTACGCTGCGGTCACCAAGCCCACGTTCTTCCCAAGCGCCATAGCCCCAGCAATGGCCACCGGCTTCATCTACGCCTACCACATAGCGGCGATTATGGCCTTCACGGCGGCCATTTTCTCGTACCTGAGGGGTAGGGAGCACATCGTGCACCAGGTTAAGTTAATTGAAGGTCAAAGTAATAGTCAAAATGATAAGAAGACTGTGGACTCGGATAATTAATCTGCGAACTCGCCTGTGTTTTCAAGGACCCTATAGCCCGGTATTGAACCTAGCCTCCTCTTAAACTCGTCACTCTTAAGCATGTTTACGAAGACCCTGACGCTGTCCTTACTTAGCTTGCTAACGGGCACTACGAAGTCGTACCTCTCCCAGGCTAGGGGTATGAAGTCTAGCCCATACATCTCAGCCGCTGCCCTAATCCCAACACCGGCGTCTGCCCTACCCTGGGCCACCGCTGCGGCAACAGCCGTGTGTGTCCTGGCCTCGTGGTAGTAGCCCGGTATTGACTTCGTCAAATCCTCAAACTTAACCCCAACCTTGGCCGCATACTCCCTAAGCAGCCTGTCGAATAGGAACCTGGTCCCAGCCCCCCTATTCCTATTCACAACCCTGAGCTTAAGCCTAACCAGGTCCTCGAAACCCCTGACCCCCATTGGGTTACCCCTGGGTAGTATTATGCCCTGCTCCCTCATGTAGCCCACCACTAGTTTAACCCTACCCTCACCGTACTTCCTCACGAAGGGTTCATTATACTCGCCCGTCTCCTCATCAACCAGGTGCACACCTGCCACGTCAGCCTCACCCCTAACCGCCGCCTTAAGCCCCTCCAGCGAACCTATGTTAAGCACCTTTGGGGTAACCCAACCGGGGAGTATTGGTAGTAGGGCTGAGTCCAGGGCAACGTCGTGGCTGCCCATTATGTAGAGGTTCGCTGGCCTATACTGCTGGGTGAATAACTTAACCTCAACCCACTCCCCCTCCTCCAGGAAGTCCCTGTTCTCGGGAACCTCAATGTAGCCCTCGGCGTAGGCTAGCGTTGATATTGCCCCTGACTCAGCCGGCAGTGGGTACGCCTTCACCCCATTCTCAGTCTCCACTAGGCTAACTGGGTTAAGCCCCCTCCTCCCCCTAGCCCCCTCAACCCTAACCGCCACCTGGGCCCTAACTGTGGCTTGGCTTAACGTGAGGCACTGCATCTTGGCCAGTATTGGCTTAACAATTATGTTGAATATCATTAATGCACTGCTTGGGTAGCCTGGTAACCCAACTATCAACTTCCCCTCCCTACTAACCGCAACCACGGTTGGCTTACCTGGCTTAACGTTAAGCCCATGAACAATAACCCCAGGTGGGCCGAACCTATCAAGAACCCTGTAGCTTATGTCAAGGGCACCGGCTGATGTGCCACCTGATAGGAGCACTATGTCGGATTTACCTAGGGCACCCTTAATCGCCTCCTCCATCTCAGTCTCATCATCCCTCACAATGCCCATTAAAAGCGGTTCACCGCCAACCTCCCTGACACCATGGGCTATGGTGTACGTGTTTATGTCGTATATCTTACCCATACTTAACGGTGAGCCTGGCTTAACTAATTCATTACCTGTGGATATGATGGCAACCCTGGGCCTCCTGAAGACGGGCACTTTATCAACGCCCACAGCCGCTAATACGCCAACCTCCCTCTCCCTTATCAACGTGCACCGCCTTAGGGCAAGTTCACCCATCATTATGTCGGAGCCTGCGGACATTACGTTATCCATGGGCGTCACGGACCTGTAGATCGTTAAGTAACCACCCTCAGCCTTAGTGTACTCAACCGGCACCACGGCGTTAGCCCCAGGTGGCAGTGGCGCCCCTGTGGCTATCTCAACGGCGCTCCCACCCTCCACCGTGGGTAACTTTGAGTCACCTGCATTGATGCTTAAGCCACTTAACCTAAGCTTAACCGGGTGCAGTTCATCCGCGCCGAAGGTGTCCTCCGCCCTAAGGGCGAAGCCGTCCATGGTGGCCCTGTCGAAGGGTGGTACATCAACCCTGGCGTATACGTCCTCGGCGAGCACCCTCATGTAGGAGTCCTCAAGCGCAACGTACTCAACCTCAGCGCCCTTAACGAAGCTTAGCACGGTTGATAAGGCCTCCTCAGGCGTCTTAAGTTCATGGAATATGACCCTCTTGGGCACGGTAGCGAGGAGGTTAAAGGCTCCTTATAAATCATTCCCCCTTAATCAGAGGTGCCTTAGCCAGGTTTGTTAAGCCCACGAGCAGGACCACGATTCCTATGAGGGTGAGTAAACCACCAAGTATAATCACCCCAGCCGCCAGAAGAACCGGGGTCATTGGGGGTGAACCTGGGGAACCATAGATTACGAATATGTATGACATTGAGACCACGGCCAGGATAAGCCCAACCATGGTTGCCAGTGAACCGACCTTAACAAGCCCATTGCCGTAATCCGAACCCAACTTGTATGTTACCGCGAACACGAGGAGCCAACCAGCCAGGTTAATCACAGAGCCTATGACGCTGAACGCTAATGCCGATGCCCTAACTAGTGGGGCTGGGGTCTGCATAACCATGAAACCAGGGACCCCGCTGGTGTATGAGCTCTCCAGTTCCCTAACCTCATAGACAATGCCCACCACTGAGAATGGTATTGAGAGTAACTGCAGGATTGCACCATAGGAGCCCAGCATGTAGATGTCCCTCAGGTTGGCTAATCGCCTAAAGCCAATGTACTCCAGCGATGCTGTTACGGCTATTATAACGGCATTAGCGGCCGTGAAGGCGTATAATGATGACGTAAGCCTGTTCAGGTAATACTGAAGCTGTGGTTGGCTGGCTGTGATACTGACTAAGTAACCTATGAAAAGGGCAACCAGCACAACTGTACCAACTAGGTAAATCAATACGGCGTTTCTCACCATTAAGACACCACTGGCAACACTCATTAATGAATAAAGGCAATGAACTTTTTAAGCTTTATTCTAACTAATAATGTGCTAGACGTCTAGACTCATGAGGACTAGGCCCACGTAACCATAGCCCTCAGCCCAATGCGGAAAGCTTATAACCCATTAGCCCATGAATGTAAACAGGGCCGGTAGTCTAGTCTGGAAGGATGCCCGCCTCGCGCTGCTCCTTGGAGCACTGGATCGCGGGAGATCCCGGGTTCAAATCCCGGCCGGTCCACCATTCAACGCTTAATTACCGGCGCCTGACCCCCTGGGTATGAGCATTGGGTGTAGTGTTGGTGGTGGCGTTTCACTTATTGAGCTTGCGGATACCTACGGCACACCGCTACTGGTCTATGACCTTAATAGGGTTGAGGCGAATTACAGGGCTTTGGTTGATAATACTGGGGCTAGGGTTTACTACTCAATTAAGGCTAACGGTAACCTAGCCCTGCTTAGGTTTCTAAGGAGCCTGGGAGCTGGGGCTGATGCATCATCACCCGGTGAAATATACCTGGCCCTGAGGGCTGGGTTTAGGCCGGGGGACATTATGTACACTGGGAGTTTCCTATCCAACACGGAGATTGAGTATGGCATTAGGGCTGGGGTTACGTTTAACTTCGACTCAATTAGGGCCTTTGAGAAGGCACTGGGGCTTGGGTATGAGCCTAGGTTAGTCTTCTTCAGGGTTGACCTGGGCTATGGTAGAGGGTTCACCCATGGCGTTACGCTCGCCGGTGAGGATAGTAAATTCGGCATGTTCATTAACGACGCCATCGAGGCTTACAGGCTGGCCAAACTCAAGGGTGCCGTTGAATACGGTATACACGCAATGATGGGGAGTAACGTGCTTGACGCAGACTATTTCCTTAAAATAGCCAGCCTACTTAGGGAGAGTGCCAGGGTTATTGAGGATAAGGTCGGCGTCAAGATAACCCACTACGACATGGGGGGTGGCTTTGGCATACCGTACAAGCCCGGCGAGCCTGAACTGGACTTATCCAAGTTAAGGGGCCTTAGGGGCTACTTCCCAGGTGAGTTGATTATTGAACCGGGTAGGTTCATTGTTGGTAATGCAGGTTACCTGCTTGTGAGGGTTACTGAGGTTAAGAGGAAGGGTAGGAAGACGTATGTGGGTGTTGAGGCGGGTATGAACGTCCTAATTAGGCCAATGCTATACGGGGCCTACCACCACATGGTGAACTGCAGCAACCCAAGTGGGGACGTTGAGGTTGTTGATGTTGTTGGGCCAATATGCGAGAACACGGATAAGCTAGCCGTGGATAGGGAGTTGGCCAGGGTTAGGGAGGGTGACCTATTGGTAATACTGAATGCTGGGGCTTACGTGTACTCAATGAGCAGCAACTACAATGGTAGATTAAGGCCACCTGAGGTTGTGGTCTACGGCAGAAACCACGCCCTGGCTAGGAGGGGTGAGTCGCTAGAGGACTTGGTTAAGGGACAGGAGATACCGTGGTTCATTAAGTGAATCAGCGGCGCCGTGGATACTAGGCACCCACTAAACCCACAAAAACCTGTCTACCCCTAAGCTTCAGTTGAATGGTGTTGCTGCTCATGCCCACTGATAAGCCTGTTACAAGGTCCTTAACGGTACCGTTACCCATGTTCAACACCGCTGGGTTAACCCTGACCCTAACCACCTGGTCGCTGTGGGAGTGGTTTATCACGAAGATTAGGTTGTCGCCACCACTCCTCAGTAGCCTAACCTCAACGTAACCAGGCGTCGTTGAGTCAACCTCGGCGTAGGGTTGAACCTTAGCTATGTTCAAGACGCCGTATATCAACTTATCAACCCCACTACCGGGGCCGAGGTTTTCGTAGGCTAGGCCTATACTAGTCCCCACGTAGATTGCCTTACCGTTACCGTAGTCGTTAACCACTATGGAATTCCTGGTACCATTAACATTGCTAACGCCGATGACCTGCGCCTTGGTGTTAAGCCAGCTAACATAGTTAACGCCGGTTATTAAGTCGCCTATGCTCAACCCCGGTATTGAGGGGTTTATGACCCTCAACTCCGCCCTCTCAACACTAACATAACCCTCCTCAAACCCACCCAGTACGTCACTGAGCCCGTAGGCCGGGGTTGATGAGTCTATGTAGCCGTCGCTCTTTATTGAACCAAACCTTGAATCCGCTATTAGGTATCCGCCACCGTTAACAAACCTCCTTATTCCTGATGCTGATTGGGGTGTAAGCACGAGTGATGTCGGTGCAATCAACACCTTATACCTACCAACATCACCCCCCTCAACCTGCCTAATGGAGACTACGTCAACGTTGTAGTTCCCGTTGAACAATACCCTATACACACCCAGTATTGCCCTCGACAGTAGGTCGCTGCTGTGTCTTTGGGCTATCCAAAGCCACTTATAGGTCTCAATGTTGTACAGTATGGCGACCTCACTATTGATTAACCTAGCCCTTAGGAAGAGGTCGCCGTACTCGTAAATCACCTTAGCCGCTTCCCCAGCTCTCCTAGCCCTATCCGTCAATGAGCCGTCTGGGTTCACTAGGCCGTATCCGCCTGACTCGTAGCCAAGCATCATTGGGTACCAGTGGTATATGTTAATGCCCTTAGCCTCATGGGCCACGGCCTGCCACATCCAGAGTGCCACGTCTTCAGGTGTTACTGGTTCAGCCGCCTTAAAGCCGCCTATGCCTTGCCCAGCCTGCAACTCGCCAATCCAGTACTGCCTACCGTTGGCTGCGGCCGCCGACCTGGCTATGTCAAGCACCAGTGCATCCAACACGTGGTCAACCTTAACCCTACCCGCGTGCTTGGGGTAGAATGAAGTGCCCCAGTAATCCACGACACCGGCCATTTCCCAGTCATCGGGTTCCCCGAAGAGTGGGTTACCGAAAACTGACGTGCCTCCGTGGCTGTGGCTGGCCACCGGGTGCTCCTTATCAACGCTCTTAACCACCTTAACCCTCCACTCCAAGTCCTCCCTAAGCTTAGCTATATTGAAGGTTAACCAGTCCAGGTTATCCCTGGCGAAGTGCAGTGAGACGAAGCGGGGTGGCTCCACGTCGCCGATGTCCAGGTAGCTCCTGTGCCACGCCCTGTTAAGCGCCTTAACGTCACCGTAGGTTAACCTTAACCAGTCCCTGAACCTCCTCTTGGAGTGTTCGCAGTAGCAGTATAACCCACGCCAACCGGTTGGTTGGTAAATCCATTGGATTACGTTGGGTTCACTCCAAAGGTCCCATGCGTAGAAGTTGGGGTACCTCACCACCGTTTGAGCCAACCTCCTCAGGAACTCCTCGGCCCTAGCCCTAACCCCAGGGTGGTCTAGGCAGACTCCTGGGCTGCCCTGAGGCATTACCTGGCTCCCTGACTCTGAGACGTAGAGTGAATCTGGGTGAAGCTTGGGTAGCCAGTCTGGGGCGAATTCAAGGTAAACCTGCAGGATGACCCTAAGCCCCACTTCACCGGCAACCCTAAGCAGCAGCTCAACACCACTGAAGTCGTACTCACCGGGCCTTGGCTCCGTATCCCTCCAGTTAACCCAACCCCTAACGTACCTAAACCCAGCATCCCTAATCCTACCCAGGTCCCTCCTAACAACCTCCTCATCGAAGGGTGGGGTTACGCTACCCACCCCATACCAAACCGACACTGGGAAGGACATTGGGTCTCGCTTAGCCTAGAGTTAATATGCGTTGACTGCAATACGTTGCAGCAACCACTTAAATAATAGGGCACCCCAATTGCAACCGTGGGTGGGTCCCTTAGCTACTGGAGGGCTTGGATTAACAATGCCCAGGGGTTGCTGAGCAGGATAATGAACACGCAGGCCCAGGGCATAGATAAGGCCAGTGACATAATGGCCAACGCCATTGGCAGCGGCCACGTCTGCTTCCTCTTCGGCTCAGGGCACGCCGCAATACCCGTAATGGAGATGTTCCCCAGGTATGGCTCAACCCTAGGCTTCGTACCCATCGTCGACCTGCCGTTGGTCTCATTCCTAAGGATGGTCGGTGACTTGGGCTACCCCCAATTCGACTTCATAGAGAACTCACCCGAGTACGGGCGTAGGATAATGGAGAACTACAGGGTTCACAGGGAGGACTGCGCCCTAGTCTTCTCGCACTCAGGCACGACGCCGATATCAGTGGAGGTGGCCATCCAGTTCAAGAATAGGGGTGCCCCGGTGATTGGGGTGACGTCACTGGTCCACGCTAAGTCAGCTAAGCCCAGGCACCCATCCGGCCTAAGGCTCCATGAGGTGGTCGACGTGGTAATAGACACAGGCGTCCCAGCCGGCGATGTGTCATTAACCGTGAAGTCAACTGGGGGTGAGCTGCGCATCGGCCCATTATCAACCATGGCCTTCGTGGCCGTGGCGAACGCGCTATTGCTAAGCACAATAGAGAAGCTGATCCTCAGGGGCTATGACGTGGTCGCATTCCCCGTGAGGGGCTTTGACCCTGATGCTGACTCCAGGATGAGTGAAATACTGAGGAGGCATAGGGAAATCTACGCAAGGCACCTAGCCACCGGTGACTGACCAGGTGCCGGAGGCTGTGGTGGCCGTTGACGTGGGTGGATCCAAGATAGCCTCAGCCGTGGTGACTAGGGGTGGGGTTGTGTTCAACTACAGGGTTCAGGGTATTGATAAGAGGGGTGGGTTACACTCAATGTCACAGTTAATCAACATAATTAGGCTCCACATTGAGGAATTGGGTGAGCGGGATTTAATCGGCGTGGGGGTCAGCATCCCCGGCATCGTTAAGGAGGACGGCTCCATATGGGCACCAAACATAAGGGGTTGGAGGTGGGTTAACCTAGTCTCATTCATAAGGGGCCGGCTGGGCATAGGCAACGTTACGCTGGTTGACGATAGGGTTGCCAACATAGTGGGTGAGCACTGGATGGGTGAGGCTAAGGGGGCTAGGAACGCAGTATCGCTCATACTTGGCACCGGGGTGGCTGCCGGGCTCCTGGTGGATGGGAAGCCAGTGAGCGGTGCTAGCGGGGTCTCTGGTGCAGTTGGCTGGTGGCTGCTTGGGAGGAACACGCCAAGGCGTAGGTCAGCTAGGGGCTTCCTGGAGAGTGAGGTATCTGGCCCGGCATTGTTCAAGAGGGCCCGAGGGTACTGCATGAGGATTCGTGATGAGGGGTGCCTAAGGGCATTGAGCCAATGCAGCCCAGGCGACGCGGAATGCGTGTTTAAGGCCTTCGATAACGGCGTGAGTGCAATTGGGGTTGTTTTGAGGCGTGAGGCCTCTATAATAGGCGTGGTGGTGGCTAACATAATCAGCATCCTAAACCCTGAGGTCGTAGTGCTTGGCGGTGGCCTTGGTGTTGAGGTTGGGAGGAGGTTCATGGACGTAGTCATTACCACGGCCAGTAAGGTTGCTCAACCATACTCACTTAGGGAGTGCAGGATAACGGTGTCTAAACTGGGCTACCTATCCAACATCTACGGAGCCGCTAAGCTGGTTATTGACACCCATGGGTCTTAGGCCGGGTTACCGCCTTAGCCTCATGAGCACCGCTATGATGGCTATGGCCAGCACCATGGCTGCCAGTAGGCTAAGCAGCACCATGCTGTTTGTGATTGGGAGCGGTGTTGGTGGGCTTGGCTTAGTGTACAACGCCCTAATTGATACATTACCGTTAACAATGACTTTAATAGTCCCGTTGCCAACCATGGCAGCTCCACTACCGCTGACCACCCACCTGCTGAACCTGTATTCCCCAACCACCCCAGGCACCTTTATTATGGCTGTGGAGCCGTTGTAGAGCCTTAGCCTCAAAGACCCTGCAACAGTCTCGTTGATTAGGTTAACGAGGGCGTTGGCACTCACGGTGATGGGTACCGTTAAGTTACCTGCCGTGGCGGTTACGGTTAGGGTGTAGGTTGGGGGTGGGTTTATGGCTGTGGTTAACCTGTACCATGCTAAGTAAACCCAGGTTGGTACGTCACCGGTCCTGCAGGCCCTTAGGGTGGCTGGGCCCCAGTACTTCGTGACGTAGTCTTCGTCTAGGAAGCTCATGTAGTAGTGGTCGCTGTCTATCATGTGCATTATCATCCACTCCACTATTGAGGCGTTGGCACCCAGCCTAGTCCTATTCTGCAGCCAGCACTCAAGGGCATCGTTGGCCATGCTCCACATTAACTGCTGGGTTGGCGTTGAGTCCCATATGGCCGCAGTCCCCGCCCAGGTCTGGGGTGGGATGTAGGTTAGGTTGTAGGCCACGCCTGCTAGCTTAACGGCCTGGCTAACGGTAACAGTCTCCAGCACCCCAATCGCCTGGGTCTGGTTGAGGTAGTTAAGCAGGTAGCTGAAGAACAGGGCCGCCAATGGGGGTGACTTGGACATTATTATCCAGTTCTCCCCATCCGTGGCCACCATGTCTACGCCGCCCGGGTGCTCAATACCCCTAAGAACCAGGTCAACGACCATTAGCCTTGCGTTTAACTCAGCCTGGGCTGGGTTATCCTCGTTGTTGACTGTGAAGGAGAGTAGGTTGCTCATGAAGGTGTCCCTGAACAGTACGGTGACCCTGGACCCGTTGACGGTTATGGTGTAGGGTACGTATATGCCGTGCAACTCCCCCTCAGCCCCATTATACTCATACTGCTGGTCAAGGACAACAACCTTAACCCCAGCCCCAGCTAAAAGTGGAACCAATTCATCACTCCACCACATTTCAGGGACCCAGAAGGCCGTTGAGTTAACCCCAAGGACAAGCCTGGTCACCTCAACACCCAGCCTGGCATCATCGCTAAGCAGCCCAAGCCACTGGGGGCCGAAGTAGGTTACTAGGAAGCCGGCTATTGGGTGGTCGAAGAAGCTCGTGGCCAATTCAACCTGCCCCCTACTTGCCATATCCCTAAACATCCAAATGGTCTCGTTAACTAGCTGCATGTATGGGTTGGTGGGACTTAGGGGTGGTGTGTAGGCTAGGCCACTGGGCGTCTGCTCATAAACCCCGTACCTCAATCCATACCACCACTGCCACAGTAGGGGTGGGGACAACTCAACCGTCCAGTGGACCAACGGGTACTGTGAAAGCAGGTAAGCCTGAACATAGTAGACGCCGTAGTTGAAGTAGGGCTCAAGTTCACTGGCCCAGACGTGGTAGAAGGCGTATGGGGTACCCGTGTAGACCCCACTGGGCGTGTAGCCAGTCCCCTGGTGGTCGTGGAAGAAGAACGCCACGTAAACCCTATCAGCCGGCTTGGAGACCGCAATGAGGCTAATAGCCCAAGCCTCAGCCCCATTGACCATTAACGTTGCCTTAACCAGGTATGCACCCGGTTGCACTGGAGCCGTGAAGCTAACGTTGAATTTACTGGTGCCTGGGGTCACCGTGACGTTGATTACCCTTGACCAAGCCAACTCACCACTAGCCGAGTACAACTGCCCAAGGTCACTTATCAACTCACCGCCAAGGTATGTGAGGGTTAGGTTCAGGGTAGCCTCAACGGGCTGGTTTAGGCTGCTGGTCACGTTAACGAGCACCAGGCCCCGCATCCCTGGCAGGTAAACCACCCTATCCGTGCCTACCCACATGCTGAACCGTGACTGTTGGACAAGGCCCTCGCAGGCTTCGTAGAGTGAGGTTAGGTTGACCCCGGTTAGCTGGCTCTCGTTAAATGGCCCACCGTAAACCAGCGCCACGAAGGACACTGAGCCACCTGGCTCAAGGAGGAACTGGGGGTACTCCACCCTAACCTCAAGGCCATTGAAGTTGGACTCAAGCCAAACACTGTAGGTTGTGTTCAGGGGCTTTATGGCTAACACTAGGCCACCTGGGTGGATTGGGTTGATTATGGCAACCCACTGGAGGTCCGGTGCACTGTACCTAACCCAATTCTGCCACTCACCAGGCCCCCATAGGTAAACCTGCCCACCGTTGGCGTAGGCCTGGTAATCGTGACCCACCGTGGACCCGACAACCCCAGTGTCGGCTAGGGTGTAGCCTATTGGGGCCCAGTTGGGCGTTGGGTTGAGTGCAATGGGCCCCCTGTTGATTATCCTCGAGGCCCATAGGAAGTAGTACCTACCCCAGCAGAAGACCAGGTACTTAACCGCCGTTAGGTTAACCCCACCCAACTGCTCATCATTAGTGACGTTTAGTGTGAATTCCAGCACCGCCATGGAGCCGTTGTTGAAGACTAGCCTATAGCCCCATTCACTGGTGGCTAAGGTACCAGGCCAATCCTCTGCAGGTATCCAATCGTAGAGTGGGTAGGAGTGGCTGAGGGCGCCCCTCGGCGGTGAGTATGCCGCCAATTGGCCATTGTTTGAGTATATTAGCCAGTTTGAAACCCTAACACCCCTCAGGTCTATGGTTATCAAAGCCACCCCAACGTTAACGCTAACCGAGCCCTCACCCCTTATAACGCTTATCGACCCATTACCAGGGCACCCCATGAATTGGGCGTACTGGTCAACCCAGCCAGGCAACCCCTGGGCTTGGGCAACCAGTACGTGTGATGAAGTAATGATTACTAGAGCCAGTAGTAGAATTTCAATGAACCTCATTAAACAAATGCATGCAATACCGTTTAATAAGCTTTACTTAACTGGGCCAGGTCCAGGAATAACCTTAACCATGCCTCACTGGGCGCCAAGCATCCTGGCGACATCGTATATCAGCGATGGCCTCCAGTAAACCATGCCACGCTCCCTGGCAATACCCACCACCCAAACCACGAAGAACACCAAACCCACTAAGTAACCCAATATCTTAATTAGCATTAGCAGAGGCCGTATAGGCGCCACAATCATTGAAAGTACAATAAGCACAATGTCCGTCACTATTATCACTAGGCCAAAGGCCAGGCTAAGGTAGGACCAGTGCTTAACGTAGTTGGAGTTAGGTCTCATTATCAGGCCTATTACCCCACCAGCCAGTGGTATAACCCAGGCTATCAACCCCCAATTCAACTCATCATCAGTAACCTGAGACATGGATTAACATAAAGACCCGCATTTATAAACATTGTGGCTTGCATTTACCCACTAACACAAGCACCACCCAGGGCACCGCTTAACTGCTCATTGCAGTTTGGGCTGTCAGAGTCGTGATAATAGCGATATAGCGATAATATTAATATTATCGTGACTCTGCCGCTCCAAAACCCAATGACCCCCAGGTACCCTTCATGGCGTAGCTAACGCAGGTTAGGTGTTGTTTTAAATTCAAGGCCTAATCTAACTCCCGGTGAGGTCTTCACATTGGGTGTGTTACTCCATCCATATTCACGGTATTTCAAGGTTACGTATGCAATGATTACCCGTGTTTATTGCGGTGTATTAACCATGGAGACTACTGCAACTATAATCTGCGATAGGCAGGTTTAATTAAAGTGGTTTAAGGAGACCGTGTGGACTTCGTTAGGGGAGAACCTAGTTAGGTATGGAACCAAGGATGGGAAGTACGGCTGGACAGATGGACAGCAAACCCCTGGCACCAACGGTGAGGGGTAATGCTTAACCCAATTAATGAGGTTAAGTCTCAGCATAAGTTAACCGTCAACTACCTTAGGGAGGTGAGCGACGCTTCAATAAGGGGTGACTGGAGGGGCGCTGTGGCCAACGACCAGCTCTCCACCGATAACGCGGCTAAGTCCATAACAGCTGGTACGGGGTGCCAAGTTAGTCACACGACTCCTCAGTTGAACTCAGGAATTAGCAGATAGAATGCCAGGGGCTATCGTAAGGCATATAAAAGTCATGGATAAAGAATTAGTGGGGTGAGGAGGTGGGGGAGGGGATGGGGAGTCCGGCTAAGCTGATGGTGATGAACCCAAGGTCACGCCGACCCCAATGAACCCACCTCCTCACCCCACCTGCATATTTAATTTAACTGGTTTTTAAAGTTTACTCATGGGATAACTCTTCATCAGTAATTGAGGTTACCTAAAAGGGTAGGAAATCAACTTACCTTCGCTTACTATTTAGCATTATGGCGTAAAGCTTAGATGTGGTATCAATGGTGAGTCATCACTTTTGTTGTCAATGCAGCCACAGGTTGCTAGTGCAACTTAATATAGTCAATACAACTGTTGATTAATTTAACTTTCAATTTTCTCTGTCCATTCAGCTTTACATTTGCTTGCATGGCTTTTAAAACTTTACGTTTACGGTTATTACTATGGCTCCTGTGTCATTGTTTATAATGATGCCATTATGATGATCCTCACAACCTGCAATGCCGGTCACTACGTTACAGAGTACATTAGTTTCAATAAGGCTCTAAGCATTGCAACAACATTAATTAAACCTAACCCTCGCTTGAAGATGGACCCAACTTTAACGTTTAAGTCTTGGTAAACATGCCTAGCGAATTCAGCCAATGTATTAATCGCATCACTGCTAACGCTAACTAGGATAATGTAGTCACCATCATTAACGTCGGAATTGATGAGGGCTAGCCTAGCTGGTGTGGTGCTAATGCCTGCGCCGATGATTATGCACTTCTTATCCATTGATGTGTAGGCTTCGCCGTGGTAAAATACATAACCCTGCAAAACCCACCCCACCGCCTAATACTCAACACACTTAACCAAGCCAGCTTTCTCAGCATTGTAAAAACGCATGAGTGTTTCGCTTGGCTTATCTGAGTGGATGAGTTTAATCGACTCGCCACCATGCCAAAACTCGATAACCAACTCATCACCACCCTCGTAGATGCAGTACCTATCAACACCACCAAGAATACCTCCAGCCAACTGCAAACTAACCCCAACAGCCTCACCAACAGCGAATGCCTTAACGTCCACCAGACTAAACAAGTCACCCACATACAGGAACCAGGGGTTGAGGAGTGTGGGCTAGGGTAAGATCGATGTGGCGCTGGAGGGTGTATTAAGGATGATGAGTGTGGGCGTGGTATTTCTGCAGGTTCATAGGGTTAGTTTTTTATTTTCTTGTTTTTGTTTCTTTGTGCTTGTTGATGGTGTTGTTGATGTGGTTCATGCCTTTAGGGTTTTTGTTAGTGAGGCGTCTGGTCTGTTGGATAGGCTTGGTGGCTTAAGTAACCTTACTGTTGTGC
>Ga0080005_129561_pt1 | contig 18615 bp, 22 predicted proteins | sample JossMetagenome_2_FD_69208 | JGI IMG/M metagenome (GOLD analysis project Ga0080005, IMG submission 69208) | Hot spring sediment microbial communities from Joseph's Coat, Yellowstone National Park, USA - JC3_ASED (SPADES assembly) (version 2) | ecosystem: Environmental > Aquatic > Thermal springs >... | reverse complement strand
TTGGTCTTGTGGGACCACCCGGTTCACGTCTGCGGCAGCGAGACGGCCTACCTCCGAGGGTTCAAGTGGATGAAAAACGAGGTGGTCAACCTGGTGACCGAGCTGGCGGTCGTGTCCGCGGCGCTGCTCACTTCACTACATCCGTGAAGTCGAAGCCCACGGGCCCCAGCTCCTGGGTGTCGAGCTCGAGCTCGATCTTGTGCTCGCCGGGCGCGAGACCCCTCCCCAGCTCCAGCGTTATCGTGATCTCGTCGCCGACGGCCACGTAGAAGCTCTTGTCCGCCGCTTCGGACGCTTTCATCTTCCACCCCTTGAACTCGATCCAGATCTTGTCGGGCGGCACCTCCTGGTCGTCGACCTTCGCTCTGAGCCTCCCGCGGACCGTGCCTCCGCCGAGCGTGTTGCGCAGCTTCAGGCGTACGCCGTCGGGAACTCCGTCCCCGTTCAGGTCGACGTTCTCGAGGCTCCCCTTGACGTACAGCTGACGTAGGAGGTACCTCGGGATGAACATTGCCCCTCGAGGGGTTTCCCCATTGCACGTTAAAATGGTTAACGGCGAGTGGTGGTGTTAGCGGCTCGCTAGTATGCGCTCGATGTACTGCCTGAGCTGGCAAGCCTTGCACACTTCGCCCGAGGACGGCATCCCGCACACGCGGCAGCTCCTGAAGGGGCCGCCCCTATCGAGGAGGGGCGCGAGCGCGTTTTTGAGGGCGATGACCCGGTGCTTGACGCTAGGGTCCCGCTCGGCGACCTCGTTGAGCCACCTGCGCAGCGGGTGCCTCAGCGAGTAGACGATGTAGGGGCACTCCACCGGGGGGCTCTCGATACCGTGCAGCAGCGCGTACGTGAGCACCTCCTTTTCCGGAATAAAGTAGAAAGGCTTCACGCGGGGCACCAGCTTCTCGTGAACCCGCTCGCTCCTGGGCCCCTCCCTAGCGATGGACGGCAAGTTGGCCTGGAGAGCGTTCATGAGGAAGGCCTGAGCCTCGTCGTCCAGGTTGTGGGCTGTCGCGAGCTTGCCGGCGCCCAGCTCTAGAGCCGCGCGGTTGAGCAGGTACCGCCTGAAGACTCCGCACACTGTGCACGGCTTGTACCTGAGGCCGTCCTCCATCAGCGCCGACACCGCTTCGTCGAGCGTGAAGCCGAGCTCCTCTCTGAACGACTTCACGACGAGCTCGACGCCCCACTCCTTCGCGTAGGCTTCGGCGGCCCTCGCCTTCTCCTCGCGGTAGCCGCGGATGCCCTCGTCCACGAGCACCGCCACGACCTCTACGCCGAGCGCGTCCGCGTGCTTCGACATGAGGTACAGGAGGGTGAGGCTGTCCTTCCCCCCGCTCACCGCGACGGCTACGCGCTCGCCCCGCTCGAACATTCGGAGCAGCCTGGTGGCTTCGAGGAAGCGCCGCTCGAAGTAAGAGGAGAAGTGCTCCTCGCAGAGGTGGACGCCGGCGTAACCTATCCTGATCACCGCTCTTCTGCCGCACAAGGAGCACTTCACGTTCACAGCTCTCCCGCGCGCGGGGGCGCCGCGCTTATATATCGCTCGCGATCGAGAGCCCGATGCGCTCGGCGGAGGCTGGTGAGGAGATCGTAGTGGTCAGGGTGGGCAAGAAAGGGATCACAGAGGGGCTTCTCGCGGAGCTCGACAACGTCCTGCAAGCTAGGGGGGTCGTTAAGGTGAAGCTGCTCAGGAACTTCCGCGAAGCGTACGGGGTGGAGAGCGGGAACAAGCGGGAGGTTGCCGCCGAGCTGGCTGAGGCGCTGGGCGCCGAGGTGGTGGAGGTTCGCGGCTACACGATCGTCCTGAGACGGCGGAGAGCCCGGGGTGGAGCCAAGTGAGCGGCTACTACGCCCACCCGACCGCGGTGGTTGAGGAGGGCGCCGAGGTGGGCGAAGGCACGCGCATATGGCACTTCGCCCACGTGAGACGGGGGGCTCGGGTCGGCAGGAACTGCAACATAGGCAAGGGCGTGTACATCGACGCCGGCGCGGTCGTCGGGGACGAGGTGAAGATCCAGAACTTCGTGTCCGTGTACAGGGGCGTTACCGTTGGATCCCGCGCGTTCCTCGGGCCGAGCGCGACCCTGACGAACGACCTGTACCCCCGCTCCTTCTCCAGCTCCTGGGAGCTGGTGCCCACGGTCATCGAGGAGGGGGCGTCGATCGGGGCCAACGCGACGATCGTTTGCGGGGTGAGGATCGGGCGCTACGCGATGGTGGGGGCCGGCTCGGTTGTGACGCGCGACGTCCCGCCGCACGGCCTCGTGTACGGCAACCCCGCCCGGTTGAGGGGCTTCGTCTGCTACTGCGGCAGGAGGTTGAGGAGGGTCGTGAGGATCACCAGCTCGGCCGTAGTCTTCAAGTGCGAGCACTGCGGGAGCGAGGTTGAGGTCCCGAGGGAGGACTACGAGAGGATGGTCCTCGAGACCTCGCGCTAAACCTCGAGGAGGGCTTTGCTGAGGAGCTCGACCGTCCCGAAGTCGTAGACGCCGCTGCCGAGCTCGACGACGAAAGCCCTCATCGACGCGACGTCCACCTCCCTGAGGAGGGGGGAGAGGAACTTCGTCCGCGGGACGTTGACCTCGGTGCCCGGCATCAGCGGGGACAAGGCTGGGACGACCACCAGCGCCGCCTCCCCGTACGAGCCTACGAGGAAGCTCTTCAGCTTCACGCTCACGCCCAGCTCGTCGCGCAGCAGGACCGCCGGGTGCTCGTGCCCCATCACCACGCACTCCACGCCCCCGCTCCACGCGTCGAGAGGCATCTCCTTGTGCCCGTGGATGAACAGGTAGCGCCCCTCTTTCAGGTAGGGGTCGTGGAGCGGCACCTCGAGGCGCTTCAGGATCGGGATGAGGAAGTTGTCGTGGTTACCGCGCACCACGTGCGCTTCGACCCCCCGCTCCTTGAGGGTCGAGAGGAGGTCGAGCGTCTCGCTCCACTCCTGCTTCAGCGCGCTGCCGAACTCGTGCTTCACGTCGCCCAGGATGATGAGCTTGCGCACGCCGGTCTCCTCCAGCGCCCTCAGGACGAAGCTCTTGATGAACCTGTACTGCACCGGGGGCAGGTGGACGCCCGCCTCCTCCAGCGCCTGCTCGTAGCCGATGTGGAGGTCGGCGACCACCAGCGCGTCGAGGTCCTCGACTAGGAGGCCTAACCCCACCGCGCGCAAGCCGGGCGCTAGCGCGGCGCTCGGCAGCCTCTCGAGCTGCTGGAGAGCGCTAACCTCGCTCATCCCTAGGCCTGATGATGAAGCGGGGGGGATATATCCTCTCGCTCCGGCAGCGCGGGCACTTCGACGGCTTCTTCAGCCTCTTCAAGTCCCTGAACACGTAGCCGCACGACTTGCACGTCGGCGGCTGCACCAGCAGCACGAAGCCGCTGTTCTTGAGGCTGCGAGCGATGTGCTCCAGATCCTCGTAGATGCTGGCGGCCTCGCGGGGGTCGAGCCCCAGCTCCCTGGCTATCTCACCGACGTCCATCGGCTCTTCGGTCGCGGTCAAGAGCTCTATGATGCGCTCGCGCCTGCTCACGCTGAGCCACCGCCGCCGGTCAGCTGCTTGATCACGTCGTCCTGGTTCAGCTCCGCGCCGCAGTACTCGCAGACGAGCTTCAGCGGCCGCACGCTGACGACCTTGAACCGCGACCTCACGGGCTCTCTGGGCATGTTCGTCACGCAGTTGGGGTTCACGCACTTGAGGAGCCCCTCCACGGCAGGGGGGACGCGGACCTTCACCTTCTCGACCACCGCGTAATCCCTGATGATGTTGATCGTCGCGCTCGGCGCTATGAGTGCGATCTTGCTCACCTGCTCCTCCCTCAGCTCGACCCCCTCCACCTTCACGATGTCCTTCTTGCCCAGCTTCTGGCTGGGGACGTTCATGACGACCGCTATCGTGAGCCCTTCGGCGCCGGTCAACCCGAGGATGCGGAGCACGTGCAGGGCGCGACCGGCGTCGATGTGGTCTATCACCGTCCCCTCCCTGATCTTGCTGACCCTGAGCTCGCGCGAGCTCTCCATCGCGCTGGCGCCGCGGCGCGCGCTAAAAAGGCTTCCCGGCCTAGCCCTTCAGGATCATCTTGAGCAAGGCCATCCTCACCGGCACCCCGAACGCCGCCTGGGTGAAGTACCACGCGTGCTTCGTGGCGTCAACGTCGAACGCCAGCTCGTCGACGCGCGGCAGCGGGTGGAGCACGACGAGGTGCTCCCTCGCCCCCTTCAAGGCTTCTAGCGAAACCCTGTAGCTCCCCCTCACCTTCTCGTACTCGGCCGGGTCGGGGAACCTCTCCCTCTGGATCCTCGTCACGTAGAGGACGTCCAGCTCGCCGACGACGCTGGCGAGCGAGCTCGCCTCCTCGTACTCCACCCCCCTCTCCTCCAGGAACTCGAGGACGTCCTGCCTGCAAGCGAGCTGGGGCGGCGATATCAGGTAAACCTTCCCCGGCTTGAAGAGCGAGAGGCCGAGGATGAAGGATCGGGCGGCGCGCCCGTACTTCAGGTCGCCGAGCACGCCGTACGTCAGCCCGTCGATCCTCCCCAGCGCCTTCCTCACCGTGTAAAGGTCGATCATCGCCTGCGTGGGGTGGTCGCGGGTCCCGTCGCCGCCGTTGATCACCGGGTGCTCCGCGATCTCCGCCGCGAAGCGGGCGGCCCCCTCCACCCTGTGCCTGATCACGATCGCGTCCGCGTAGGAGTCGAGCATCCTGATCGTGTCGGCCAGGTTCTCGCCCTTAGCCCTCGAAGAGACCTCCTCGGGCGGCAGGTCGATGTAGCTGCCGCCCAGCCTAAGCATCGCCGCCTGGAAGCTCAGCTTGGTCCGCGTGCTCGGCTCGAAGAACGCGGTCGCCAGCACGTAGCCCTCCAGAACCCTAAGCCTCCTGCCTTCCTTGAGCGCGCTCAGCATCATGTCCGCCTCCTCGAAGAGCGCCTCCAGCTCCTGCCTGGTGAAGTCGGTGATCGTGAGGACGTCCCTACCTCTCATCTGCACCAGCCTCCTCCAGCAGCTCCTTAAGGGTTAGGAGCGCGTGCAGCCGGACCCCCGCCTTCTCGAGGTTCTGGGCCGCCCCCTCGCCCCGGTCGACCACCACCAGCGCGTCGCTCACGCTGAACCCCGCCTCCCTCAGTGCGCTTACGGCCCTCAGGATGGACGAGCCGGTGGTGGCCACGTCGTCGACGACGACCGCTACACCCTTCACGTTGGGGTCCCCCTCGATCATCCTCTGGGTGCCGTGCTCCTTCGGCTTCTTCCTCACGTACACGAGCGGTTTATCGAGAATGAAGGCCACCATCGTGGCTAAGGGTATCCCGCCGCTCTCCACCCCCGCTACCACGTCGCACCCGAGCTTGCCTGCCACCTCGGCCAACGCACCCGCGACGACCTTAGCTTCGCTCGGGTGGGAGTAGACCCGCCTCACGTCGACGTAGAAGCGGCTCACGCCGCCCGAGCTGAGCTTGAACTCCCCCTGCAGCAGGCAACCGGCTCTCAACAGCGCTTTCGCGATCTCCCCCGACATCGAAGCCTGCCCCCGCGACCCCTTATAGCGCTTACGCGCGCTAACGCCACTTGCCCGCCGCGCCGAGGCGGGCGCGGTGGGCGCTCCTCACGGCCTCGGCCGCCGAGCGGGGGTCGGGGCTCGCGGTTATCAACCTCCCAACGATCTCGAAGTCCGCTCCAGCCTCGAGCGCGGAGCCGGGCAGGGCGCCTTGCGCGCCGACCCCGGGCGCCAGCAGCGTCGCGCCCGGCGCGGCTCTCCTAGCGCTCCTCACCAGCTCGGGCTTCGTCGCTGGGACAACGAGGCCCCCGAGACCGGCTTCCAGCGCTTCTCGCACGAGCTCGTCGAAGTGCGCGTCGATGAGCCTGGATCCCGGGTGCGTCATCGCGGCCACGCCGAAGAGGTCTAGCCCGCCGGCTGCCGCCGCGGCGGCCTTCACCCCGCCTTGGAACAGGTGCAGGATCGCCCCGTCGAACCCCAGCTCCTTGATCAGCTTCAGCTCCTCGGCCACGACGTCCGGTATATCGGCTAGCTTGAAGTCGCACAGCATGTAGAGCTCGCCGCTGAAGGCTTCGCACAGCTCCCTAACCGCTCGCGGGCCCCACAGCAGGAGGAAGGGGAGCCCCACCTTCACGCCCACCGCGAACTCCTCGACTTCCTCGATCAGCTTCCCGGGCTCCACCGGCACGCTGTCGAGCGCGACGATCAGCCTAGAACCCTTCGTTTCGGCGAGCTCCCACAGCTTGCGCGCCCGCACGCGGACCCCGGCGCGCGAACCCTCTTAACTCCTCCGCGCGCGGCCGTTGACCAACGAGATCCCGCGGCAGCTCCTCCGGGGGCGCCGACGAAGCCCGAAAGCCCGGCGGAGAGAGAGAGGGAGCGCCGATGCCCCTTGCGCGAAGGCGGAGCGCGGCAACGCTGATAGCGCGCTAAGGGTAAATAGCGGGCGCCGGCTGTAAGAGTGTGGAAGTGGGCCCCTCCGTCGCCCCCCTCGAGCGCATCTACAAGCTCGCCATCCCGCGGGAGATCGCGCGGGAGATCCTAGAGCACGTGGAGCGCGAGTACCCGATCGAGGCGTGCGGCGCGCTGTTCGGGCGCGTGGAGAGCGGCTCCGCGCTCGTCGAGAAGGTTGTGCCGCTCAGAAACGTCCTAGGCTCCTCGACGGCGTTCTGGTTCGACGAGCGCGATTGGATGAGCGCGATAATGAGCGCGAAGAGGGAGGGGCTGGAGTACATCGGTCTCTACCACTCCCACGCGAGGGAGCAGCCGCTCCCCTCGCTCGCGGACCGGCACCGGATGCTCGAGTGCCCGGGCGAGGTCTGGCTGATAGTCGCTTACCGGCCCGGCGGCGAGCCCCGCTTAGCAGCCTATAGGATCGACGATTACGGGTCCGCGGTCATGAGAGTGCGGGTAGAGCTCTTATAAGTAAGCGTTAGCTGGATTTCCCCCGCGAGCGGCAGAGCTCCTGTGGTCGAGGCGCTGCTCGAGGCTAGGGCTAGGGGGGAGGCCGATCTAAGCAAGCTCGAAGCCCTGGTTAAGAAGGCGAACGAGCTGAGGACGAACCTCGAGGCTCTCGTTCGGGCCATCGAGTCCAAGTACGCGGCGGACCCGCGCTTGGGGGGCGTGGTGAAGAACCTGCTGCGCGCTATCCAGCCGCAGGAGCCGCCCGGCGACCAGCTCCTCACGCTTTCCAGCAGCCTGGAGAAGTACGTGAGCTCCTTGGAGACCGCGGTGAAGGCTTTAGCCAGCTACGCGGTGGCGCTGGATAGGCTTCACGAGGACCTCGTCAGGCTGGAGAAGGAGGCCGGCGAGCTGGCCGCTTGGGAGGAGCTGCTGAGGGAGGTGGCGCCGCACCTGGCAGCGGAGGCGGCGAAGCTAGTGGCTAAAGCTAGACGGCTCCTCTCCCAGCCGCCGCTGGAGGACCCGCAGCGGGCGCTGGACGAGGTGGAGCTGTGCTTGAAGGAGGTGAGGGCTCACGCTAGGGTGTGCAGGACCGTGTACTCGAACCGCTTGAACGATCTGCTAAGCGAGGTTTCGCAGCTCTCGAAATCCCTCAAGAGAGCTTCGAGAGCTCAGACCCCCCTTGAGGCTGGGAAGCTGCTCGCGCACGAGGAGTCCCTCAAGAGGCTGGAGGAGAGGCTCGAGGAGGCTCTGCGGCGCCCGCTCGAGCTCAAGCTCGACCTGACGGCTGTGAAGAGGGAGCTGGAGGGCATCGGGAGGGAGCTCGCGGAGCTCGCGGAGAGCGCGCTGAGCGGTGAAGAGAGCGGCGTGGCGAAGGAGCTGGAGAGGCTGGCCCGCTCGCTCGAGTCCCGCTCGGTGAGCTACGCTTCGCTCGTTGAAAGCCTCTCGCGGAGGAGCGGCTTAGCGATCGAGAAAGTTTGCTACCTGCTCTACGCGCTGGAGAAGAAAGGGTACGCGTCGCTGGAGGTGCGGGTCAAAGTGTAGCGCGCTCAATCCCCGGCGCTCAAGCTGAAGGTGATGTCGGGGTACTCGGGCACGCTGACCTCGCTGCGCCCGCTCTCCTCGATCCGAACCTCGCGTATCCTCAGGGTGCCGGCGATGTCTTCCTTGCACTCCCTCAGCACCTCTGCGTACCGCGGCGGCGCGTAGATCGAAACCGCGGGCAGCTCGGCGCTCAGCGGTAGGCCGCGCCCGCTCTTCGCCCTCCTGATCGCAGCTATCGTCCTCACCGCAACCTCGCCCCTCTCGATGTCCTCCCTGCTGTACGGCCGGGGCTCGGGCCAGGGAGCCACCGTTATGCTCTTCCACCCCACCTTCGCAGCGTAAAGCCGCTGGTAGATCTCCTCGGCGATGTGCGGCGTGAAAACCGAAAGCATTTGGAGGAGCCTCAGGAGGACCTCGTACAGGGTCTTGCGGGCGGCGGCCCCGCTCTCGCCCGGATCCCCCACCCTGTGCTTGACGGCTTCCAGGTAGTGGTCGCAGAAAACGTGCCACGTGAACTCGACGAGAGCCGTCGAAGCCCCCATGAAGTCCATCCGCTCCAGCTTCTCGGTCACGGTCTCCGTGAGCTCCTCCAGCTTCGCTCGGATCCACCTGTCGAGGAGCTTGTAGCTGCGGACCTCGACGCTCGGGTCGAAGCCCTCCAGCGCCATCCCCACGAACCTCGCCGCGTTCCACAGCTTCGTCAGGAACCTCCTCGCGTAGTCAACGCCTTCCCACGAGAAGCGGACGTCCGAGCCCGTCGCCGCCGCCATCGCCGCCCAGAGCCTGAACGCGTCCGCCCCGTGCTTGTCTATGACCTCGAGCAGGCTGACGTAGTTCCCGTAGCTCTTGTGCATCATCCTGCCGTCCGTGCCCCGAACCATGCCGTTGATCAGCGCGACCTTGAACTGGGGCTTGCCGAAGAGCGCTACCCCCCTCACCAGCAGGTAGTAGTCCCACGTCCTTATAATGTCGTACCCGTTCGGCTGGAGGTCGGCTGGGAACAGCCGCTCGTCGAACGAGTCGGGCCACCCCGCGTGGACGGCGGCCGTGATGCTCGAGTCCATCCACGTATCCATCACGTCGCTCTCGCCCACGAACTCGCTGGAGCCGCAGCGCGGGCACCGGTCGACCTTCGGCGGGTCCTTCCGGGGGTCGACGGGGAGCCACTCGGGCTCCGCCACCAGCACGTAACCGCACTTCCTGCAGTACCAGGCGGGGATCGGCGTCCCGAACACGCGCTGCCTCGAGATGACCCAGTCCCAGTCGAGGGACTTCACCCAGTCCTCGAGCCTCTTGTAAGCGTGTGGCGGGATCCACTCGACGCTCCGCGCGGCCTCGAGAACCGCGTCGGCCAGCTCCCTCGTCTTCACGAACCACTGCTCCTTAGGCAGTATCTCGACCGGCGTGTGGCACCTCCAGCACGTGCCGACGCTGCTTACCACAGGCTCGGACTTGACGTAAGCGCCCTCCTTCTTCAGGAGCTCGACGATCTTCGCTCTAGCCTCCTCGATGGTCAGCCCCGCGAGGGGGCCGGCAGCCTCGGTCATCCTCCCCCTCTCGTCGACCACGACCCTTACGGGCAGGTTGTGCCTCTTCTGCCACTTCACGTCCACCTTGTCGCCGTAGGTGCAGACCATCACGACGCCCGTGCCGAAGCTCGGGTCCACATCTTCGTCCGCGATTACCGGGACCTCGTGCCCGTAGACGGGGACGACGGCCGTTCTACCGACGATCGACGCGTAGCGGGAGTCCGATGGGTTCACCGCTAGGGCAACGCAAGCCGCGAGGAGCTCCGGCCTCGTTGAGGCGACGAGCACCTCACCCCCACCCTTGAGCTGGAACTTGTAGTAGTGGAGCTCCCTCTTCGCTTCAACGTACTCGACCTCCGCTTCGGCGATCGCCGTTTCGCAGCGCGGGCACCAGACAACAGGGTGCTCGGCCCTGTAGATCAGGCCCTTCTTGTACATGAGGACGAAGCTCAGCTGCGTCCTCCGCCAGTAGTCGGGGTCCATCGTCATGTACTCGGTGCTCCAGTCGATGCTGCAGCCGAGCGCCTTCAGCGCGGCGCGCATCGGCTCGATCCACTTCAGCGTGAACTCCCTCGCCAGCTTGAGGAACTCGTCCCGCGGTATCTCCCTCTTCGTCTTCCCCAGAGCCCTCTCAACCCTCACCTCGGTCGGAAGCCCGTGGCAATCCCAGCCCTGGGGGAACAGCACGTTGTAGCCTCTCATCCGCTTGTAGCGGGCCACGAAGTCTATGTACGCGAAGTTGAGCGCGTTGCCAACGTGCAGCTCGCCGCTCGGGTACGGCGGCGGCGTGTCTATGCTGTAGGTCGGCCTGCTCCTGTCGCTCCGGTCGAAGGCGTAGAGCTTGCTCTCCTCCCACCACCTCTGCCACTTCGGCTCAATCTCCTTGAAATTGTACCTCGTGGGAAGCTGGCTCATACCCACCCTCCTGGGGGGAGCTTCTCCCGTGGATAAGAAGGTGCCCTCCCTCGAGAAGGGGGCTATCCTACTTCCGGCACGCTCCCCCCACCGCGCGCCCTTCGAGCACGCAGCTATAAATCCTTTTGCCGCCCAGGAACCCGTCGAAGCCGTGTACAGGATCAACCGCAGCAAGGTTGCGACCGCCGCCTCCTTCCTAGCGGATGCGGAAGTGCGGCAGCTCCTCGATGCAGCCGAAGCCGCGGACCCTCAGATGCGGGCGATCGAGGAGATCGCGAAGAGGTACGGGCGCTTCAGCGCGGCCGCGTTCTACGCGCTGGGCGTGGCAGCGATCAGCTACCAGCTCTCGGCTAAAGGCGAGGTCCACTGGCGCCTCGCGGCCAGCTACGCTCGAGAGGACCCCCTAGCGGACTTGCGCCGGTTCGCCAGCTCCTCCCCCAGCTTGAGGTTCGCTAGGTCCGCCAGGCTGTCGAGGGTGGAGAAGCTCGCGAGGCTCTGGCCCCCGTTCGAGGCGAGGCTCGGAGAGTACTCCAGAGACCTCGAGCTCCTGCGGCGGGAGATCGCGAGCGCGCTAAGCGCGGACGCGGACTCGAAGACCGTAGTGTTCGCTGTGAAGATGTTCTACTACACGGCGAAGGCCTTCGGCATCCGAGTAGAGGTGCCCCCCAGGATACCTCTTCCGGTGGACAGGCGGGTGTGCTTGATAAGCCTCGCCAGCGGGGTGGTGGAGGACGGCCCTCCCACGCTCGAGAACGCTCGGCGACTGCTATCCGAGGCCCCCCGCCTGGTGGCTACAGCCTGGAGCGAGGCGTGCGAACCCAGCGGGGTTCCGCCGCTCAAGTTGGACGCCCTCCTCTGGCTGCTGGGAGGCTGCTACGAGGAAGGAGGGGGTCCTTCGCGAGCCGCAGAGCTCGCGGCCGAGCTGTTCCCGCCGCTACCCCCTCGCGCCGCCTCCTTCGTGCGCTTCCTGCTAGGCCTCAGCCCGTAGTCTTCCGGCGTGAAGTACACCGCCAGCTCGCCGCTCTGCCAGTCCCTGAGCAGGACGCGGGCGGCCTCCTCCACGTTGGGCTCGCCGCCCTTCTTCAGCAGGTTCCTCCGCCTCGCCAGCTCCTCGAGCGCGCGCAGGGGGTCGCTCTCATCCACTCCGTAGTACTTCTTCAGGAAGTCGGGCTCCTTGCGCCTCAGCACCTCGATGAGCTTAAGCGCGGCCGGCACGGGGTCCTCGAGGCTCTCGGGCCGGAGCGCCCCCCTCACCGCCAGCTCCTCCTCCTCACCCCTCGGGACCACGCCCGGCGTGTCGATCACCTTGAGCCAGGTAGCCGCCCTCGCGAGCGTCGCGTGCTTCGTCCAGCCCGGCACCGGGCTCGTCGAGACGCTGTGCCTCCCCTTCAGCACGTTCAGGATCGTCGACTTGCCCACGTTCGGCAGACCCACGACCGCGACCACGACCGGCCTCTTATCGGTTACGCGCTTTATGATGCGCCACAGGAAGCGCGTGCCGAGCCTCTCCCTCGCGCCGACGTAGATCGTGGGGTGCTCTCGGCTCAGCACGCGCTTCCACTCCTCCAGCACCTCGCGGGGCACGAGGTCGGCCTTGTTTATCACGATCACCAGCTTCTTCCCCTCCTCCGCCACCATCCTCTCGAGCTCGCGCGACCTGGTGGCCATCGGGTCCCGCGCGTCAACCACCTCGAGCACCACGTCCGCCTCTCTCACGACCTTTCTCACGATGGCCCACGCGTCCTTCATCCAGCTCGAGCTGAGAAGAAAGGAAATATAGCTTTAAGGCTGCGCGGCAGCTGTGATCGCCAGGCTCGCGGTGGGCGGAAGGGCGGCTCGCGTGTACTTGACGTGGTGGCGGGCCCCGAAAACTTACGCCGCGCTCGTCAGCAGGCTCCCCGCGGCCACGCGGGCTCGCATCGCGGGAGGCCTCCTCTCGCTGGAGCTCAACCTGTCGGTCACCCACGAGGGGCACAGGTCCACCATCTGCCCCGGCGAAGTAGCGTACTGGCCCCCAGCGTCCAGCGTTATCGTGGTCTTAAGCCCCGAGTGCGTGAGAGTGCCGAGCCCCGCCAGCCCGCTGGGCCTCGTCGTAAGCGGCTTGGAGGCGCTCAGGCTCCTACCCGACGGCGTCTACGAAGCCACGCTAGACCTTGCCGACCGGGAAGACGTAAAGGGGCCTCTCGCTCACACCTAGCACGCTGGCAACCTCGTCGTCGTAGAAGGCGCCGACGGCCACCGTTCCTAAGCCGAGCGATGTGGCGGCGAGGTAGAGCCCTTGGCCCACCATACCGGCCTCCACCTCGGCGATCTCGGAGCTCTCCCTAGCGCAAAGCACGACGTTGAGCGCCGCCCTCGCCACCCACTCCTGGCCCAGGCACGCGTACGCGAGCCTTCTCGCGTAGTCGCCCGCGCTGATCCGCTCGAGGGAGTTCGATAGCGGCAGGTACTCGTAGACCCCCGGCTTAAGGCCCTCAACATTCCTAGCGACCACGTAGCACGAGACCCTGTAGGAGCCGCGGAGGGGAGGGTACGACCTCAGCCTCCCGCCTAGGGTCCAAGCGAGCAGGCCGGCCACCTCCGCCAACTCCACCGGTTCCCCGCTGTAATCCCTAACCGACCTCCTCGCGACGATCGCCTCCTCCAACGTCATTTTGGGCTTCGGAGGTCTCGGCAGCTCTCCCTCCGGGATCTCGCGCGCCAGGCCCCGCGCTCCGCGCCGCCCCACCTCAACCTTCACCTCAGCGCGCACCCCTAAGCCCGGCGGCGCCTCCCCCACCTCAGCCGCTAACCCGAGCGCGCCCGCCTCGAGGAGCGCGCCCTGCGACGCGTGCCCGACCTCCTCCCTCACGTACATGTAGCCGCGCTCGCCGTAAACGCTTGTCGTGCGCTCCGGCACCTCGGCGAGCACGACGGCGAAGGCACCGCTCCCCTCCCAGGTTCCGGTAGACACGAGCTCGAGGCGGTGGCTGAAGGGGGCGGGGGACACGTAGCGGTAGAAACCTGGCTCGAGACCCTCGACATCGCGCACGATCGCGTACGCTTGCAGCGGGTAGGTGGCTCCAGCTGAGGGGGCCGCGCGCAGGCACCTGCCCCACGCCCGCGCTGTGCACCCTTGCGCCGCAAACAGAACCCTAGCCAGCTGATCGAGGCTTACGGGGCCTCCCGCTACAGCGTACGCGTAAGCGGGATCGAGAGCAACCTCGTCGAAACCCGCTTTAAGGGCGGGTTTGAAGGGGGCTAGCTCGACCACAGCAAAGAAGCGCGGCACAGATATATTTTCTGTTCGCCCGGTCCCCCCGTGGGCGCCGAGAAGCCGGTAATCTACGTGGTCTCGGAGAACCCGGGGAAGCTGCGCGAGATACGGTTCGTGCTCGGGAAGTTTGGCTTCGAGGTCGAGCCCCTGAGGGCGAGGAAGCTTGAGATACAGTCGGACGACCTGGAGGAAGTGGCTAGGGTGGCTGCGGAGAGCCTCCTCGGCCGCGCCCCCGAGCCGTTTGTGGTCGAGGACTCGGGGCTCTTCATCGCGAGCTTGAGGGGGTTCCCCGGGCCCTACTCCTCGTACGTGTACCGGACCATAGGCTGCGAGGGGGTCCTGAAGCTCATGAGGGGCGTCGAGGATAGGCGGGCGAAGTTCGTATGCGCGGCCGCTCTCGGCTTCAACGGTAGTGTGAGCGTCTTCAGAGGGGAGGTGGAGGGCGCGATCATCGAGGAACCGAGGGGGCGAGGAGGCTTCGGCTTCGACCCGATCTTCGTACCGCTCGGGCACGCCAAAACGTTCGCAGAGATGACACTCGAGGAAAAGTGCGCCGTTTCCCACCGCTCCAAAGCCCTCGAGACGCTCGCCATGCACCTCCTCGAGCGTCTGAACCTTCATCGTTAAAGGAATCCAAAGCGTTAACTCCTACGCAATCGAATTATGCAATTCGAGCCCACTCAATACACTAATCTATCTTCGGTAATTTAAATTAGCATAAAGTATAAATAGTGAAGCCCTGGGCAGAGCAGGGGGGCGGAACTACCGGCGGGCGTGGGGCTGTGCCACCCGCACGGAGGGTTTTAGCGCGCCCCACATTAACCCGCCGGTAGCGTCACTCCCCCCTCACGGCGCGCTAAACCCTTAGCCCCCTCTTCCGCCACCTGCGCGTGATCGCAGTCCCCGCGAGGAGGTTGCTGAGCGTGGCAAAAGCCTACCTGTCGAGGCGCCCTCTTGCCCTGTGCGACGTGAGCGATCTCGACGGCATAGTGTGTGCCGCCCTCTTCAAGATGGCGTACCGCGAGGGGGTGGTTGTTCTCGCCGCACCCCCCGACGTGAGGAGGAGCCCTCTGCTGCGCCGCGTCCGGTGGTTCTTCGTTGCAGACCTGCCGTGCCCCGGCAAAGCTTTGGTTAGGGCCGACCACCACGCCTCCAATAGCCCGTGCGCCGAGCGGGAGTTCTACGAGCCTTCAGCGCCCGCCGCGGCGGTGCTGGCTGCGAGAGCGCTGGGGCTCGAGGGGGACGAGCGGGCGCGCAAGCTCGTCAAGCTGGCCGTGGAGACGGACACGGCCAAGGTAGAGTCGCGGGAGGCGCTGGTGCTGAACGACGCCGTTAAGGGTTCGGGTTACGGCGGCAAGCTCCGCCTGGTAAACCTCCTCGCCTCGAAGCCCTTGGAGGAGGTGCTCAACGACCCCTTCGTACTGGAAGCTGCTAGGCGGTACGAGGAAGTCAGGCGGGCTACGGAGGAGCTCGCTGCCAAGCTGCCGGCGGAGGAGGTGTTCGTAGCGGTCTTCAAGAAGCGGCTGAAGCTCTCGTTCAGGTACCTCTGCATCCTGATGGAGCGCAAGGGGTCGAAGATGACGGCGGTGCTGGCCCCCCAGGGGCTCTTAGGCCTCAGGGTGTACCTCGGCTCCTCGTCGCCCGAATACGACGTGTCGAAGATCGCGGAAAGGCTGGGAGGCGGCGGGCACCCCTACGCAGCTGGCGCCTCCCTCGCGTGCTTAAACCGAAGAAAATGCGCAGAAAGGGTTCTAGCCGAGATCGCCAAGCACCTGGGAAAGGAGCGGCTCAAAGTCCTTATCGTTGACGAGAAGGGGGTTGAAGAGGAGTGGTGGCCGAGGGGGTTCTAGCCGCGCCGCGCCTCGTTCCCAGCGAGCTCGCTCAAGAGCTCCAGCGTCTCACCGTACGCGCGCTCAAGCCACAAGGCGAGAGAGGCTTTCGCCCGCTTCAGGTACTCGCGGGCGCCCTCGGGTCCAGCGCGGGAGAGGAACGGCGTCAGGTAGCCTAGCGCCGCGGCTGGCAGCTCGCGGACTCTCCCCACTGTCCACCTCCTTTTCAGCCTCGCCAGTTCCGCGAGCTCTGCGCGCCCTTCGATGAAGCTCTCGACCGCTTCGAGGTCCTCGACCACAAGGAACTGCGGGAAAGCCTTGCACGAGGGGATGCCGGGCTCGAGGGGGTCTCCCTCGCACACCGCCGCCAGCGCTCTCCGCCTCAGCTCGCGCGCAGCGCCCTCCTCAACGCGCAGCCTCTCAAGCAGGTTCACGAGCTCGGCGGGGGGCGGTAGGTACCTGGCTGCGCGCGATAGCAACGTCCTTAGCTCCTCCCTCCACGCCTCATAGCGGAGGAAACTCCTACCCTTTTCAGTTAGCTCCCGGGCCAGCCGAGCCACCGCTTCGCCCGCCTGCGCGGCGGCTTCCCAATCGATCGCGTCGGGGACGTCGCCGTCCGTGTGGTAGAGGTCCACGTAGCGCCAGAGGGAGTGTATCGTGAGCGCCGGCACGCCGGCGCTGCTGAAGGAGAAGCTGTCGAAGTAGGGCGAATCGAGCTCGTAGTCGAACGAGCCCCCGAGAACCGCCCTCGCGGCTTCGCGGAGCTCGGGGCCGCTCGCGCTCACGGTGAGGGGTCGGCGCGCTGGCACGTCTACGTTGAGCACGGCGACCAACCCCTCCAGCTCGCCGCTGGATTCGAGCTTCTCAACGAACTTCCTCGACCCCCACGCCCAGTACCATGCCGAGTACCCTGGCGCGCCGAACTCCTCGGCGCCGAACGCTACGTAAGCCAACCCCCGAAGCTCTCCGAGCAGCTTGGGGAGCAGCTGCAGCAGCGCCGCTCCGACCGCGTCGTCGGCCGCGCCCGCCAGCCACTTGTCGTAGTGCGCCGTGAGGAGCACCTTCGCCTCCCCCCCGCCGTACGCGATGACGTTGGCTGAGGTCGCGCTCTCCGTGTACCTCGCCTTAACCTCGATCTGGGCGTAGTGCCTCCCGCGCGCTAGTCGGAGGCCGTCCTCGCCGCTTACCGCCAGAGCCGGGATGGGCGGGGGCAAACCTGGGCCGTCGGAGTAGCTCGCGAAGATCCCGACCACAACCCTCCTGACACGCTCGGGCGCGAAGTCGTAGAACACGACCGCGCTCGCGCCTGCAGCCGCGAGGCGCGCGTACTGGGCGGCGACGAAGTCGGGATCTTTGCGCGTCATGCCGACCAGCGCGACCTTGCCCTCGATGCCCTCCAGGGAGAGAGCTCGCCCGGCCCCCACGTGCGCGATCTCGCCCTCGACGTAGCCCGCCGGCGAAGGGGGCATAGCGACCGCCCTCAGCGCCCTACCGTCGACCTCGAGCGCAGCGCTCTCCTCCCGCCAGCTGGCGCAACTGAACTTCTGGACCTCGACCGCCAAGCCCGCCCGCTCGAACCCCTCCGCCAGGAGCGCGGCCAGCTCCGCTTCGGCTTCTGTGCCGGGAGGCGCCTCGCCGAGCTCCACGAGGCGGCTCGTCAGCCGCTTGAGCTCTGCGGCGTCGAGCACGCGACCACCAGCGGCCGCTGCCGACCGAAAGCGAGATAACTCTTGCGCGGAGCCCCTTGCCCGTGAGCCGGGCTAGGAGCCCGCTGGTGAAGGCTTTAGAGCTGGTCGACGAAGCGATAGACATCCTCCGCGAGTACGCGAGGGAGAGACCGGAGAAGGCCGAGGCGCTCGAAGATATACTCTACGCTCTGGAGGAGGCGAGCGAGGAGCTGGATCGGCTAGTCTCCGCGGAAGAGCGGGGCTGAAGCGCGCTAGGGGTCAGCTACCCCAGAACACGTCACGCGCTCGGTAGGCATGACTCTCATCATCCGGTAGCCGCGCGCCGGCTAGCTTAAAAAGCTCGCGCAACCGCGCGCAAACTATAAGCTAGCGGTGCGGAACGCTGGGTGCGGAATGCCCGCTAGCTGGCGCCGGAGGGGGTTCGAAGCGGAGAGGAGGTTGGTCAGGCTCCTTGAGGAGAGCCGCGGGGCTTACGTCTTCAGGATCCCCGTAAGCGGCGGCAGGTCAAGCCCCGAGGCGAAGACCGCGCTCCCCGACGTGTTCATGGTGGACAACGTGGCGGGCGAGGTGGCGGCTTTCGAGGTGAAAGCGACGAGCAAGAGCAAGGTTAGGGTGGAGGCCGAGCAGCTGGTCAAGCTCCTGAAGTTCCTCGACGCCTTTAAGAAGTACGAGAAGCGCACCGCCGTCGTTGCGGTCTGGTTCGCGCGAGAGGGGAAGTGGGTCTTCAAGCGGGTGAAGGACGGTTTCCTGCTTGCGGACATGGTCGTCACCTGCCAGGACGAGTCCGACTGGCGACCTTAGCTTTCTAGCGCGCGCTCGGTTTTTTAAGCCGGTCGGGTTCAAGTCCGGAAAACGGTTCCCATGTCGGTCTCCGTATCCGTGAAGCGTTTCGAGAGAGTGGGGGCGCACAGCCACATCAAAGGCTTGGGCGTCCGCAACGGCGTACCGCTGCCGGTCGCCGACGGCTTCGTGGGCCAAGCGGAGGCTAGGCGGGCCGCCTGGGTCGTGGTTCAGATGATCAAGCAGGGGAAGATGGCCGGCCGCGCCATCCTGATCGCGGGCCCGCCGGGCACCGGTAAGACCGCGCTCGCGGTCGCGATAGCGAGGGAACTCGGCGAGGACACGCCGTTCGTCGCCATATCGGGCAGCGAGATCTACTCCGCTGAGGTGAAGAAGACCGAGGTGCTGACGAGGGCTCTGAGGAGCGCTATAGGCGTGAGGGTGAGGGAGTACCGCAGGGTGTACGAGGGCATGGTGAAGAAGCTGGAAGTCAGGTTCGATAGGCACCCCTACAATCCCTGGTACCAGATCCCCGTCGAAGGGGTCGTGACGCTGAAGACGGCGAGCGAGGAGCGCACGTTCACCGTCGACGGCGCGATAATCTCCGAGATGCTGGCGAAAGGGGTCAGCGAGGGGGACGGGGCGTGGATCGACGAAGAGACGGGAAGGGTTTACAGGGTCGG
>Ga0080005_120823_pt1 | contig 18641 bp, 19 predicted proteins | sample JossMetagenome_2_FD_69208 | JGI IMG/M metagenome (GOLD analysis project Ga0080005, IMG submission 69208) | Hot spring sediment microbial communities from Joseph's Coat, Yellowstone National Park, USA - JC3_ASED (SPADES assembly) (version 2) | ecosystem: Environmental > Aquatic > Thermal springs >... | reverse complement strand
CTGGAAAAGGTGGTAGGGAAATTATTGCTACAGGAAATTTGGGAAAAATTGCAAGAGAAGCAATAGTAAATGTATCTGCAGTAATAAAAAAGAAATTTGGAGAAGATTTGAAGAAATATAAGGTTCATGTTCAATTTTTACAAACATATGAGGGTGTAGAAGGAGATTCAGCATCAATAACTGTTGCAACTGCAATAATATCTGCATTAAAGAATTGGCCAGTGAGACAGGATTTGGCAATGACAGGTTCTTTATCAATAAGAGGAGAAGTATTACCTGTTGGTGGTATAATAGCAAAAGTAGAAGCTGCAATTGAATCTAAATTAAAGGAAGTTATAGTACCAGAAGGTAATTATAATGATATACCAGAAGATTTATTTGATAAGATAAAAATAACACCTGTAAAAACAATAGATGAAGTTATAGAAATTGCAATTGGTAAGAAGATTTAAAAGATTTTTTATGAATGAATTTTTATGAAAAAGATATATTTATTATCATTTCTTTTATTTTTCTTATATTCAATTTTTTCTCAAGGATATAATATATGGCATTCAGAATATTTATATGAACCAGTAGCATTTTTAAGTATAAGTTTATCAAATAATAATTTATCTGTAGGTCAAATATTATATTATAATGTTTATATAAATTATAGAGATATTTATTATATACCAAATGCATCATTAGTAATACAGATAATACAAAAAAATGATAATAATAATATTTATCCATTTCAATTTACATCTGATAATGAAGTATATGAATATGTAATAAAAAATATATATTTACAACCAGGGGAATCTTTAAATATACCATTAAATTATACAATTCCAGATAATTTACCTTCAGGATATTATTATATTATTGCATATTTATATACACCTCTAAGTGAAATAAATGGTTTGCCTTTTATATATTATCCAGGAGTATATCAAGAATTTTATATATATAATCCAAATAAAGTTCCAGAAATTTATATTATAAAAAATGATACATATTTAAGTTCTCCTGCTTTATATACATGGGGTAGTGTATTATCATCATCAGGATATTATTATTCTTCATTAAATGGACCTTCTGGATATGGTGTTTCAAATTATATTAATTTAACAGTTGGTATATATTCAAGTATAAATACAAATGCTACATTAAATATTTTAATATCTCCATGGGATGATATTTTATATAATCCTGTATATAATTATACTCAAAATATACAATTAAATGAAGGATATAATATAATAAATATTCCATATATAAATATTGCAACATTAAATCCAAATGCTTATTCATTAAAAATAAATTTATTATATAATAATCAAACAGAATCAATATATAGATTAAGATTTATTGTTTTAGGTCCAACAACAAGATTAGATGGTGTTTATTTACAAGGTAATGGAAATTTAACATTTATAGTAGCTCCATCTCCAGATCATTATACATATCCAATTACTCCAAATGTAGTAGCAGAAGTTTATTCAAATACTTTGGGATTTAAAGAAAATATACAATTAGGAAATATAAGTTGGAATAGTACACAATTTACCTATGTAAATTTACAATTACCATTAAATTCTACTAGATTTGATTTATGTATAAATTTATATTCAAATAATAATTTAAATTATGGATATTGTACATATTATATTATAAATCAATCAAATACTTATGGAATACCATTAAGTAGTTTAATTTATGTAAATTATACAAATAACTATTTCTATATATGTTCAAATATTTCTGGAATACTAAATATAGGCTATAATTCAGAATCAAACATAATATATACTTCAAATTTAAATAATAATTGTCTAAATTATACATTGAGTAATGGAGTTTATTATATTTCTTTCTATTCATCTCAATATTCTAATTTGTGGATAATAAATAATACAATTCAAAAAATAACTACAAACCAAACATATCCAAGTACTGTTCAACATCATTACAATTATTTTAATAATTATATATATTTAGTAGTAATATTAATAATAATTATTGCAATAATATTATTTATGATGAAAAAGAAAAAATTATTTATCTTTGTATTAATTTTATTACCACTATTATTTAATATACATTCTCAGGAACTATATCTAAGCTCAAATCAAATATGTACGCCTTCAGACTCACTAAATATAACAACACAAGGATTTAATGGATATGTAACGGTTTCTTATAAATTTTATAATTCATCAAATCCATTGCAAATTTTTGCAAGCGGTAATTATAGTTATTTAGGAGATACTATTTATAATTATACAGTATACTTCAACAATTTGCCATTGAATTTATCAAATAATATAAATTCTACAATAATAGATTATAACATAACTGTTCAGAATTGTACAGTAATTAAATGCAGTCAATATAATTATAATGGATCAATATATTTAAATTATCCATATTATTTTGAATATTATACAAATCCGATATATCAAGGAGCAGACAATGCGGGACAAATAATTCCAGGTTGCCCTTCTTCAAATAATTTATTAAATAATACATACTTTAATTTTACATTAGTTTTACCAAATGGAACAAGTATTATTACTAGAACAAACTGTCCAGGATCTGGAGATCCAGATTGGGGTCAGAATTTATGTGATCTAAATATAAGTAGTTATGATACTAATGCAGGAAATTATACATCTTATGGAGAATATTATTATGATAATATTTCATTTAATCAATCATTTATTAACAATCCATTGCAAGTATTAGTAGCTAGTTCTGGGGAATTTACTACACAATCATGTTCTCATGCATGGACAATAACAAGTATCAATTCAAATCCTTTATCTATATATTTCTCATATTATGGACCATATTCAGGAACATATTATACATATTATAATGGAATATATGTTATAGCGCAAAATACTTCTGTAGGATTTAACGTAAGTGGTGGATATAATTATTTGTGTAGCAATGGTCATACAAATACTAATACACCTTCTGTTGCTGTTTGGTTATATAGTTCAAATCAATATTATAATCCAAGTTCTTTCCAGTATGTACAAGGTATATCAAATCTTCCATTTAACTTTACACAATATAATATAGATAGAAATACTGTTTATAATATATATCCAAATAAAGGATTATTAATTTCAAAAAATTTCCCCTCTGGTAGTTCTTACTTTACTTTATATAATTTTAGTGTAAATAATGCAGGTTATTATGTAATATATCAAGATTATGTAAAAACAATATGTGATAATCCAGCAAATTATATATGTGATGCAAACGGACAATTGTGTAATATTAGTCAAATAACAGGACAAGCAGAAGGATGGTTAAATATATCTACAGAACCAGGATATTATTTATTAGTAATAAATCCAAATGCTACTGTATATTTGCAAAATTTAACATATTATCCATATATTTACAATATAAATCCTGGTGATGCAATTTATATTGGTAATATAACAAATGTTGGAGTTGGAAATCTTACAATAATTGTAAATCAATCACTTCCAAGTAAATCAACTAGCTTCTTATTACAACAGCAACAAAATTCACCATTATATATTTATTTCCCAACCAATCTATGTCCACATTATGATTGTACAATAAATTATAGTGTAACATATCAAAATTCATATGGATTAACAGTTTATAGTCCTGTAACATATTATGGATATGTAAATATTAAATGGGATACATTAAATATATATACTAATCCATCGTTAACTCAAATAACATATGGACAACCTTCATATATAACATTAGCAGTACAAAATACAGGACCAGTACCTGCAGAAAATATATCTGTACAAAATATATATTATAATTCAAATTGCATACAAATATTAAATACTGGTGGTCAAATAAATTCATTAAATACAAATGAAGTGGGTTATTTAAATGTAGAAATTAATATAACAAATCTATATTGTTCTCCACAAGATTATAATATAACATTTACAATTTATGGATGGAATACATATGTATATAATTATTCGATAATATTACCAATAAGTTATATAATTTCCCCACCAAATGGAGCACAATTGCAATCATTAACAACATTTAATATAGTAGATAAGAATGCACAAACTTGTTATATAATATTTAATGGAGCACAATTTTCTAGAAATTGTAATTCAAACTTTGTATATCAACAATATATGTGTGCAGGATCATTATGTAATACACAAATTCAATCAATAAATAATTATGCTGAATTCTATGAGGATTATGTATATTATAATTATTTAACTAATCAATCATCAATAATGGGAATAGCAGTTTCAACAAATGTAATAAGTTTATATGTTGGACAAGAATATAAATATCCTGTCTTAATAAAGAATTTAGTACCAACAGATATTCAATGTTCTCTAGTTCCAACTCCATCAACTACAAATGATAAGGCAATTGTTACAAATTATAGTATAAATGGAATGAGTAGTAATGAATTTACTATAAGTCCTTATGGATCTGCAGAATTGGATATAAATATTTTAGGAACTTCTAGTGGTATAAGTAGTTTAATATATGGTGTAATATGTAATTCTACATATGGTTCTTCATCATTTAGTACTCAAGTTACAATATATGTATTAGGACCAAATAATGTAATAGCAAACTATACTCAATCTCAAATAATAGTATCTGAAAAAATATTTCCAACAGATTTAATTGGAATTGGAGGTTTAATAATAGGATTACTTGCTTTGTTTAATATAATCTAATTTTTTAAATCTTTTTCTTATTTCCAATATTGCATCATGAATTGCAGCACCCAAAAATAATGTTGTTAATATATATACTTCATATAAATATGTAATCATTCCAATTATTACTGGTATTATCCCAAATATTGATAAATATATATGATGAATTTTTGCTCTATATTCTTTTGTTTTTGTTTTAATTTCAATAAAGAATTCTGGTGAAAATTTCCTAATTATATAATCTGCTGAGAAATATCCTATTAAGAATGATAAACTATATGTCATTATAGTAAGATCATTCATTTTATAATAATATTGGTCATTATTTTAAAAAATTATATCTTATAAATTATTTACATGGATCTAAAAATAATAAGTAGAGAAAATAATCAATTATTAAATAGGGAAGAAATTATTGTTTTAATAGATCATAAAAATGAACCAACACCAAAAAGAGATGATATAAGAGAAAAAGTTTCTGTAATGATTGGAAAAGACAAAAATTTGATTGTAGTAGAAAAAATATTGACAGAATTTGGAAAACAAAGATCAAAAGCATTTATAAATGTATATCAGAATGAAGAAGATATGAAAAAACTAGAGCCAAAACATATATTAAAAAGGAATAAAATTATACAATGAGCGAAAAGAAAGATTTGAAAATATTAAGATTATATAAGGTTGAGGATGATAAAGTAGTTAGATTAAAAAAGATATGTCCAAAATGTGGAAGATTTATGGCAGAACATGAAGATAGATATCATTGTGGATATTGTGGATATACAGAATTTAAGCAAAATATAGAAAAGAAATATATAAAAGAAATTGGAATACAAATATAATATAAAATATTTTGGTCCTATTAGATCTTTTATTGGTTTAATGTTTCAATTACCAAAAAAGAATACAATATATATTTTAGATCTAAAAAAGGATGTTGAAGATGGATTTGTTCATACATTTTTTTGTCTAAAACAATTAGATATTTATCTATATAATTCAAATTTTGAATTGATTCAATATTATAAAAAATTAAAACCATTTAAAATTTTAATTCCAAAGAAAAAATTTAGATATATAATTGAAGGTTTAGATATAAATGAAGATATGTTAAAATATTCAATAGAATATTTAAAATCTTTGTAAATTATTGGTTAGTATTTCTATTTCTACAAACAATTTATCAATCATACTTCTTACTTCTTTTATTCCATTATTTATTTGTCCAAGAATTTCCATTTTTATATTTGGAGTTATATATGGATTTCCGCTTATTTCTTTATAATATAGTGCTATATAATCTTTTATACTTTCTAAAATACTTATTAATAATTTCATTGAATTTATTAAATTATTGATTTCCTGCATTTGATAATTATATAAATAATAATAATTTCCACTAATATTTTTTTCATATTCATTTAAACTTTGTAATTGCAAAATATTATTGTTTATTTGTGATAATAAATTTTTGATTTGAGCCAATAATTGATTTTCTAAATCTTGGATATTATCCATAAAATAATTAATATTTTAACTATTTTATATTTTTTTCAGGGAGGAGGTGTATTCATCATTTATTCAGTCGCGCGCAACATCATCATATAAATTTTAATATTCCTTCCCTTTTATCCTTATTTAATATTTCTTTTATTGTTTTAAAATCTTGATCAAAATATTCCCTCCATTCTTTATGATATAATGTAGATGCTGGATGCAAAGTTGGGATTATTGTAATATTTTTTCCCCATTTATTTACTCTAAATATTTTTCCTCTTAATTTTGTTATTGAAGAAAATTTTAATTTAAAATAATCGAAAATCCATTTTGTTGAATAATGACCTAAAGTTACTATTATATCTGGTTGAATTATTTCTAATTGTTTTTCTAACCAAATAGAACATGCTTTTATTTCTTCCTCTTCAGGTTCTCTATTTTCTGGAGGTCTACATTTAATAACATTGGTTATATATACATCTTTTCTATCCATATTTAATATATTTTTTATATTTTCAGTTAATACTTGTCCAGCTTTTCCAACAAAAGGTTTTCCTTGTTTATCCTCTTCCCTACCAGGTGCTTCTCCTATAAATAATATTTTTGAATTTGGATTACCATCTCCAGGAACATAATTTGTTTTAAATTTATATAAAGGACATCTAGTACATTTTAATATTTGGTTATTTAATTCTTCAATCATTTTTTCTTTATCCATTAAAAATATAAGTATGATAATTATTTTAGTTTAATGTTTGCACATGCTCAGGGTGAATATGATAAATCAAAATGGATAATAGTAGGAATCCCATCTGAAATTGGTAGTTTATCTCATATAAAAAATTATATTGAAGGACCTGAATCAATTAGAGATGCATCATATAGAATATTTTCTCCAGTATTTGGGGATATAAATATGGAAGAAATATATGATTATGGTGATATAGATTTAGAAGATGTAAAAGATCTAGATAAATTATATGAGAAAATATATAATGAAATTAAAAAGATATATAGGAAAGATAAGAAATATATTTTTTTAGGAGGAGATCATTCAATAACATATTCTATATTAAAAATTGTTAAGGAAAATTGGGAAGATTTTTATTTATTATATTTTGATGCACATCCAGATATTCATCCAGATCCTTATCCAAATTATCAAAGTTTTATTTATCATTTAATAAAAGAAAATTATTTAGAACCTGAAAAAATTATCTATGTAGGTATATCTAATCTATCATTTGAAGAAAAGAATATAATAAAAGAATGGGGGATAAAATATTATGATCCTTTAGATGTTTGGGATAATATAAAAGAAATTTCGAAAGAAATATCAAATATATTAGAAAATAAAAATTTTTATATTTCAATTGATATAGATGTATTTGATACCGGATGTGGACATTGGTTGGAAGGTATTGGAATTAGACCATATCATTATTTTAAGATTATAAAAGAATTAAGGAATGTTAATTTAATTGGTTTTGATTTGGTAGAATTATTTTCAAATGAAGTATGTGATAATTTAGCTGCAAAAATTATTATTGAATCAATAGCAATTTTTAATAAATTTATGCAATCTTAAAATATGTTTGATTAATTCTTTCTAAATATACTGTTACAAATTGGTAAAAAGTAATATTATTTATTGAATAGCATGGTATATAATTACATATAATATTTCCATTTGTATTTTCTGTGCATGTTATATTTCCAGATAAATTTGTTGGAAATAGAAATACAAAAGTTTGATTTGAAGCATTTTCATTACTTAAACAAAAATAATATAAAAAATAATAAAAGTCCGAATAATAATTCTTACATATTGTTAATTTAATATAATCCAAAGAATAAGCTATTGAAATTGGATATACATATGTATTACAATTTCCATTAAAATTTATTATTCCAAAACTATAATTATCTATTTCTGCTCTAAATGTATATGGAAATATTGTACAGTTTGGAAGTTCATTATAATAAGTTTGATTAAATTGTTCTATTTTTTCTATTGTTGTGAAATATATTGGATAATTTGGATATCCTAAACAATTTGGAGAAAATATATCATATATTATTTCTTGTTCATATGAAAAAGAGGTTTGTTCTTTATAATTTGTTAAATTTATATTGGAAAATATAGCTAATAAAATTATCATTCCAACTAAAAATAATACTGTTAATATTGTTATAAATATTATAGATAACTGTTCTTTCATTTTTATTCATGTAAAAATCTTTCCATGTCCTTCACCTCCTCCGCTAGACTGAGTACATGAAGATTGACTAGATGGTTGCGGTACACATTGATTTGGGAAAGGTATGGTTTCTGGACATGTTGGGTTGTTTGAACATTCTCCAGGTAAACAGGCAGGGCATTGTTGTCCACCAATTATACACATATAGCATTCAACTGGAATTGAATAATAATATTTAAATTTATATGTTATTTCGCAATCCTGTTGATTTACATTTACATTGCTACAACCATTATCGTAAGAACACGAATATTGTTGATTTTCTAATGTACAGCTTTTGAATATTATTTGACTATTTGTTAAATTATATGTTTCAGTACAATCATATATGCAATTTAAATAATATTTATTTGTTATATTTTCATAAAAAACTATAGAAGTGATTGCTATTGTTTGTGGATAAGTATTCCCATTATAATATACATTATATTGATTGTCAGAACATTTTAATATTACTCTACATGCAATTTCTTGTGGATATTGGCATATTTGACATAATGGAATATTTATACATGGATATGAAATTATTGTTTCATTACATTGAATATATGGATTATTTGAAAATTGCTCAAACTTCTGCGCGCAATTATTAGTTGTAACATGATTATATATTTCATTATAGCAATCTTGATATGAACAGTCTGAAAAATATCCATTTTGAGAGAATTGAAATGCTAAATTATATAAATAAAATGCAGGATTGTTTGTTATATTCGATGTACTTGCATATGGGATTATTGAACCCGAAGAAGGACCAGTAATATTTATATATAATCCTTGAACATAAACAGGGAAATTATAATTGTACTCTCCAGAAGTTATATTATTACAATCTCCAATAATTCCTGCTTGATAATTATTTGAAAAATTGAAAGATATATTATAAGGATAATAATATTGATATGCAGACAAATATTGTTCTCCAAAACTTAATAAAGTCTCATATCCAGAAGTTAACAAGTTATTATAATATTGAAGTGCATTTTCACATTTTTGGGGTAGTATACACCAGTAAGGATAAGAAGCCCATTCTTCCTTTCCCCATCCATTTGTCCCTGCTACATATGATTCTGCATAACCTTCTTGTGTTAATGCTGTTTGTAAATATCCTAAAAAATAGTTTGATAATGTCGATAAAGAAGTAAACCTATTAAAAACAATATTTTGATTGTAATTATATGTTAATGCATAAAAAGATAAAAGAATTATTAATATAGCAATTGTTAAAAATAAAACTACATAAACAGTTTCTATTTGATTTCTCATACTTTTAATTTAACATGCAAATATATAAATGTTAATATAAGAATAGGTGTTACTAATCCATGTATAATTCCAAGTGCTATTAATATATTTGGTATAGATATTAGATGTATACTACTTGGTCCCCCAAACAATACTGATTCAAGTAATTCTCCAGTTATGTTTTGTAATAAAACTAAAATACCGATAGAAATACCTAAAGCTTTTGTAATTATTCTTTTGCTATTTCTATATATTTTATAATGAATTCCCATAAAGAAAAATAGCATAGCTATTAAATATCTAGTATGTAAAGCTGCAGAAATAAAATCTACATTTGATAAATATAGTTCTCCAAAAAATATTATTAAAACCATAGTAAAAAGTAAGAAATAATTCGTTAGAATATTATATTTTAAATTTCTATAAACTAAAAAGTAAATGATAAATTCATATATAGATAAAAATATTAATGATTCATACATATAGATAAAATATTTTCCAACTGAGCTTTCTATAATTAAACTATTATAAAATGATAATTTGTATATAGCAATAATAATTTGTAATATTATTATAAGAAATATTAATAGAAATATATACTTTTTGTATTTATATATTTCAGATAGTTTTTTGAATATTTTTGTTCTTACTATTAATATTTCATTGCCATTAAAGTACATAACTAAGAATAAGGAAATTGCAAAAACAATAAATAATAAGGTATATATTATTTCAAAAGTATAAAGATGTAAATATGCAAAAGTAAGGAATAAACTTGATATATATCCCATAACTACGTCTAGATCTGTAGTTGCAGAATTATATATTAATTCTAGGAAAAATAATATTATAAATAGAATTATAGAAATTATATAAAATATCAAAGATTTTTTTGAAATATAAAAGTTGTTTTCAAATAAATAATATCCCATAGAAAATGCTATAAAATAAAATACCCAATAATTTACTATATAAGTAAATATTGATGGAAATGGAAAAGGTAAAGGTAAATTGGTATAAATTCCAAAAATTCCAATTGGTATATATAATGGAAATATCAATTTATATATTAAAGATGTGTTCTTTGAATTTTTTAATATGAAAGACAATAGGAATAAATATATTGTACCGAAAATAATTATATTAATATTAAAATTGCTAATATAAATAAAAAGTAAAAGTAATATTAAATATATAAAAAATAAAATTTTATCTTGCTTTTTTACCATACTGTTAATTCAGCAACCAAATATCCGCCAAGGAATGGTGTATCTATTGGTAAATATATATAAGACACATATGTATTTGTATTTGGTGGTATTGGATATCCAAAACTTATAAATTCTTCATTACCCTGATAAATATAAGCATTTAACTCTTCTTTATTTCCAGTATTTGTAATACAATATGCTCTTGCCATTGCAATGCCATTTCCTCCGCCATGTGGATCATAATATACTGCAGAAATTATAAATTGATTTGTATTTGGATCTCTGTTATCTATTACCCATTTAGTAATATTAAATCTATAAAATCCTTCAGAATTTCTGTTATTATTTCCTAAGTAAACTAAAGGACATTCTTTTCCTACAGTAATTCCATTTGTATTTTGTATATTATCAAATATGCCAGTTGGGCAATCTACTATTTTTCCATTTAGTTCATATTCACAGAAAGGATCTGCTGCTAGAAATACATAATCTGGCTTTCCACTCTTATTTAAGAAAGAAATATATAATCTTATTACCTCATGCCATGGGTAATCTATAAATACTTGCTGGCAATTTGGTGGTATATTTACTACACCTCTATAAAAAGCTCCAACAATTAATTCCTGATTACCTTCGCAATAAGAATTGCCTATATAATATGTACCAAATTCTTCTTGGCATGCTTTATTTAAATATTTTTCTGGAATTATAAATTCTGCTAATCTATTTATATCAGTAGCAGTTCTATAAATAGGAGGACCTTTATAATAATAAGGTATATATGTTAGATATTGATTATTATTTTTAGGGCATTGTTCTGTATTATAAATACATAAATATCCGAAAAATAAATTAGGCAAACTAGAGGTAGGCTGAGCTATTACACCAGGTCCTTCATAATTGGGAAATAAATTCCATTCACCCTGTGGGCAATACACCGAAGCTTCAGTAAAATTATAATTTTGAAATATTTTTGTTAATGGTATACAAAAACCATTTTGTATAGCTTGAGACTGATTCAGGTTATTATATAATGATGGTAATCCCCAACTACTTATTGATTGTGATTGATGAAATGGTGCTGTTGCATTTACCCATCCTGCTCCATATAAGGTCTGATGTATTAGCGTATTAGAAATCGGCGTATATAAGTTCGGTAGATTAATATTTTCTGTAGAATTATTTACAAAGAAATAAGTGTAATTCCATTCATACCATTGTGTACCATCTGGATCTGGTGGAGGATTCATAGAGCAAGGATCCCAGTTATATAAATTGCCAGCTACTATAAACATTTGAACGATCCATCCAGTTACTGGTGGGATGAAATATACTGTTAAATTCCATCTATTTCCATATATACTGTTAAAATAATTTATTATATCTTCTGATATATTTGTACATGTATTTTGATTTATGCAATATGTATTATTTCCAGAAGATGAGAAATATGATAATAAAAATGCATAGGATAAATTAACTTTATGATCATAAATATATGGTAATAAATCAATGCTATTTTGAATTGTTAATGTATATTGATTTTCTACATTATATGTTTGTGTTATTTTAGAGCTAGAACTGGTTAATAATAGATAAACTAAAAAAATTGATAAAATTATTATTGAAATAATAATAACAAATGTTATTGTATTTATTTGATTTTTCATTTTAGATAATATAAAAGAATAACTAAGCCTATTATTATAATTACTATTATTATTGCTATTGGTAAAACTAAATTAACATTATTACTTTTGTTACTCACCTTTGGCTGTGGATAAATTAACTGTTGTGTATTATTTGTTAGATTTACTTCAGTTTGATTTATGCATTCAAATATACCAGTGCATGACATATAAATAATATTTGGCGGTGGACATTGTTTTAAAAATTCTTGATATAATTGATTTAATGAATAATTATATGGACATCTAAACCAATTTCCTTCAAATGATAAGTTTTCTGGACAATATCCACACATATATTCTGTTTTATATACATCTAATAGTGTCTGATATGAAACATTATCTGTCAAATAAGAAGGTGGTATATACGGTGGATTAAAACATGGATAAATTTGATTAGAACATGGTGGATAATACCAGGGTGTATTTGAACAATTTAGCAAACTATTACATACTATGGGTGATGGAGGTATAATTAGGTCTTGATATGCTGATGGAGGAATTAATGCATATGGACTAACTAATGTTCCATTTGAATATTCACAATAACTACTATTTACGTATATTAATCCATAATGAGCACAAAAAGAATATTGGGGAGGTACTTCGTTTTCATAATATTGCAAAGCATCAAAATATGTGCCATTTACAATACAATAAGAGCCTGTACTATTTGTATAATATGTTCCTCCGCCATATTCACAATAAACTGCTATTGGATTTCTCATGGAATGTATACTATAAAGTAAAGCTATAAAAATGATTATAAATAATATCAATATTTTTCTATTGTGGAAGAGTGACATTTTGTATTGCTACAATTTCAAGTTGAGGAAATGATAGGCCATAAGGAGATCGATTAAATGGTACGTATACATATCCATCTTGCATCCAATAAACACCCCCACATGCCCATCCTGGTAATTCTTGCTGTAGTTCTTGATTGCAAAGTTGATAATTAAAATAATATTCGCTGCATGTAGTAATAGGACATTTAGAAGCATTACATAAGTAACTTACACCAATTTCTCCATTTTGAGCAACAATTATACATCTTGATATCTTTCCCCATTGGTTTTCAAATATCCAACATTTAGGAGTTCCATACATTTCCTGACATAACTGAGAATTTGTGGTATAGCCAACTAATAGCATGGCATGTCCTGAAACTACATATTTTTCAGGATATATATTTGGATTAGATCCACCCGTTCCCCCCATCAGTCCACCGACTACTAATGGTCCATAACATAGTAAATCTTGGATTATTTGTTGATCAGATAGTGGTCCATTACCTAATAAAACACTAACTAATTCAGTAACATCTTTTGGATAATATAATGGAGAAATAGGTCCATTATAATTAAAATTACATACATCACCCGGATAACTTTCATAGCTCTGATATTCTTTTTGTGGACAATGATTTCCTAAAGTAGATTCATAATAGCTCCATCCTGGATCTGGTGGAATTCCATATTGAGATGCAAATAATATTCCAAAATATGGCCAACCACCATTACAACCTCTATTGTATCCGCAATAACTTGGTGTATTTGCAAAACCATTATTACATTCTATTGCCATATATGCTGGAGATAGTTGTAATCCTTCATTAGGTTTATCATTTCTTATCATATACACTGAAGCAATTCCATTTGAACTAGCAAATGCCCAACAATCTCCGCAATCTCCCTGATCTCCTATTGGAGGTAAATAATTATTTCCATTTACATTACCCCAGAAAAAACTTGCCTGTCCAGTATATTTAACTAGACATTGAGCATTTGGATTAATATTGTTATTTCCTCCATTATTGCTGCTACCTCCATTATTATTGTTTTGATTATTTTCTGGAGTTATATATATAAGAGTTCCATTTGGTAAATATTTATTTAATATTGCAATTGAATTTTGAAGGTTTGTTGTGATAAAAACAGTATCATTCGTACTAACAAGATATATATAATTATTTGGATATAGAAAACTTACCTTTTGATTATTATTATATAATGTTACATTCTTGTAAAAATTAATTGTATAATTATTATTGTTATATTGTATTATTAATTCAGTACCATTTGCATATAATATAATTCCATTTGGTATATCAACTTTTACATAAGTATTACCCTGAATACTATTTATTGTATTTTCTAAATTTTGTAAGTTATTAATAAAATTTTCAAATATATATTTTTCTTGTTCTTTTTTAACATTCATAGAATATTGATAATATATTAAGAAAGATAATGATATAATAACTAATATTATTGCTATTGAAAGCAAATTTAATTGATATCTTTTCATTATGAATTAATAATATTTATAAAATTTAAAAATTTTTTAGCTTGGTTTTTCTATATAAATTGTTACTTCTGTTGGCGATGTTTTTTTAACAAGTAATGGGATCTTTTCATTTGGATTTCCATATGATAATTCATAAAATAATCCGGAAGTATAATATTGAATCATATTATTTGTTGTATTTATTATTACATTGCATGGCAGTGTATAATTATAATATTTATCATATATATAGCAACTTAATAAATTATTATTAGCATAAATATAATTTAAATACTTGTTTATTTCAATATTAATATAAATTTCTGTTCCATTGTTAGAATAGCATACCTTTTCAACTGTTGTATATAAATTTTGACATGAAGATACATCTTGATATAATAATTGAGTTTGATTATTTATGCTCTCAAATTTAAAATATAAATATAAAGATAATCCAAAAGCAATAATTGTTACAATTATCCAAAACCATTTTTCCATTTTTTATCCTTGAACATTAATATAAACATAATTTCCTGCCGAATATACTAATATATATTCTCCAGGATTTATATTATAATTGCAATTTTGCATTATTACATTTGGATCTATACTGCTTACATTATTTATTAAATCTTGACATTTAAATGGTTCCCCTTGATAATTAATTAAATAGCAAAGACCCTGAGATTTTTTATAATAACATGATATTACATCCATTGCAACATCTTGTATTGAAGTTATATTTGTTTCTACTACAGTTTTTGTATTATTATATTTTGGTATTATATTATTAATATAAGAAGTTATGTTTCCTTTTAATAAAAATATTATTCCTACAATTACTAATGTAACAATTATTCCAATAATTATTAAGAAGGTATAATTAACTGGAAGTTCTTGAGACTTTATTGCCATATTACAATATAACTATTGTTGTATATTATAAATATGCTATTGTATGGATATATATTTCCATTACTATTATTTAAATGAAATATAATATTATTAGGATTAAATGCAGTATAATTTTGTATATATTGAATTAATATTGATGAATTCAGAATAACATTTTCATCTATGTAAACATCATAGCATATATTAAATAATTTATTTGTATTTACATTATTATTATAACAATTTAATATTAATCCTGTTATATCTGAATAAATTGTGTCATTACTTTCATTTGTATATATTATGTTTATTGCAGAAGGATAATATTTTTCACATGAAGGAGAAAAACCTCCTTGTGATATTAATGTTTGGCAATAATATACTTGAGAATTGTTAAAAAATTTTGTATAAATAATATCTAATATAACTATAGCAGATATTATTGCTATTATTATAATAAATACAGTATCTATTGCTATATCATTCTTCATATATAATTAATACTTCCGTTATAAATATATATAATTCTATAGCCAGCAGGTATTGTTATTCCATTTATTGTACAATTTTCATTAAGAAATACTCTAATATTAATTATTTCCTGAAAACTTTTATTATATAAATTTTCTAGTTGTTGACAATTAATAGTTTGTACATTATTTTCGTTTAAATTATTTTTTATATTATAAATATAGTAAAAAGAAAATAGGCTAGCAACTATAATTAATATAAAAGTTATTATAATCCAATATACTGTTTGTTGCGATTTCATAATTGTATACTTGTTGGTAAATATGGGCCAAATACTGTATATACTAATAATATTCCCAATATTGAAAATATTACATAAAATATTGTTCCAAACAATAAATTTCTACCTATATAATATGATGTCATTGTATTATCAAATCCATATTTTATTCCAGCACTCATATATGAAGTTATTATTACATATTCTATAAAGAATATACCAATTATTGCTTCAAAAAATGTTGGTGGTATTAAGTTATATAGATTAAATGTGTTTACAATGAAATCGAATAAGTTCGCTCCCCCACCAAGACCAAAAGATTGATCTATTAATTGAAAGAAATATGCAAGTGCAAAAAGCATCGAAACTATACCATTATTAAAAATTGTAACTATTGCAGAGATTAATGGTACTAGATTTCTTGATGTTATATCTATTAATCCAATTATCTCATTTAATATTTTTCTTACACTATATCTTATATTATCTACATTTTCTAAATTTGTTGATATATTATATGCAATCTTTGATAAAACTTCAGGACCTTTTGAAGAAGAAGTAACTAAAAGTTGCATAGATTCTCTTACTAATTTTGATGGATATAGATTTAATGAGCCAATTTTCGGATCAAATATAGAAGTATTTAAATCATAACCTCTTCTTAAATTATATAATGTTGTTTTTAGGAAATTTTCCATAACTCCAGATGATTTTATTATTTTATAATTATAATATGTTTTTTCAATTACTATTTCAAATGGATATCCATCTTCTAATAGTGATGCAAACTCATATACAACAATTGGAAATTCATTTTCTATTTCTTCAATTTGATATATTTTTTTAACTTTTTGGAAAGATGTTAAATAATAGTAAGATCCTATACCTAAACCTAATCCCAAAGGTAATGTTAAAGTTAAAACAGAATATATTAATGCTCTATCTTGATAAACTATATTTAAATACTCACTCAAAAATCCATGTGGAATAAATGTAATCCTTATAGCTAAAGAAATTAAATGATATATTCCCAAAACTGCAATTGATCCTAATATTATTGAAATTACTATTGCTGGAACTTCCTTGTTTCCAATTTTAAATTTTCCAGGTTTTGGTAGATCTCTTGCTAAAGATAAATCTGGAACAGAGAATGCAAATGGATTTTTTGATAAGAAATTTTGAATTATTAAAAACGTAATAACTGGTAAAATTATTATATATGAAAATGCTATGAAATAGAAACTTACAGTATTTAATAAAAATACAGATATTATTGGTAACATAATCAAACTAACTATTGGCATCATTACTAAAAAAGATATTATTACTGTAGCTGGTTCTTTTAAAGCATCTACATATAATTGAGATTTTTCTAAAGATTTCTTCAATACCCAACCCAAAATTCTATCTAATAATTTATTTATATCATCAATAGATGTTTTATATTTAATGTTTACAATATGTGTCATTGCATATACAAAATCTGGACTTAAATAAAACCACCTTCTCTGATAATATTCTAATGCAGATTCAATATCATTAAATTTATTTGTTTCTAAATTATATAATAATGTTTTAAAGTCTGTTGCAATATAACCTCTCATATAATATGCTACATATTTTATTCCATTTTCTAGATTGGGATTTCTTTTTAGATATAATGATAAATATAATATTATCCATACAATTTCCGATGTTACTTGAATTCTAACAACCTGTGTATAGAATATTGGATAATATGCAAAATAGAATGATAATATTAATAAAGATATTAATAAAGAAAAAGCTAATTGAAAACTAACAAAACTCAAAATAAAATATATAATTATGGAAAATAATGTTAGAGTTATTAAAGAAGAAAATATATTATCTGGATTTGTATTTAATCTATTTAACCATAAATGAAATGCATATTTTTTATATATTGAACTGGGAGCTTTTAATTTTATTAAATTAAAATTATTATAAAAATATTCAAAAAAACTCATTACATTTAGCTTGTTACACTTGGTATATTATTTAACTGGGAATATGGTACTTGCAATAAGAATTGACATAATGGCATTCCATTGACATTATTATTTATACCCAATGCTGTGCAATTTCCAGTTACT
>Ga0080005_127641_pt1 | contig 18746 bp, 22 predicted proteins | sample JossMetagenome_2_FD_69208 | JGI IMG/M metagenome (GOLD analysis project Ga0080005, IMG submission 69208) | Hot spring sediment microbial communities from Joseph's Coat, Yellowstone National Park, USA - JC3_ASED (SPADES assembly) (version 2) | ecosystem: Environmental > Aquatic > Thermal springs >... | reverse complement strand
GGTTGTAGACTATGTAGTCCTTGAACTGTGTGAACCACCTAGCCTTCTCGAATACGCGTGGTTTGAAGCGTTTAATCCACTCAATCTTAGCTGGGAAGAAGATGTGTGAGAGCCTGAGCCCTGTCCTAGTATACCACTCCCTCTCATCTAGGAGTCTAGCCAGGTCGCCTACAACTGGTTCAGCCCTGTTGTCAAGCCATATAATGGACTCCAGGCTCCCGCCCTCCTCATCCATCGCCACGAGAGAGGGCGAGTGCCCGCTGAAACCTACGTACACCTCCCCGGCGAACTTACTTGCTATAATGTCCAGCTCGCTCTTTACTATCAGGAGGGCGTCCTCGGGGTTGTAGAATACACCGCCCTCCACCCCTCGTGAAGCCATGTAAACCTCCTTGAAACCCTCGTTTAATACGGTGAATTTAATCGAGGATGTCCCCAGGTCCACGCCCACGAAAACAGGCAAACGAATCCTCCATACCTTAAACCTAATTCTCTCGAGAAATATCCTCTAAAACAACTATTATCAGCAGGGTATTGGATTATAAGCTTCAAATCTAGGTGAAGAATCCTCCGAGGGGAGGGGGCGTGAGGCTAGTTGACTTGGGCTCGGTTAAGGGTAGGCTTGTAGATTTCAAGCTCGCTCTCCCTTTCATTAGGGAGGTTTTATCGACGTGGAGTGCCCGCGGGCTGAGGGTCGGCGATGGGTTCGAGGCTTTAGAAGACGAGTTGTACACTGCGTACTGGGCTTTAAACCCTCGTTACATCCCGGTTGGAGACGGAAATGTCTCCTTGGACGCGCTGGACTTCTACCACAATGTTAGAGGGGTATCATATAGGGTCTACGAGTCTATCCTAGACCTCGCTGTGAAGGATACGCCTACCCCCCTGGTCAGATTGAGGAGCCTGGAGGGAGGAGGGGTTAGGGTTTGGGCTAAGCTTGAGTGGTACCACCCCTTCAGCTTGAGCATTAAGGATAGGATCGCCTGGTTCATGCTACTCAACAACCCTAGCGTCAAGCCTGGTGTCAGGGTTGTCGAGGCTACCTCTATGAACACCGGTCTAGGGCTCGTGGGCGTGGCGAACAACCTCAACCTGCGCTCCAGGATATTCCTACCCTCGACAGCCCAGAGATGCGTCGACTACATATTCGAGCTCATGGGGGCTGAGGTGGAGAGAGCCGGGGGCTCTTTGACAACTGAGATGCTAGAGGAGGTTAGGCGGGCGGCTAGAGCTGAGGGTGCTGTCCACCCGGACCAGTTCTCCAACGACCTCAACTTGATCGCGCACCTGCAGTACACAGCCAAGGAGTTAGACTACCAGGCCCTACAGGCTGGTTTAAGGGTTAAGAGTATTATCAGCGGCTTAGGCACCTCGGGACATCTAGCAGCCCTCTCAATATACTTTAAATCCAAGCTGGGCGACGTGAGGGTCTACGGTGTCCAGCCGGCGAGAGGGGACTTCATACCCGGTTTGAGGAGGGTTGAGACTGGTATGAAATGGCTTCCTCTAGCGGAGCTTGAGGGGGTTATAGACGTGACTCTAGAAGAGGCGTTCCAGGAAGTAGTTTACACTGCGAGGAGGGAGGGTATTCTAATAGGGTTAAGCGCCGGCGCTGTTGTTAAAGCTGTTAAAGACCTGGCTCAGAGAGGTGTTTTAACAGGGGATGTCGTAATGATTGTACCAGACCACGGTTTAAAGTACATCGAGATACTTGAGGCACTCTACTCGAAGACATGCCCCGAGACTACACTACCGGGGAGAAGGGTTGGAGGACCCGGTTAGCGGGTGAACGTTTATCGCGGGCCAGTGTAGATATGGATCTGTTTAAAAAGAGTGTTTGCCTTATCAACGAGGTCTTCCACTTATAGTACAGGGTGGATATAGGTTTATAAGTATGGGTTAATATTAGAAGAGCAGGGCATTGCATAGACTACCGGTCATCCTAGCCTTAGACCCCTTCACGAGTGGAGACCCGTTAGAATGGGTTGGCGGGATTGTAGATGAAACACGAGACCTTGTCTCAGGGTATAAGATAGGTCTACTCCTAGCGTTGAGGCTCCTGGAGAAGGGGTATAGTTTAAGAGACCTGGCCGGTAAGCTCAGCGGGGTGGAGTTAGTTGTAGTGGACTTCAAGCTGGCGGATATACCGGATGTTGTTGCTAGTGCCATAGATCTTCTAGGGGGCCACTGCTACGGGAAGTTTATTGTACACCCCTTCACAGGGGGTTTGAGAGAGCTTGTGGAGAGAGGGGTCGACCCAGGTGATCTGATTCTAGTCGCGAGTATGAGCCACAGGGGTTCAACCGAGTTTATTGACAAGCATTGGAGGGATTTCGTCGAGCTCGCCTTGGATATAGGTGCCTGGGGTGTTGTGATAGGCGCTAACAAACCGGGTATCATAGCGGGGGCTAGGAGGCTGATAGACGAGAGGGGTGGCGGGGTCAAAATCCTGTCGCCTGGTGTCGGGGTGCAGGGTGCGGAGCCCTCCACGGCTATCAAGAGTGGGGGCGACTACGAGATTATAGGTAGAATGGTCACGGGGAGTAGCAACCCGAGGGAGAAACTCCTAGAGCTGGCTGAAGCCTACCGGGGTGGTTGAGGTGGCTGTCGAGGAGGTAGTCCTGGGTTTATACCGGGCAGGCCTGCTCAGGTTCGGCGAGTTCAAGCTTTCGAGCGGTGTGTTAAGCCCCTTCTACATCGACTTGAGGAGCCTGCCAAGCCACCCTGGTTTGTACAGGGTTGTTGTGGAGGAGATGGCGAGGGTTGCCTCGGGTATAGACCACGATGTAGTCATGGGGGTTGAGTCGAGCGGTATAATACACGCAGCCTTCCTATCCTGCCTTACCGGGAAGCCTGTAGGGTATGTTAGGAAGAGGGGGAAGGATCATGGCTTGAGGAAGCGTGTTGAAGGCGTTGTCAACGGTAGGAGGGTTCTCGTAGTAGACGATGTCTCGACAACCGGCTCATCCATCCTCGACGCCGTAGAGGTCCTGAGGGTTGAGGGGGCTGTCGTAGAAGACGCTCTCGTGATCATCGATAGAGGTGAGGGGGCCGGCCGGTTGCTTGGAGAACACGGTGTTAGATTGCATAGAGTGCTGGATGCTAGAGCTGTCTTCAGCATCCTGGAGGCTAAAGGGTTGCTGGAGAACGGTGTCTCAGCCAGGATTAGAGAGTACTATATTAAGAGGGGCTTCGAGCCGCCTATCTAGGTGACGTAGAGTGGCCGACTTGAGTCTCCCAGCTGGGAGAACATTGGGGGCGGCTGGTGGGGCTAGAGGTGGTTGGAGGCTGGTTGATTACACGCCCGGGGTAGTAGAGTCTGCTACACGTGTCTCCGAGACATTGTTCCTCCTTAGAGTGAGGTTGCTTAAGGGTTTAACAAGTCCTCTCCCACCCCAGTTTGTGATGGTGTGGGTTCCAGGGCTGGAGGCTGTGCCGATGAGCGTGGCTGGTTTCAAGGGGTCCCGGCTAGATCTACTGGTTAAACCTGTTGGCGATACCACGCGTAGGCTCGTGGAGTTGGGGGCGGGTGGTAGGCTGGGCTTGTACGGCCCCCTAGGGAGGCCTCTCATCCCGCCTGGTAGGAGATTCCTCTTCGTAGCCGGGGGAAGCGGGCTGGCCCCGATCCTCTACTACCTCGACTACCTGGAGTGCAGTGTTAGAAGCGTCTGCGAGGTCGCAGTCGGCTTCAACAAGTCCGTGGAGGCGGGGTCTGCTGGGAGGCTTGTAGAGGAGAAGGGTGGTAGGCCCGTAGTCTACTGCCTGGATACTGGTTGCGACGAGAAGGGTGTTGTCCTAGACCACCTGAAAAGCGTTGACCCAGGCTCCTACGACGCCCTTGTCTTATCTGGACCGCCTGAGATGATTAACAGCTCCCCGCGCTTCCTGGGGAGGGAGTATTGGGGTAGGGTTATAGTCGTGGCTGAGGCTCTCGTTAAATGCGGTTTAGGTCTCTGCGGCTCCTGCAGACTCCCCTGGAACCCCGGGCTATACTTGTGCGTCGACGGCCCTGGTTTCTACTTGACGCAGCTCCTCGGGGTGGTTTAGACGGTCTCCCTCGAGACCACTGTATCCGGGCTTAGGCTCAAACACCCTGTTATGAACGCTAGCGGTGTGCTAGCTGTAGACGAGCAAGGTGCTCTAAGGCTGGTTGAGGCTGGTGTATCAGCTGTCGTGACTAAATCTCTGACTCTCACCCCTAGAGAAGGCTACGCGCCGCCTATCGTTGTCCCATTGGAGTACGGTCTACTGAACGCGGTCGGCTTAGCCAACCCTGGGGTAGGCTACCTGGCTAGGATAACGAGGGCCGTCAAGGAATGGTCTATCCCGGTTGTAGCGAGCATAGCGGGAGGCAGCCCCGGGGAATTCGCGAGGCTTGCCGAGGAGGCTTTAGAGGCTGGTGTAGACGCGGTGGAGTTGAACTTGAGCTGCCCTAATGTCAGAGACCTAGGCGTCTTCAACAAGGCTGTTCACGAGTCTGTTAAAGCTGTTAAAAGCATCTCGGGGAAGCCTGTCTGGGCTAAGCTAAGCTACAGCCTGAGTATAGAGGAGACTGCTGGCAGGGCCCTCGATGCGGGCGCCGACGCTGTAGTCTTGATAAATACTCTCCCAGCTATGAAGATAGACATCTACGCTAGGAAGCCTATCCTGACCAATAAGAGCGGCGGCCTCTCAGGGCCCGCTATACACCCTCTAGCCGTCTACGCTGTCTACAAGGTCTACAGAGAGTACTCCTGCGATATAGTAGGTGTAGGAGGGGTCGTGGACTGGGAGTCCGCTGTAGAGCTCATCATGGCCGGAGCTAAGGGGGTGCAGATCGCCACAGGCTTCTACATGAAAGGCCCCGGGATAGTAGGGGAGGTCGTCGAAGGATTGAGAAAGTTCATGGAGGCCGAAGGCTATAAGAGTATAGACGAGATCGTCGGCCTAGCCGTCTCCTAGCCATCCGAAACCTTTCACCCCTCCCACTACTCCCCGTATTGAACTCGGATACTGTTGACAAAATCCTTATCGGAGTGGCAACGCTGGAGTTGCTGGGGGCTTGAAGGAGAGAGCACTCCTCTATTAAGCAAGCACACATAGTCTAGTGGCCGCGTAGCTCTAAGCTTGACGAGGAAGCAGGGGATGTGATTTCACCGGATGATTGGATTCTATGAATTCAAAGAGGGGAAGTCGTTCAGGCCTCCCAGCGTATCCCGAAGAGGCTACCCATAAGGGTCTACTTTGCCTCGCCCTGGATCTCCTCGAGGAGGACCCTAGCCGTCTCCAGTATGCTCTCCCTCGAGTTCTTTGAAGGCTTGAACCCCAGTTGTCTCAACTTGTCTATTTTCAACGCGATCCTCTTCACGTCCCCGGGCCATCCCACTCCGTGTGCTACGGGCTTGTGGACTACTCTAACCCCTGTGAGCCCCATGGCCTCGAGGACTATGCCGACTATCTCGTCAACTGTGATCCAGTCCTCGTTGCCTACGTTGAACACGTTGTAGGCCTCCCCTCCCTTCTCCCAGGCCAGCATGGTTGCCTCCACCGCGTCCCCTACGTGCAGGTAGCTTCTAACCTGCCTCCCATCCCCTAGAACCTCCAGCTCCTCTCTGTTTGCCTTGAGCTTGTTTATTAAATCCCATACAACACCGTGCCTGAGCCTGGGGCCCACTATGTTCGCGTACCTCAACACCACGGCCCTGAAACCGTAGAGCCTCGTGTACGCGTGTATCAAGCTCTCGCACGACGCTTTGCTGGCACCGTAGACTGAGACAGGCCTCACGGGGGCGTCCTCGCCCACAGGTATCTCCTCCGGCTCACCGTAGACTGAGCTGGATGATGCAAACACTATCTCCCCTACACCCCTCTTCCTCATAGCTTCAAGCAGGTTGAATGTAGCTACAATATTCTCGTTGAAGTGCACCTCTGGGTTGGTGGTGCTAACCCTGACCTCCGGGTTTGCCGCGAAGTGGAATACCGTGCCAACGCCTTCGACAGCCCTCAACGCGGCCCCGGGGTCCTTCAAATCCCCCACGATAAACTCCACACTACCCGAGTCCAGGTGCCGCCTGATATTCTCCCTCCTACCGCTACTAAGGTTGTCTACAACCCTGACCCTAAACCCCTCCCCCACAAGCCTCTCGACCAGGTGGCTACCTATGAAGCCGGCTCCGCCGGTAACCAGGATCACGTCTCCCAAGAGATTGCACCACGACTACTACATAGGGCTCCCCGTATTAAAAGCGAAATATATGCCTCGAGTAATCCCGCGCCCAACTATCTGCCACGGGGGAAACGATTTCAATGTATCAGCTACGACCTCAGGGCCGCTTACTCAGTACATAGGTGGATTCGCAAGTATTAGTTTTAGAGGTTTTAATATATTGATCCGGTATGGTGTACCGGAGGTTTTACCAGTTGGGAGCTTTATCTAAGTGGATCACTAGGTGAATTCATGCCTGATAATCTTAGCATACCTGGGTCAGTGCTGTGTTCTGGGCAACGGAAGGAGGCTTATCCTCGAGGGGGTTAGGCATAAAGCTGGATTTACTATGGATTCTCACCGCTTTCATCCATGATTGTACAATCATCAAGTACTAAAAACAATGGTTGCCACAATTATTGCCAAGCCAATTAGCATGGTAATAACTCCGGTTGTGAATTTGTTTCTACCTGTACACGAGCCTAGCTTATATCCAAAAGCAAGCAACATTCCTAAGCCAATTATATTTGAGACTAGAATTGCGGAGTTTAGGTCACTTATTAATAAAAAGAACGGTGAAATAACAATAGAGGGGAGGAAAACAAAGAAGATGCATATAAGAGCGGCGATGAAATGGTCTTTTAAAATCCTCGGCTTCTCTAAAGCATCTTGAGATATTGAAGAAAGGCTTTTCAATACCATTTCAACAATTTGTCTCCTCGTCTCTTCGTCACACCGGCCTATTATTGTGTTATCTAATTCCATCTTAATTATTTCAGATGCTAAATTTTTATCAGATGACTTTATGCGTTTAATGATCATCTTATTATATCTTCCTTCGGTTAGAAGATTTGTGAAAACCAGCATCCAACCATCAAATATTCCCCAAATTAAATCAGTGGCTAATATATTGAAGACAAAAAAGAGGCGGTTAAATGATAACGGGTCCCTCGATGAAAATCTTAGGCTATTAACCATTACCAGAACTATAAGCAAGCCTGACGTTATTTCCCAGGGCCAAGCAGGTGATGGAAAATATTTCATAAAAGTTTTCTTGATTCTTCTCAGAAATACGGGGAGACCCATATTTACACCGTGGCCTTTTATACTCCTAACATAACCTTGAATAAATTGGCAACTACTAAGAATGTAATTGCCAAACCTGCAAGAATTAAAACTAGAGAAAATTCTATCGGAGCTATTAACCAGCCCTGAGTTGCTAAAACTACGGTTAGGAGAACAATTAAAATTGTGACGAGAATAAATCTAAAATAATGGTTAGTTCGAGCATCCAGAGGGGCTAAGCCCCAGAACTTGCTGAGTAATACCCTTACTCTTGGAGGACGCTCCATGTCTATTTCGTTACGCCCATACTTGGCTATACGCTCATCGGCTTCTCTAGTAGTTAGCCCAATAATTTTATAATCTTTATTTTCCATACGCTCACCTCTAGCTTTTTAGGAATCTTCTTATCCAGTCTTCTGCATTGAGATAAGCCATGATTAAGACAGGCTGGATTATTGGTATTAATGCAGGTGCTAGTGCGGATTGCGGCCCAAGCGCGGCGGTTGCCATCGCGGCAGCTACGCTCTGGTTCTTGGTTACGGATATCATGACAACGGCCTGGTGATCCTCATAGGATATTTTCAATGCCTTACTCACCAGTAGAGGCACTAGGAGGAGTACAACAATAACTATTGACTGGTACGCGATTACAGTTAAGGCTCGCATCGGCTTATTTATAATAGTCATAGCTTGGTTTAGCACGAGAACAAACACGAGGGCTAGCATTGAAAGCATTGTTGCCAGTGAGAGGTGTGGCTTGATTATCTTATCCACGTATGAAGCCCCCTTTTTCCTTATAAGTATGTATCTTATCAGCTGCCCAAGAATTAAGGGGAGTACGAGTACCTCGACAAGCGAGTTTATCACCGGCTCCATTGGGACAGAAACCGAGACACTCCTGCTGTATAAGCCTAGGAGTACTGGTATCAAGGGAATGCCTAGAATCAGGGTTAATACCGCTAGGATTGTTGCAAGCTCTATGCTCCCCCCAGCAATAAGGACATATCCTATTGATGCGCTAGAGGCTGGTACAATGTTGGCGGCGAAGTATCCAACTCCTATATGTGGATCACCCAGGGTGGGCGCTATGAGATATGCGAGCAATGAGGATACGGCGAAGACATAGAGCAGGGAGAGCGAGATCTCCTTGAATTTCTTCATGCTTTTCAATAGTCCCTCCGTCTTTAGTTGAATCATAGAGGGGAGAATCGTGAGGAACGCCAGGAGCAAGATGGTGTTCGAGATAAGGGGCTTGATAGATGTAATTGTCTTGTTAAAATAGAATCCGATAGGGAGGGCTAATAAAGTTGAAAAAAGTGAGAGTAAAACAAGGTATTTCTTAACGACGTCGGCGAGCCAGCTTATCGTGTTTTTCTTCGTTGTTGCTTGTTTACTCATGTTGCCGCCACCTTAATACTGTGTAGGCCCCTCTAACCGCCTACTGACATACATTTCTATGGCTTCACTTAGCTTGACAGGCCCTTTGGATTGTTCCTCAACTGGAACATAGTATACTTTAATTCCGCGCTCTCCAAGCCTGTAGAAGGCTCCATAGCTACTTCTAAGCAGAATAATAGCGTTTACACCTTGTGATGCTAGGAATTCTATTACGCCTAAACCCCTCCGAGGTCCAGGCGCAGCATAAGGGTTTCCTATAATATTGCGAATCTTATAGGTATTGGCAGAGACCTCTACGATTGCGAAGAGCGGTGCATTCACGTAGTTGAGAGCCAAGTAGTATTCACTACCCACTTTCTCAACGGGTACCGCAATGATCACGTTGGAACTGAGGTAGCTAGACATCCCATTATCACCTACCTACCGGATTTCAGCTCCTCGAGCCTCCTATCAATATCCTTCAACACGACATCTGTGAGATACCTCTTCACGTCCTCTAGGTACCTTATCTCGTCTTCTCTACTCGGGAAGTAGTATCGCGGTAGAGACGGCAGGCTACTCCGCCAGTACCAGCACCATCCTCTACCATAGATCCATCCAGGCCTCTCCCAAGGCAGGAGACTCTTCCACCAGATCTTCCACCAAGCCATATTTTACCACCAATTTGAAATAAGTTTCAAAACATCCTTATAAACCTTTCCCAGACCCATCTAAAATCTTGAAACCTATTTCTATTACTGATCGATACGAGATCAACCGAGAAGATGCCCCGCCTTTTGCGGCTGTTTTGGTTTTCATAGGTTTATGAGGGTTTCTGATGTCTCCGCTACTGGGGAGTTGCCTCGAGATACGGGTTTATCGTGGAAACCTAAGAGAGAGTTTTGGGGAGAGCCGGGATCCAGGGTTTCCTCGTAGCAACGGCCTGGAGGAAGCAGTGATGGGGGCTGTGGGCTGAATTCGCCCCGAGGGGTGGATCCCGATGAAAAGAGGTTCTCGAGGGCAGTGAGACTCCAGGAGAAGGAGACTTAACGCCAAACGATGCCGAGGCTGATGAAACCCGAACCCCTATCTCTGGGAAACTACTATTCTGATCGGCTTGTTCTCCACCAACGCCCTTGCAATTTTAAACCTCGCCTGCTCCAGGATGCGCCAGAAAGTAGCCTTGGACAAGCCCATTTTGGCGGATGCTTCATCGGTGGTTAAACCATCGTAGTGGATGAGCTTGAATGCCTCGACTTCATAGTCGTATAGCTCCACGCAGTCCGCGAGGACGAGAGACTGCGATGGCTTAACTGGGATATAGAGAGATTCTTCTATTTTAAGCTCGCCCCGGTCTCCCGGAGGACCCTGAACCCTCCACCACTGACGCATACAACGCCTTGGCAAAAGCCTCACCACGCAAATAAATCCGCATCTACACAATTTACTAGAGGTTAATATCCTAATATGGATTGATACTCCACGCTCGACAAGGTTCTTCAATACATGTTAAAAACACAATTACTTCTCGCCGCCGTCCTGAAACTGCTTTGGGCTTCACATGGGTTTGTAAGGGTTGACGTTGATTCATTTATTTGGGAGTGGAGGCTGAGGCCTAAGGAGGTTTGTGAGAGGCTTGGTATCAGCTATTACTGGCTGATTCATACACATACCCGGCCCTGGAGCAAGCTTTGTTGGAGACTACTATAGTCTTCCCTTCTTCCTCGCGTGCTCTACGAGCTCTCTGATCCCATCTTCCAGTCTTACCCGCGGCTTCCACCCCAGGTCTCTCACAGCCCGCGAGATGTCGGCGCAAGACCGCCTCACATCCCCCTCTCTTGGTGGCGCGTGTATAGGGGTTAAGTCTCCTCTACCGGAGGCTTCTAGGATGATGCGGGCTAGCTCCCTTATCTTAACCTCCCTCCCGCTCCCAATATTGTAGACGCCCTTGGCCTCCTCCCTCTCCACCGCTGAGATCACTGCTTCAACCACATCTGAGACGTGTATGAAGTCCCTGGTCTGCTCCCCGTCCCCGTAGATCACCGGTGGCTCCCCTGCCGAGACTCTTGAGACAAACTCCGACACCACCCCGGCGTAAGCCCTGGACTGGCCTGGGCCATATGCGTTGAAGATCCTCAGGACCACGGGCCTGTACCCGTTGGTGTGCGAGAAGGATAGGGTGAAGGCCTCGCCGGCAATCTTGCTCGCCGCGTAGGGTGACTTGGGGTTCAAGGGGTGGCCCTCGCTCACCGGCAGTTGCTGGGGTTCGCCGTAGACCGAGCTCGAGGAGGCGAATACGAGGACTCCGCCCCTGAATGTCTTCGAGATGTTGTAGGTTCCCTTAACGTTGACATCGAAGTATAGATCCGGCTTCTCAACGGACTCCGGGACGCTTATCAAGGCCGCCAAGTGGACTACAGCCTCAACACCCTCCACCCCTCTCCTAACAATCTCCAGGTCTCTTACATCACCCCTCACCAGCTCCACGCTCTTGAGGACACCCCTTATATTCTCGATGGATCCCGTGGAGAAATTATCTAGCACTCTAACCGAGTAGCCTCTCTCAACAAGCCTCCTCACAAGGTGGCTCCCTATAAAGCCCGCCCCGCCCGTGACTAGAACCCTCAACTAACACACCACACACTCGTACACGCGAACCAGCCAATAAGCTAATGGCTTCATGAAGATATTTATCTCAAACCAACACAGCTTGACGCTAGAACCTCGTGGACGAGGTGGAAGCGCATAGATGAAACCCTGAAAGACCATGAAACAAAGGGAATGACTATATAAGGACAAACGGGATTAATGGGATTACCCAAAGATGTGGGTGAAGCTCGGAGTATAATAGCTCGATGAGATTACCCGAGTCGATGCTTGTATATGAATGTACACAGGCAGGATTGTATGTGTTTCTACTTGGTAGTCAATTACACTAGGTTTATCGGTGGTTTATTACACTAATGAACCACGGGGTTTGTCTATGAGTGTTGTTTACAGTTTTCGTGTACCCGGAGGCTTAAAGAGGAAATGGATAAGCTTAGAGACGTGGTTGATTGGAGGAAAGAGATAGTGGGGTTTATAGAGGAGAGGATAAAGATGTATAAGAGGCAGAGGGCTCTTAGAGAAGTTGTCGAGATCCTCAAGGGGCTTCCAGAGACGCCGAGCGGTATTGCGGCTAGGCTTGTGAGGGAGGATCGTGATAGTTATTGACGCATCTACCCTCGCTAAGTTTGTTTTAAGGGAGGAGAATTGGGAGAGAGTTTACGAAGTATTGTCTACGGAGGTTATCTCAGTAGACCACGTAGTTAAAGAAGTCGCTAACGCCATATGGAAGTACTACGCTAAATATAAGGCTTGTCCACTTAATGTAGCGATTAAGAGATTTCAATTACTCAGAAAGATCATTGATGAAGAGCTGGTGTCTTTGGAGAGCGAGTTAAAGTACTTGGATAAAGCGTTTGAAATAGCCACTCAGAACAACATGCCAGTATACGATGCACTATATATAGCACAGGGAATTACACGTAGTATACCGCTGGCAACAAGCGATAAGAGGCAAGCGGATATAGCTGAGAAAATCGAAGTACAAGTAGTCTACATACCCTAAACCCATGAGAGCACGGTGTTGATAAAGCGTATGAGCTCTTGAACGATGAACCCCTGGTGTATTTAGCGGATTTCCTAGGTTGAGGAGTGTGTTCTAGTTATCTTTCTACTTGTTTTCGTAAAGCTTTTTAAGGTGCACTTGTTTCTTTCCCCTGGTGCACTAGTCGTGGTCTCTAGGGAGCTTATTGAAAAAGCTAGAGAGATTCACGGCCACATATGCCCATTTTTGGTTCTCGGGCTGAGGATGTCTGAGGTGGCTATGGCTAGGCTTGGGGTTAGGAGAGCTGGTGTTGCCGAGTCTATTAGGGAGGATATAGTTGCTATCGTCGAGGTGAATAATTGTCTCGCTGACGGTGTCCAAGTAGCTACTGGATGCACTTTCGGCAATAACTCACTTATATACATGGATACAGGTAAAAACGCTGTTACAATTTTTAGGAGAGGCAGTAAGAAGGGTATTAGAGTGTACGTGGATTCTGAGAGGATTAAGTCCAAGTACTTCACACAGGATGCTTTAGAGTTGTTTAGGGAGGTTGTTGAGAGGAGGGGGTCTGAAGAGGATATCGAGAAGCTTCGCAAGCTATGGGAAGAAATAGGCTATAGCTTAGCCAACATACCAGAGGATGATCTCGTTGTCCAGGAGGTTGAGATTGTTGAGGACATAGAGAGGGCACCAATATTTGAAAGTGTTAGGTGCTCGAAGTGTGGAGAGCTTGTAATGGCCCCGAAAACAGTGTACATTGATGGAAAACCCTACTGCTCAACATGCGCGGGGAGAGAGGTTCCAGCAGTAGTCGGCAGAGGGATAACACCATCATTTAAAACACCGTTCAGGGTGGTGTTCACTCTAACTCCCAGGAGAATGTGAAGAGGTGTAGATAGTGAACTCAAAGACTCTACTCATAGCAATAACAGCTATAGTCGTTATCGCAGTAGTTATAGCAATATACGCCCTCGTTTTATCACCGCAACCAGGAGCACCAGTAACAACAGCAACAACCACTCCTACAACCACATCAACAGTCGCAACAAGTACGTTGCCTCCAACAACATCAAATACATCGACGCCGGTGAGCGAAGAGTATACGGTTATTGTTGATATACTGAATAGAACTGTCAAAGTCCCCAGGAACCTCACAAGAATCGTCGCTATAGGCCCTGGAATGCTAAGGCTTGTAGTATACCTCAACGCAACGAACCTCGTTGTTGGCGTTGAGCAGAGCGAGAAGCAGTGGGGGTGTACCGGGAGGGATTACGCATACGCGATATGCGATACTATACAGAGGCTCCCCGTTATTGGTTCTGGAGGCCCCAGGAGTCCCCCGGATCCAGAGGCTATTATGCTCGTCAAGCCACAGCTGATAATAATGTCGCGTACATATGTTGATCTCTACTCGCCTGATAGACTTGAGATGGAGACGGGTGTACCAGTCTTAGTCATAGACTACGGTGCTCCCGGATACCTACAGATAGATGTGTTTAAGAAAGCTCTCATGATACTTGGTAAAGCTCTCGGTAGGGAGGAGAGGGCCGAGCAGTTGATAGCCTACATAGACTCTATTGTCAGGGATTTACAGGACAGGGTTAGAGGGGTAGCCGAGAAGCCCTCCGTCTACATAGCGGCTGTATCCTATAAAGGTGCTCAGCCGTTCACGGCATCGCAGTCACTGTTTGCTCCTCTACAGCTCCTAAACACATCATCTATTGTTGACAGCCTTAAGCCTGGAGGTGGATACATAAACGTCGACTTCGAGTACATACTCAAGATGCAACCAAGCTACATATTCATTGATGAGAACAACCTCAAGATCGTGCTAGACGACTTCGCTAAGAATAGGGATCAGTACTGTGGCTTGAAGGCGTTTAGGGAGGGGATGGTGTACGGTGTAATACCATTCAACTACTACCATACAAATGTTGCAACAACCCTTGCAGATGCTTACTACATGGGCAAAGTTCTCTATCCGCATCAATTCGCAGATGTCGACCCTGTCCAGAAGGCTGACGAAATATTCACAATGTTCGTCGGTAAGCCACTATACCAAGATTACGTTAACAGTGGTTATCCGGGATTTGTAAACCTAAGCAATATGTTTGCGTGTGGTTGACTTGAACTCTTTGGAGGAGTTATTTAAGCTAAGAGTGTTTTTTATACTTGGCCTACTCCTAGCCCTGCTCATACTAGTACCAGTCTCAATGTCGTTGGGAGTTATCAATGTTACAGCGATTGATGCTTTAAAGATCCTCATAAGCAGAGTACCCATACTAAACAACTATGTGAATGCCTCTAGTATCTCGCCGGATGCTGTGCCTGTACTAATGTTTAGGCTTAGGAGAGTTCTTGTAGCAATAGCTGCTGGAGTTATTCTTGGTGCTGGAGGAGCTACAATGCAGGCTGTCCTCAGGAACCCTATGGCATCTCCATTCACTCTAGGGATATCCCAAGCAGCCGCCCTGGGGGTCGCGGTGGCATCTATCCTCGGCGTAGGCGCCTACACCCGGCATATGCTTCTCAGCTTCGCTAACCCCTACATACTCCCAGTATTCGCGTTCGCATCATCGCTTATCCAGGTAGCAGTGATCCTTGCTTTAGCCTATAGGGCAAAGCTTAGTGAGAGAGCCCTGATACTGGCGTCGATAGCTATGAGCTTCTTCTACCAGGCGCTTTTAAGCCTCCTCCAGTACTTGTTCATGAACGAGCTTCAAATCGCGCTGGTGGTTTTCTGGATGTATGGAGACTTGGGTAGAGCAGACTGGGTGGCAACCCAGATAATGCTTGTATCAGCGGTAATCCTAGCTGTGTACTATTTTACTAGGTCTCTAGACCTAGACGTCGTATCCCTAGGGGATGACGTAGCCTCCTCGAGCGGTGTTAACCCAAGGATTCTGAGGTTGGAGGCGACAGTTGTTTCAGCTCTTGGAGCGTCGATAGCGACATCGTTTGTTGGTGTACTAGCCTTCCTATGCCTCATAACACCACACATAGCGAGACTTGTTATCGGCTCCAGCCACAGATACCTGGTTCCGGCTTCCATGCTTACAGGGGCTCTACTACTCCTGCTGGCGGATGACGCTGGGAGGGTGTTGATGAGTCCTGTTACACTACCTGTTGGTATAGTGCTCTCGTTTATTGGCGCACCACTACTCATAGTGCTCCTTATTAGTAGACGTGGTGAGTAGAGTGTGGCGGTGATAAGGGTTCTAGATGTAGAGGTTAGGTATAGGAGTGTAAAAGCACTTGAAAACGTGTCTCTAGAGGTGGAGGAAGGCGATATACTAGCAGTCCTAGGTCCGAATGGCAGCGGGAAGACAACGCTCCTCAAGACGATTGATGCTATTGTTAAGCCTGTCAAGGGCTCTATATACATAGATGGTAGAAGTATTGGGGAGATTAGTAGAAGAGAGTTGGCGAAGATAGTTAGCTTCGTTCCCCAACACGTGAACATCTATCAGGGAGTCAGAGTAGTAGACTTCGTCTTGACTGGTAGAAGACCGCACGTGGGCATAGCGCCGACGAGGAGAGACGTTGAGATCGTGTTAAACAACCTGAGGCTTGTTGAGGCAGAACACCTGGTGTTGAGGGATATCACGGAGCTTAGTGGTGGAGAGCTACAGAGGGTATTGATAGCTAGAGCCCTGGCCTCAGAGCCAAGAATACTCCTACTCGATGAGCCAACGGCGAATCTAGACATGAAATACCAGGTAGCAGTACTAGAGCTCGTAAAGAGGCTCGCAAGAGAGAAGAAGTTGACGGTGATAATGGCTCTACACGACCTCACACAAGCATACAGATACTCGACAAAAGCAATCCTATTAAACCGGGGGAAAATAGCCGCGCTAGGGGAGACGACGGAGGTAATAAGAGAGGAAACAATAGAGAATATCTACGGAGTAAAAGTAAAGATATTGAGAGACATAAAGGCCGTTACACCAATACCCTAAACAACTACACCAAAACTCCACCCATCACCCCTTCAATTTCCCAACACCGCTTCAGAGAGAAATAGAAGGCGCTATAGTAACCTAGGGTTATGAAGTCTAGGAAAACCCTATCACCGGGGAACCCAACAAGCTCTAAGGGGATCACATCGGGTACCTCAAGCTTTCTGAGGCTCTTGAAAAGGCATGCTACATCCTACCTCTTAGCTCAAGAACCCATCTATCGAGGTTCCTAGGAAGTCGTTTTCTGCATAGGCTATGAGCGTTTTGACCCCTACTATACCAATCACTGCTTTCGAGAGACTGCGGTCGCGTGAACTACCAGTAAGGTTTAAGGTAGCTGTAGATAGTTTGATGCCTAGCAAGTGGTTAACACTCGCTTGGGACTAGAAGGTGTTTGGGACGGGCTATGGGTCATGTATGGGTTGAAGCGAGGCTTGTAAACCCCATTAGTGGTGTCGAGCTCAAGACTCTAGCCCTCGTTGATACGGGGGCTACATACACCGTTGTCCCCTGGAGTGTTTATGAGGAGTTAAACCTCGTGATTGTCGGTAAGAAAGTTGTTGAAACTGCCAAGGGGCCTACGGAGCTCGATGAGAGCTTCCTGGTCATCGAGATCAAGGGCAAGAGAGGCGTTACACCAGTCCTCATATCTAGAGATCTAAAGGATGTTCTAGTAGGCGTCTTAACCCTAGAAGCACTAGGTCTAGCCGTAGACCCTACAACAGGAGAGCTCAAAGAGTCTAGGATACTATTATTATAGGTTAGTAGTCTCTCAGAGAATGATATTGCCGAGGAGCGCCCCTATCACATTCAAGAAGCCCGCAGAACCACCAAGTAGAAACCTTACAAGTACACAGGGTATTAAGGGCTAGAACTCTACATGTACCCGCAACCACATAAGCCTCCCGGGGATGCATGCGTTGTAGTAGGGGTTGCAGAAACCGCGGAGTGGATTGAACCGCGGTAAGGGTTAAGCTACATGGCTCTGAGTCTGTGTTTACAGCGGCTCTCCTAGTAGCTCCTCCTAGTTAACCTAGTCGAGATCTTTAGACCCAGATCCCTTTTAGCCAAGTACCTGAGTATATTGGGTAGTGTGCCACGGAAGACTGGGTCGTGCAACATCTTACCCGCGTAGGCTTTGAGCAGTGTATGCGGCTTCAACTTGTACGGCGCCTCCACGAGGCCTCTCCTTATGTGGCTGCAGGACTCTAGCAATATTTCAAGCGACCCCTCAACACCGTGCTCGACGGCTATGCTCCACGCCCTCTCGTTGAGCCACCTCCAGGCTACTAGGCAGTCCATCAGTAGAACCATGTGCTCCTTGTACACTGTGTGGGCGGCTGCGACGGCTACCTCGGCCTCCCTGCTTAGAGCCCTGGCTGCGGCACCATTCAGCTCTATGTCCTCCGCCTCCTCCCTTATCAGCCTCCCCCCATCCATGTAGACCACCCAAGCGAAGGATGGCTGGGTGTACAAGTCTACTATGAACCCGCCCCTCTCCATTGTAACAGTGTAGGGCTCTCGGACTACAACCCTGAAACCCCTGCCCCTGAGTGATGCCACGGCCCCGGGTATGTGCCTAGCCTCCACTAGTATGTCCAGGTCGACTGAGACATGGTCCACGGGCCTCCTAAACTTGTATAGGGCGTAGGCAGCCCCCGCGCTCTCCAAGACCCCGACGACCTCGACCGCGTTCCTCATGAACCACTCGAACCTAGCCTCCTCCCGCTCCAACTCCCCAGCGAAGGCCCCGCCAAGGCTTCTGAGGTAGGGTAGGAGGAGCTTGTTCAACCCGGCTCTCACGGCTAGTCTAAAAGCCTCCTCCACGCCTGGCTTATAAGAGCCCTCTATCACCCGGAGGAGCTTCAGGGACTCGCTCCCCCCGTGCAAGCTAGCACACCCCTGAAGACCTCCCCCTGCCCCTTCGACCCTGTGTCTATTCTGCAGTTGGAGACGTATTTAGCCAGGACGTTGTAGACGGCTAGCTCCCTGGCGAGGAATGAGCGCGGCACGTCGGCTCTCCTAGCAAGCGTCTCCAGGTCTGCGTAGAGGTATATCGGCTTCTCGCCTACAGCAAGCCTCAGGAGGAACCTACCGCAGATTGTCCCAAGGAACTCCGGGTACCTTAACGTGGCTACAACCCAGACTATGAAGTCTAAGACCCCCCTATCACACAACACAACCCTGTAGAACAAGCTGAGAAGCCTCCTGGAGAGCAGGAAGGGTAGGACTCCGGTGAACTCGAGTATTGAGAAAACCCCTCTAAGAGGCGGGGGAGTGCGGGTCTTGTAGTACGGGTTATCCAACCCCTTGAACACCGCGAACCTTGATAGAAGCCTGTAGAGGAGTGAGACATAGAGGTGGCTGCCCCTAAGCCAAGATGTGGAGACACTGGTTCTCCAGGAGAGATACGAGGAGAGCATCCTCAAAACAGTGGTTTTACCAGATCCGTCGGCACCGGATAAAACAACCAGCCCGCCCACTGGAACCACGGTTAGAGAAATACGCCTAGCATTTTAAATCAATGCGCTCCAGTAAGAGAACCTTCCTAGGTTTTGAAGATAGACAA
>Ga0080005_119361_pt1 | contig 18763 bp, 17 predicted proteins | sample JossMetagenome_2_FD_69208 | JGI IMG/M metagenome (GOLD analysis project Ga0080005, IMG submission 69208) | Hot spring sediment microbial communities from Joseph's Coat, Yellowstone National Park, USA - JC3_ASED (SPADES assembly) (version 2) | ecosystem: Environmental > Aquatic > Thermal springs >... | reverse complement strand
GTAAGGGAACTGAAAAACGTTATTATTAGGGGATCGGAGACTACTTGAATGTGAGGACATGATAGTGAGGGACTTGATAAAGAGGAAACCCGTGACTGCCGGCCTGAACGCGACTCTAAGCGACGTGGCCAAGCTCATGAAGGAGAACGACGTGGGTTCGGTGATAATAACGGAGGGGAACAAGCCGGTAGGGATAATAACTGAGCGTGACCTGGTTTACGCCGTGGCTGACGGACTCAGCCCTGAGACCCCAGTTACTAAGGCGATGTCTTACGACCCTGTTAAGGTGAGACAAGATGAGGACGTGAGTTTAGCCCTATCCCTCATGGTCTCCAGGAACATAAGGCACCTGGTCGTTGTGAACGACGAGGGGGATCTCGTAGGGGTCGTATCCTCGAAGGACATGCTGAAAGCGGTAGGCTCAATAGCCCTGGACCTGGCCATATGGTAGCCTTAGCACGTCCCCGCTAGGGTTGATGAGGATCACTTCCTTCGGTTCGTTCCCCTCGAGGATCAACACCCCCGCGCTCTCGCCGTGATATACGCTCGAGAAGACGTTTATGACCTTCCCCTCCATCAGCACCCTGACCCCGTTCGCGACCTCGTGCCCCCTTATGATCCCCTTGAGGTTGTCACCTTTGAGGAATTCCTCGGTCGGTTTGACGCCGAAATAGTAAATCCCGTCCCCCCTCACGTTAGGGAGGAAATTGTATTCCTTCATCTCCCTCGGGTCGTTCCAGAGCAGTTGTAAGGCGATGGGGTTGTCAGGGTTCACGTCAGGCAAGCTCACCTTCTCGTTTATCTCGCTGGGCCTCCTGATGGCGAGCTCCATCTGACCCTCCTGGTCGGGCAACCCAGGGAGGCCGCCGTGGACCGCGAACCAGCCGTTCACCTCCGCGCTTATGGGCATTAGCGAGAAGAACTCCTCGAACCTCTCGTAAGCCCCTCCGCCGAGCTTCATGGTCACCTCGTCGTAGAACCCGTAATAGTAATTGGTCAACGGGCTCTCGTGATTGCCCCTGATGAAAATCACTTTTTCCCCCTTGGAGTCGGTGAACACCTTGAGTATCGCTAGCAGGTTCTCCAAACCGTTAGGGGGTTCCCTGTCCACGTAGTCGCCCAAGAAGACTATCAGGTCCACCTCCTTCGAGACCGCTCCTAGGACGAACTTGGTCACTTCTTCGAAGGCGCCGTGGGTGTCACCGACGAACGCCACCCTCTTGGACTCGAAGGGGCCGATGTGAGGCCTTCGCTTATAGAGATCGAGCATCAGGTCTTTCGCCTTCTCGAGTATGGCGAAGGCGTTCTCCCTGAGTTCAGACTGACTCAACGACACCTTAGCGGGGATTAAGGGCTGTCAGAAAATAAAGAGTTCTATAAGTCTCAAAACGACGTTTATCAGGATAGCCATTATCGAGTACTGCTGAGAGCCAGGAGAGGAATAGGTAGTGCTTACCTGGACCTCGCTCGCTTTATAGAAGCCTGCGAGGTTCGCTGTGGAGTTCTGTAGCCCCACGAGTCTCACCGTCTCGTTAGCCACGTAGCCGTTAACGTTCAGGAGCGCCTTCAGGGTCTTCGTGGTCACTGCGTAGTTGTTGTAAAGCGTGTCGAGTACAGCCCCGCCGTAACTGTTTATTACCGTGATCTTCCCGCCGAAGCCTCCTAGGGTTTCGAGACTCTCGTTGAGTTTGGTCTGTACGATTAACCCGGAAGCCCTCATTGAGCTCTCGTATTGTGTGTATATGCGGAGGCTACCGTTCTGCATATAGGAGTAGTCTATCGGGGGTGAAGTGGCTGAAGAGATCCTGGCCGCGAAGGCCGAGAAGTCTAGGCTCAGTGAATTCTTGATGGATGAAGTGTAATTGAAGGCGAACAGCCCTCCGCTCGAGTAACTCACGTAGCTGAACTCCTCGAGCGAGGCCAGCTCGTGCTCAACGTTAAAAGACTGGTCGGCCTTTGTACTTCCCCAAGAGGTGTAGCTCGCGATTACGTAACCTTTGGGGAACTTGAGGAGGGTCTGGTAATTTATGAGGTACTTAGCCCCTTCCGAATAACTGTAGCCCGACCCTAAGGAGCCTATCACGGGTCCGCTGTCGTAGTAGTATGAATAGGCCTTGAGGAACGTGGCGTTGATCAAGCTACTGCTCGAGTTCCATACTAGGATGTAGCCTGAGACGTCCCAGCTCAGGTCTTGGCTCTGAAGGATGTTTGAGGACTTAACTAGATTGGACACAACGACCGTAAGGTTGCCCTCGTTACCTAAGGCTAGTAGGGGCGTCAGGGGGATCAGCTGAGGGGTGTGGAACGACAGTGTGTTTATGGAGGTCACGGGCCTCCACCAGAACGGGTTTATCCCTCCCGTATAGACGACGGGATAAGGCTGAATCACCCCCGCGAGGAAGCCGTTGTAGTACACCAGGAAGTTCCTTATCGCCGGTAAAGAGGCGTACCAGAACTCGTCGTACCCGCCTCCCTTGACGTAAAGCACCAACATCGCGTTGTAAGTGCCATTGGGGAAGCTCACTGCCTGAGTCACGTTGGGTTGTGAGGGGTTCAAGACGGCCATCGGGTACGTGAGTTCCTGGTCGTAGAACAACGGTATTACGTAGGTGGGGAGGTTGGAGGGAGCCTTGCCCGGGTAAAGCAAGAGCTTAACGGTCACCTCGTAGACGCCGGTTACGTTGAGTCGTTTATCGTAGTAGTTCGGAAGGACAATCTTGAAGGTCACGTTCCCCTTCAGGAAGTTCTCCAATAGCGTCAAGTCGACCTCAGCGGTCGAGTTCAGGATCTCCTGTGTCGACCCCCAGAAGACCGTTATATTGTTAGCGTAGATATAAATTGTCCTGTCGAACTGACTACCTCCGGTCTCGTTCACGCTCACGTTCAGCAGGATTAGACTATAGTTCCCCGGAGGCACGTAGACGGTCGCGTTGTATGGAGTGAGGCCGGTGTTGTTGAAAACGACTTTACTGACTATAGTTATCATTATGGGAGTTGCGTTAGGATGGGGGTACCGTAGGGCCTGGAAGGAGTAGAACCCCTTGATGCCGGGGTCGTTGAAGCCTGCGAACTTCAGGATCATCGGCCGCTGAGAGGCGATCCATCCTAAGTCCGAGGTTTGCGACGAGCTGGTAGGCACTAGAATCAGGGTGGGCGCTACGGCGAAGGATAGGAGCGCGATCGAAACTAAAACTAGGAGCTCTCTCCTCACGGTCCCTCACCTCCTCCTCAAGGCTACGATTAAGGCGATTATTCCCAACACCAGGGCGACGACTGCCAACGCTGTGTTGTCCGTCGTTTTGCCGGAGAGCGAGGATAGCTGGTCCTGCGGGTACATAGTTATCTGGCTGTTCAAGGACTGCACAGCCCGACTGACGTTGACGAACTGGGTGTTGACCGCGACCACCTTAGAGCCCTTAGCGATTACGCCGACTGGGCTGTTGGAGAAGACGGAGTTCACGACCGTGACGTCAGAGTTGACGGCTTCGAGCGTGCTCAGTTTGGTATTGATTACGGTAACGCTGGAGTTAACGAGCTTCAGATAGCCGAGATCCGACGATTCTATCGTTAGGTTGCTCACGTTAATCACCGTCAGTTCCGGGCTCGCGACTCCGAAGAGCACTCCGTTAGTGGTGAGAGCGGCTAGATTAGCGGGGGTAATTACGTCAGCGTAAAGGAACGTGTAGGGCTCCACCGTCACAGGAACGTAAGAGTTCGCTACTCCGGACGGGGAAACTCCGATCACTTCGACGTACCATTGACCGCTCAGGGATAGCGTGTTACCCCCGATTCCCGTTAGGCTCCCGTTCAACTGCGAGGGGAAGGTCACCGCCGTCGTCCAGGTCTTGCTTGTGGGGTTATAGGCCAAGGGTAAGTCGTTGTTGAGTTCGTATATTAAGGCGGAGGAGTACAGGTTCGACGGCACTATGTTGACGACGAAGTTGCCTGAGCTCACTGGGGTTCCGTTAGGATAAGTTATGCTCACGCTGATCGGAACGGTTTGGCCAGCGTAAACCTTGCCCAAGGGCTTGACGTCCACTTTGAGGACCTGAGGCGTGTAATAGAACCACGTCGTGTAATTACCCACCACCACCCCCGCCGTAGAGTTATAAGTCGCTATTACCTCCACCCTGTACCAGCCGCTCTGGTTGAGGTCAACGGACAAGTTACCCTCCTGGAGGCCGAAGGCGTAAATCACACCGAACTGGGTCGTCGCCGGTGCGGGGGAAAGCTTAACAACCTTTACGAGCTTCCCTGAAGGACTGTAGACGTAAGCCGTTACGTTGGAGGAGAAGAGCCCTAACCCCGTGTCGGTGGAGAAAGTCAACGTGAACAGCGTGATGTTAGCGCTCTTGGAGACGACAGTTTCTGGGCCAATCACTTGAGGCCAAGCGACAGCGAGTAGGTTCAAGCCGACAGTTACGTAAGTGAACACGTTGAAGCCCGACCCGTTAACCCACAGCGTGTAAACCCCTTGGGGCATCCCCGTTATTATCGAGAAGTACGCCACGTATAACCCAGAGGGAGACGAAGGGAGCCCGAATAGAGCTCCAGGGGGCGATATGAAGGTTAAGTTAACGACTGGCTTGCCGTTGTACACCAAGCTCGACTTGATCTGAGAGGCGTTTAGGGGAGTGCCGTCAATGTTGCTCGCTAAAATTACGACGGCCTGAGGGAAGTAGGGCGGTAGGTAATAATTGAAGGGGAACGGGACGGGTACGAGTATCACGACGGACGGGCCTACGTCCACCAGGGCGGCTCCGTAACCCGTTAAGTTGTCCGCGCTGCCGTTGACGTAAATAAGCCACTCACCGCCAGGCGCAACGGGGAGAATGGTGAAGCGCCCCACCCAGTATGTGCCGTTGAAGTGAAGCGGCACTTCCGTTAAGTAGCCCTCGGGAGTGTAAATGTACGCCTTGAAGTTTCCCGACCTGATTATCTCGCCGTTATGTCCGGTCACGTAGGCCACTATCGTGAAGGTCTGGTTTACGCCGTACCAAGGCAAGGAGGCCCCCTTGGCGAAGGTGCTGACAGAGATCTCTAGCCTCGGAGCGCTGAGGGTCTCGTTGACCGACTTAAGAAGGTGATAATAGTCCGGACTCCCCAAACCCGTTACCAGGTTGTAGCCCTCGTGGGCGTAGAAGGCCCCGTTGAAGCCGAAGGTTATCTGATGGAAGGCCTTGGAGTAGAGGTTCGGATCCGTGTAAATCTCGTAAAGCGTTGGAAGGAACCAGCCCAAATCCCTGTGGGTTTGTGATATTATGTTAGCCGCGATGCCAGCCCAAATCGGAGCCGACATGCTAGTCCCACCTATCAGGAGCTCAACCCCGTTGACGACGATGACCCCTCCAGTGAACGGGTTGGCGTCAGCCGAGACGTCCGGTGTCGCCCTGGAGCTTACGTTAACGGGCTGGAACGGGAGTTTAGGCTCGTTGCCGGAAACCCCTCCTCCGCCGCCGATAATTGGGAAGTTGAACGGCATGACGGACCAGGCGGTTTCGTAAGAGTACGCGACGTTAGATTGTGGGCGCCCGTAGGAGCCGTTCACCAGTTGGGGGTAAAGCGAGGTTCCGCCCACCGAGACGACGAAGGGGGAGCTGGAGGGCCAGCTAGTCCCTCCGAAGGGGGTCATCGTGTAAGAGAAGGCCCCGCCGTCGCCCGAGGACGCGAAGAACGTCATCCCCAAAGCCGTCCCCAGGGCGAACCAGTAGTCGAAGTACGGGATGCTGGGGAATTCCAGACCCATGAAATAAACGTACATACCGTTTGCCCCGATCAGGTTGTTGGGAATTCCCCAGCTCATTGAGACCACGCTGACGTTGAGGGCGGAGACGACGTAGGGAATCGAAGCCAAAAGGGTGTCGACGTTTGATGCTACCACTAAGTAGATGTGGGCGTAAGGTGACATCGCGTGCACGGTCTCAACGTCAAGGGCAGTCTCCGTCGCCCAGCCCGAACTGACTCCTAACTCCGGCTCGTAGGGACCCAGTGGGACGACCGTCACGTTCGCTGGAGGAAGCCCGTACTCTCTATCGAAGGCCTGCAGGTCTTGGAAAATGGTGGGGTCCCCGTAAAGGTCTATGACGGCCACGTTCACTCCTTTGCCCCCAGGGGTTACGTTGTATGCTTGCGCAATTTGAGGCAAGGAAAGGGGCTGGAAAGCTATGTGGAAGTTCGATCCGTTAAGGGTCGGAACGAACTTACCGCCATCGAGGTGCCCCAGAGTCAAGTGGTGGTACATAGGCGTCACCCTCGTGAAGTTGGTTAGGCCGAATATCGTTACGCCGTTTAGCTGCGCGATGAACGGAGGGGTCTCGGCCGGGGCGTAGTATATCTCTCCAGCTAAGTTGTAAAGGTATAGGTCGACGCCGAAGGCCCTCTCCACGCTCTGTGCCGTCCCGTAAGCTATCACCATCACTGGGGTCACGTGTTGAACCGTCAGACCGTAGGACTTGAGGTAGTTGGCCACCTCCTTAGCCTTCTCGGCGTTACCGAACTTCTGGAACAGTTGGTACTTGCTGAGGTTTAACTGGCCGTTGCCTATCATCTGTGCCTCGAGGTAGAGCTGCTGATAGTCCTTCGGAGGGATGAAGGCGACCACAGTGATAGGGGTCAGGGGGTTGAGGGGGCCGATCTTTTGGCCCAGGAGCTGAGGTCCGACGTAGTAAACGTGAGGCTGAAGCTGTGTTGCGAAGGGAGATAAGGTAGAGAGCAGGACGAGAAGCGCTAAAGCTTTGGGAACCATGAGGAAACCTAGCCCTGCTTAATGTCTCCCAATTAATTAGCTTATTCAAGATAGCTAACGACTTCACTCAGGGGTTAGCTTATACTCAGCTACGACGGCTCCGAGGGCCAAGAAAAAAGCGGCGAAGCCTACAAGGGCTATGAAAGAGGTCCAGTCGAAGGCCCCTTGAATTAAGGCCAGCCTGCCCAACTCGGCCAGGTAAGTCAGTGGGTTAACGTCGCTAATCAACCTCAACCACCAAGGGAAGAATTCCTTGGGGAACAGGGCCGTGCTGGAGAACATTAACGGCATTGTCATGAGGTTCATGATCAGCCCGGGCCTCTGCCAATCGGCCGAAGTGGCGTTGAACATGAAGTATATGGAGCTGAAACCCATGCTTACCAGGAACACCGCTGCTACCCAGAGGAACAAATACGCTGAGAACGCGATCTGGGCACCCATGAGGTAGCCCACCATTAGGAGGACTGGCACCTGTATTAGCCCCCTGGTCGCTCCTCCCAGCACTTTCGCTAAGAATACCACGTAGCTCCTGGTGGGGCTCACCATGATTCTCTTGAGGTAGCCCAACCTCTTGTCCTGGACCAGGGACATGGACGCCATCATTCCCATAGATATGCTTGAAACGGATAGCTCACCCGGGAGCAGGAAGGACAGGTAGTTATTAGTGTGGAAATAGCTCTCCAGGAAGAACGTGGGAAGGCCGCTCAACGAGCTTCCGAAGAAGACTATCCATATGAGGGGCTGAACGATGGTCACTACTAGAGTGAAGACAGAAAGGTAAACCTTCGTGACTTCCCTGTAGTACAGGGCCAGCAGCTGATCTATCGGCCTGAGGCTCATCTCCTCGCCCTCCTTAGGATCATCTGGAGCTTCCTCTCGTCTATCCCTCCTGCCTCCTCTAAGCTGAGTCCCGTAAGGGATATGAAGACGGAGTCAAGGGAGGCCCTCTTCACGCTGACTTTCCTGAGGTTCTGGGGTTCCACTTCCATGATCAGTCTTGGAAGCGCCGAGGCGGCGTCCTTCACCTTAATCCTATATTTGTTACCGTCGCTGTAGACCACGTCCCACCCGTCCAGCTTCAGGGGGACGGCGGACTCGAGCTCTATGACGTCGTAAGCGTACATGCTCTTCAGCTCCTCTGGAGTCCCCTCGACCACCTTCTTACCCCGGTTGACGATCACTATCCTGTTGCAAAGGCTGTCCGCTTCCTCGAGGTAGTGAGTCGTGAGGAGGACCGTGACTCTAAGCTCCTTGTTCACTCTCGTGATCACCTCCCAAACGGCCTTCCTGGATACCACATCGAGGCCCACCGTGGGCTCGTCCATGAGTATTATCTCGGGCGAGTGGAGCAGCGCCATGGCTATCTCGAGCTTCTTCCTCATGCCCGTGGAGAACCCCTTAACTTTAGAGTCCTTGAAGCCCTCGAGGCCGAAGAACCTGAGGAGGTTCTCAGCCCTCTCCCTCCAGTTCTTGACCCCGTAGAGCTTGGCCTGTATCCAGAGGTTCTGCATGGCGGTGAGGTCGTCGTCTAGGATGACCTCTGAGCTCACCCAGCCGAGCCTCTCCTTAACCCTCATTGTCTCCTTAGTCACGTCCATCCCTAGAACTTCGATCCTTCCGCTGGTCGGTTTTAGGAGGCCCGTTATCATCTTGATGGTCGTAGTCTTCCCCGCGCCGTTCGGCCCGAGAAGGCCGAAGATCTCGCCTTCGTCGACATGAAAGCTCAGACCGTCAACGGCCGTGAAATCGCCGAACTTCTTGGTCACGTTCTCGAGCAGTATCGCTCGCATGGGCTGACCTATGATCGGAACGTATTAAGGTTTACTTATAGATATATCGAAATGAGCGTGAGAGACGAAAGCGGGTTGTGAGAGAAATTAAAATATAAAAATTTTTTAGTAAAAATTTTCGGGGATCACTTCACCACGAGTACCGGCACGGGGCTCTTTGCCATGAGCTCAGACGAAACGCTTCCCAAGATTGCCTTCTTGATCCCAGATAATCCTCTACTTCCCGTTACTATCATGTCACAACCTACTTGTCTACAGTAATCTATTATGGCGTCAGCTACCGAGTTGGAGACCAGGTATTTCGTCACCACTTGTTTAGCCTTTACCGTATCCTTGGCCTCCTGAAGGAGCTTCTTCGCTCTCTCCTCTGACTCAATTATTACGCTCTCCGGCTCCCTGGGGGCTTCCCTCACCACAGTAACAATGTGAATTTCCGCGTTCTCCCCCAGTAACCCCGAGCCGAATATGAGGGCCTTCTTCGCGTGGTCCGAGCCATCATAGGCGAAGACTACCTTCATATAAATTTAATTCGCAGTGATGGATATTTAAGCCTTGAATTGTTCTGATTAAGTGCATAGATCGTTCTCGGTGTTTCTGGAGTCAGAGGATCTTGCTTTGCTCCCTCCTCTTCCTCCCGCTAAGAACGTCGATTATCACGAAACCCACCATCAGGGCAACTAGCGCTCCGCCCACGACCTCCATGACCTCGTTACCCAGGGCGATTCCGGCGGTGAAGGCCGCGAAGGCCAGCTGGGCTGGGCCGTACTTGGCATACTTAAATACCGACACTTTGCAAACTTTCTCCTTTACTAAATAAATTTTCTTCTTAAACATCAGTCAAACGGCGGGGTCATCTCGCCATCGAGAGGGTCCTCGCCAACGCCTCAGGAGTGTAGAGAGGGGTACTGCATGACTCACTCGTGCGTACGAACGCTTTCGATTTCCTTTCTGCGTACCTGGCCATCTCCCTCACGCTCTTGGGCACCTCTTCGGCCTGTCTAACGGGCTCAATCAACTTAAAGGGGTGATATGTGAGGAAAGCCGACCTAAGCAAAGCCTCAACTAATTTTATATCCCTTATCTTATCGAGGTTATAAGTTAGTTGTCTACGGTCACATTTTCCTCATCTATTAATAATTTTACACTAGAGAACTTTCTATCCTTTAGATCAGCGGTAAATTCTATCAAGTCTTGTAGACGTAATATTTTCAGCTTATACTGTTTTCTCCTGCTCATTCGAATTTCTTCAAGTGTTGAAATTCACTCCTCATTATTATCTCACGCACTATAGCCTTAGTCTCTTCGACCAGTCTTGGGTCAAAACTCAATTTTTTATTAACGGTAGACGTGCATGCCTCCTTTAAGTATTGGTCCCTTATGTCTCCCAATTCCCTACTTATGTCCTTTAGAGGTTTAGGGTCTTCCCCGACACTTTCCGTAAGGTAGTATAGGATTCTAACTTTCTTCCTGAACTCATGGAAGTCTTCTACTAGAATGTGGTTGTATATTTCACGTATCTTTTCAAAAACTACTAGCCTACTACCGTATATTTTAGGCAAGTAACAACTAGAAATCTTAGGTAGTATTTTTGTTACTTTTAACGCTAGTAGTTCTCTGTCTATCGGAATACAACCTATTACATCGGCGTCTCTTATTCTCCCTAGAATTCTAACGGCTTCTTTAGAGTAGTATATGCAATCCGAGTTGTGGTAAACCCTGCTTAACGTTAAGGATAACGTCAGGTATTTTCTCAAGTAAACTCTGGTATCGTGGACTGACTCAGGTGAGGGGTCGAATTTCAGTGCTTTTCTCAAATTATTATTGGCGTAAAACTCTGGTCTCTCTTCGGGCTTCATTTCAGCACTTCCCTCACGTATTTGATGATTTCTTTGTGGACTTCCTCGTAGTTTCTGTCAGTTTTAACCACTTTAAGTCCGTAAGTTTTTGAGATCTCAAGAAGATATTTTTGGAAAGTCTTAACATGGATGCGGAAGGATGTGTATAAGTCCTTGTTAATGCACAGGTCTATGGAGGAAGCTAAGGGGTCTATCTTGCCCTTTTTCATTATAACTCTCCTACTGATAGTACTTACTGGGGCTACAAGTGAAATAGCTAGGTCGGGTATTATTGCAAACGACAATACGTCATTGATCCAATTCCTATCAAGCCCTCTTGTTAAACCCCACGCCATTAGGGTATAAACGTAACCGTCAGCCAGTACAACAAAGCCAGAATTAAGGGCTTCCTTAACGATGTATTCTATCTGGTCTGCGAGGTCCGTAGCGTAAGCAAGGAATAAAGTTATCCTCTGAAAAACGAGGTCTCTCTTAACCGTGCTTAACGTAGTCCCTAACAGCTGGCTCGACTGTAGTCCTATAGTAGTTACTCCGTAGCCTTCTTCCTCGAGGTACTTTTTAATACCTTGTAGATGTGAACTCCTACCGGAGCCTTCTACACCCTCTACAGCTATTAAGATTCCTCTTTCCATAAGATCTCACTCACTTTTTCTCTTATTTCCATCTGAATCGATTTAGGATCCCTCTGACCGTCGATTACATAGAAACTCTCTATTGGGGCTAACTTATCGTACACCGAGAGAACAGCACCCTGATATTTGAGAAATCCCTCCTCAGGTTTCAAATCTGGGAAAACATCGGCTCCTGCCTCGTTCGGTTTTATTTTTCTTCTATTCTCCTTTAACCTTCTCAAAGCCTCTTCAGCTGGAACTCTTATGAAAAAGACTATATCCGGTTTGATCGCGAATGAGTAAAGTCTGGCTACCCAATCTATGCTTAGCCCTCTTACGGAGTCCCTAGCGTAAGCGGTGTAAATGTATCTGTCGGAAATTACTACGAAACCAGCTTTATACATAGGCAAAATGTATTTCTCGTATCTGTCCGCGAAGTCTGTAGCGTGTATCAAGCTGTAAGTTAAAGGAGTAAGCAAGTTCTTCTTCTTAGCTTCCTTTATAGTCTCGTGTAACCACTCCGAAGAGTTCCATTCTGTGAGGTAGACTGGAACTCCCTTAGCTTCCAACCAGTCTTTAAGTAGTTTAGCTTGGCTCGACTTACCTGAGCCGTCTATTCCCTCAAACGCTATTATATGCCCTACCATTTTCTCACTCCTAACTCATAAGCCTCATGGAGTTCTTTCACTTTCTTTGCCTTCACGAGGATTGTGTCCTTATCCATTAACTTCCTCACCTTGTTATAGTACTTTTTCTTGAACTTCTTCGCCGAAGCACATAAGGTAGTAATAACGTTAATTTCATCTGCAGTGTATCCGGGGACAGTGATTTCTCTAAAAACCTGATAACATGCCATGTAGGGATCCAAGAAGTTAGAGGCCTTCATGAGTTGTAGGAGGTAAAAAGCTGTACTCACAGCTACGTCTTTTGTTTCCTTAAGCGCTTCTCTGTACGAGTCTACGAACGGTTCCACGTTGAAGTTGTAAGATACTCCTTCTAACCAGAATTCCCTTAGCTCATCGACGTTTTCTATTTCCGACTCCATTAGAACACCCTCACGTAGTCCGAAGGCTGAAGTCATCACTTTATCTTTCCCCATCATTTCCATGAGCTCTTTGATGACGATCGCAGCTGAGTGGATAGTTAAAGCTCTTTCTCTATCAATTCCCGGCAGTTGTGATCTCTCGCTTATACTTATTGATGGAAGGATCTTAGCGTATTTCGCGATTCTTTCGTAACTAACAGAGTAACCGTGAATTTGATCCAGTTGTTCTTCTCCAAGTTTTAAATCCATTTTGGCGATGGCCCTCAGATTCCCACCGCTACCAACGAGTATCCCCTTTGATGAGGGCAGGGAAGCTAAGGCAATCCTCACTTCCTTTCTTATTTCCTCGGGGTCCTTGTCCATCATTCTCAGTGCTCCCAAGGGGAACTGGTATACGTCCCTTATCTTTCTCTGAGATACATAGGCTATTTCTAAGGATCCACCCCCTAAATCGAAGATTATTCCATCCTCTATTGGTAAAGTGTTGACTACGGCTAAAGCTGAATACCTACCTTCTTCCTCTCCTGACAGTACGGTTATTGGGAATCCGATAGTACTAGAAAGCCTATCTGAGACCTCCGTTCCGTTACTGGCGTAACGAAAGGCACTAGTCCCCAAGATTTTAACTTCTTTTACCCCTTTTCTATCTAGGAATTCCTTGAATTTACGCAAGGTAATTTCAGCTCTCCTTACGTTCTCCTCGGGTATGGGTTTTCCTTCGCTTACACCTAATCCTAACCTTACGTAATCCTTCAGCGAGGCTGTGAGCCTAAAGGAAAGGTTAGGGAAAATAGTGTAAAGAGAAAGCCTAAAAGAGTTGTATCCAGCGTCTATCACTGCCTTATAATTCATAGCCTCTTCATTACTTTCTGTGTTAGGAGTATAGTAAGTTTTCCTTTGAAGCTGGCAGGATCCACCTCTACAACTGCTACTCCACCTTTCTTCAGTTCAACTTCAGCGCCCGTGACACTCTTTATAAATGTAGACAAGTGGGGCTCGTGCCCTACTAGCATAATTACTTGTTCCGCTTGAGAGGAACTCGTTTCCTTCAACTTTTCGATGATCGTGCTTACATCTTGGTCTGGTTCTAATTCTTTAATCGTCTCTATTTCTAAGTCCTCATCAAGTTCCTCGAGAATGACTTCTGCTGATTGATAAGCCCTTATATACGGACTCGAAAACACTTTATCTATTTTGTAACCCATAATGTCTATGAAATTAGCGACTCTTCTCATCTGTTTTATTCCCTTTTTAATCAACTTTCTATCCTTATCTGGTAAGTTTTCTATCTTCGGTTCGGCTTCTCCGTGTCTTACAATTATTAGATGTAACACATGCGGTTCACTCCACATGGGTTAATAAGTATTTAGACATCATAAGTATACGACACTATATAGGCTATGCCGCGATACATAATTTAGGTAACGAGAGAATTTAGACCAAAAGATATTCACTATTATCCCTCCCGAGGTCGTCGTTGGTCAGGAAAGAGTGTTCGAGCAACGCCTCGTCCACGGTGGGGTGGGGGAACTTCATGCTGTTCCCCAGCCCCCGTACTCCAAGTCGTAGCTCGAGGCGACCTGGCTCATCAGGGCCTCGAGGGAGTCGTAGTCAGCGAGCCCTGTGCTCTGGGACTTCCACTCCTCTATCGCCCTCTTTAAGCCCTCTGAGATCTCGTTCACTCTGTCCCTTCGCTCCTTCCAGAGCTTCAGTACGTAAAACAACACCTTCTTCATCCCAGGTCTGCCCACGACGTCCTCGGGAGGGAAGTAAGTCCCGCCGAAGAACACCTCCCTGTCCTGGGTCATAAAGACCGTCGGGGGCCAGCCGGACTCGTTGGAAATGACCTGCGCCGCCATCTGTAGCTCCCTGTCCAAGTCAGGCATTTCGTCTCGGTCCACCTTATTGGCGACGAACTCCCTGTTGACGACCTCCGCCATCTCGGGGTTGCTGTAGGTGGTCTCGTCCACGACGTGACACCAGCGGCACCAGGAAGCGCCGACGTCCACCAGCACAAGCTTGTCCTCCCTTCTGGCCATCTCGACGACCTCCTCGCTCCAGGGCCACCAGTTAATCGGCGAGTTGGCGGCCTGCCTCAGGAAGGCGCTACTACTCTTTTCCAAGCCAGGCATTTCGTGGCTTAACGCCCTCTGGGAAATTAAACGAGAGAATAATCTTTCCTGAGGTTCAACTCCTCGTAGACGTTCCTGGGCGCCAGGGTGAGATAAACGCTTTTAGAGTCTAAACACTTATAACAACCTTGCGGGGGTGCCCGAGCGGTTAAAGGGGGCGGACTCAAGACCTCGTAGGGGGATATCCGCTGGCGTAGGCCTGCGTGGGTTCGAATCCCACCCCCCGCACTTCAAAGCTTATTTAAGCGGAAAGCCCCTTGAGGCCTCGCGAACAGGCTTTTCAACCGCTAATACTACCTTTGCCACAGTATGAGCTCGAGGGCATTCATCGTGACCCTTCTGACCGTAATCGCTTTGGTTTCCCTCACGCCAGTAATAGCGAACGCTTCGTTTACCCAGAACGGTGTGACCGTCTATAGCCCGCCCTACCAGGGCTACACGTACCACACCAATCAGACGGTTACGCTCAACATAAGTGCACCGAGCTATCCGAACACGCTGGTAACCGTTTACGTCTATGGTCCGGGGGGCAAGCTGGTGCTAACTAACGTTTACCAAACGGATTCCAGCGGTAAACTGGCAGTACAACTGTTCACGGTTCCCGAGGCCACTCCACAGTACGTAAGCGCGGGCTGGACCAACGGGACTTACACGATCACCGTCCTGGTGGGCTCGTCGACGGGCGTCAACATCCAGGCCAACCTCGTCGTTCTGCCGCCCCCACAGCTCAAGGGCACCTCCATAACGCTCACCGTCAACTCGCAGATCCCCTACGCGATAAACGGCACCAGCTACACCGGTTCCCGTACTTTCTCCTTCAACGCTCCCGTCAGAGTGAGCTTCGAGAACCCGTACGTCTCCCAGCCCGGTGCGGTTAGGTACTTAGTCACCGCTGTGAACGTCAACGGTCAGACGGTTCAAGGGAACTCCGTGACGATATTCGCTTCAGGGACTTACACCGTCTCACCGGTGTACGCGGTTCAGTACAACGTCAGCTTCCCGTTCCCCCTCAAGGTCAAAATAGACAGCACCAACCTCACCGGCTCATGGTTATGGGTGAACCAGGGGCAGAAGATAACGGTTTACCAGCAGACCGTCTATGTAGGTCAGGGAGTCGCCTACATAGTGAAGCCGGAGACCGTAGTAGTCTCCTCCCCAGGGAGAGCGAACATAAGCTACGAGAAGGCTTACCAGCTCAACTTCTCCGAACCGGTTAACGTGACCATAAACGGCGCGACCGAGGTGGGCAAGAGCTTCTGGGTCCCCGCGGGGGCGACGGTTAACGTTAACAACTACCTCTACCTTAACTCCACCGTTAGGATACCCGTCAACGTCTCACCGTCCTCCTTCCAGGTGAACGGCCCTACGTCGGTCCAAGTCTCATACGGGAAGCCGGAGTACTTGGTAGCGGTGCCCTTCAACGGCGTCGTCTACGAGGCCTGGGTCAGCGAGGGGTCCCGGCCGCCGTCTGTGATACAGGTCTCCGATTACGAGAGGCTCGCCCTGAAGAGTCCCTTAAAGGTCACATCTCCCATCCAGGACGCGTTCGGTTACTACGTGATACAGTACCGCGTGGACCTCGACAACAACGTCACTTGGATGGACCGAGGATCCACGCTCTACCTAAGCGCAGGGAGCAATCCGATACTAGCCTTCTTCACGCCTACTTATTGGCAGGGCAACTACACGGGACCCGGAGGGGTTGAGCTACTGGTTTACGGACCGATACACGAGAGCTCTTACACGGGTTTGAACGTTTTCAACATCCTACTGGCGATACTCGCTATTTTGGTTATAATACTGGCAATCCTGCTACTGCGTAAGCCGAGAACGCAAGGCGTTGTGACCCAGGGCTCTTATGAGGCACCCCCACAGCCTCCGACCCAGGTTCAGGCACACCCACGCTCGACCCAAGAACAGCCCACAACTCAGCCCCCCGCTCAGGCTGTTCCGAAGCCCATCGAGCAGCCCCAAACCCAGGTTCAGGCACCCCAGCCACCTCAACCTCAGGCTCCTCAGTCAGCGCCATTAATGATCAAGGAGGAGAGACCCGGCACCCTGACCCAGCAGGGTGTGGCCACGCTTTACCTGAGCGTAAATAAGCCCGCGTCGATCACGAGAGCGATCCTGAGGTCGGCCAACGCTCAGGAGGCTTTCAACGTGCCGATTCAGCTGAACCCAGGGAATAATCAAGTGATCCTGCAGTTCGGGGCCGTACAGAACTTCCTGAAGTTCGTGAGGTACGACATCGAGATAACCCTGGTGGACCCGCAGACTAACTCGGCTCAAACGGTCGTCGTCTCGGCCTACGGCGCCTAAGACTTTTTCCTCTCGTGATTTCCCAATCCTTTATTACGAGATTCTTGCCAAGCACGTGAGGTCCTCCCTCGACTCCCTGGTTGTCCACCTGAGCCCAAAGAAGGTCGCGACGCTCCACTACTATGGGGCGTTCGACGTTGAAAGGGTTAAGTCCAGGGGCCTTCCTGAGGGCTACTACCAATTATATTACGTCAAAGGCAGGGGGTTCGAGGCGGTATTACCCAGTTCTTTGTTATTTCACCCAGAATTTAGAGGGATGAAAGCTGAGAAAATCAGTGACGGCGTCCTCAGACAGTTAGGGCGTAGAGTAGCCCTAAGTTCTGAATAAGTATTGATAGAAAGAGATATTCTGAAGTAATCCTTAAAAACGAATCGCGTGTTTGCACTATCTAATGTTAAGTCGCAGGTCGAGATTTTTGGTAGCGGTTCTCCCCATCCTTATTGTTCTCAGCCTCTTCGGAGCCCTGCTAGCGGTTACAGCCCCGACCTCAGCACAAAACTCCACGAACTCGCCGACCAAATACCCGGTGACTCCTGAGATCTACGTGATTTCTTACAGCGGTAATAATCAGGCGGGGATCCAGGATTTAGTACATCAGGACATCGCCTTTTACGCTTACCAAGTGCCGCTGAGCCAAATTTCCTCAATCCCGAGTAACTTCCGGTTCTATTATGCTCCAGCCCTGCTATACGACGTCCTATTCAACCCGACTAACGTGAGTTACGGCTTCAACCCGTTCATGTTCCAAGAGGTCAGATACGCGATGAACTTCATTGTCAACAGGACCTATTTCGTCGATTCCATCCTCGGTGGTCACGGAATTCCGAGCGTCACGATGTACACAGGCGAGCCCGACGCGCAGTACTTGTTGCCCTTAGTAGAGTCGAAGAACATTCACTACAACTTCACCTATGCTAACATGACGATCTACAAGACCTTGACGGCAGCAGGGGCGCAGTACGTCAACGGGAAATGGTACTACAAGGGCAAACCGATAACGGTTTACGTTTTCGTGAGGACGGACACGAATGTAAGGCAGACTTACGCTAAGTACTTAATAGCCCAGCTCGAGAAGCTCGGCTTCCAGGTTCAGGAGGTTCCAGGCAACCTGTACAAGCAAATCAGCCTCGTGTATGGAAGCAATCCTATTAACGCGACTTGGGAGGTCGCGATAGAGGCTTGGGGCGGGGTTTACGCTTATTACGACGAGGGCCTCGCTGCGTCCTTCGTGGCCCCGGTGTTTGGCAACGTGCCTGCCTCATCGAACATCAGCCTAGCTTACGGATCCTTTAACACCACCACTCACCAGCTCCCGAGCTTGACTAAGCAGCTGTCGATAGCGGACCAAATAGCGCTCAGGCTGGCCACCACGAATTTCACTAACTTCGCGCAGAGGAACGAGCTCCTCCAGCAGCTCGTCGAGATAGGTCTCAACACCTCGATAAGGGTCTACCTGGGGATGGGATTACTGCCCTACGTAGCTATTCCCAACATGACGGGGATAGTCAATAACTACATTCAGGGGCCGCTGAACACAATGTCCTACCTGACCATGAGTGACGGTCGGCCGGTGCTGAAGATAGGAGTTAGACACCTCAGCCAGGGAGCCTGGAACCCGGTGGCTGGGTTCACGGACGCTTACAGCGTCCAGTTAGCCGCGGCTACAGTATACCCGTGGACGTGGTCTTACAACGGCAACGGTTATCCATGCCCCGACGGGGCGATCACCTGGAAGGTCGTAGCTGACTCCCCAGTGGCTAACGTTAGCGTTCCTCCCGACGCAATTACCTTCAACGCCTCTAAGGGCGAGTTCCAGTACGTAGGTCAAGGGAAGTTCGCGAAGTCGGCGGTCATAGTGAACTTCGCTCCTATGATGCAGTACCTGAAGTTCGCTGACGGGCAGAACATAACCATGGCCGACATCCTATACCAGATATACATTGCCTACATGGTCGCCGTTTACCCCAATAGCTCCATCTTCGACCCGTACGCCCAGTCGGTTTATTCCCCTGCCTTATCCCAGGTGGTCGGCTTCAAGGTGTTGAACTCTACTGCAATTGAGATATGGACGAACAACTGGTACCCAGATCCCAACGAGATCGCCGTCACCGATATCGGTGACCTATTCCCGCTCGGAGGTGCGCTGCCAGGAGGGAACATGTTCCCGTGGACTATCTATAAGGCCATGGCAGTCCTAGTCTCCGAGAAGAAGGCAGCCTGGTCCAAAAACAGTGCACAGTCGTTAGGCGTCGATTGGCTAAGCG